>JAABUX010009299.1_pt1 | contig 11146 bp, 10 predicted proteins | sample 5561851 | NCBI WGS metagenome assembly JAABUX01 (sample SAMN10711883, study PRJNA513361) | rock metagenome | isolation source: Antarctica rocks | place: Antarctica: Victoria Land, Richard Nunatak red sandstone | collected 2016-01-03 | reverse complement strand
GCAGCAGAGAGTAGGAAATGCTGCGCCATGACACCCGCCAGAAAGTCGGTCCTGCAACCTTGTTCCCACAATCGGCCGCCACGTACAACCCCCAGCACGTCAGTGGCGGTTGCTACATAAGACCGGAGGACACCGATGGGGCCGACCTGTTCGTGGCCATACACAAATTGCCATCGAGCGCCGGTGCCGTCACCACCGGCGCGATCACGCTTCGGCTTCAGACGTTTGCCCGAGATGTCGGCGTGTCCCTGCACGAGGGCAGGGTCTGGCCACTGTCGCCGCACCAGTTCCGCAAGACCTTCGCCCGCTTCGTGGCGCGCGGAGACCGGTCGAACCTCCTCGCGCTCGCGGCCCACTTCAAGCACATTTCGGTCGCCATGACCTCGCGTGGCTACGTCGGCACTGACTTCGAGCTGCACGAACTCATCGACGAGGAGGCCCGAGCTGAGACAGCCCTCGCGCTGGACCGGTTCCTCTCCAGCGACTGGCTGGGTGGGCGCATGGGCGAGCACATCGTGGCGCGCAACCATGCTTTCCGCGGCCGGGCCGGCGAGCAGGTAAGGCGCGACTACATCCGCTTCGTGCTGACCGAGACGGACCTGCGCGTCCGCGGTTGCGACTACGGCTGGTGCGTGTTCCAGGCCGAGACCGCCAGGTGTGGCGGCGAGAGGGCGCCCAACGAGGCGCGCCGCGGGCCGTCGGTGTGCGCGGGCTGCTCCAACTTCACCGTAGATGACCGGCACGTTCCGTACTGGCAGGATCGGCGCCGGCGGAACCAGGAGTTGATGGACCAGGCCAAGGGCCCGCTTGTCCGGGCCGTGCCGGCCGAGGCCGTGGAGGAATGCGACCTGGTGCTGCGGGGCATAGAGGGGAGGCGGGGTGGCGGAGGAGGCGAGCAAGACGCGCCGGCGCCAGGCGACCAGGCAGGCTGAGAACACAGCGCGAGCCTACCGCGCCGCGCTCAATCTCCTAGTCGAGGGCAAGGCCACGCACCCCTCCCTCGCCGGTCGCCCCGTGCGCATCACCCCGGCGGTGGTGGCGCGGGAGGCCCGGCGCAGCCGCAACCCGCTCTACACTACGCACCGCGACATCCTGGACGAAATCGCGGTCGCGGCCGGTCAGCCCAGCCTTGGCGCCGACTTGGCCGCCGCCGTCGCGCGGCTCAAGGGGGAGAATGCCGAACTGCGGACGGCTGTGCGGCGGCACATGGAGGAGAAGCGCCTGCTGGCCAGCGAGAACCTGTTGCTGCTCCACCGAGTGCTGACGGCAGAGGAGAAGCTTCAATCCACGTCCCATGCGGCGGCAAGACCACGCCGTTGATCACGGCCCGGCGCATTCCCGTTTCTCAGTTCGGCTGGGGGCCGTTTCTCCGCCCCGGCCTGCACTACTCCGGGCGCTGTGCGCAGCGGCGGTCGAGGATGGCCGCAGGCCACCGCCGGAGGCGGCGCGCAGCGTCCTCGACGGGCGTTGCGCACAGTGCCACGCTCGACCTTGCCGAGCGCCTTGCCCTGTTGAACCTCGAATGGCGACTTATGACACGCCTGGCTCGCGCCCCGATGGACACCTAGGAGGCGTCTTGAATGTCGAAGCGGGTGACCTTGCCCTCCTGAAAGCGGAACACGTGCCCGACCACCTTGTCCTGCAGCCCGTGCGTTTGATCCTGCAGTGGCCTGCCTTCGAGATCGCGGACGGACTGTTGGACCTTCACGACAACCGACCCGTCCGCAGCCTTGTCGAAGCTCACGGGCTCGACGTGCGGACTTACGATGGCCCACTGGCGTGTCCAGTATTCCCGAACGGCCTCGCGGCCGTGAACGTGGCCGCCGTCCATTCCGTTGGCCCAAGCGACGTCGTCGGCGAGTGCGGCAAGGACGCCATCGATGTCCCTCGCGTTGAAGCAGTCATACATGCGTTTGAGAACGTCTACGTTTCCGTCCATTGAGGTTTCCTCCGATCGGCATGGCATGGGGCGCGTGGGTTTTGAACACGGCCAGTGGCCGGATGTGGTCGTGCAGGCTGCGAGCGACGGCAGATCAGTCAGACCAGCCTGCTCGACGAGAACGCAAGGGCGGCTGCTTACCGCATACGGCAGCTCCTGCTACACATAGCCAACCATGCAACAAGATAGGTGCCTATGCAAGAGGGTGGGTCAATGTTGGAGGTGCTTTCAACGCCAGGGCACCTGATCAGCTTGGCGGCGCGTGGGTTCGCACGTCTGAGCGAAGCACGTCTCAAGCCGTTGGGATTCGGTGTCGGCCATCTGCCGGTGCTGGTCGCGCTGCAGGACGGGCAGGCTGGGTCGCAGCGGGATCTGGCCCGGTTCGCTCGGATCGAGCAGCCCTCAATGGCACAGATGCTGGCCCGCATGGAGCGGGACGGACTGATCTGCCGGATACCCGACCCGGCCGACGGGCGCAGCAGCCAGATCTCGTTGACGGAGACTGCACGAACTCGCCTGCCGGACGCCTGCGCGGCGCTGTTCCAGGGCAACCGCGACGCATTGAACGGCTTCACGGATGATGAAGCTACTCAGCTTGTTGCCCTGCTCACCCGGCTGATTGCAAACCTCGACCGTGCCGCAAGTGCAGAGGAACCACCTCACAGCTCTTGAAATCTGAGGGGCCGGTCGAGGGGCAGATTATCCGCTTCGGGTCGAAAGCGGCTGTTACGAGCGTATCAGCAAAAGGACACTTGCAAAGTGACCTATTGCCAAAAGCCCACGTCGCCCACTAGCACGTACGGGACATGCGCCCGCATCAGCGCCTCCTCGAAGCCGCGCGACAGCGCGTTGCCGCGGTAGAGGATGGCGAAGCCGTCCCAGCCGACGCCCTCGGCGTGCCGGCGCTGCATCTCGGCGACGATGCCTGCCGCCTCTGCGTCGGCGTCGTGGTAGGCCAGCACCTCGATGCGGTCGCCGTCCTCCTTGCGCGTGAACAGGGTCTTGCCCAACCGGTCGCGATCCTGTTGTATGACAGCATTGGCGGCGGCGAGGATGTGCCCGGTCGAGCGGAAGTTTTCCTCCAGCTTGATCTGCACGGCATCCGGGAAGTCCCGCGCGAAGCGCCTTATGTATTCGATATCAGAACCACGCCAGCCGATTATGTGGAATGCAACGTCAAGCCTTCCCAGCTGTCGAGGCACCTCGAACATGCTGGCTGTCCACTCGGTGGCCTCCACCAAAGATAGCCTGCGATGGTGCTCCGGGTCAGGTTGCGGGCGTGAAGTCTTCTTCGAGGAAGCCGTGCACGGCGCCCAGCACCTGCATCCGGTTCTTCTCCAGCAGCAGGCTGTGCGTGCCCTCTCCAATCTCGACCCATCGCCGGTAGGGCGCTTTCACCAGCAGGCCGAAATAGGTCCGAGCCATGTCGAGCGGCAGGTCCTGGTCCCACTCGGCATGCACGATCAGCGTGGGAACTTCGATTTGCCCGGGGTCATAGACCGGCTTGCCCGCAGCCCAGAACTCGCGGCTGTCCTGCACCGTGCCGTTCGGTGCGCGCAGAACCGGCGGGTTCTGTTGGGCACCCCAGGAGTCGGTGGCCCAGGTCGCCTCCTGCCACGCCTCGAACCAGCCCGGCGGCACCAGAGCAGCCTGCTTGTCCTCCGGCACGCCGCGCAGCCAGCGAGCGCGCGCGCTGGCCCTGGGGATGGCCCGGTAAGCGCCGAGCGGCCCACCCATGTCGGATGCGCTCGGCATCACGCGGAGCCACTGCGGCGCGAGCAGCGCCAGCTTATGGACCGTGCCGCCGTTGGCCGCGGTGTAGGCCCCCACGAGCGTGGTGCCCCAGGACCAGCCGACCAGGCATAGCCGCTCCAGCCTGCGGCGCTCCAGGATGAAGCGGACCGCGGCAGCGATGTCCCGCACTGCCGTTTCTGTCCGCACGACCGGCGGGTTGTCCGCGGCGGGCTGGTCCATCTCCGGCGGACGGGTGGAGGCACCGTAACCCCGGACATCCACCAGGTAGGCGTCAAAGCCTCGGGCAGCGGCATGGTCCATCCAGGATACGCCGTCCGGTCCCTGGCCGAGCGTCAGGTCGAAGGCGGTCTCTGCCGGGTAGCTGGACCCGTGCACGAACAGCACGGTCCGCGCGACCGAGAACGTGGACAGGTCAGCCCGGCGCTTGTTGCGGACGAAAAGCTCGATGCCCGGCGTGCCGCACGGGATCATCAAATCCTCGCGGACTATGGAAGGCGTAGCAGTGGTCATCGCAATGCTCCGTGGATCAGGCGAACTGCCAGCCGTAGGCGTCGCAGTGACGGCTGACGTGCCCGGCCGAACTGGACCCGAAGTGGGCGGTGAAGACGGTGGCCCGCCGCTCGGCCGCCGTGTCCAGAAGCCAACGGCGGGAAGCCCTGGCCTGGCTGGCATCAATGCAGAACCGGCTGTTCCAACCGGGTTGGAATATTTGCAGGGGCTGGTGCATCACGTCGCCGCTGAACAGCGCCTCCTGCCCGCCGTCTTGCAGGCGCACCGCCACATGGCCAGGGCTATGGCCCGGCGTCGGCTCGAACAGCAGCCCATCGCCGACCGCACCCGCGCCGTCGATCACCAACGCCTGCCCGGATTCCACGACGGGCAGCACGCTGTCGTCATATACCCCGGCGTTGAACCCCTCCTTGCCCGCGGGGCCGGACCAGTGGTCCTGCTCTGCCTTGGAGAACACGTAGCGGGCGTTGGGGAACGTCGGAACCCACCGCCCGTCCAGCAGCCGGGTGTTCCACCCGCTGTGGTCGGCGTGCAGGTGCGTGCAGAACACGAAATCCACCTCCTCCGGCGCCACACCTGCCGCAGCGAGCCGGGCCAGGTACGGCGTATCGAGCATGTGGAAGCGCGGCGTCACGAGCCGGTGCTTGCCGTTGCCGGCGCAAGTGTCGATCAGGATCGTATGGTGCCGCGTGCGGACCAGCCAGGAATGGATGCTGGCGATGAACTTGCCCTCGGACTCGCTGAAGCAGTCCGGGACCATCAGACCCCGGTGCTCCTGCAACAGCGCCGGATCCCAGTCCGGGAACAGGAAGTCAGGAGCAAAGCCGGGGCCGCACTGCTCTACGACCTTGGTGACGGACACGCTGCCGATCCGGTGCAGCATTGCAGTGTGCGGGGACACGGCGACGGTCATCTGGTGGTTCCTGGCGGCTTGCGCGCAACGGAGGTTTCAAGGTCGTAGACCTGACATGGACGCTGGACGACGCCGTGAGAAACAACCTTGCACACTACGAGGCATAAGCTGATTGGATAGCTCACCTGGCTCGGTATAAAGCCAGGCCACATAGCCCGGAGGCATCCCGACTTGTCATGGACCGCTTGCCGACAGACCTGTCCCTGCTGCCAGCCCTTCATGCCCTTTTGGACGAGTGCAACGTGACCCGCGCTGCCGAGCGGCTTGGCATCAGCCAGCCCGCCTTGTCCGCCCGACTGGCCCGGCTGCGGCGGGACCTGGACGATCCGCTGCTCGTGCCGTCAGCCAATGGACGCGGCATGGTCAGGACAGCCCGCGGCGCCGAATTGGCGCTACCGCTCGCAGATGCGTTGGGCAGCTTGCGGGACGTGCTGACCCCGCCGGCAGCGTTCGACCCGGCGCACAGCCGCCGGCTGTTCACCGTTGCCATGAACGACAACGCCGCCATGATGCTGGGCGGCGGACTTGCACGTGCGGTCCAATCGGCCAGCAACAGGATGCGGCTTGCCATCGTCCAGCCCGGGCCTGATGCGGAGGCCCGGTTGGAGGCTGGAAGCCTGGACCTGCTTCTCGGGTCCGACCGCAACGTCGCCAGCACGCTCATACGCCGGCCATTGCTGCGGGAGACGTTCGCAACAGCGCTGCGCCGGGGGCATCCCCGGGGAGAGCGGCCGCTCGACCTCGATGGGTTCTGTGCCCTGGACCATGTCATCGTGTCGGCGACGGGGCGGGGCTTCGATGGGCCGGTAGACCGTGCCCTGGCCGAGGCCGGGCGGCAGCGGCGTGTCGCGGTGTCCGTGCAAAGCTACGCGGTCGTGCCGACCCTGCTGGCACAAACCGATCTAGCTTGCACCCTGCCGCGGCAGCTCTTAGAGCGATTTACCGCTGAATTGGACATCATTGAACCGCCATTGGTGCTGCCGGAGTACATTCTGTCAGCTATCTTTCACCCACGCGCCAGGGCTGACGCTGGCCATCTCTGGCTGCGTGACCGGCTCGCCGAAGCGGCTGGGAGTCCCAACCAACACTCTAATTTCTGAGCGGAGCCTTGATCCGCAAACGAGACACGGTATTCCGGATCAAGGCCGACGATGTTGCGCTGCCTTGCATGGCCAGAATGCACTCCTCCGCGTTCACAGGGCCTACCGAGTGCTCGGCAAGCCAGCCGCGTCAGCATAGCCTCCCGACTCAGGCAGTCGGCTTAGTTTGCGGCTAGTGTCACCAATGTTGACACTGGTGGCGAATCCAGTGGGCCGCTACCGCTGGTCATCCTGGTCGCCGCTGAGGGGTCAAGAACGGTCGTAGAAGCAAGCCTGCCGGCCGCTGACGCCCACGAACAGATGGCCAACCCTGGATTCGCCACCAGTTTCCGTCCGTTTGGCGAAGTGGTTTAAGCCGTCACCGAGGATTCCTCATCTTCGAATAGGCCGGTTGGAAGGCCGTCGATGCTGCGCACGTTCTTCTCACGCCAGTAGGCGTCAATGCCCGCCTCACCCCTGGTGTCGGCCCACTTATCCATCGCCGTGCGCTCACTCTGGTAGTCGAAGAGCGGCGCACCGAAACCGCACGATGTTTGCACCGACTCGATGTCGAGGGTTACGATCTGGCGCATCCCAAGTGGTGCCTCACCCTCAAAGTGGGTTGCCAACAGGCGAGTGAACTCCTGGCCGCGACGGGGGTGAACTGTTCCACATCCGTAGAGTCGTAAGATTGAGGGCGTCCTCTCAAGAGCGCAGAACATGATGGTCACGCGACCACCCGCACGGATTTGGGCCGCGGTTTCGTTGCCGCTGCCGGTGCGGTCCAGATAGGCAACCTTGGCCGGTCCGAGCAGGCGCAACGACGCTGTGCTCCGAGGTGACACATTCACCCATGTGCCCGGCGCAGCCGATACCACAAAGAACATGTGCTGGCGCTGGGTGAAGGCTTGGCGATCGTCGTTGATGTCTGGGAACTGCTTGGCCACGGCTACAATCCTCATGCGTGAACAAAGAACCAGACCTCACGCTCCGGCCTTGCAAGAGACGTATGACGCACGGGCGTCTGCAATGAGAGGACGTGCTCTCTGGATCGAGTACGCAGGAGGCACGCCGACCGGGAGAGCCAACGTCCGGTCAGGAACCAGGGATGTATGGAATCTAAACCCAGTGACACTGGTGGCGAACTTAGTGGGCCGCTGCCGCTGGTCATCCTGGTGGCCGCTGAGGGGCCAAGAACGGTCGTAGAAGCAGGCCTGCCGGTTGCTGACGCCCACGAACAAATGGCCAACCCTGGATTCGCCACCAGTGTCAATGTTGGGTGAACCCCATGTTGGAGGGAATCAAACCCCTTAATTGGTATCGGGCCTTTGGCGTTGATTACGTCGCCATTGGATGACCCGAGGGCCATGCCCGGGTTCGATCAAGCCGCCGGGCAGGCGGCCAAGAACATGCAAGCTTCGATGTCGGCGTCAACCGCCGCACAGGCGGAACCTTCGATCGTGAACCATGGGTCGGCGGCAGATTCCGGCGCCGACCGGCGCCACGCTGCGTCAAGGAACCAGGGTTCCCCTAGTTCCCACGCTGAACGTCCTCGCGGCATGGTGGCGCCAAGCCGGGTGACTGGCGCAGCGCTGCCGGTTGCGGGGATGCTCTGGCATCCAAGGTGCCGCTCAGCTAGTGTCGTTTATTCCTGATATGTTCCGTTGCGGGCGGGCACTGTTCGAGGTGGATCGGCAGCGAGGCGGCCAGGAGCCTGTCAGCCCGTCACCTCCAGCACCAGCCACCCTTCATGCGCCCGCCCATGCTCGTCCGACGCCAGCACAGTGATTCGGTGCGCGCCCGGCAGCAGGTTGACTGGCAGAGTCGCCTGCCACACATGAGTGGAGCGCCCGGATTTCACCCGGGGCTTCCGGGTGGCCGCGTTGCGGGCATAGACCTCGTCCACGAAGGGATCGCGCCGCTCCACCCGCAGCATCGGCGCCGCCGTGCCGTCCAGCCCCACCTGCATCCGCACCGCCGAGCGCGGGCCGCCATCGAACAGGTTGACCACCACCCGCGTCGCCCCAGTGGCCGCCTGCGCCACCGCGCCGGTCAACAGCGCGCCGGGCTGGTAGTCCCGCAGCACCTCCGGGTCGCCGCCGTGCACCTGGCTGTCGAGCACGATCCGCATCTGCGAGCGTGCGGGGTCGCGCGCCGGTACCAGAGTCGTCTGGTAGCGGGGACCATCGACCGACAGGATGTGGAACCCGTTCGGCGTGCCGTCGGTGGCGAGCGCGACCGGGATGCCGCGCTCGTCGAACGGCCCGCTCCACCAGCTCCCGGACACAGCGGACAGCACGTGATGGTGGTGCATGCCACCGGGAAAGCCGTCGGCGACGCCGAAGTAGTAGTGCTCGTTGGTATGGGTATGGCCGCTGAAGCTGACGCTGTTCGGGTGGGTGGAGATCGCGTCCAGGAAGTCCCGCGTGTCGGTGTTGGCCGTGTTGGGCTCGGTGCCCTCCAGGGTGCGCAGCGGGATGTGGAACGATACGACGACCAGGCTGTCCCGCGGCACCGTCGCCAGCACGTTGCGGACGAAGCCGAGCTGCTCCGGCCCGAACCGGCCCTGGTACTTGCCGGCGCTGTTGGGCTTGGCAGGGTCAGCGCCGAGGTACTCGACATTGTCCAGCACCAGGAACGTGGCGCCGGCATACTGGAAAGCGTGGTGGCGGGCGCCGTACACCCGCTTGAAGGTGTCGCGGGAGTGGGTGTTGTCCGGCGCCTCGAAGTTGATGTCATGGTTGCCGGGGCAACTGTGCCAGGGCAGGCCGATGGCGCCGATGATGCGGTTGTAGCGGTCGTAGTACGACAGGTCGTCGAACATCACGTCGCCATGCGTGATGCCAAACGCTGCCGTCACGCCCGCCGTCTGCGCCACCACGTCGTCGCGGATGTAGCCGACCTCGGCCAGGCTCTCCGGCTGGGTGTCGGTGAACAGGATGACGTTGAACGCGGCCGGTTCCAGCTGACGGCGCAGCCCAAAGTCGATGCTGTCCGGCAGTGCGCCGGTCGGGGCCAGGCCGGCGAACCGGGGCTCGATCTCTGCCGGGGTGCCATCGGGCAGGTGGAGGTGGGAGAAGCGTGGCAGTTGGGTGGCGGGGTCCACTGCGGTCATCCAGCCGCTGGGCTTGATGACGAACACCGCGTCGCCGGGCTGCACGGGCAAGCTCCAGCGTCCGTCGGCGTCGGTCTTGGCGACGTCGCGGCCGTTGGAGACCAGCACGTCCGGCACGCCCTTGCTGCCGGGGCCGCGGCGAAAGCTGCCATCGGTGTCCTCGAACACGCTGCCACGCGCCGTGGGGGCGGCCGTTTGCGCGTGCGCGCCGGCCAGGACGCCCGTGAGGCCGAGGGCCGCCGCGCCGGCCACTGCTTGCCGCCGCGTGATCCCGCTGTGTGCCAGTGCGTCGTCCATCATGCCATCAACCCTGCTGCGTGCGCCGGACCATAGCCGGCAGCCGCGGCAGTTACATGACGGCCATATTGCAGCATCGCGTCGCTACGGCGCCCTGCAGCCTAGGCTGGATGCCTATGGCCTGACGACATGTCCCGCCTGCTCCGGGATCGGCCGGCGTCAGCTCAGCACATAGTCCCGGTCCTCCCCCTTCGAGCCGTCGAAGTACCCGGCCTGCCATCGGTCGTCCCGGCTGAGGAAGCCACCGCGGTCCTCCTGCTGGGGCAGGTTTCCCGTCGTCTGCAGCGCCTCAATGGTGCGCTCCTCCTGGACGGCGCGGAACCGGTAGTGCTCGAACACGTCGAGCACATGCGCCGCATAGGCCGCCGCAAGCGGCTGGTTGCCGCGCAGGATGACCAGGTTCTCGTCATTGCAGTACGACGCCTTAAAGCCAAGGTTGTGGCTGCCGGTGATCACGACGCAGTCCGCCGCGGACATTGGGTCGATGACGATGATCTTGTCGTGGATGATGGCGGCGCCGGTGGTGAGCAGCTCCGGCTGCAAGTCTCCGGCGCCGACGCGCAACGCGGTGGCGCGGACCATCAGCAGGCGGTTGGCCGGGTGGCCGTCGATCTCGGCCGGCGTCACGGCGGGGCTTGGGATGCTGATGACCTTGCCACTGGGCAGGGTGACCTGCTGCTTCGTGGCGGGCTTCTGGGCGCCGGGCAGCGCCTCGGGCGCGCTGACGGCCCCCTGCACCAGCAGGTCCGGCCGGTCTCTTGCGGCCTGCACGGCGTGGTCGATCACGCTGGGGGCGCCCGGGTAGAAGCACAGCAGGAAGATCGCATGCTTGGCGGCGTCCATCGCCGCGAAGACATCGGCAAGGTCAGGCGGCACCGCACTGCCCTTGCTCGCCTGGACCGTATTCGGAGCATACCAAAGCCGGACGGACGTCTTGTCCCGGTCCCGGCCGCCCTCCACGGCAGCGTCCACCGGCGCCATGTTGGCCTGGCGCAGCGCCGGCCCCTGCCTGCTGTTGAGCGGCGCGGAGATCGGGTCCGGCACGGGCTGCGCATCGGCGTGCAGCCGCCGCCAGTAGCCAAGGTGCCCAGCAGCAACAGCCGCGTCCTCGATCAGAAGCGCGTTGTTCGACTGCCCGGCCAGGCCGGTGAAGGTCCAGTTGGTGCTGCCTGTCAGCACCGCCACCGGGACCGGCGGGTCGGCACGGCTGGCGAGTACGACGAACTTGTTGTGGCCGATCCGCGCTGCGGTGTTGAACATCCGGTCCTGCATCCGCTCGCCGAGCCAGGCGTGCAGCTTCGGCCGGACCGCCGCGTTGGTCGTGTCCCATGGTTTCTGCCGGGGGCCGGTAGTGCCGTCGTCCGGGCTGTCGCTGCCCTCGCTGGCAGGAGCGCCCGGCGGACCGTCGCCGTGCCCGGCGGTCGTCAGGATCAGGCTGACCCGCTCCTTGTGGGCTTCGATCAGGCCGATCAGCTCGGGGTCGTTCAGCTCGTAGAGCGCCGCGAACAACTGCAGGTTCTCGTCCTGCGCGCGCGCGA
>JAABUX010009295.1_pt1 | contig 11148 bp, 10 predicted proteins | sample 5561851 | NCBI WGS metagenome assembly JAABUX01 (sample SAMN10711883, study PRJNA513361) | rock metagenome | isolation source: Antarctica rocks | place: Antarctica: Victoria Land, Richard Nunatak red sandstone | collected 2016-01-03 | reverse complement strand
CTCGCCGTGACTCCCACCGTAAAGTTCCGCGTGATGTCCTTGGAGAACGTCATGTTGACCATATACCATGCGCCGGCGACGTGATTTTGCGACAATGCCGGCGGTCCGACCGCATTACCCTTGGCGTCGTAGTTCTGACTGTATCCGACATTGTAGAACGTGTCGAGGTTGTAGAAAACTTCCGGATACCAGTGGAACCCCGACGAGTGTAGGTCGGCAACGAGAGTCGACGTGAATAGCGGATTGGTCGGATTGCGCGACAGAATGCCGCGGCTTGTAAAATACGAAGGCAACGGCGCGAAAACGGGGCTGGCGCCATTGAGGTTCGAGGCCGATGTCGACCAGAAGTTGTCATAGGTCGACGTTAGCCAGAATGACAGTCCCTGCGGCCGATTGTCGACATGGTTGAGGGCAAACTCGAGCCCCAAATCGTGGTGTCGTCCGCTACTCGATCGTGTCGCCGGCGCGTATATGGGTGCACCGTTCAAGAACCCTTTGATCGGGCTGTACGCTTCATAGTATCCGATGGAGTTGTTGTAGAAGGGCCCGATACGCATCGACGTGCCGTTACTGAAGTTGTGTTCGAGCATCAAATCACCGGCTTGCACCAGCTCCGGATTGATGCTCGCACCGTCGGTACCCGGATCGTACGCCGAATTGGGGACTGGCACGCCTTTGGGTCCGACGGGGTCCGTGCGCGCTATGTAGGCGGACCCGATGAACGACGACGCATTGCCGTAGGAGAAACGCAGCACGTCGTTCGAGCTGAAGCTGTAGGTCCCGTTGAAGGTTGGATTCCAGATACCGGTCGAGCGAGTCCCTCCCAGTAACGCCGGAATGCCATACCAGATCCGCGACCAAGAGATGCCTGGCGTGAGCAGCAACTTGCGCACGCGGATATCGGCCGAAGCATACGCGTTGGGAACGTGAGTCGGGACATCCGAGTAGGCGTAGTTGCGGTTCGGATATGTTCCATCCTGATTGAAGGAGTCGCGCGCGACGTATGCGAGCAAGTTGGCATCGTATTCTTGCCCGGCTCCGGCGCGGAACGTCAGATTCGGGCTGATGGAATTGGTGTAGTCTGCGGACAGAAAGTACATGTGCGACTTGCGATCGCCATAAAAGCTCTGGAAATCGTAGCCGCACAGGTTGTCCGCAGGTGCCGTACCATACGGGCCGTTCGCGTAACCTTGCAGCGGCGTGCCCGCCGTGTATGGATACGTCGGGCACGTCGGATTCACGTTGAGATACTGGCCGGGATTCTCGAGGTTCGGTAGATTTGGGTCGGCCAACGGCTGGTCAAAAATGTACTGATTGAAATTTTCGGCCAGACGGAGGTCGAAAAACGAATTGGCGTTGATATTGTGATTCCACTGAACCTTGCCGATGCCCGAATAGTGGTGCCACACGTTCGCCGGTCCTGGAATCGCTGACCACGCGAAACCGAGCGGGCACGGTTGGCTGTTGGGCGCCGTCCCCCCGACCGATCCGAAGTAGGAACTCGACGCACCAGGCGCCGTCGTTGAATAGCCCGGACACGGGGTGATGCTCAGCGGTCCCGCCTCGCCTTTGCCGGGAAGGCCGTAGTCGAAGACGAAGTCTCCGAGACCGTTTTGGAAGAGAAACTGGAAATCGTCCTTTTCGCTCGGTCGATAGTGGAAGTTTCCGACGATGTCATGCTCGATGACCGGGCCCGAGATGTCGCCTCCGATTGAATTCGGATACGAGTGAAGCCCATAACCGTAGACGTTCTTCGAACGCACTCCACCATAGCTGAGGTAGTACGACCAATGCCTATTCTGCGTTTGGCCGCCGTATTCGACCGTGAGATAGTGGTTGTAATCCGGCGTAGCGGCACCAACGGTTATGTCGCCGAAAGCGGGATAGGTACCGACCTTTGCGACGGTGTTTATGACGCCGGCTCCGCTATTGGACGCAGCGTTGGCGGGCACGCCGCCCGTAAACACTTCCGTATTTCCGATTCCGACGTCGGTGATGTTCGTCGTAAAGAGCCCGAAAAGGCGTTCCCGAATCGGAATGCCGTCGAACTCATAGCCGACGTCATGCGTGTCGCTTCCTCGAATTCGCGGAAAGCCGACACCACCGGAGATCGTGACGCCTGGAACGGTACCGAGGTACGTATTCAACGTCTGTGAATTGTAATTTGCACCAGTCGCCGCGTTGGCTTGCGCACCGCTGATGTTGTAGACGTCGCTTCCATTGTTTGGCTGGACGAGATTACTGGGACTTCGCGTTTGCACCCGAGCGATCGTTCTGAGCGCTTTGCTCAACGAAGCGTTGTAAGTGACGGTCTGAGCTTGCGAAGCCGTTATGCCCGCCTCCGACGCCAGCTGATAGCCTTCGAGTTGGAACGAGAGAGTGTACGTATCCGCTGAGAGCCCGTTGAAGACGTAGAAGCCCCGACTGTCGGTCGTGGTGCTGCTCGCCTGACTCGGCGAAACGGCATTGACCTTCACGCCGGCGATGGGAGCGCCGGTTTCTGCGTCGCGGACCGTGCCGATGATCGTTGCGGTAGTCCCGGTTGCAGCCGGCGCGGCGAGCGGGACGCCGATCATTACAAAGACGATAGCTGCGACTACGAGAGCCGGCAAGCGAAGCAGGTAACTGAGGTAGCGTTGCATCGGTAAAGCTCCACTCCTGAACCGGCCGAAACGCTGCTCGCTTGCATCACGCTTCGGCGCCAGAAAAGAAAAGGCAAACGGCGTGATCACACGCTCGTTCACCTATCGCGACCAATGTCACAGGAACGCCTGGGGTTCCTGCCAGGGAGCAGGCCTGGGGCACGCCGCTTTAGAGCATCGTTTTCGTCAGTCCGCGGGGCGCGTCGCTCTCCACGAAACGGGCGCGGCCGGCGTGAAGCGCGACCATCTGCGCCGCGACGAGCCAAGCCAGCGTGTTGAACGCGATGCCGACCACCGGGCCGAGCACGGGAATATCGCCAAGCCGGCCACCGAAGACGTACCGCAGGCGCGTCTTCAGCTTTGCGCGCTCGCGTCGATCGGAGCATCGGCGCTCATCGAACGACAGAATAGACTTTGCGTTCGGGGCCAACCCAACAACGCGCTCACGCAATCGCTTGGCAATTTCATCAAGTCCTTCAAACGGCGACAGTAGTGTCTGCGCTGATGAACTTCACATGAAGCGAGAAGGCTAAGGTGCAGGATGGATCTGTGGTAAAGTCGAGGTCAGCGACGCGGTCCGCGCGGTCGACGGGCCGCATGTTCCACGTTCACTCCGGACTAGGCGCCGCTTCAAAAACGAACTGGGCTCCGTCTTCGAGCGTAAAACCGACGCGCATCTTCTTGCCCGTCGAAATCGGGACGATCTCGACAATGCGTTGGCCGAACGCACGTTGCAGTTCCGCATAACGTGAGGTCCCGATACGACCAATGTTTTGCAAGCGCCGCCTGAAGATGCGCCTGTGCGAGCCCGGAAAGCGAAGCAAACCGCAACGGCTCGACGTCGATGAGCGCGACGTCGGTGGTCGAGATGCGACGCAGGTCGACCCATGTCGCCGGAATTCTGGCCGACGCATTGGCCGGAACGGGAAAAGTTCCCAAACGCGCGGCGGTTTGGACGCCCGTTCGGCGCTTCGGTGCAAGTTCATCGTAAACGCAGAGTGGCGCCAGCGCGATGAATCGATCGAGCGTGGGATCGTCGCTCGCATGACGCTCGGCATCGTCCTGCGCCGTCCCCGAAGCGACCAAGTCTGCGACGCGTTCGTTGAATTCTTTTTCGAGTGCGCAAGCATGCGGCAGAACCATCGCAAGACCCAACGCGCTTGCAACCCAAGAATTGGCGCCTCGGGCAGCGCTCCTGTCGAACCGCGCCACACTGCGACGTAACGGTCCTCGCCGAAGTTGAGCGGAGATGCGGGAGCAACGTCACCACCGTTCCCTTCGAACGTTCCCGTCGCGGCTATGATGATGTCGCCCTGTGCGAGAACGTCGCCGGGTGCCGCGAAGTAAAGCGCCGGGTCATCGTACCACGGCACGCCCGCTCCTTGCCCGACGTTTCGGCGTGGCGATCGTCGCGAACGCGGCCGCTTCCTCGTCCGAGGTCGCGTTGTCCGGCTCGACCGGACCGGCTTTGCGGTGGGGCCGACGTCCCGCCGCGTGTGGGATTCCGCGCACGCGCGCCATTGCCGCCTCCCACGAAGAGGCGGGCGCCGTAGGGATGGCCGCCGCGAGCCGCTGTGCTTCCGCAACGGGTTCGAGCGTCATGATCCACGTCCGCGGCGAGATTGGTACGAAGTGCACGGACTGGCCTACTTCAAAGCCCTCGGGCGTGCGAACCACGCGACCCTTCGTTATTTTTCTATCGACGCTCTTACCCGGCATCTCGCAGCACTCCTATAATCTGGAACTGGATACAGATTAGCGCAGTGCCGTGAAATGTCCATCACACCATGGTCTTCGTGAGCCCGCGGGGGGCGTCGCTTTCCACATAGCGCGCGCGGCCGGCGTGCAGGGCCAGCATTTGGCTTGCCACGAGCCATGCCAGCGTGTTAAACGCGATTCCGACGACGGGACCGAGCACTGGAATGTCCCCTAAGCGTGCGCCGAAGACGTAGCGCAGGCTTTCGGCTTGTAGCGCTTCGCGCATCGGGCGGTTGACGATCTCGCGCGAATGGTCGTCGACGATGCCGATGATCGCACACGTCGCGTCGAGCATCGCCGCGCTGCCGTGGCGGAATTCGCCCGCTGAAAACCCCTCGGCGTGAATGTAGCTCGCTTCCTTCAATTTGAGCGCGCACTCTTCGGCGACCGGCACGCCGTAGCTGGCGGCCAGAATTACGACGCTGCGGCGCCGCGCGATTCGCAGAGCCGCATCGGCGATTGCCTGGACACCGTCGCCGCTAAGCCACCCGCGCACGTCCTCGGCCGTCTCGATGAGCGTCGCCGCGTTGCGGGAGTGCGCGTCCGCGATCAAACCCGCTGCCCAAAGCAAAATGGCGGCGGTTGCCGTCACGCTTTTGCTGGCGGGAACGGCCTGTTCCGGTCCAGCGCCGACGTCGATCACGACGCGGGCTCGCGCACCGAGCGGCGAATCGGCCGTATTCGTCAACGCGATCAACTCTTTGGGCCGCAGCAGCTCGACCGCCTCGAGGATGTCGGCGGAGCGACCGCTTTGCGAACACGCGATAACGATCGCATCGCGGTACGCCGCGTTGTCGAGCGGCGCTTCGCTTGCAGCCAAAGCGTGGGCGCGCAGTCCGCGCCGCCGCAGGGCGAGCGCGCCGAGCTGGGCCATGAACAGCGAGCTGCCGCTGCCGAGCAACACGACGTCGCGGCCGCGAATGGCGCGCGCGAGCGTCTGTGCCTTGTCGGATTCGGCAATTCGGCGCCACACGTCGGGCTGCTCGCGAATTTCCCGTTCAAACTTGACGCCGAGCACTATTGCACCGCGAGCAACGAGAACAGCGCGGCGCGAACGTGCGCAAGCGCCGCGGCACCGCCCGGTGCATCTTCGTCCATCCAGTCGTTGATGAGGAACGAAAAAGTCAGCGGCCCATGCGTGCGCGTCTGCACGAAGCCGGAGATCGTGCGGACATGGCTGATGCTGCCCGTCTTGGCGAACACGTTGCGCTCGGCCGGCGTGCCGCGATACGACTCCTTGAGCGTGCCACGCACGCCCGCGACGGGCAGCGCGTCGAGCACGACGTTACGATAGGCGCTTTTCCAGTCGGCTTGCAGGATCGCGACGAGCGCCCGCGGCGTGATGCGGTCGTATTGTGAGAGCCCCGAACCATCGGCGATCGTGACCGTCTGCGGATCGATGCCGGCAGAGCGCAAAAACTGCTCTTCGGCGATCCGCCCGTTGGCGTCGGTACCGGGTTCGCCGGCCTGCGCGACGCCCAATTGCTTGAGGAACAGTTCGCCCATCAAGTTGTCGCTGGGATACCAGAAGTCGGCTAGCATATCGGGCATCGGCTCAGAATTGTGCGACCACAGAACCGGTGTATCCGCCGGCATCTTGCCGTCGTGAACGCCGCCTGCAACGGCGATGTGTCGCGCAGTCAAAGCTTGCGCGAACACGTCGCCGGCGTAGCTTTCCGGATCGGGCACGCTCGGTGTCAGGTCACCGGACTCCTTGGCGCCCGCCGGATACGTTCCGGTCAGCCCAATCTCGAGTGGCGCGTTCCAAGGCCGGACGATGTCGGACGTGTCTTTGGAACCTTTTGGTCCGGTCGTCAAACGATTGTCGATCGTAAAGGCCGAACTTTGCGGCTCGACGCGAAGTCCGACGGGGACGCCTGCCGCGCTTCCCGGCTTCATGTACACGTGCACGATGCCGTCCTCGAGTTCGAGCGCGCTTACGACCGGAGCGTAGTAGTACGGAAGATCGTCCCACGACCAGCCGAACCCGAAGCGCTGGGCGTCGAAATACGAGGAATCGGTCATCAGCGCTCCGTCGATGCGCATAATCCCACGCGCTGCGAGCGCATTCGCCGCCGCACGCAGATCGTCGGCGCGTAACAGTGCGTCGCCGCCGCCGTGCAGGTAGAGGTCGCCAGCAATGACGCCGTTCTGGGGCGCGACGGCGGCGACGGTCGTGACGTAGGAAAACCCCAAACCCAAACGGTTGAGAACCGTTGAGCCGACAAGCAACTTGAAGTTGGATGCCGGCATGAACGCCTGATCCGCCGCGTGCGAATACAACGTCGTCCCGCGCGACGTATCGACCGCAAGCATGCCGACGTCCGCTCCGCGCAAGGTCCGCGCGGCGAAGATGCCGTCGATCGCACGGTGCAACGCCGAAATCTGGGTCGCCGACCAGGGCGCTCCGCCGGGGGTTGGTTTGCGCACGCTTGCGACCGATGACATGTCGGCGCCGAGCGCAACGCTCGACGACGATAGGACTCCAATTCCCATGCATAGGAATGCTGGCGTTATTATTCGACGTATGGTAGTCACGATGGCGCGGGTCGTTCGTGCCGCATACAAGAGGTTCCCATGAACGAGCGGTCACGCGAAAACGAGATCGATGCGTATCCGCATTGGCGCCTCGAACAATGGGACCCCGGTGCACCCGCGGGGCGCATCGAGCGCCTGTACACGCATTGGTCAGCGCACGACTACCAGTCCGTCTTTCCGGCGTATCATTTTTGCATCGTTGGTGCAGAGACCGGTGGAATCGTTGTCGTCAACACGCACGACGTTCGCGAGAACATGCGCGACGTCGCCGAACAACCACTGCGACCGTATGCCGCGCATACCCGCGGGCGCAACGCCTACGCGCTCGGTATCTCGATTATGGCGATGCGCGACGCGACCCCGGCCGAGTTTGGGCCGTATCCGCTGACGGAGCCGCTCGTTGATGCGCTGTGTCTGGTGACCGCGAAACTCGCGCAGGCTTACGGCGTGCCACTCGACGCCGAACACGTGATGTCGCACGCCGAAGCGGCGCTGCACGACGGCTACTTCGGCGTGGGCTCCGACGAACGCTGGGATATCGCACGCTTGGCACCCGATGCACGGCGGCTCGTACCAAGCGACGCTACTCGGATCGGCGATGAACTGCGCGCGCGGATGCTGCGTTTCCGAACGCCGTAACGACGTCATGCGCCGAGCGGCCGGCTCGCGTCGCAAATGCATCCAGGCTCATCGTATCGTCGAGCAACACGACGCGGGAGCACGCGCTATCGGTTCGAGCGGCTGCCACCGTAACGTATTGCATGCCGACGGATAAAATGTCGTCAGAACCCGCAAGGCTTTGCGGTAGCCCATCGGCGTAGCCGCACCGCGCGGTAGCAACGTCCGTTCCGGCGCCGACCGTGCGTTCTCCGTAGCCGACCCGTATGGTCTCGGACAGGCGGTCGACGCGCGTCACCGGCGCGACGACGCGCAGGGCGCAGCGCACGCCGGGGATACCGACGCCGCCCGTCGCCCCGAACAAGCCCACGCCGATACGCACATGACTGCCCATCGCGCCGTCGGCCGCGAGTACGAACGTGCTGGCAAGCTCGGTCGCCGCGACGTCCACGCCCGACTTACGCACCATGTGTACCGCTTGCAGAAACAGCGCTCGTTGCGCCGCTCGGTTTTCGTAGTCGGTGATGTGAGACCACACCTCCACTTGCGCGGCGGCTCGTGCTAGGAGCGGCGCCAGGGCGCGAATCTCATCGAGCGATAGCCCGCTCCACGCCGCTGCAGGACGCACGCCGACGCGTACGCGCAGCGGCACATGGCGGCGCTGCGCCCATCGTTGTGCGATTTCCAAATCCGCGGCGGTGCCGATGTTCGCCAGCGCCCCCTCCGCTAATGCGCTCACTAGACGGTCGTGCGGGACGTCGCCCAAGACGATCGCCGGAGTCGCCGTATGCCGGCGCAGTTCATGCAACTCGTCAGCATCGGCCACGCAGAACGCGGCTACTTCACCTTCGAGCGCGTCAACGAGCGCGCGATAACCCCAGCCATAACCATCGCCCTTCACGACCGCCCGTACCGGCACGTCCGCCAACGCCCGCCACGCGCGCACGTTTCCGGTAACGATCGCACGGTCGAGCGCCACGATCGGGTCCACGCTCTACGTCAGCACGTGCTCTAAGCAGTCGGCATCGCGCGCAAACACGACCTCCATTGCGATGCGCTCGCCCACCGAGATGTCGCGACCCCAGCGATAGGCGCTGTAGGGCGTATAGCGAGTTCCCGGTGAACCCGGTATACGCAAAGAGACATCGTAGACAACGAAGTCTTTCGGCGGTCCGGCCGTGACGATGCATTGCAGCGCAAACGGACCGATTACGCCCGGCGGATTGGCTTCTCGTGCGGCTGCTACGAAGCGTTCGCCGAGATCAAAAGCCTTTTCCAGCATCGACTCCGTCAGCGTCGTCGCGATATGGCCGGCTTCTTCCATCCGAACGGGGATGGCGTCGGCGACGGCGAGCTGCGACGGCGGCAGCGCGCGAAGACCGTCCAGATTCGTTTGACGTCGCGTGTCGGTTCCGAGCAACTCCAGCTCTCCGAGCACAGGCGACCAAAAGAAATTGAGGTTGACGCTCGGGCCGAGAGCATATTCCTCGATGCGCGCCGCAAGCAAGCCGCGCTCGGTCACCATTCCATCCGCGAGTAACTTCGCGCATTGCGCTTCGTACTCGGCCTTCGAAGAGCACAAGAAAAAGGCGCGTTCGAAGCCAACCTTCGCGTGGGCTGCCTTCACCATCACAAGCGTATCGATTGCGCTCGGTGAATCGAATTTGCGTGGATGCCGGATACCGGCCCTCGCCAGCAATTCGTATTGATTGGAGCCCTCGTCGCGTTCCTCGGCGCGCAGCAGGTGCCGGTTACCGAAGAACGGCACGCGCATGTCGCGCTCGATCCGGTCGTATGAGAACCGCTCGCGCAGATAGACTTCAAAGGAACGGTTGGGCACGAAAAGTACGTTGCACCCGCGCAACCGTTCTTGCACGTCCGGGTGCAAGACATCCGCAAAGGACTCGAGTTCGAGCGTTTCGTCCACGCACCCGCGCTCGGGTAAACACCCGCGCTCGGGTAAACACCGGCGCTCGGGGGCCTGCGTGCGCGCGAAGTAGCGGGCGTAGGTTCGCTCACGGCCGCGAGCCGTGACGACCAGGTTACGCAGACCTTGCGCACGCGCGCCGAAGGCGACGTCGAGCGCGGAATGGCTGCCGATGGAACACAACGTCAAGGCAGCGCGATCGTAACCTTCGAGCGTGGCGCTTACGTCGATGCCAACTCCTGCGCTTGACGGCTGCTTGCGTATTCGACCACGAGCAGATTCTTGACGCGGTCGGCAGCGGCTTTGGTTGCGTCGGTATCGACGCGCTCGAGCAGCCGATATGCATCCAAAAGATTGGCCGGCAACGTCGTGTCGTGCGGGTACTGTTTCTGCCAGTCCTCGACGGCCGACTCGACTTGCAGCGCGTCACCTTCCATCCGCTCGCCCCAACCCCGGTCGAGGTATTTGTTGACGCGGATCACCTCGTTGCGCACCCCGATCGGGGAGTACTTCAAGCGGCCGAAATACTCGTCGGCGGGCGCGGTGCGCGTCAGCCGCAGTTCGTGCGGAATGGCGCGGACGCGGGCGATCAGTTGCAGTTCCGGCGTATGCGCGCGACGGTATGCAATCGCACGCGCGGCCGCACGGTCCGCGTCGGTATACCCGAGATCGTTGACCGCGGACGCCGCGATCGCGAAGAGTTGGCCATATTCGGGGTCGGGCACGCGCGTCAGCGGAGCGTCCGGTGCGGCAGCGTGTTGCAACAGTAGGCTGCGATATTGCGGGTCTTTGGTCAAGTTGTACGCACGCACGTCGGCGACGAGTAACTGCGTCTGAGCGTCGGGATCACCGTGAAAGGCATGGACGTCCGCGGCCGCCGCATCTTCCGCTTGGCGCGCGAGCACCTCAGCATCCGCCTCGGCGGCATCGAGCTGACTCAAGAGCGCGGTGGCTTCGGCTCTGTGCGCATCGTCGCCGTTTTTGGCCGTGTAGTCGGCCGCTTCGCGCACGTACCAGCGTGCACCGTCGTTGTTGGTCAGCGGATTGTAATGCAGCTGAGTCGCTACGTCGATCGCCAGATTCGCCACTTGGGCGTAATTCGGATCGGTCGCCCGAAACAGCGAATAGGCGCGGCCCGCATCGAAGAGGGTCGACTGATAGTACAACTCGCTTGCAAACGGCCATTTCTTGGCGGCACCTTCGTCGAAGGCTTTGCGCATCGCCTGATAGAGCGTGACGGGGTCGGTTTCGATTGCCGCGCCGGCGGGCGCGACGCACACGAAGCCGAGGGCCGTAACCAGACAGCTTGCAACAAAGCGTTTAACCGTGCTAGGTAAGTCCAGAATCATCAAGTACCGCGTGAAGGTTGTTGGAAAGGAGAGCGTTTTTGATCTCGCGAGCGATGCGACGGCCCGTCGACATCGGTTCGCTGTAGTTGAGGTACGAGTACGGTGAGCCGTCGATGAAGGGATTCGTGCCCGCAACGATGCGTGCCGAAATTTCCATCACGAAGAACTTGGCCTCGGGCGTGATGATCGTTTCGATGCAGAAGGCGCCGAACAGTCCCTTCGGACCGCATAGTTCCTGACTGACGCGCACGACGTCTTCGCCCATGCGATAGGTTTCGGCCAGCATCGACTCCCGCAACACGAGCGGCGAGTTGCC
>JAABUX010009294.1_pt1 | contig 11148 bp, 12 predicted proteins | sample 5561851 | NCBI WGS metagenome assembly JAABUX01 (sample SAMN10711883, study PRJNA513361) | rock metagenome | isolation source: Antarctica rocks | place: Antarctica: Victoria Land, Richard Nunatak red sandstone | collected 2016-01-03 | reverse complement strand
ACAGCAGGTCGATGTAGTATAGCGCGACGATCAGGCCGGCCCCGGCGGTCAGCGACAACACGGCCGCCGCGATGAGCCCCCGACGCGGGCTGCCCGCGAGCGCCGCGTCCACCAGCAGCTTGGCGCCAACGGATAGCGCCGGGCCGGTCAGCGCCATGAGCGCGCCGCAAAAGAGGAAGAGCCCGGCCTGCCACGGCGCCGTCCGGAAGCCGAAGGATAGCAGGACCCCAAAGCCGCGCGCGCGCTCCCGCATCTTACCCATCTCCGCTTCTCCCGGCCGCCCCTACCGCCGCGCCCTCGGCGACGAAGCGCGCGGCCTGTAGCGCGAACATCTCGGCGTAGCGGCCGCCCGCCGCCATCAACGCGTCGTGCGTGCCCTGCTCGACCACCGCGCCGCCGTCCAGCACGCAAATGCGGTCGGCCCGGCGGACCGTGGAGAAGCGGTGCGAGATGAGGATGGTGGTCAGCCCGGCGGTGATGTCGAGGAACCTGTCGTACAGCGCGGCCTCCGCCCGCACGTCCAGGCTCGCTGTGGGCTCATCGAGGATCAAGACCCGCGCGCCGCCCTCGACCGCGACGAGCGCGGGCCAGCGCGACCCGCTGCCACTCGCCGCCTGACAGGTCCGTCCCGCCCGTGTACTCGCGCGAGAGCACGGTATCCCAGCCGCGCGGCAGCGCCTCGATCAGTTCCAGGGCGCCCGCCTTGCGCGCCGCCGCCCGCAACCGCTCCGGATCGCCCCCCAACTCGTGCGCGCCCAGGCCTACGTTGTCGCGCGCCGGCAGGTGGTAGCGGGCGAAATCCTGGAAGATGGCGGCCACGCGGCGCTGCCAGGCGCGCGCGTCGACGTCGCGCAGGTCCGTGCCGTCCACGGTGACGCGACCGGCGGTGGGATCGTAGAGGCGGCAGAGGAGCTTGATCAGGGTGGTCTTGCCGGCCCCGTTGGTCCCCACGATGGCCAGCGAGCGCCCCGCCGGGATGGTGAGGTCGAGCCCGGCCAGTGCGTCGTCGCGGCGGCCAGGGTAGCGGAACGAGACCCCCTGGAAACGGATGGCCGTGCGCGGGGCATCCGGCGGCAGGAGGTGGGCGGGTAGCGCCGCCGTGGAGTGGGCCTCCGCGAGGCGCCGCTCCAGGGCCAGCAGACTGGGCACGGAGACGGTGGCGTACGCCAGGTGGGTGTTCACGTCGTCGAAGGCGCGGAAGTTGTTGGCCCCCAGCAGGGCCTGCGTGTACACCGCCAGCGCCGCAGGCCGATCTCTCCCCGCGTGGCCGCCCAGGCCAGCGCCCCGAACGAGCCCAGGTTCAGCGCGGTGACGGCGGCCGCGGACAGCCAGATAGCCGGTCTCCCAGGGTTGCGCGCCCGCCATGTGGGCTCCATCGCGCGGCGCCAGGTCTCCTCGAAGCGGGCGATCAGCCAATCCGTCAGGCCCCAGATGCGCAGCTCCTTGGCGGCGCTCGGGGCGAGCGCCAGGGAGCGGTAGTAGGCGGCGCGACGTAGCGCGCCCGCCTGCCCGCTCGCCGCCTCACCGACGCGGATATACTCGCGCTGGAAGTAGTAGGTAACGAGCGGCCATAGCGCGACCCACACCAGGGCGAGCCACCAGTGGAACGCCGCCAGGATGAGCGCCGACCCCAATGCCTGGAACCAGCTTGGCAGCAGGCTGGCTAGCGCGGTCACGGCGGCGCCCGGCCGCACCTCGTTGGCGCCGAGTCCCTGCGCCGTCTCGATCAAGTCGAGAACGGCCGGATCTTCCAGGTGCGCCACCCCGCTGGGGCCGCCGACCGCGGCCATCACGCGCTCCTGCAAGCGCCGGTCGACCGCGCGGCCGAACGTACCGGCCAGCGCCGCCAGGAAGGGACCGAGCAAGCGCTCGGCCACGATCAGGACGCCGGCCACGACCAATAGGGACAGGGCGCGCCGCCCCGCCGGGGAGTCTAATCCGCCCCTGACCGCTGGTGGAATCGCGCCGACGAGCATCCCCGTGACAACAACGGCCGCCAGGGGCAGCGCCGTGGCGGCCAGCACACCCGCCGCGAGGAGCGCCGTCCGCCCGCGGCTGACCTGAGGCAGCAGGCACAGGACGGCGAAGGTTCCGACCAGCGTGGGCGACGCGGCCCACCGCCGCGGCAGAGTCAGGCGCGGCGACCACGCGCCGGCGCGGCCCCTATTCATGGGCAGCGTCCCCGTGCGCGCCATGCACGCCGCGCGTCGTACCCCCTGGGACCGCCGGTGTCCCGCCGGCAATCGCTGGGCGCAAGCGCGCCGGTGGTGACGCCCATGATCGTCGTGGCCGTGAGCCGGCGGGACGCCGGCGGTCCCAGGGGGTACGCCCACGCGACCGGCGCGCTCCAGATCACCTTCCAAATCGACATCGCCGGTTCGCGCATCGGCCTCGTCCGGCGGAAACGCGTCATCTGAGGGGCGCGGGTACGGGTACGCGGACCTGGCGCGTTCCAGCCCCTTGCGTCGGTCCCAGTGCAAACAGAGGTTGCGCACGATGCCGGACAGCCACTGCGCGCGCTTCGCAGGGGCGCGGAGGGCCTGCTCGTGCTGGAACGCGACGAGCAGCGTCTCCTGCGCCAGGTCCTCGGCCGCGCCCGCGTCACCGGTCAGCCGCGCGCAGAGGCGCACGAGCCGCGCCCGCTCCGCCGCCAGCGTCGCCTCCTCCCGATCTAACGCGACACTCCCTATAGACAATCCCATCGCCATGTCCTCTCCCTATTACCTCTCTACTATCCATGGTCCCTGGAGGACATGAGAAGGGACACTGTTTTTCGCGTGTCACGTAGATGATACGCTATACACAGTTAGGCAAGCGTACGAGGGTGAATAGGGGCGGACCGATGGTGCAAACAGCGGAAACGGTGGAGGGAGCGGCGACATTCATCGTACCGGAATGGACGCCGGCCGATACGGAGGAGAGCGTCGTGGGCACACAGTGGCATCAGCAGGCAAGCGGCGCCCTCGCGGACATACTGGAAGAAGTCGCGCGGCGGCACGGCGCGACCTGGGGAGTGTGCGAGCAGATCGCGCTGCTCGACACGGGAGGACGTTATCCGGATGGGCACGTCTACAATCCTCGCTCAGACGTGATGGTGCTGGCGCAACCCTTACCTTGGGGCGGTATGTCCACTATTCGCTTTGGCGACGCGGGCGTCCCCCTCTTCATTGCCGAGGTGGCAAGCAAGTCGACCGTCGGCAACGATGTCGGCACGAAAAGAGAGTTGTTCGAGTTCATCGGCGTCCCCAAGTACATCGTCTTCGACGCCGTGGGGAATGTTCTATCCACGCCGTTGCTGGCGTGGCGTCTGGGAAGCGACGGCTATGTCCCCTGGCTGCCGGAAGCGGACAGCTCGTGGTGCAGCGCCTCTCTCGGCATCACGATTGAGCCGACACGGCCCATCCTGAGCATCCGAGATCGTGAGGGTCATCACATCGCGTGGTCCCGCGAGGTGCGGCGGCGCGCCGAATGGCTGGAGCAACAACTCGCCGAGACACAGGAACGCTTCGCCGAGACACAGGAACGCCTGGCGGCCGTCGAACGCGCCCGCGGGGAAGATGCGCGACAGCGCGCCGAGCTGGAGGAGCAGATCCGCCGGTTACAGAGTACACACGACGCCTAAACGTTCGATTAGGGGAACAAGAGGCTGATAGCTGACAGCTGGCTGCTACAATGTAGGTGTGACACATCTATATTTGATCCGCCACGGCGAAGCCGTGGTCAACGTCGAGCCCATCATCGGCGGCATGCGGGGCGATCGCGGCCTCACGCCGCGTGGTGTGGCTCAAGCCGAGCGCCTGCGCGACCGCCTGGCCGCGACGGGCGAGGTCGCGGCTGACGTCCTCATCGCCAGTACGTTTCCACGCGCCCGCCAAACCGCTGAGATCATCGCGCCGTCCCTAGACCTGCCCATTATATGGGACGCCGAGGTGCAGGAGATGCGCCCTGGCGAGGCCGATGGCATGACGCTAGACCAGTTCAGGGAGCGCTACGGCGCCCCCGAGTTCGAACACGAGCCCTTCCGCCCCCTCTCGCCGGGTGGCGAGAGCTGGGCCTCTTTCTATTTTCGTTGCGCGGAGGCGTTCGAGCGCATCAGCCGCCAGTACGCGGGCAAGCGCGTCGTGATCGTCTGCCATGGCGGTGTCATCGACAACTCATTTCTATACTTTTTCGGCGTCAACCCGCTGCCGCGCCCAGACATCGAGTTCTACACGCGCAATACCTCCATCACTCATTGGGAGTACTTCGCGCGCGACAACGGCCCGTCACGATGGCGGCTGCGCCGCTACAACGACGCCGCGCACCTGCACGATGTTCCCTCCATCGAACCGCCCGACTGGCGTGATATGTCGACCATGCAGGAAGAGGGCGAAGGCGGACCAGCCGTGCCCCTGCCGACCGAGGAGAAGGGCCAATGAACGGGGGACGACCGGAACCGGCGGCCACGCCGACGCTCGATCAGTTGCAAGAGGCGCTGCTGGAGCATCTCTACGTGGGCGACCGCGCCCTGCTGATGAGCCTGTTCCTGGCGTTGCGCCTGGGCAAGCCCCTGCTGCTCGAAGGCGAGGCGGGCACCGGCAAGACCGAGGTGGCCAAGGTGCTGGCCGGCGTGATGGGCGCGCGCCTGATCCGCCTGCAATGCTACGAGGGTCTGGACGTCAGTTCGGCCGTCTACGAGTGGAACTACGCGCGTCAGATGCTGGAGATCCGGCTGCTGGAGGCGCGTGGCGAGACGCGCGCGCTGGGCGAGGGCGAGGGCCTGAAAGACATCTTCGGCCCCGACTTTCTGATCGCGCGGCCGTTGCTGCAGGCCATCTCGCACACCGACCCCGTCCCGCCGGTGCTGCTGATCGACGAACTCGACCGCGCCGACGCCGAGTTCGAGGCGTTCCTATTAGAGTTGCTCTCCGACTTCCAGGTCAGCATCCCCGAGTTGGGCACGATCAAGGCGGCCGCGCCGCCCGTGGTGGTGCTGACCTCGAACCGCACGCGCGAGATCCACGACGCGCTCAAGCGGCGCTGCCTCTACCACTGGATCGACTATCCCACGCTGGAGAAAGAGCGGCGCATCGTGGCCCTGAAGGTCCCTGAGGCGTCGGAGCGGCTGGCGGCGCAGGTCTGCGCCATGGTGCAAGCCCTGCGCGGTATGGATCTCTACAAGTCGCCCGGAATCTCCGAAACGCTCGACTGGGTCGAGGCGCTGGTGGCGCTGGGTCAGCGCGAGGTCGACCGCGAAACGGTACAGGCCACGCTTGGCGCCGTCGTCAAGTACGAGGAGGACCTGCACCGCCTCAACGGTCCCGAGGGCGCCGCGCTGGTGGCGAAAGTGACAGGTGATAGCTAACGAGGGCGACGGCCTCACCGTCGCGGCGCTACGCTTCGTGGGCGTGCTGCGCCGGTTGGGCCTGGCGCCGGGCACGGGGCAGGCGCTCGACCTCGTGCAGGCGCTCGGCCTCGTCGACCTGTCGCGCCGCGACGACGTCTACGCCGCGGCCCGCGCCGTCCTGCTCGACGCGCACGCCCACGAGGCTGTGTTCGCCGCCGCCTTCGCGCGCTTCTGGAGCGGCCTGCCGCAGATCATCGAGGAGTACGGCGCCGCGATGGCCGCGTACACCAAGTCCGAGAGCGGCCAGCCCCGCGAGGGGGCTGGGCAGGGACAGGGACACAACGCCAACCGCGCGGCGGCGCGTGGCGGCAGCACGATCTTGCTGGCCGGCGAGGGCGCGGAGGCCGGCGAGGAAGACGCGGGGGCCGAAGGCGACGAGGGCCAGGCCGTGGCCTACAGCGCGTCCGAGGCGCTGCGCCGCAAAGACTTTGCCGACCTCACACCGGCTGAGTCCGCCGAGTTGCGCCGCCTGCTGTCCGGCCTCACCTTCACGCCGCCGCTGCGCCGCCTGCGCCGCAGCGAAAGCGCGCGTCACGGCCGGCTGCTCGACCCGCGCCGGACCGTGCGCCACAACCTGCGCTATGGCGGGGAAGTGCTGGCGCTGCCGCGCCGCCGCCGTAAGCGTGAGCCGCGTCCGCTCGTGCTCATCTGCGACATCAGTGGCTCGATGGACCGCTACACGCGCCTGCTGCTGCGCTTCCTGCATGCCACCACGCAGGGATTGGAGGGGGTCGAGACGTTCGTGTTCGGGACGCGCCTGACGCGCATCACGCACCAACTGCGCACGCGCGACCCCGACCGCGCCCTCGACGAGGTGGCGCGCGAAGTGCTCGACTTCTCGGGCGGGACGCGCATCGGCGCGTCCATGAGCCTTTTCAATCGCCGTTGGGCGCGCCGCGCGCTCGGCCGCGGCGCCATCGCCGTAGTCATCAGCGACGGCTGGGACCGCGGCGACCCGGCGCTGCTCGCGGCCGAGATGGCGCACCTGCAGCGCTCCTGCCACCTGCTGGTGTGGCTCAACCCTTTGTTGGGGTTGGACGGCTACCAACCGCTCACGCGCGGCATGAGCGCGGCGCTGCCCTACGTCGACCTGTTCCTGCCGGCGCACAACCTGCGCTCGCTCGAAGCGCTGGCGTCCCTGCTCGGCCGCCTCTCCGACGAGCGCCCCGCCCGCCGCGCGCTCAGGCCGCTCACGCGCGCCGGGTAATCATTCATGATGCCAATGGAGGAAACAAACTGGGTTGTTCGTGGCGGCATTTCACTACCAACAGACCTGCAAAAGGGCTATCGGGAGCATGTGCAGGTACAGGGTCTGTTTGGATTCTCGGTTCAATATCACCCTGGCGCGACAATTGACGAACTTGCCGTCGCCGGACGGTTCCCACACCTCAGCATCAGTTACGCCGTGGATACAGAACTCGTTGTCGCGGCGAGAGCCCTTGGGTACGACGTTGAGCTCATCGCTAGCCCTGGTAAAGGTTTCCATAGTACACTGATGGCATCGATGACGGCAACGGGAGTATTAGTCCAAATACTGCCGGATGATCTAGCGGCGGAATTAAGCACTCATTTCAAACGAATACCGAACCCAGCGCGAGGCCCGTAAGGAGAGACTAATGACGACTCGTATTTATGTAGACTTTAATACCATGATGATGGACCCGGAAGAGCGGGTTTACATAGGTAAAGAGGGGTCCGTACAAGATGACCAGGATATGTTGAGTGTCCTACGATCCGGTACGCCAGTTGTCCTGCATGACGAAGAAATGCAGGTAGAGGCTATCAGCGAATACGACGGGGAGCGCAAAATATGGTTCGGGAAGCCGGATTGGGCTACCCGTCGTGATACGGTACCCATGAAACAAGAGGTCGCCACGCTCTGAGTGGAAAGGAGCCAGTATGGTTACAGCACAAACGATTAAGGTGGCCCTAGCTGTCGCGGACGAATTGCGGCAGCGGGGCGAGATCGATCGTGCACAGGCGATCGATACCATCGTCGAAGCCGTGCGTACTGGTAACGGCGCGTCCTTGGCGCCGGAGCCTGTCGCCGAGGACACCGAACGGATAGGGGATTTGTATGGGGTTCCAGGACCAACGCTCAAAAAATGGGTTGAGGAAGGGCGTTATACAAGCTACCGCGTCGGAAAGTTTTCCGTGCCGAGAGAATCGGTAGAGGAATACGTACGCCTTGCGGGTCCATCTTTGGACTTAGAAGAAATCTCGGATGAGGAAGCAGCGGAATTAGTCGCCGAAGAGCGCGGATGGGCGTAGTGGACAACGTTCGTGATTATGCCGCCGCGGTGGCGCCGGACCCCGACGCCGTGGCTTTGAGCGGGGACGAGGGCGCCAGGAGCGCGTCGACAAATAGGTCCGTCAGCGTGGGGTCGAACTGCGTGCCGCGGTTGCGGCGTAACTCGTCGACCAGCGTCTCCAGCGAGAGGCCCTTGCGGTACGGCCGGCTCATATACATGGCGGACGCCGCGTCGGCGATGATCAGGATGCGCCCATGCAGCGGCACGTCGGTCCCCGCGATACCGTGCGGATAGCCCCGGCCGTCCCAGCGCTCGTGGTGGTGGCGCACCGCGTCCACGATGTCGGGCCCCGGTATTACCTGCGCTATGATGAGATCCGAGAGCACGACGTGTTGCTTCATGACGGCGTACTCCTCGTCGGTCAGGCGATCCGGTTTGCGCAGGATACGGTCGGGCACGCCAATCTTGCCGACGTCGTGGATCAGCGCGGCCATCCAGAGGCGTTCCCGCGCCTCCCGGTCGAAGTCCAGCGCTTGCGCCAGCACGTCGGCGAAGCGGGCCACCCACTCGGAGTGCTCGCGCGTATAGGAGTCCTTGTGGTCGATCGCGGTCACCAGGCCGTCCAAGACGCCGAACGGCGCGTTGGGGGACAGCCGCACGGCGGGCAACGTCTCGTCGGCCGTATAGAGCCCTCCGCCGCCGCGCTTGCTCTCGAACATACGGCGGTCGGCGAGCTCCATCAACGCCAGCGCGGCCTCCGCGTCCAGGGGGGCGGCGGCGATACCAATAGACAGGGCGAGCGGCAACGAGGCGGCGTCCTCGCGGACGCGGATCGCCGTGCGAGCGCAGGCGTCGAGCAGCCGGTGGGCCAACGCGCGCCCCTCGTCAAGACCGGTGTGCGAGGCCAGCAGGACGAACTCGTCGCCGCCGTAGCGGGCAATACGATCGGTGGCGCGGCACTCACCGCGCAGCAGATCGGCGAACGTCGTCAGCACGCGATCGCCGACGGGGTGCCCGTACGTATCATTAAACAGCTTGAAATTGTTGATGTCGATCACGAGCACGCACAGTTCGCCCCCGCCGTCGGCCTGTATCCGTGCGATCGCGTCCGTGAGTTCGCTGTGGAAGGCGCGGTGGTTGAGCAGCCCGGTCAAGGCGTCGCTATCCGCCCTCCTCTCGGCCGAGAGGAGGGCGTCGGTGGTGTGGTTAAAGGCTGCGGCGAGCCCGGCTATCTCGTCCCCGCCGTCCTCGTCGGCGCGGACGTGCAGCGCGCCGCCGGTGATGGCGTGCGCCGTGGAGAGGAGATCGTGCAGCCCACGGTTGAGGCGGCGGATGATGAGGGCGGCGAGGGCCGCGCCGACGGCCAGCGCGGCGATGAAGCCGGCGACAGTCCCGCGGATGGCGTCCTCATCGCTCACTATCGCGCCGCGATAAAGGTTTTGCCCGGCGTAGAGATGTGTTCCCGCGTCGGTCTGCACGATGTCGAGGACCGTGTTGAGCCCGTCCGTGAGCCGCGACAGGAGCGTGGCGGGGACCGGGCGCGCGCCCCCACGCCGCACCGCCGCGAGGTAGCGCGCACGCGCCGCCAGGTAGGCCGGCCAGGCCGGACGCCACTGCGCGAAGGCGGCGGGCGTGAGCACGCGCGGGGCCTCGGCCGCGATGCTGTCGTCCAGGCCGGTGAGCTCGGCGTCGACGGCGTCGACGCGCACGCGCGGCATGTGCGCGAGGTCGAGCGCGATGAAGGCGCGCTCCTGATCGAGGTATTGGCTGACCAGCGCCAGGCTTACCGCCGGTTCGAGGCTGTGCCGTTCCAGCGTCGAGACCTGTTGCGCGGAACGCGCCGTGGTGGCGATAGCCAGGACGCCCTGGACGCACGACGAGAGAGCGAGCAGGACAAAGGTCCACAGCACCATCGCGCGCAAGGAGACACGCATTTTTCTCTATTCTCTCTTGTACCGCTACGTCGTGACCGTGGCCGGCAGCACGATGATCCAAGCTTCCATCGGGTCGTGGTCGTCGCCCGTGCCCCAGCCATCCGACGCTGGCCGCGCCGCCACATCGTGCCACCCGCCTGTCATGCCGGCCATCTGTGTGTGCAGCGTACAGTACACATGGTAGAGCCCCGGCTGCTGTAGCACGAGCGCGCGCCGCGCCCCGTGGGTAGGCGTGTCACGCGTCCCATCTATCATGAACGCGGCGCCGGTCGGCGACGCGGAGTCGACCACGAAGTTGTGCGCGTACTCGTCGTGGTTCACGACGGAAATCGTGCTGCCCGCGACGGCGACGAGCAATTTCGGTGCGAACACAGAATGGCCCGCCGGGATCGTCAGCTGTTGCAGTAGGCCGGGGGCGTGGTCGAGCACCGCGATCCAGCCCTGCCGCGGCAGGCCCGATCCCACCTTGGGCACGATGACGTCGGAGGGCTTGTCATAGCCCGTCGGGACGGGATATTCGAGCGACGCGGGGGCCGGCGGGGGCGACGGGCGCGCCGTCGAGGCGTCGTAGTAGTGGTACAGCCCCGGCCGCCGCAGGGTGACGGTCACTTGCGCGCGGGCTCTAATGACGATCGCGAACGGGGCGGGTGCCGACGCGGTGGAGCGCACCAGGATGGGGACGGCGAGCCCGTTGACGAACGTCGCCTGCCCGCCCGACATCACGGCCGCGGCAGGCGGCCCGAAGGCAGGGGCATGAGCTGACAGCGCGATGGTGACCGCGCGCGGCATCGACGCGGGGGGGACGGCGCCGATACCTAACAGGCGCCAGACGGCGGCGTTGGCGCCGCTGCCGGACCAGCCGGCGGCCATTAGGGCGGCCAAGGCGCCGGCAGCGACGGCCCCACGCGCCACGGTACGAGGAAAGAATCGCGGCGTCATGCTCCGTCCACTGCTCCCACGTCAAGCGACGACAATGTTCTATACCTACGCATAGAGGGTAGGACATGGGCCGCGGTCGGGCAATAGTACTTTGGCATCGCGCGTACCCTGCTCGCGCTACGCTACAATAGTGGCACAGGGCGAAGTGGCTATCCCAAAACGCGGCTTCTTCCTCTTTATTGTGTGAGGCGCCATGACCAGAGACGTACAAACCACCATCTTGATGTTCACCGCGGACGACATCGCAGGCCACATACGCGAACTCGGCGCGCTCCTGCGCGCCTGCGTCCACGATGGGGCGAGCATCGGCTTTGTGCTGCCGTTTACTGCCGGCGGCGGCGAGGCCTTCTGGCGCGACACCGTGCTGCCGGCGGTGCGGGATGGGACGCGCGTGCTGCTGGTCGCGCGCGAGGGCGGACGGATCATGGGAACTGTGCAACTGGACCACGACACCATGCCGAACCAACGCCACCGGGCAGAGGTCCGCAAGCTGCTGGTCCATCCCGCTGCCCGTCGCCGCGGCATCGCACAAGCGCTGATGGCCGAACTTGAGCGCGTCGCGAGCCAACGGGGGCGGAGCCTGATCACCCTGGACACGCGCACGGGCGACAAAGCCGAGCGCCTCTATGCATCGTTG
>JAABUX010009293.1_pt1 | contig 11150 bp, 6 predicted proteins | sample 5561851 | NCBI WGS metagenome assembly JAABUX01 (sample SAMN10711883, study PRJNA513361) | rock metagenome | isolation source: Antarctica rocks | place: Antarctica: Victoria Land, Richard Nunatak red sandstone | collected 2016-01-03 | reverse complement strand
ACCAGCTTGGGGAATTCGATGATCCCAGGCATGATCGCATGCTCCACAGTCCAACTACGCCACAACGATTCGTTGGCGAAACGGGCCGACTTTACCTATTTTATCGCTGTCGACCTGCGGTTTGCAAAACTCCAGTGTAGTACTAAACCGCGATTGATCCGGGCGAAGTATCGAGGTGACGACCCGAGTTTGCGGGCCCGCGGCGCTCACGCGACCGGGCTTGGGTTCGTTTTGCCAGCCTCGACCCCAGGGCCTCGATCGGGACCAGTCCCCTTGACCCCAAGCCTCCTCAACAACCCCGCCAGCCCCAGGAGCAACGCCCCGCCCTGGACGACCCCGGCCAGGTCGAGGCCGATCCGCGCCGGGGGCCGGTCGACCCGGATCGATTGGCTTCGTTTTGGAGCGGCCCCGCGTGGCGACCCGACCGCGAACCCCAGGGCGATCGCGACGAGGGCGATCCAGGCCATCGCGGGGCCGATCCCGAACCGGGGTCGCTTCATCGTCCGATCCTCCTGGTCGCGTCGGCCGGGGGCCGAAAAGCTCCTCGCCAGCCCCCCATTCTCCCGGGCGACGCGCACGAAGTCGACCCGGCCTCGCGGGGACGAGCATTGGGTTCGTTTCGCCGGGTCGGGATGGTATGATTCGAATCGAAGACCGCCATCGGCCGCCCCGCCCCGCGATGGTCGCCCTCCGCCCGCCCTCGAACTCGTGATCAAGAAGGGGTTTGACGCATGACGACGGCTCGCGCCCGGCGGGTTCTCCCCGCGCTCCTGCTCGCCCTGGCGGCCTCGGCGCCGGCGTGGGCAGCGGGGTTGCCCAAGGTCCCGGACGACTTCCAGGTCCGCCTGGTGGCCAACGTCCCGGCCGTCCTCTACCCGTGCCAGGTCGCCACCGCGCCCGGCGGGGCCCTCTTCGTCGCCGAGGACCCGATGGACCAGGTCGGGCCGTATGAGTCCGATCACGGCAAGATCCTCCTGATGCGGGACGGCCAGGACCCGGTCCTCTTCGCCGAGGGCTTCCGCGCCATCTTCGGCATGGCCTGGCACGACGGGGCGCTTTACGTCAGCCACATGCCCTACCTCTCCGTCCTCCGCGACGCCGACGGCGACGGCAAGGCCGACTCGCGGGTCGACCTCTTCAAGGACCTGGGGATCACCGACAACCACGGCCTCAACGACCACATCGTCTCCGGGATTCAGTTCGGGATCGACGGCAAGCTCTACGTCTCGGTCGGCGACAAGGGGGTCCTCAAGGCCACCGGGCCCGACGGCAAGACCGCCCAGATCGTCGGCGGCGGGACCCTCCGCTGCCGCCCCGACGGGACCGACATCGAGGTCGTCACCACCGGGACCCGCAACCACCTCGAACCCAACCTCGACCCCAGAGACAACCTTTTCACCTACGACAACACCGACGACGGCGACGGCTGGTGGACCCGGGTCACCCACCACGTCGACGGCGGCTATTACGGCTATCCCTACGACTACCACGACAAGCCCGACCGCTTCCTCAACCGGATCGCCGAGTACGGCGGCGGCTCCCCCTGCGGCGGCGTCGTCTACAAGGAAGACGCCTGGCCCGAGAAGTACCGGGGCCGGGCGATCTGGTCCGAGTGGGGCAAGCGCAAGGTGAGCGCCTTCCGGTTCGAGCCCGACGGCGCCAGCTTCAAGGTCGGCGACGTGATCGAGATGGCCGAGGTCGGCGAATCCGGCGAGTTCCGGCCCCTCGACCTCGCCCTCTCCTACGACGGCAAGACGCTCTACGTCGCCGACTGGGGCATGGGCAGTTGGGGCAGCAAGACCGAGAAGGTCGGCCGGATCTACGCCATCACGTACAAGGGGCCCGAGATCGCGACCCGCCCCCGAGGGCAAGACTCCGACCCCCTCGAAGCCCAGTTCGGGCAGCTCGACCACCCTTCCTTCAACGAGCGGATGCGTGCCCAGACGGCCATCCTCAAGGCCGGCAAGCCGGCCTATGACCGGTCCCTCGCGATGCTCCTCAACCCTGCGGTCGACCCGGTGGCCAAGCGGCACCTGGTCTGGATCGTGGATGGGATCGCCGGGGGCGGCCCCGATGCCGCGGCGTTGCTGCTCGCGATGAACGACGGCCTCACGCCCTCGGAGGACGTCCGGGCCCAGGTGGTCCGGGCCTTCGGCGAGCGTCGCGACGGGACGGCCGCCGACAGCCTGGCCGCGATGCTGGGGGACAAGAGCCCCGTCGTCCGCCTCCAGGCGATCATCGCCCTCGGCCGGATCGGCGAGGCCAAGTCGGTCCCCGCCCTCCTGCCGTTCCTGACCGACTCCGACCGCACGCTCGCGTTCTCCGCCCGCCAGGCCCTCCGCCGGATCGGCGCGTGGGACGCGGTGGCCGCCGGGCTGAAGTCGGCCGACCCCAAGGCCCGGGCCGCCGTCCTGGCGACCCTGGAACTGGTCTACGACCGCGCGGTCGTCGGCCTGCTCATGGGGGTCGCGGCCGACGCGGTCGCCCCGGGCGAGGAGCGGGCGCGGGCCCTGGCCGAGCTGGCCACGGTCCACCGCAAGGCCGCGCCCTGGGACGGCAAGTGGTGGGGCACCCGCCCCAGCAGCCGCGGCAAGGCGCCCGCGAAGACGGTCGCGTGGGAGGCGACGGCGGAGATCCTCGACGCGATCGAGTCGAGCCTGGGCGACCCCAGCCTCCCGGTCCGGCTCGCGGCGATCGCGGCGGTCCGCGCGACCGACGACCGCGGCGCCCTGCCTCGCCTCCGCGCCCGGTTCGGCGTCGACCCCGAGGCCGCCGCCCGCTCCGAGGTCGCGCTGGCCCTGGGCGCGATGGGGGACAAGGAGTCGATCCCCCTGCTGATGGCCGCGCTCAATGACGGGGGCAACCCGGAGTCCGTCCGGGCCGCGGCCCTGGCGGGCGTGGAGGCCATCGGCGGTAAGGAGTCGATCAGGGTCCTGGTCCAGGTCCTCGAATCCCAGGGCGTGACCCTCAAGGAGGAGAGCCAGGCCCGGGTGGTCGCCGCCCTCGGCCGGTTCAAGGCCAAGGAGGCGGTCCCGGCGATCGTGGCACGGCTCCGGAATCCGTCGGCCGCCGTCCGTGCCTCGGCCGCCGAGGCGCTGGGCAGGATCGGCCAGCTCAAGGGCGTGGCCGGCGAACTCCGCGGGACCCTGGCCGACGCCTCGGTCGAGGTCCGCAAGGCCGCCCTCGCCGCCCTCGCCGCCCTGGGCGACCGCGAGGCGATCCCCGCCCTGCTCGCCGCCGCCGACGACGAGGCAACCCGGTTCGAGGCGACCCTCGCCCTGGCCGCCCTCCCCGACGTCCGCGGCTTGCAGGTCTACCTCCGCGGCCTCGCCGACAAGAGCCCGGACGTCCGCAAGGCCTCCTCGGCCGCCATCGCCGCGATCCGCGACCAGGCCGAGCCCGTCCTCGAACGCCTGGGCGCCCGCCGCGAGATCGCGCCCGCCACGCTCCCCGAACTCCGGAAGATCTTCGGCCGGCTCCAGCCCGTCGCCGACTGGCACCTGATGGGGCCGTTCCCGCTCAACGAGCGCCCGCCGGTCCGGACCAACGTGGCCGTCGACCTCTCCCTGACCGCCCCCGGCCCCGACGGCACGCCCCTGGGCTGGAAGCCCGCCCGGGGCGACGCCGAGCACGGGATGGTCGACCTGGGCAAGCTCTACGCGCCCGAGACCGGCAAGAAATCCGCCTTCGCCGCCGCCGAGGTCGACAGCCCGACCGCCCGCCCCGCCCAGATGGCCGTCGGCGGCGACGACACCCTGACCGTCTGGCTCAACGGCAAGCAGGTCCACAAGGTCGACGGCAACCACTCCTACGACCCGTCGATGGCCCGCTTCGACGTCGACTTGAAGAAGGGCAAGAACCTCCTGATCGCGAAGTCCGGCAACGACGGCGGCGACTGGCAATTCTCCGTCGCGATCACCAACTCGGCCGACTATGCGTTCCTCCAAGGGCCCACCACCGGCGGCTTCGACCCCGACCGCTTCCGCGCGGCCGCCCTCAAGGGGCAGGGCAAGCCCGACCACGGCCAGGCCCTCTTCAACGACCTCAAGGGCCTGGCCTGCGTCAAGTGCCACGTCGTCGCCGGCCAGGGCGGGGCGATCGGCCCCGAGCTGTCGGGGATCGCCGCCAAGTACCCGCGCGAGGAGCTGGTCAGCTCCGTCCTCTACCCCTCGCAGCGGATCTTCTCGGGGTACGAGACCGTCGTCGTCGCCGTCGCCGACGGCCGGGTCCTCACCGGCCTGGTCAAGTCCGACACCGCCGATGGCCTGGAGATCGAGGACGCCGACGGCAAGAAGACCCGCATCCCCAAGGCCGACATCGAGGACCGCAAGGCCAGCGACGTCTCCCTGATGCCCAACGGGATCGTCGAGGGGATCTCCGCCCGCGACTTCTCCGACCTCATCGCCTACCTCGAAACCCTCAAGGACGCCTCCGCCAACCAGGCCAAGCCCGCCGGCAAGTGAACGTGGCAGAAGCAGTCCTCGGAGTCGGCCCGGCCCCTTCGTCGGGGCCCGGGCCTCGCTCCCGGCCGGGCCGACCGGGCGTCGGATCTCGAAGGGGTACCCCGTGGCCGTCAAACCCATCGGCATCCGGACTTTGATGGCTGCCGTCGCGGTCGCCGCCGTGTTCTTGTACTCCATCGCCAGCTACCAGCAGCGGGACAACCTGGCCAGGCAGGCGGCGGATCGGACGCAGTGCCTGGCCAACCTCAGGCAGATCGGCCAGGCCATCGCGACCTACCAGGTCTGGAATCGCCGGTATCCGTCCGGGACGATTCCCAACGACAAAATCCGCCTGGATCTCCGGGCGGGCTGGGGTGCCCTGGTCTACCAGATCGGCGAGGAGGGGTGCTCGGGCTGCCCGGCCATCGATCCTTCGCGGCCCTGGGATGACCCCCAGGTCGTGCAAGACTCCTCGTTCCGTTCCCGGAAGATGCGTTGCCCCTCGGGCCCGAAGCTATCGCCCGCGACCTTCGTGGTCCCGGCCTGTTACGTCGGGATCGCCGGCCTCGGGCCGGACGCGCCGGGGCTGCCGGTCGGCGATCGGCGGGCGGGGATCTTCGGCGACGACCGCCGGGTGACGGCGGCCGACATCAAGGACGGGCTGGCGAATACGATGATGGTGGCCGACACGGCCCATTCGCGCGGCCCCTGGTTCGCGGGCGGTCGGGCCACGGTCCGGGGCGTCGACCCGGCGCAGCGGCCCCAGGTGGGCCAGGGCCGCCCCTTCGGCGGGACCCACGGCGAGGGGGCCAACGTCCTGATGGCCGACGGCTCGGTCCGATGGGTCCGCCCGACCCCGTCCTCCGCCGGCTTCGAAGCGATGAGCACGATCGCCGGCGGCGAGGTCGCGATCGACCCCTATGACTCGCCCTGAACCCCTCCTGACCCCCCTCTTACCCGACCACGGATCGAGCGAGCGACGATGTCCCAAGACGAGTCCATCCCGGCCGCCAGCAAGGCCAAGCGCGAGCGGAGCACGCGCTATCCCGGCGTCCCGCTGGCCGAGAGCGTGGAGCTGTGCAAGTTCATCGAGGGCCGGGGCCTCGACGGCCTGACGGCGGGCGACGTCGCCACGGCGCTGGGGTACAAAAATATCAAGACGAATACCTTCTCGGCCCGGCTCAGCGCGGCCCGGCAGTTCGGCCTGCTCCTGCTGAAGGACGAGGGGTATTCCCTGACCACGCTGGCGCGGTCGATCCTCCACCCGGTCGACCCCGACGAGGTCCCTCGGCTGTATCGCCAGGCCCTCCTGGAGTCGCCGCTCTACGCCGACCTGGCCGAGCAGTTCGCCGGCAAGCGGGTGCCCGAGGCGAACATCCTCGGCAACGTCCTCTATCATCATTATCAGATCATCGCGTCGGCCAAGCAGGCCGCCGCCGTGGCCTTCCTCGACTCCGCGAAGTTCTCCGGGGCGATGGCCGAGGACAACGTCTTCCGCCCGCAGGGCCCGGCCGCCGTCGCGGCCCCCGCGCCCGCCCCGGGCCCCGCCGCCGGGCCGGACTCCCCCTCGACCCCGACACCAATCCCGGCCATCGCCCGGCCCGCCGAGCGACCCGCCGGGCCGGGCGCGAACGACGTCCGGATCGACCTCCGCCTCTGGGGGGCCGACGCCGGCAAAGCCATCCGCGTCCGCGCCCCCGAGACCATCACCCCGGCCAGCTTCGACCGCCTCATCCAGGCCCTCCGGCTCCACCTCCGGATCGAGGAGCCGGAGGCCGCCGACGAGGAGGAGACGGCCCAAGAAGATGAGTAGATCTCGGATCCCGGATTGCAGAGGGGACGAACCGTCGCCCCTCCGGAGCCCGAGACTTCCGATGCTGAGATCCTGAGATCTTGCAATTTTCAATCGTTCAGACGAAATCATTGATGAGGTTTTCGAGCATCTCCTGTCGCCCGCTGACGTTGGTGGTGACCTCGCCCTTGGGCAGGATATAGGCTTCGAGGTCGGCGAAGGTGGACTGGCCGGCCTCGATCCGCCGCCCCAGTTCGCCGTCCCAGCTCTTGTACCGCTCCTTGAGGAAGCCGGGCAGGCGGCCGTCGGCGATGATGGCGTGGGCGATCTTCAGGCCGCGGGCGAAGGCGTCCATCCCGCCGATGTGGGCGTGGAAGAGGTCGACCGGCTCGAAGCTCTCGCGGCGGACCTTGGCGTCGAAGTTGACCCCGCCGGTGGTCAGCCCGCCCATGCCCAGCAGGCAGAGCATGCACTTGGTCGCGAGGTAGATGTCGGTGGGGAACTGGTCGGTGTCCCAGCCGATGAGGGGGTCGCCGGTGTTGGCGTCGATCGACCCGAGCGCCCCGGAGCCGATGGCGACGAGCATCTCGTGCATCATCTCGTGGCCGGCGAGGCTGGCGTGGTTGGTCTCTAAATTGAGCTTGAAGTGGGGCAGGAGGCCGTAGGTCCGGAGGAAGTTGAGGCAGGCCGCGGCGTCGGAGTCATACTGATGCTTGGTCGGCTCCTTCGGCTTGGGCTCGATGTAGAACGGCCCGGCGAAGCCGATCTGCTTCTTGTAGTCGACGGCCATGTGGAGGAACCGGCCGAGGTGATCGACCTCGCGCTTCAGGTCGGTGTTCCAGAGGGTCGAGTAGCCCTCGCGGCCCCCCCAGAAGGTGTAGCCGCCGCCGCCGAGTTCCAGCGTCACCTCCAGGGCCTTCTTGACCTGGGCCGAGGCGTAGGCGAAGACGTCGAGGTTGGGGCTGGTGGCGGCGCCGTGGGCGTATCGGGGGTTGGAGAAGAGGTTGGCCGTGCCCCAGAGCAGCTTCACGCCGGTCCGGCCCATCTCGTCCTTGAGGACCTTGACCACCTCGTCGAGGTTGGCGTGGCTCTCCTTGAGCGTGGCCCCCTCGGGCGCGACGTCGCGGTCGTGGAAGGCGAAGAAGGGGACGCCGAGCTTCTCGAAGAACTCGAAGGCCACCCTCACGCGGGTCTTCGCCCGGGCCATCCCCTCCGAGTTGTCGTCCCACGGCCGGACCGCCGTGCCGGGGCCGAACTGGTCGGCCAGCGGGTTGGCGATGGTATGCCAGTAGACCACCGAGAACCGCAGGTGCTCCTTCATCGTCCTGTCCCCGACCACCTCGTCGGGGTTGTATTGCTTGAATTCCAGCGGGTTGCGCGACCGGGGGCCGCCGAACTGGATCTTGGGCACGCCTGCGAAGAATTCGGACATCGGACCGCCACCCCGCTTGATGTGAGGACCCCGACATGGAGGCCGGTAGGGTCTGCTAGTCTAGGACCGCCCGCCGCCCGGAGCAACCCCCTCGGACGACTCGCGACCGGGGGCCCAAGGCCGGCAATGACGGCCGCCCCTGCGCCGATTATCCGAGCCGGGGACCGGCCCATCCCGGCGATGCGTCCGCTGTGATACCCTGGGCCCCGGCCCTTGAATCCCGAGTCTCGAACCCCCGGGGGTGGTATGGTCGGACGTCGTGCCCGCTGGCTCGCCTGGATGCTCTGGATGGCGGCCTGGCCCGCGTCCGCCGCCGACGACGCCCCGGGGTTCGTCGCCGAGGCCCTGGGCCGGCGGATCATCGGGCCGGACCTGTCGCTGGCCGAGATGAGGATCTTCGCCGAGGAGCGGGTCCCGCGGATGCCCGACGTCTCCGCCGCGGCCGACTGGGGACGCCGGGCCGACAAGATCCGGGCCGACACGCTCTCCCAGGTCGTCTTCCGGGGCGAGGCCGCCCGCTGGCGCGAGGCGCCGACGCGGGTCGAGTGGCTGGCGACGATCGACGGCGGCCCCGGCTATCGGATCAAAAAACTCCGCTACGAGGCCGTGCCCGGCTTCTGGGTCCCCGCCCTGCTCTACGAGCCCGAGAAGCTCGAAGGCAAGGTGCCCGCCGTCCTCAACTTCGACGGCCACGACCCCGACGGGATGTTCGCCGACTACAAGCAGGTCCGGTGCATCAACCTGGCCCGTCGCGGGGTGATCGCCCTGAACGTCGACTGGATCGGCATGGGCCAGCTCCGCTCCGACGAGAACGCCCACGGCCTGCTCAACCACCTCGACCTCTGCGGGACCAGCGGCCTGTCCGTCTTCTACCTGCTCCAGACCCGGGGCGTCGACGTCCTGCTCGGCCTGGAGCACGCCGACCCGGCCCGGATCGCCGCGACGGGCCTCTCCGGCGGGGGCTGGCAGACGATCTTCCTGGGCGCGATGGACCCCCGGGTCACCCTCGTGGCCCCCGTCGCCGGCTATTCCAGCCTCCTCACCCGGGCCCGCTTCGCCACCGACCTCGGCGACTCCGAGCAGACGCCGACCGACCTCGCCACCGTCACCGACTACGCCCAGATGACCGCGATGCTGGCCCCCCGCGCCGCGCTCCTGACCTTCAACGCCCGCGACAACTGCTGCTTCGCCGCCGACCACGCCCTGCCCTACCTGCTCAAGTCCGCCCGGCCGATCTACCACCTCTACGGCGCCGACGCCAGGCTCCGGGTCCACATCAACGAAGATCCCGGCACCCACAACTACCTCAAGGACAACCGCGAGGCCTTCTACGGGATGATCGGCGACCAGTTCTTCCCCGGCCGGGCCGACCTCCCGGCCGCCGAGGTCGACGTCGCCGCCGAGGTCAAGTCCGCCGACCAGCTCCGCGTCCCCCTGCCCGCCGACAACGCCACCCTCCACTCCCTCGCCACCGGCTTGGCCCGCGGCCTCCCGAAGACCCCGGCCATGCCGGCCGACAGGCCCGCCGCCCTGGCGTGGCAGGAAGCCCGCCGCAAGGAGCTGTCCCGGGTGGTCCGCGAGGACCGGTTCACGACCCGCGCCAACCCGAGGGGGGCGGAGACCAAAGCCGGCGTGACGGCGAACCTCTGGGCCTTCGACCTCGGCGACAACTGGACGGTCCCGGCCGTCGAGCTGAGCCGGGGTACCCCCAAGGCCACCCTGATCATCATCGCCGACGCCGGCCGGAAGGGGGTCGGGCCGCTGGCCGAGGAGGCGATGGCCGACGGCTTCCGGGTCCTCGCCGTCGACCCCTTCGACCTCGGCGAGTCCCGGCTGGCCGAGAAGGGCTGGCTCTGGAACCTCTACCTCTCGGCCCTCGGGAGCCGTCCCCTGGGAGCCCGGGCCTCGCAGATCACGGCGATCGCCCGCTGGGCCGCCGCGAGGGCCGGCCAGCCCGTCGCCATCCTCGCCGACGGCCCCCGAGCCTCCCTCGCCGCCCTCGTCGCCGCCGGGCTCGAACCCACCGCCATCGGCGCACTCGAGCTCCGAGGGGCCCCCACCAGCCTGAGAGAGCCGATCGAGGCCAACACACCCATCGATCAGGCCCCCGATCGGTTCTGCTTCGGCCTCCTCGAAGCTTTCGACGTCCCCCATCTCATCGCCCTCGTCGCCCCCCGCCGAGCCGTCTTCCCCGCCTCCACACCCAGGGCTAAGGCCGCCCTGACCCCCCTGAAGGCCTGGTACCTCACCCTCGGCCTCGACTTCACCCCGGCCCCCTGAACCGATTTCTGCCGAGGAGCGGGAAATAATTTGAGGTCTGGAGTGAGATCCATCTTGGCACAGACGGCGGGCTGGAGTAGATTCGACGTTCGAGCACCGAAGTGGGGCATTTGAAACGTCCTCCGCGACTCGAAGAATAGTGAGTGCGGGTATAGCTCAGTGGTAGAGCGCTAGCTTCCCAAGCTAGACATGCGGGTTCGATTCCCGCTACCCGCTTTCCTCTACAAACCCAGTTGCCGAAAGCAGTTAAGCTTACCTTCCGGTGGTCGGGAGTGCGGCCCTTGACCCTTGGCAAGTGAGTAAATTACTCACTTCATGGGAGAGTGCCGTGCCCAGGAACCACCGAATCCCCTCCTACCGCTTGCACAAGGCCTCCGGTCGGGCCGTCGTCGTGCTCGACGGCCGGTCCCATTATCTCGGTCCCTGGAACTCTCTCGAGAGCAGGGCCGAGTATGATCGCCTGATCGCCGGATGGTTCAGCAACCGCCGACGGGCCTCGAGCCCCGACCTCACGCCCGCCCTCGCCCTCGCCGGGCCCTCCGTCGCCGAGATCATCCTCGCTTTCTGGCGACACGCCGAGGTCCACTACCGGATGCCCGACGGCACACCATCGGGCGAACTGGTGAACCTCAAGGCCGCCCTCAAGCCGCTCCGGGCGCTCCACGCCAGCACGCTGGCCCGCGACTTCGGGCCGCTCGCTCTCCGGTCGTTCCGGGACGAGATGGTCCGCTCCGGCCTGGCCCGCACCTCGGTCAACGCCAGGATCGAACGCATCCGCCGGGCCTTCAAGTGGGCCGCCTCGGTTGAGCTGGTGCCCGCGTCCGTGGTCCAGGCCCTCGCGACCGTCGCGGGGCTCCAGAAGGGCCGGACGACCGCGCGAGAGACCGAGCCAGTCGGCCCGGTCTCGATGGAGCACGTCGAGCAGACCCTCCCCCACCTGTCGCGGCCGGTGGCCGGGCTGGTCCGCCTCCAACTGCTGACCGGCATGAGGCCGGGCGAGGCGTGCGCCATGAGGGGGCGCGACCTGACCCCGGGCGAGGCTGCCTGGACATACAGGCCCGGGTCGCACAAGACAGCGTGGCGGGGTAATACGCATTCCAGAAAAGGGCTGCCCCCTCTGGCGCCTTCCACGGCGACTTGTCAGGATGAGGCGAAGAATTCCCGGCCTCGGGAGCCGCATCCGTGCTCGTCGCCGATCATCACA
>JAABUX010009292.1_pt1 | contig 11150 bp, 13 predicted proteins | sample 5561851 | NCBI WGS metagenome assembly JAABUX01 (sample SAMN10711883, study PRJNA513361) | rock metagenome | isolation source: Antarctica rocks | place: Antarctica: Victoria Land, Richard Nunatak red sandstone | collected 2016-01-03 | reverse complement strand
GCGTCTATGCCACGCTGGCCGTGTTGCCGGCGATGCTGGAGCGTAGGGCCGGGCGCATCGTGACTATCGGGTCGGTGGGCGGCAAGGTCAGCGTGCCGCACCTGTTGCCCTACAGCGCGGCCAAGTTTGCCGCCGTGGGCTTCTCCGAGGGGCTGCGCGCCGAGTTAGCCGGGACGGGCGTGACCGTCACCACCATCGCACCAGGGCTGATGCGCACGGGCTCGCCGCTCAACGCGTTCTTCGCGGGGCGGCAAGAGGACGAGTTCGCCTGGTTCGCGGCCGGCGACAGCCTGGCCTTCGTGTCGATGGACGCCGAGCGCGCGGCGCGGCAGATCGTGGCGGCGGCCCGGCGCGGCCAGGCCGAGAAGATACTGTCGCTGCCCGCGTCGCTGATTTCTCTTTTCCATGGCGTGTTCCCCGGCACGACATCTAATCTGCTGGGGCTGGTCAACCGCCTGATCTTGCCCAAGCCAACCGACAAGGGCGCGGCGCTCGCACGCGGCATGGACGTGCATGCGCGCATGGACTCACGGTTGCTCGACGCTGTGTTGACCTGGACCACCAAGGCGGCCGAACGCTTCAACGAACACCCCGGCCCGCTCGACGCCCCGGCGCAGGGCTCCCAGGCCACACCCAAGAGGTAGCGGCCGTCGACGCCTGGGTACACGCCGGTGGCCGGCGCACGCCCCCGCATCTCACGATGGCCTGCGGTCGGTGAGATCGACGCCTGCCACAACATCGCTGGCGGTGGACGATGCCTCGAATGGCGTGGTGATACGCGAGGTTTCAGGCATTGTGTTCCCCTTCCGATACCCGTCGACGCTCACGGCGCGCCCCCGCCCGCGTCGGCGCCGCCCGCGCCGGGTGTCGCGCGCCCCGACTCCGCGAGGTATGCGACGACGAACCGGCGGAAGGCGTGCGCCGCCTGGGACACGTAGTGATCCTCATCCCACACCATGCCCAGGGTGTGCCGGCAGATGGGGTCGGTCACACGGAGCCATGTGCCCGGGGACTCGCCCGCTCGCGGCCGCGCCCACGCGGGGATGAAGGCCACGCCGAGCCCGGCCGCGACGAAGTCGCGGATCGCCGACGGCTCATCCGCCTCGCACACCACGCGTGGCGTGAACCCCGCCTCCCGGCAGTAGGCGTCCATCGCGTCGCGCAGCTCGCCCCCGGCCTTGCCGATCACCACTCCGTCGTCGGCCACCGCGCGTAGGGGCACGCTGCCCCGCCCGGCCAGACGGTGCCCCGGCGGGACGACCAGGAGGATGTCGTCGGTGCGCAAGGGCTGCCACCGGCTCCCCGGTCGGTCCGCGTGCACAGACGAGAAGTAGAAGTCGATGTCCCCGGCGTCGAGCCGACACCGCATCTCATGCGGCGATTGTTGGAAAAGCTGCACGCGAACGGCGGGGTGCGCGGCCAGGAAGCCGCCCACGAGGTCCGGCAGCCAGTGCAGCGCGGGCGCCGCCACGCGCACCTCCCCCCGCGCCAATCCGGCCAGGTCGCGCACCGCGCGCCGCCCCTCGTCCAGCTCGCCCAGCCCCCGCTCGACATGTGCGAGGAAGGCCTGACCGAAGCGGTTCAGCCGGAGCTGCCGCCCCCGCCGGTCGAAGAGGGGCACGCCGAGTTCGGCCTCCAGCCGCCCAATCGCCTTGCTCAGCGACGACTGGGCGATGGAGAGCTCCTCGGCCGCGCGGGTCATGTGCTCGGCCCGCGCGACCACCCGGAAGTACCGCAGTTGCAGGAAGTCCATGCGCGTTGCCCCCTCGCCATGATAGCCTAACGTCTTCGGCACACCTCTATAAAAGAAAAGGATACCCGACCGACTGGCCATTGACCACCGCTGATTCTGAATCCTGACGCTTCCGATACGACGGCTGCGTCATGGCGATAATCCTCCCGCCGCCATTTTACGCCATAATCAGGCACGATTATTTCCGCGGTCTTGCTGCACGGCTACCCTCAGACGTGGTACGAATGACGCCAGATCATGCCGGCGCTGGCCCGGAGCCACACGGTGATCGCTCCGGACTTGCCAGGCCGGGGCGACTCGGCGGTGTCCCCCGCCGGCTACGACGGGGCCACCATCGCGGGCGACCTCTACGGGCTGATCCGGACACTCACCCCCGGCCCGATCGACCTCGTCGCGCACGACATCGGCGTCTGGTTTGCCTACCCGTACGCGGCGGCGCACCCGCGAGCGGTGCGTCGCCTAGTCCTGATGGAGGCCCCCATCCCCGACAAGATCACGTACACCTTCCCCGCGTTGACCCCTCAGGGCGCGGGACCCACCTGGTACTTCGGCTTCTTCAACGCGCGCGCCATCCCCGAGGAGTTGATCGCCGGGCGCGAGCGCATCTGGTTGGCCTGGTTTTACCGCGCGCTCGCCGACTCGGCCAACTTCGGGGCGGCCTTCCCGCCCGCGACAATCGATGAGTACGCCCGCCACTACGCGGTCCCGGCCAGCCTGCACGCCAGCTTCGAGTACTACCGGGCGCTGAACACGGACATCGCGCAGAACGCGGTGTACGCGCGGACCAAGCTGCCCATGCCGGCGCTCGCCCTCGGCGGCGATCACAGCCTGGGAAGCTTCGGGGGGCAGCAACTGCGCGGGTATGCGACGGACGTGCGGAGCGGCGTCGTCGCCAACAGCGGGCATTGGATCCCATCGGAGCAGCCGGCCGACCTCACCCGGCGCCTCCTGGCTTTCCTCGGCGGCGGCCCAGCCCAGTAGCGATGATGTGTTGCCCGGCGCCACAGTCGCCCTCATTTTATGGATGATAGCTTATGGATGATAGCCTCGCGTCTATCGGTTCATGCACAATTATGTATTGCTCATCCTGTCGCGCCAGGAGTAGGATGGAGGTGCCCCATCCTTCGGGGGATATGAGGAAACGTGCGATCTAGGCTGGTAACGACCGATCCTTATCTCTCCAGATCGGAGAACCTACCAAGCGTCGCACGGTAAGGAGTAAAAGCATGAAAGTCTTAGTCGTTGGAGCCGCCGGCAAGACCGGCAGAGCGGTCGTCGAACAGGCCGTAGCCGCCGGCCACGCAGTCACGGCCTTCGTTCACAAAGCTGACGAATACGATGGATCGAACGTTCGCATCGTCGAAGGTGATGCTACGAACAGAGCCGACGTGGACACGGCCGTCCGCGGTCAAGACGCTGTTATTGACACGATTGGCGGCAAAACCCCCTATAAAGAAACGACGCTTGAAGCGAGCGCTGCCAACACAATCATCGCGTCCATGCAGCAAAACGGGGTGCGCCGTCTCGTGGTAACTTCTATGCTTGGCGTGGGGGATGGCGAGGCGAACGCCACCATTTATGAGCGATTGCTTGTTTCGACCTTCTTGCGCGGCGCGGACAAGGACAAATCGGCCATGGAGTCCGCCGTCGAATCGAGTGGCCTGGACTGGGTGATTCTTCGACCGGCCATCCTCACCGACGATCCCGCCAAGGGGAACGTTCGCGTCCTCCACGCCGAAACGGGCGAGAATGCCCACAAGATAACACGCGCCGACCTGGCATCCTTCATGATCGCCCAGCTTTCCAATGACGAATACCTTCACCAAGCCGTAACTATCGCCAATAGTTGATCGGGCATGCGCCCGCGCGAACCGCACTATGGGGTAGGCAAACAACAAGTGCAAAGAAAGATAGAGGGAGTAGCGCTCATGTTCGCAAAAAAGAGTTTTTCAAGCGATGCGCTAGAGCAGCTAAGAACGAGGGTTGCAGGGTCGGTTGTCCTACCTGGCGATAAGGGTTACGACACACAGCGCACCCCCTGGCTGCAGGTCGTCGAACAGCATCCGTCCGCCATTGTGAACGCCCACAATGTGCAGGACATCGTCGAGGCAGTCCGCACGGCACGCGCACTCGATCTGCCGCTCGGAGTCCAAAATACGGGACACGGGATAGCCGCTCCGTGTAATGAGGGTATTCTCCTCCGGCTGAGTGACATGAAAAACATCGTCGTGGATGCTGCCGCGGGAACGGCCACGGTGGAACCGGGCGTGTTGTCTGGAGAACTGCTCGCCGCGGCGGAGCCACACGGTCTGGCCTACGCTTCCGGACAGGTGTCCAACGTCGGCGTGATTGGGTATACGCTTGGCGGCGGCTATGGCTGGCTAGGGCGAAAGGTCGGTGCGGCCTGCTACGCTGTGCAAGCGGCCACCGTGGTTCTTGCCGATGGGTCGGTCGTTGTCGCAAGCGCGGCTGAGAACCCCGCTCTGTTCTGGGCCATTCGCGGCGGCGGCGGGAACTTTGGGGTGATCGCCTCCATGACCGTCAGGCTTGTGCGCCTGGGGCAGATCTTTGGCGGTATGGCCTACTACCGCATGGAAGATGCGCCCGACGTGCTTCGCTTTTATCGGGAGTGGTCTGCTGGCCTGCCGGATGACACGAGCGCCATCCTGCGTTTGATGCAGGTTCCGCCGCGCCCGACCTTCCTCGTGCATCTGCGTTCCACCGAAACCTGCGCGATTGGGGTCTGTCATGCAAATCCCGCTACGGCTGACAAGCTGCATGAACAAATTAAAGCGTTCAAAGTTCCGGCGCTCGATGATCTGACGCTAAGACCGTACGCTGAGATGGCCGGCTTCGATGAAGCGTCGGACACGAAAGGGTCGCCGACTTTCAGCCACGTTGAATGCGTGCAGGAGTTAAGCGATGCTGTCCTGGACGGAGTAGTGAACATCGCAAAGACACACTTCCCCCCGCTCATACTCGTCGAACTCCAGCAGCTTGGCGGCGCGTTGAATAACGAGCGGGCAGAGGCCGTGTCCTACACCGCGCCGCAGGGGCCGTTTTACCTTAAAGTAGTGTCACCAACGCAGCAGACGACACTTGAGGAACTGGCCCCCATCACGATGGAGGCGGTTCATTCTCTTGGTTCGGTGTACACGGGAGAGGTCTCGTATAACTACCTGCGCGGCGATCAGCAGCATCGGGTATCCGCCGCGTTTGGAGCCGAAAAATTTAAGCGGCTGCAAGAACTGAAGCGCCAGTTCGACCCGTCCAACCTGTTCCGGCTCAATCTAAATATCTCACCCGATTGACCGGATGTCTCGATCCTTGCGAAGCACTTCACTTGCCCCTCAGGCGCTTGCACGTTGTCTGCGGTACTGGCTCCCTCACCATCCGTCACATCGTCGTGGGTGACATGGCGGTCAGGCCGCTCGTCGATAACCGTGGCGCAGGCCGCCCAAGACCGGGAGGGGGTTTCGTTGGGGCCAGCTGAGATAGATGAAAGATCTTCGGAACGGGTATTGCCGATCAGCCAAAACAGAGTCGTCCGAGAGGTTTGGGGACCTGTGGACGGTCGGAGTCGGCCGCTGCGACCAGCCATTCGATGGTCTTTCGGCCAAAACACGTCATCTCAGCACGACCCAACAGAACCCCTGGCACCCGGTGGGTACCTGCCGCATGGGGGTCGGGGCCGACGCCGGCGTCGGCCCCGACCTCACTGTCCATAGCATCCAGGGCCTGCGCGTGGTCGACGCGTCCGTGATGCCGACGATCATCCGCGGCAACACACAAGCCCCGACCATCATGATCGCCGAGCGCGCCGTGGCCTTCCTCACTGCGGCGACGTGACCAGATCGCGGAGCGACCTTCTCATCCAGCGCACTGATTGATCGACTAAGTCAAGCTAAGGGCAGGGACACAATGACACCGAACTCTAGCAACGCTCTGTGCGGAACGTGGTACGCGGCCGGCTATGATCACTTGCGGGCGGCCCTGCGCACCTTCCGGGTGGACCGCGTGCTCGACGCGCGGCTGCGCGACGAGACTTTCACCCCGCCCGCGGACTTCGACGTCGTGGCACACGTCGAGCGCGCCATCGCGACCATGCCCGGCGCTGTGGCGGTCGAAGTGCTGCTGGAGACGACCATGGAAGAGGCGCGGCGTCTGACCCCTGCGGCGAACGCGCCGCTGGAGGAGACGCCGCGCGGCGTGCTGGCGCGCGGGCAGAAGCAGGATGCCCGCCACCTACGCGAGTTGGCGCGCCTCCTGACCGGGCTGGGCTGTCCCCTGGTTGTTCTACACTCCCCCCGAACTGCGCGACGAGCTACGCGCACTGGCGCTGCACGCGGCCTGGTTGGCGCGGGACTATATTTCACGCTTGCACGGGTAGTAGGGTGACAGCAGCGCCGAGTGAGGAATGGATTATGCACTATACCTGCTGGACGATGTCGCCGAGCCGCTATATGAGCGCCGAGGGTGTGCCGTCGATAGTCGCCTGAGGAGGACTACGGGACCGTGGACGATGAGATCCGCACGAAGTACGATGATAAGCCAGACATAACGAACGCGCCGGTCGCCGCTAGTGGCACGGCGGAAGACGGCGACGCGCGTGCGCTTCTCGGCGACACGACGCCAGACGATGCGGCCGCCACGCCGCTTGGCAGGGCCGGCGCCGTGACACGCGCGCTCGCCGCCGATGATACGGATAACGATGGTTAAACTGATATACTCTTACTCATGAGCAGCATGTCATTGTGCCATTCCATGCAAGACGTATTCATGCGGATGGTGGAGTTTTTTGTCGACACGAGCCCCTCAGCCGCGTAAGCCCGGCGCACTCGCTTACGCGGCTGAGATCGGCGCCTTCGACTGTCAGACACCCACGCGCGGGTTGGCCTTTATATAGGCCAGGCCCCCGTGGGTCCTACGTCCGTACCGTCGAATGCCGCTCTCCCCGCCCTCGATCCCTTTGCCATCGTGCCCTCGGTCTGTGCGGCCGGGCTCCCCCTATTGCCCACGCGTGTCATGACACCGCGATGCCGGGCCGGGCGGCGTCCTATTTGCCCGTTGGGAGTGCGCCACAATGACGATCATACAAGATAATTCGCCACGGCTACAGCATGAACAGATCGAGCCGGACCGGCCACCACCGTTGTGGCGCAACCGCGACTACATGCTGCTCTGGTCCGGCCAAATCGTCTCATCCGTCGGGGGACAGGTTTCGCAGCTAGCTTTCCCGCTGCTCGTCCTGGCCCTGACACACTCGCCCCTACAGGCCGGGCTATTGGGCGCCCTACGCGCTATCCCTTTCACGTTACTGACCGTGCCGGCCGGCGCGCTGGTCGATCGTTGGGACCGCAAGCGCGTGATGATCCTGAGTGATACGGGGCGCGCCGTGGCCCTGGTCAGCGTCCCTATCGCGCTGGCGCTGGGGCGGCTGACGCTCCCGCAACTCTATCTCGTCACCCTGGTCGAGGGTACGCTGTTCACGTTCTTCAATAGCGCCGAGTCGGCCTGCCTGCCGCGCGTCGTTCCCCCTGTGCAGCTGCCGGCGGCCGTGGCCCAGAACCAGATCGTCGACGCGCTCGCCACCATGTTGGGGCCGGCATTGAGCGGCATCCTCTACGGCCTGGGGCGCGCCGTGCCTTTCCTGGTCGACGCCGTCTCGTACGCGGCCTCGATCCTCTCACTGACCCTGGTCAAGACCGCGTTTCAGGAGGAGCGGCCGGTGTCGGCGCCGGATCTGCGCGCCGAGATCGTAGAGGGGGTGGTGTGGCTGTGGCGGCAGCGCCTGATGCGCTTCATCGCTTTCCTCACCGGCGGGCTTATTCTGTCCAGCGTCGGCTACGCCTTGATTATCATTGTGCTGGCGCAGCGTGAGCACGCCGCGCCGCTCGCCATTGGCCTTATCCTGGCCAGCAGCGGAGTGGGCACGGTCGTGGGCTCGTTCATCGCCGTCCCGTTGCGGCGCCGCTACGGCGTCGGCCCGACGCTGATCCTGGCGACGTGGGCGTGGGCGCTGACGTGGCCGCTCTACGCCGTCGCGCCGAACGGGTTCGTGCTTGGCGTGGCCAACGCGATCGACTTTGTCACGGCCACGCTCTACATGACGGTGCAGTACACCTATCGGCTGGCGCTGATCCCCGACGCGTTGCAGGGACGGGTCAACGGCGTTTTCCGCCTCATCTCGTTCGGCAGCCCGCCGCTCGGGTTGGCCTTGACCGGCCTGCTGTTGCAGACGCTCGGGCCTAATCCCACGATCTGGTTGCTCTTCGCGCCGCAGCTCTTACTCGCTATCGCCGCTACGGCTCACAAGGGATTGCGCCAAGCGGTGTGATGGGCGCGCGGGCAATCTTAACATATGAAGGTAGCTATGATGGCGAGAACATGGCCGCTATCGTGTCCATTGGCAGGTAAAGACGGATCGACTCATTGGTGAAGCGGATGAAATCGTACCGCTCGTAAAAGGTGGCGGCAACGTCGTCTATTACATCGACAATAACGGCCCGTGAGGACACCTGTTTGCTGGCTTGTAGGGCGCGGTACAGCGCGTCATACAACAGCAATTTGCCCAGACCCTGCCCCTGGTATTGCCGGTCAACGGCCAGATAGCCCATGAGCGTGACGCCGACCCGTATCCTCTTGGGCAATTTCCTCCTTAAGTCGTCGGGCATCTCGTCATAGTCTAGCCCTTGTGAGGACAGCGTGTAGTAGCCTGCGATAGTCCTTTTCTCACCCGAGCGCGCCGGATCGACCATCACGAACGGCTGGGCGAGATGTCGTTGCGCGAACTGCCCGACGCGCTCATGCAAAAAGGAGTCGAGCAGCGGGACGTTACAGGAAAAAGCCACTCGGTCGTGCTCCGCGCCGAGCGGCTCGACGGGGTAGAGAGGCATGAACCGGCTACTCGTGATAGCGAGCGAGGTAGTCTCGCGCGGCCTGGCGCGCCCGCTCACTGGGCGCGGGCGGCTCCGCCAGCGCTTCCGCGAAGGCGCGGCTATCGCGCTCACTCAGCGTGATGATCTGGTGCGCGGTGACGATCTGCTCGGCCTCTTTCTGAGCGCTGTTCAGGATGAAGTCGCTCAGGTTCGTGTCGCGCAAGGCAGCGGCTTGCATCAGTAGTTCTTTGTTCGCGGACGTCAACCGCACGTCGATGCGCGCCTTTCGCACCGCGCGCTGCTGTGGGGCAACCTTTCTCTCAGTACTTTGCATACGTCCCCCTCTCATGCAAAGCGTACGGTTAGAGACCGTACGTGTCAAGTAGCTGCCGCCGCTCGTCAGGGTCTGTGAATTGTCCTGGGAGCGCGGGCGTCTCGCCCGTCCCGGCGTCCGCCGTCCGCGCGCCAGGGACGGGCGAGACGCCCGCGCTCCCAGCGGTACCCGTCGACTTTTCACAGACCCTGCGCCGCTCGTTGTTACAGCATTGCCTCTAACGCCGCCAGCAAGGACTCCTCCGTGTCGGCCACGTACTCCAGCGGCACGCGTACCATTGGGTTCAGCTTCGCGCCAAGAAAGGCCGCTCGCACGTCGGTCTGCAGCCCGATCAGCCGTTTGCGCGGGTGCTGGAGCGTTTTGTGGCAGTAGGCGATGCCGCGTTCGACGCAGGCGCCCTCGTCGGGGACGCGGCCATCGAGGATGAAGAGGAACACGTCGCAGGCCAGGATCATGTCCTGGTCCAGCGCGAACATGGCGGTGCGCCGCTCCTCGCGCGTCATGGCGTCGTAGGGCGACCGGTCGCGCTCCGCGCCATCGCGCTACGGCAGGAATACGCGATAGCCCAGGGCCTCGATCTTGTCTGTGAGTTGTTGGTTGAACCGCCGTTCCGCGATGGAGAACAGCGGGCCGGCGACGTATAGTAACAAGGCGCTTAACCAGCTTCAAAGAGCGATCGCGGTAGCCCTGACTGACGAACAATGGACGCTAATGTGCCGATGCGCAGGTCTTTGTGGTCCGGCACAGGCACTGTTGTGGTCGTATTGCCCTCACGTTTTTGCATGATGATATGGTCTCCCCGTTGTCGTACGTGCGAAAAGCCATGTTGAGCGAGAATAGCACAGGCTTCGCGCCCTGACATCGCACGCAACTTACCCAACGGCGATCTCCAGGCGTGTCACGAACACCTCGTCGTGGAGCCGGTTTTCCACTTCACTAGGGTCGGCTGTTTCAAAGAAAAGTTCTAGAGCTTCGACAATATTGTGGCGCGCTTGCTCAACCGTATCACCCTGGCTCGCGATGTCCAGTTCCGGGCAAAGCGCCACATATCCATCGCTTTCGCGCTCGATGATCGCGGTAAGTTGCAGCGTGCGTTTCATTATGATGCCCCCAAGTCCCCTATGGTGTCTCCCACGGTCTAGCGTAAGCAAACATGCCGGCCGTTCTAGATAGCGCGGCAGCGGCTCGACGGTAGCGGAGTGGGCGGGAAATTGTAGCGGAATTCTTGCCCGTCCAGACCGGTCCAAAAGTCGTTCTCGCCGGCAAGCTGAAGTTGATCGCGCCAAACCTTCTTCCACATATGTGAGCCGATCTGTTCGTCCAGCTTGCTGAACGAGATCTGTGTCCATGACATGAAGCCGGGGGCGACGATCTTCTCGTACTGCCAATGTGTCGTTCTATCTTCTTTGTACCCCTGCTTGCGGCAGAACTGTTGTATTTCGCTCCAGCGCGGCCGGCTCATGCGCCCACAAGCTCCGGTGTTGTGTCCGATCGTGGTATAGACTCAAGCAACATCGCCAGGAGTTCCTGGTCGTCGTGGGCCAAGCTTAAGCGCAGGACATAGGGCCATTGCGCGCTTTTGTCGGGGATGTGCTGCCAGGCGTCGTATCGATCCCAATACTGCCGCACGTAGGCTCGTACGGCATCGACGAGCGCCCCTCGCGCCTCCTTGATCGTCTTGCCTGATTCGCCCACATTCAACTCCGATATCCAGAGGGTGAAAGACCCATCTTCCTCAGGGAGGAGGTCCAGGGTGAAGCGGTAGCGCTGGAGCGTGCGGGCCAAGTCCTCGCGCGGCATGACGACCGCGCCGGGGTCGTGGTACCGCGTGATGAGAAAGGGACGCTTACCATGCGCCACGTTGTCGTAATGCTGGCGCATCTGGCGCGCTTCCGTCACGCTCACTTCATCCAGCAGCGTTGCCCTATCGCTCATTTTACCTTCCTCACCCTCGTTACGTCCATAATGATCAAAATGTACAACATTTTTTGGAGTAGCGCAAAGCTTTGCCGGATGATGCCGTGGCTCGTTGTTACGTCGTTGCCCCCAACGCCGCCAGCAAGGACTCCTCCGTGTCGGCTACGTACTCCAGCGGCACGCGTACCATTGGGTTCAGCTTCGCGCCAAGAAAGGCCGCTCGCACGTCGGTCTGCAGCCCGATCAGCCGTTTGCGCGGGTGCTGTAG
>JAABUX010009291.1_pt1 | contig 11151 bp, 9 predicted proteins | sample 5561851 | NCBI WGS metagenome assembly JAABUX01 (sample SAMN10711883, study PRJNA513361) | rock metagenome | isolation source: Antarctica rocks | place: Antarctica: Victoria Land, Richard Nunatak red sandstone | collected 2016-01-03 | reverse complement strand
GACATCCGCGCGACGCATCACCTGGGTGCCCCAAGGCGCTGATGCCGGATCCCGGATGGGGCGAGGACACGCCGGCCGATGAGGCGGTCATCGCCGCGAACATCGCGAATCTGCTTGCGGAGCTAGGCGAGCGCCGGTGCGCGCCGCGCCCCGGCTAGTTTATCGTGAAATCGATTTCACGATAGGCAGTCCCGGATAGGCATTCCCGGTGCAGGCGGGGCCCGGTGCGCGGCCACAGGAGGGAGCTCACCGCCATGTCGCTCACCGCCATTTCGCCCGCTACGGGCGCGCTGCTGGTGGCCGGCGTGGACAGCTCGACGCAGTCCTGCAAGGTCGTCGTCCGGGAGGCGGAAACCGGGCGGCTGATCCGCGAGGGTCGCGCCGCCCACCCGGACGGTTCGCAGGTCCATCCCGACGCCTGGGCGCGCGCCCTGCGCGAGGCGAGCGAGGATGCCGGCGGCCTGGCGGACGTGTCCGCGGTCGCGGTCGGCGCCCAGCAGCACGCCATGGTCTGCCTGGACGAGGACGGGCAGGTCGTGCGCCCCGCGCTGCTGTGGAACGACACCCGCTCGGCCGGGTCGGCGGCGGACCTGGTCGCCGAGCTCGGCGCGGACGGGGCGCGGGCATGGGCGCACGCCGTCGGTTCGGTGCCGCTGGCGGCTTTCACGGTGTCCAAGCTGCGCTGGCTGGCCGAGCACGAGCCGGCGCAGGCCGCGCGCACCGCCGCGGTGTGCCTGCCCCACGACTGGCTGACCTGGAAGCTCGGCGGGACCGGGGACCTGGGCGCGCTGGTCACCGACCGGGGCGATGCCAGCGGGACCGGCTACTGGTCAGCGGCCACCGGCAGCTACCGCCCCGACCTGCTGCGCCTCGCGTTCGGCGCCGAGCCGCACCTGCCGCGGGTGCTCGGACCGGCCGAGGCGGCCGGACACCCGGCGGGAGGCAGTGTCCTCGGCGGGGGTGCGGTCATGGGCGCGGCTGCGGTCATGGGCGCTGGTACGGGCGATAACGCCGCGGCCGCCTTGGGTCTTAGCGCTGTGCCCGGCGACGTGGTGGTCTCGATCGGCACCTCCGGCGTGGTGTCCGCTGTCGCGCTCGCCCCCACCGCCGACCCGAGCGGCGTGGTGGCGGGATTCGCTGACGCCACCGGCCATTTCCTTCCGCTGGTCTGCACGCTCAACGCCGCGCGGGTGCTGGATGCGGCCGCCCGGCTGCTCGGGGTCGACCACGACACGCTGTCCGAGCTGGCGCTGACAGCACCGGCGGGGGCGGGGGGGCTGGTTGTCGTGCCCTACCTGGAGGGGGAGCGGACCCCGAATCGGCCGGACGCGACCGGGGCCGTGCACGGGCTGCGGATGGCGACGGCCACGCCGGCGTACCTGGCGCGGGCCGTCGTCGAGGGGCTGCTGTGCGGCCTCGCCGACGGCCTCGACGCGCTGGCCGGGCAAGGCGCGGAGGTCGACCGGGTGCTGCTCATCGGAGGCGGGGCGCGCTCGGCCGCCGTCCGGGCAATAGCACCGTCGGTGTTCGGCTGCCCGGTGTTCGTGCCGCCCCCCGGTGAGTACGTGGCGCAGGGTGCGGCCCGCCAGGCTGCCTGGGTGCTCGCGGGTGGAGCCGCCCCCCCGGCCTGGGTGCATGAGGGGACCGCGCGCTACGAGGCCGACCCGGTGCCAGCCGTAAGAGATCGTTATTTCGAGGTGCGCGAGCTCACCGCGGCGCATCCCTTCCCTCGCTCCGACGCTGAACGAACCTCCCGAAGGACGTGATCCCGATGCCCGCACAGACCGAGACCTGTCCACGACGGAGGAGCTCGTCGATGAGCTCGATGCGCGCCGCCGTGAGTCCTGCGCCAGCCGCGACGCCATCGTCACCACCCCGCGAACATCAGCGTCCAGAGCCTGCCCGACCCCACGCCCGCCCCCGGCGAGGTCGTGGCCGTCGGCGCTCGAGGAACTCACGGGGCGGGCGCCCCGATGAGCTGACGGACGGGCGCAGCGATCAGCGGGGCGACGCTCACGGCTTCGAGTGCGCCATCGAGGCCACCGGTGTGCCCGCCGCGGCGCGGACAGCGCTCAGCTCGCTCGGCCATCCCAGCGCCAAAGTCCTCCCCACCCAGCTGCTAGCAAGCTGCTAGCATATTGCCACATGAGGACGTTGTACCTGAGAAACGTGCCCGACGATGTGGTGCGCCGGCTGGAACGGCTGGCCGCCCGGGACGGCACATCGGTGGGGGCCGTCGCGGTCCGCGAGCTTGCCGACGTGTCGCGCCGAGCGGACAACCCGGCGCTTCTAGGTGTGCTGCCCGACCTCGACATCGCCGTGGCCACCATCGTGGACGACCTGAACAGCGAGCGAGCGCAACGGTGATCGTGGTTGACGCTTCCGCAGCGCTGTCCGGACTGCTGAACGAAGGGCCGGCCAGGCGGGTGCTGGCCACCGAACAGCTGCACGCTCCGCATCTGGTCGACTCCGAAGTTGCGAGCGGTCTGCGCCGCCGAGTCACCGCGCATCAGCTCAGCGCGAACGAAGGCTGGGCCGCCCTCGACGCATGGCGCCACCTCGGCGTCACGCGATACGGCGTGCACCCGATGCTCGGCCGCATCTGGCAGCTCCGCGACAACCTCTCGGCCTACGACGCCGGCTACGTCGCCCTCGCGGAGCTGCTCAACTGCTCACTGATCACGGCCGACGGACGGTTGAGCCGAGCCGTCGGGATGGGCGCCCGCTGCCCGATCACCGTCCTTCCTCGGTAGCCCCATCCGGACCCTCGGCATCACCGGACGAGCCGCTCACGCGGTGCGGCGCCGTGAGCTGTCCCGAACAGTGAGCGTCGCGGTGAGCACCAGATGCGAGGGATCGGAGCGGTCGCCGCGGATCCGCTTGAGCAGCAATGTCGCCGCTTGATGACCGATTTCGTAGGTCGGCTGTTCCACCAGGGAAAGGCTCGGCCGGTAGCCGACGTTCCATGACATGTCGTCGAAGCCGACCAGCGCGACATCGTCCGGGATGCGTAGCTCGCGTTCGCCCAGCGCCTGCAGTGCGCCGACGGTCATCAGGTTGTTGGACACGAACAGCCCGTCGATGCCGCCGCTGAGCTCGAGCAGACTCGCGGTGGCGGCCCGTCCTCCCTCAACCCGGTAGTCGCCATACGCCAGCAGCGATTCCTCGAACTCGCGCCCCGCGGTGAGAAGGGCCGCCTTGTACCCGGCCAGCCGACCCGTCGCGGTGGTGGTTTCCGGCGGCCCGGCGACGAAACCGATCCGCCGGCAGCCCTCGTCGATCAGGTGCGCTGAGGCCTCCAGCGCGGCCCGCCGGTTGTTGACCGTGACCGAGTCGACCGCCGGGTTGCGAAGGCGCCGGTCGATGGTCACCACCGGGATGCCGCGTTCGGTCAGCAGGTCGATGCGGGTGTGCTGGGAGGAGGCGGGGGAGAGCACCACCCCCGCGAGTTGTTCGGCGGCGGCGACCTCGAGGTACTGCGACTCCTTGGCGAGGTCCTCGTCGGCGTTGGCGAGCATCACGGAGAACCCGGCTGCCTGCGCGGCGTCCTCCACCCCGCGCACCATGGAGGTGAAGAAGGGGTTGGTGATGTCGGAGATGATCAAGCCGACAACCGCGGCTGCCCTGGTCCGCAAACTCCGCGCCGCCCCGTTCGGCCGGTAGCCCAGCTCGGCGACCGCGGCCAGGACCCGCTCGCGTACCTGCGCCCCGACCTCGGCGGACTGGTTGAGTACCCGGGAAACCGACGCGACCGACACCCCCGCCGCGGCGGCGACGTCCCAGATGTTGGCGTGCGGCACTTGCCCTCCCTCGACATCGACTCGCGGGTGGGCCTCCTTGACAGGCCTGCCTACGCCATTCCATGATGGCCGGAGGTCTTACCAGCCTGGACTAGCGAGTGGGCCGAGGACGCTCCGAATCGTTCTCGCTGAGGCTGAGCGGGCAACCGCTGCCGTCTGCACTGGCCCGCACCGGCGCCTTGCAACCGGAAGAAGGCACATGACCGATCAGACAGGGCAACAGGGACAACCGGGGCAACTGTCCCGGCGCAAATTCCTCGCCGTGTCGGGAGCCGGCGCCGCGGGACTGGCCGCCTGGTCGGTACTCGGCCACGCAACGTCGGCTGACGCTGCTCCCGCGCGCGGACCTGCCTCACGTCTCGTCAGCTTCGACACCGGCTGGCTGTTCGGGGGCGCGGCGTCGATGGGAAGCACCCAGCCCGGATTCGACGACTCCAACTTCATGAGGGTGACGCTGCCCCATCTGGTGGCTCCGCTGTCCTGGCGCCACTGGGATCCGAGCAGCTGGGAGAAGGTCTGGATCTACCGAAAGCACTTCGACGAGCAACGCGACACGGCAGGCATGCGCGTCTTCCTGGACTTCGCCGCCGCGATGACCCACGCGACGCCGACGCTGAACGGACATGACTTGGTCGACCACCTCGGTGGCTACCTGCCGTTCGGCTATGAGATCACCGACCAGCTGACGTCACGGAACAACGTACTAGCCGTGACCCTCGATTCCCAGTTCAATTTCGACGTGCCGCCGGACCAGCCAGCACCGTCCTCCGACACGTCCGTGGACTTCTGGCAGCCCGGCGGGATCTACCGCGACGCAACGCTGCGCGTCGTTCCGCAAGTCTTTCTCGCCGACGTATTCGCCAATCCGACCAACGTGCTCGACGACAACACCCGCCAGGTCAAGGTGCAGTGCACGGTAGATGCGGCCGTAGCGCCGCGAGGTAGCACTCGGATCGTCGTCCAGCTGCGCGACGGCGATCGCACGGTGGCCTCCGCCTCGGTGCCGGTGACGATCGGCGCGCGGGGTCAGACGACAGTCACCGCGACGCTAAGCGGGCTAGGCAATATCACGCTGTGGAATGTCGATGATCCGCGCCTGTACACGGTCGTAGCGACACTAATGGTGAACGACACCGCACTGCACGACTACCGGGTCAGGATCGGCTTCCGTGAGGCCCAGTTCAAGCTGGACGGCTTCTTCCTTAACGGGCGTCGGCTGAAGCTGTTCGGACTCAACCGCCATCAGTTCTACCCATACGTCGGGGGCGCCATGCCTGACCGGGTGCAGCGGAAGGACGCAGAAATCCTGCGCCGTGAACTCAACTGCAACATGGTGCGCTGCTCGCACTACCCCCAGTCCCAGGCGTTCTACGACGCCTGCGACGAAGTCGGGCTGATGGCCTGGGAAGAGGCCCCCGGCTGGGGGTACCTCGGCGACGACTCCTGGAAAGCGCTGGCCTACCGCGACGTCGGCGAGATGGTGCGCCGCGACCGCAACCACCCGTCGATCATCATCTGGGGAGCTCGGCTGAACGAGACCCGCGACGATGTGGCGTTCTACACCAGCACACGGGACCTCGCCCACTCGCTGGACGGCTCGCGCCCCACCGTCGGCGCAATGGCCGGACGGCACAACACCCCCGACTATGTTCAGGACGTCTTTTCGCAAAACGACTACTCAAGCAGCACCCGGAACAACGGCGAACAGCAGCCTGAACTCCAGCCGCCGCGCACCGATCGTCCCTACATGGTCAGCGAGACGGTGGGGACCCTCTCGGGGCCGGCCGTGTTCTACCGGCGGATCGACTCGCAAGATGTACAGCAGGGCCAGGCCACCGCACACGGGCGGGTACATAATATTTCCAGCTCGGACGACCGCTATTGCGGGGTGCTGCCCTGGTCCGGCTACGACTACCCCTCCGGGCAGGGGGGACACCAGTACCAGGGAGTCAAGTACACCGGCGTGATCGATCTGTTCAGGGTGCCAAAACCCGGAGCCGCGATCTACCAGGCACAGGTGGATCCACACACGCGGCCCGTGATCCAACCGGCCTTCTACTGGGACTTCGGGCCGACCTCACCGGTCACCAGCCTGCGCGGCGCGATGATCTGCGCCAACCTGGACCGGCTCGAGATCTATGTCGGCAGCGTGCACTTCGCGACCTCGACGCCCGACACCACCAACTACGGCCATCTGCGCTACCCGCCGTCCTTCGTGGACTTCAGCACCGTCAATGGCTCGTCCCACCCCGAGCTGCGTATTGACGGCTACCTCGGCGGCGCCAAGGTGACCTCCCGATCGTTCTCCGCCGATCCATCCGGTGACGTGCTGTCGCTCCGCGCTGACGACGCCGAACTGGTCGGCGACGGGGTGGACGCCACGCGCGTCGTCTTCCGGGCCCTGGACAAGTACGGTGCGCCACGTCCATACGTCGGTGGCCAGGTTCTGCTGTCGGTGGACGGGCCGGCCATGCTGGTCGGTGACAACCCGTTCGCCTTCGGGGACGCCGGGGGAGTAGGCGCGGTCTGGGTGCGAACTCTGCCCTACTCACCCGGTGTCGTCCGGGTCCGGGCCAGCCACCCCCTCCTCGGCGCCGCGGAAGTCACGATCCGGGTACGCCAATCCACGCCCGGCGGACCGCCGGCACCGTACGGGACGCTCGCCGTGCAGGTTTCACCGACCGTTGTCGCACCCGGTAGCTCCACCCAGGTCACCACGACGTTCACCAACCAGGGCAACCCCGACCTGGACCACGTGGCGCTGAGCATCGTAGTGCCCGACGGATGGGCCGCGCGGGCCACCACACCGACCACGTACCGGCGGGTGCGCAGTGGCCAGTCGTTGGAGGTCGGCTGGCAGGTCACCGTCCCGGGAAATGCAGCGCCGGGGCAACGCGCCGTAGCAGTGCAAGCCAGCTACTCCGCCCACTCCCAGCACGGCGTCAACAAGGCCAGCGCGAGCCTGCTGGTCCCGTACACCTCGCTAGCACGAACTTTCAACAACACCGGCATCAGCGACGACTCCAACGTCGGCGCGGCGAACCTCGACGGGGTCGGCAACAGCTACTCCGAGCAGGCGCTGACCGCCGCCGGCCTGGCGCCCGGGGCGGCGGTTGTCCATGACGGGATCACCTTCACCTGGCCAGGGGTTCCAGCGGGGCAGCCGGACAACGTGGTCGCCGAGGGCCAGGCTGTTCTCATGGCGGGCTCGGGCACCACGCTCGGATTCCTCGGTGCCGGCACCCCCAGCGACAACGGTGCCGGCACCGTCTATTACAGCGACGGCACCACCAGCGACTACATGCTCAACCTGGACAACTACTTCTACCCACCCGGCCCGGAGAACGACATCATCGCCGCCCTCCCGTACATCAACGACTCCAACCCAGCCAGCAATGGCGGCAGGCCGGGCAGACGCAACCACCCCGGCTACGTTTTCTTCGCCGGTGTCCCCGTCACGCGCGGTAAGACGGTCAAGGCAGTGTCCCTTCCCACCGGCGGCTCGACCCCGGCAACCGGTCGGATCAGCGGGATGCACGTTTTCGCCATGAGTGTCGGCTAGCGCGGCGCCTTCCTCCCTGGGAGGCCGTTACTGGAATACTGCCGGTGCCGTCGCAGGAAGGAGCGAGCATGACGTGTGACACGTGCACCCTTCCCGCCGGTGCTTCCGTCGCGCTCGCCACCCCGCTTGACGCGGAGGGGCAGCTCGACAAGGCGGGGCTGAGTCACCTCGTCACGCACGTTCTCGCCGGTGCTGTACGGGCGGTGTGCCCCGTTGGATCGACCGGTGAAGGTGCGCGGCTCTCCGCCGAGCAGCGCCTTGAGGTGACCGCTATGGTGCGCGAATTGGTGCCCCCGGAGGTGCCCATCGTCGCCGGCGTACCGGTGTCGGCCGTCTCGGCGGCCAAGGCCGAACTCGTCGAGCTCGCCCGCATTGGCGCGACTGCGGCGCTGGTCGCCGCGCCGTCGTACTTCCCCTCGCCCGATGGCGACGTACGGCGGCTCTACACCGCCCTCGCCGACACCGCGCCACTCCCCCTCGTGCTCTACAACATCCCGCAATTCACCAAGGTTCGGATCGCCCCCGACGTCGTCGGCGAGTTGGCTCAGCACCCACGGATCGTCGGCATCAAGGACAGCAGCCGGGACATGGAGTACCTGTCCGAGGTCCTATCCGCCGCCCAGGGCACATCGGATTTCCGGGTGCTCACCGGCACAGACACGCTGCTCGTGGCGAGCCTGGTCGCGGGCGCCGACGGAACCATCGCGGCGAGTGCCAACGTGTGCCCGGGGCTCGGTACCGCGATCTGCGCGGCCGTCGCACGTGGTGATCTAACCGAGGCTAACTGCTTGCAACAACGGCTAAGCCGTATCGTGCAGACCTGTCGCCGCGGGGTGTCGCCGGCGGGCTGGAAGGCGGCGCTCGCCATCCTCGGCATCTGTGCCGATCACCTGGCGCCACCGGCATCATCGCTGACGGAGTCGGAGCTCGCCCAGCTGCAGCAAGAGCTGGGCGAGTTCGGTGTTCCCGAGGCCGCGACGTGAGGCTCGATGTCGAGGTCGCCGTCGACGGGCGGGCCCTCGTCGCCGAGGGTCCGGTCTGGGACTGCGGCACCGCAACTCTGCTTTGGGTCGACATTCTTCGCCGCGAGATCCACCGCTACTCCCCAGCACAGGAACGCGACACGATGACCCGGCTGCCTGTCACGGTCGGCGCCGTGGTGCCTCGCCGGGCCGGTGGGCTGGTCGCCGCAGCGGGGCTCGGCGTCGCCATCGTTGACGAGACGAAGGCGACGCTCACGTGGCTGGGGCACGCCGACAAGGGGGACCGGATGAACGACGCGAGGTGTGACCCCGTCGGCAGGCTGTGGGCCGGGACCCTGACCGTCGCGCAGACGCGTGGGGCGGCCGGGCTCTACCGTCTCGATGTGGGGCACCTCACCCGGGTCCTCGACGACGTCGCGCTTTCCAACGGGCTCGGGTGGAGCCCCGATGGCGAGACGCTCTACTACGTCGACACCCCGACCGAACGCGTCGACGCGTTCGACTACGACCGGGCAACGGGCGAATGCCACAACCGGCGCCCCTTCGTCGACCTACGCGACGTACCGGGTCGACCGGACGGGTTCACCGTCGACGCAGAAGGCGGGATCTGGGTGGCGATGGCGCGCGGCGGCGCGGTCCGGCGTTACGCGTCGAATGGTGCGCTCGAGGAGGTCATCGAGATCGATACGCCGGGCGTCACCTGCTGCGGCTTCGGCGGCGAGGGGCTGCGTGAACTCTACGTGAGCACGACGTGCGTCGGCCTCAGCGAAGCCGACCTCGTCGACGACCCGCTCGCCGGGGCGTTGCTGTGCATACGCGACGTCGGTGTCGCCGGCCAGCCGGTGAACGAGTACGCCGGGTGAGGACAACCTCATCCCGTCCGCCGCGCAGCGCCGGCTGGTTCGCCGCCAGCGGCAAGGTCGGCTTCGTCCACCGCTCGAAGCTCTACGGGGAGGGCTTCGGTGAGGAGTTGTTCGACGGGCGCCCTGTCATCGGCATAGCCAACAGCGCCTCAGAGCTCAACCCATGCAACGCCCATCTGACGCGGTTGGCCGATTCCGTTCGACGCGGGGTCACCGCCGCCGGCGGTGCGGCACTGGAGTTTCCGACGATGTCGCTAGGCGAGACGCTGATGCGCCCGACCACGATGCTGTTCCGGAACCTGATGGCGATGGAGGTCGAGGAAATGCTACGGGCTAACCCACTCGACGGGGTGGTATTGCTCGCGGGTTGTGACAAGACGACACCGGCGATGGTGATGGGTGCGGCCAGCGTGAACCTGCCGGCCGTGCTCGTAACCGGCGGCCCTGCGCTTACCGGCTCGTTCCGGGGTGAGCCGGTGGGCTCAGGCACACACGTGTGGCGGTTCTACGAACAGGTGCGCGCCGGGCGGATGAGCGACGCGGAGTTCCGGTCAGCGGAGAGCTGCCTCGCGCGTGGAAACGGGCACTGCAACACCATGGGCACCGCGTCCACGATGGCCTGCCTGACCGAAGCTATGGGGCTGGCGCTGCCGATGTCCGCGACGGCCCCGGCCGTCGACGCCGACCGGCTGCGGATCGCCACCGAGGCCGGCCGGCGTGCGGTCGCGTTGGCCCGGGAGCGTCGCCCGATGGCGGATCTGCTCACCCGAGAGTCGTTTGAGAACGCGGTACGGGTGAACGCGGCCGTCGGCGGCTCCACCAATGCCGTCGTCCACCTACTCGCGATAGCCGGCCGCGCCGGTGTACCGCTGACCCTCGACGACATCGACCGGCTCTCCCGCGATGTGCCGTTGCTCGTCGACCTGCTCCCTTCGGGACGGCACTTCATGGCGGACTTCCACGCGGCAGGTGGGGTGCCTGCTGTCGTGCGCGAACTCGGCGACCTCCTGCACACCGACACGCCCACAGTGGCGGGCAGTCGCCTCGGCGACCTATGCGCCGACGCTGTGCGGTGGCGCCCGGAGGTGATCCGGTCACGCCTAGAGCCGCTGCAGCCGCCCGGATGCGGTGTCGCGGTGCTTCGCGGCTCGCTCGCCCCCGACGGGGCCGTCGTGAAGCAGTCCGCGGCGAGTCCACACCTGCTGCGGCACCGCGGACGAGCGTTGGTATTCGACTCCATCGAGGAGTATGAGGCTCGGATCGACGAACCCGAGTTGGAGGTGGATGCCGACACGGTGCTGCTGGTCCGCTACGCCGGCCCACGCGGCTACCCCGGCATGCCGGAGATCGGCAACCTCGCCCTTCCCGCGCGGCTACTGCGGGCCGGCGTTCACGACATGGTGCGGATCTCCGACGCCCGGATGAGCGGGACGTCCTACGGCACAGTCGTACTTCACACCACGCCAGAAGCCGCGGTCGGCGGACCACTCGCGTTGGTGGAGACCGACGACGAGATCGTCCTCGACGTGCCAGAAAGGCGGCTCGATCTGCTCGTCGACGAGGTGGAGCTGGGGCGCCGACGGGGAGCCTGGCGGCCACCCGAACCGTCCAGCCATCGCGGCTGGATCAGGCTTTACGTCGAGCATGTGCAGCAGGCCGACAAGGGCGCCGACCTGGATTTCCTCGTCGGCGGCAGTGGCGCCGACGTCCCGCGCCGCTCGCTCTGATTCATCGTCAATGCTGCATGAGCGGGCCTCGTAAAGGCAACCGATTGCTGTCCGAACCTCGGCTTGCGGCGCTGCTCGGCCTGAGGTCAGACCCGAATCCACGAATAAGGGTGGTGGTTTCGGCGTGTGCGATGGGGAAGGTGCCTGCCCTGCAGGGAGAATCGAGGTAGTTGACACCTTAGATTTTCCTGACAGGGAGGCACCTTCTTGGTTTCC
>JAABUX010009290.1_pt1 | contig 11151 bp, 13 predicted proteins | sample 5561851 | NCBI WGS metagenome assembly JAABUX01 (sample SAMN10711883, study PRJNA513361) | rock metagenome | isolation source: Antarctica rocks | place: Antarctica: Victoria Land, Richard Nunatak red sandstone | collected 2016-01-03 | reverse complement strand
AAGATCGAGAGCGGCGGGAAGTCGCCGCAGCAACTCTTCAAATTGATCCGCCGGGAGAGATGCTGTGTTTTGCATCTGCCCAGGATCGGGCCGACCCGCGCCAGATCAAGGGCTATTTTAACGCCAATGCTGGATCACCCCCTCCATCCGCTGCTGCGCCGCCCGCCGCGCCATGCCGCGCCCGGCGGCATCCCGCACCAAGGCTTCCCGCAAGACGTGCACCAGCGTCGGGTTGCCGGTCAGGAACGCGGTGCCCGGCCGGGCAAAGGCGAGGTCGAGGCCGCACAAGGTCTTGCCGGCGCCGGGCTGGCCGGTCACGAACACCACGCAATTCCGCCCTTCTGCTTGAGCGCGCCCGACCGCTTCCGCGACGGCAGCCGTGGTGCGCGCGAGGCCGCCGCGCCCGGCCTGCGCCAAGGTCAATGCCGTGACGTCATGGCGGGCATAAAGCAGGCATGCCGCCTCCACCAAGGCCGGGACGGGCCGGTAGGGCGCCTCGGCCCACGAACTGGGCGGCGGGACATCCGGAACCGCCGGGAAGCCCTGGGCGGTGTCGCGCAGCAGGCCCGGCAACAGCAGCCGGGTCGTCTCGACCACGGGTGCCGCGCCCAGCAGCGGCAGCGGCCTGCCGCCCCGCGGGCGGTCGCCGTTCGGCACGACGAGGACGGGAATGACCGGCATCCGGCGGCAGCCGCCATAGAAATCGGCGAGGTCAAGAGCGGCATCCTCGACCGCAATCCGGTCAGCGGGCCGGAACCGCGACGCCTCCACCACGATGCGGAACACCAGGACGGCGCCGGGCGTCACCAGGATCGCATCGACCCGGCGGCCCAGCCGCAGCAAACGGTAGTTCAGCAGAACCGCCCAATCCTGCGCGCCAGGGATCATGGCCAGGGCGTCCCGCAGCACCGCCGCGCCGCCGCATGCCGGACTCGCAACAAAATTTGACGCGGTGCCGCACCAAGCAGCCCCGTCCGGCTCCACAACTGGCTTCTTCGACATGGCGCCAGGATAGCTAAGACGGGTGGAAATTCCGTTGCGTCATGCTACCCGGGTCCCATGATCCCCGTCAGCTTCTTCCAGCGCCCTTACCCCAGCGCCAACGTCGTCCTGCTGCATGGCAGCCGCCCGGTGCTGATCGATACCGGCTTCGGCGCCGATGTTCCGGCCCTGCTGCGCTGGCTCCAAACGCAAAGCGTCGCACCATCCGCTTTGTCCCTGGTCGTCAACACGCATTTCCATTGCGACCACAGCGGCGGCAACCACGCGCTCCAGGCGCTGCACGGCGTGCTCATCGCGGCGCAGGCGGAGGAGGCGGCGCTGGTGAACCGCCGCGACCCCGATGCGTGCCGTGCCGAATGGCTGCGGCAGCCGGTTGAGCCGTATCAGGTGGACCGGCGGCTGCACGACGGCGACATGGTGAGTGCCGGACGGTGGGCTTGGCAGGTGGTGGAGACGCCGGGTCACACGGCCGGGCACATCAGCCTGTACTCGGCAGAGCACGGCATCCTGGTATTGGGGGACGCGCTGCACGACGCCGACATCGGCTGGCTGAACCCCTACCGGGAGGGCCGGGATTCCCTGGACCGCGCGGCCGAGAGCATCGAGCGCCTGGCGAGGCTGCCGGCCCGCCTCGGCTATTCCGGCCACGGCCCGCCGATCGCCGACCTGCCCCAAGCCTTTGGCCGCGCCCGCCGCCGCCTGCGAAGTTGGCGGGAGGAGCCGGAGCGGGTCGCCTGGCATGCCTGCAAACGCATCTTCTCCCACAACCTGATGCTGACCGACGGCCTGGAGGAGGCCGCCATCCCCGGTGCCTTGCTCGACGCGCCGTGGTTCCGCAGCCATGCCGCACTTGCGTTCAACATGGCGCCCGACGCCTTCGTGCCGCTCCTGATCTCGGAAATGCTGCGGAGCAAGGCCGCGCTGTGGCGGGATGGACGCCTCGTCGCCGCGGCGCCGCACCAAGTGCCCCGGGCTAGCTGGCCCCAAGCGCCGACCGCCCCCGCCGCGTGGCCGGGCGTCGCCGCTCGGCCCTGTCAGCCCTCCGACTCTCCGGCCCGGCGGTAAGGCGAGAGTTCGGCCAATGCCTCCATATGGGACTCCACGGCCGGGCGCTCGCTGTCCAAGAAGCCGGCCACGGCACGGCGCAGCCCGGCATGGGCGATCCAATGGGCGGAGTAGGTCGGCCGCGGCATGTAGCCGCGCTGGATCTTATGCTCCCCCTGCGCCCCGGCCTCGACGCGCTGCAGGCCGTGCTCAATCGCGAACTCGATGGCGCGGTAATAGCACAGCTCGAAGTGCAGGAACGGCCAGTCGCCGCGGCAGCCCCAGTTGCGCCCGTATAGCGCCTCGTCGCCCGCAAAGTTGAGCGCACCGGCCACCGGGGTGCCGTTGTGCTCGGCCATCATCAGCACCACGCGCTCGCCCAGGCGTTCCGACAGCAGCGGGAAGAACTTGCGGGTCAGGTAGGCGCTGCCCCACTTGCGGTCCACGGTCGAGGTATAGAACTTGTAGAACGCATCCCAATGCCGCGGCGTAATCTCGTGCCCGCGCAGCGCCACGAAGTCCAGCCCGGCCGCGTTGGCGTCTCGGCGCTCCCGCTTGAGCGACTTGCGCTTGCGGGAACTCAGCGTGCCCAGGAAATCGTCGAACGTTTTGTAGCCTGCATTCTCCCAGTGGAACTGCGTGCCGAGGCGCTGCAGCCACCCGGCGCGGCCCAGCGCCTCCCAATCGCCGCGGGTGCAGAACGTCGCATGCACCGAGGACAGGTTCAGCTCGCCGCAGGCCTGCGCCAGCGCATGGCCCAGCGCCTCCGTCTCGATCCCGTCGCGGGCCAGCAGGCGCGGGCCGGGCACCGGGCTGAACGGCACGGCGACTTGCAGCTTGGGGTAGTAGCTGCCGCCGCCCCGCTCGAACGCGTTGGCCCAGCTATGGTCGAACACGTATTCGCCGTAGCTGTGCGACTTCGCATACATCGGCACGACGGCCACGATGCGGTCCTGCTCCCGCAGCGCCGCGTGCTGCGGCATCCAGCCGGTGCGCGCGTTGGCCGAGCCGCTGTCCTCCAGCGCGCTCAGGAAGGCGTGGCTGACGAAGGGGTTGCCGGGTCCGGCGCAGGCGTCCCACTCGGCCGCCGGGATCTCGGCAATGTGGGGGTGCAACGTCAGCGTGAGCGTGGGGAGGCTGTCGGGCATCCGGGGGATATGGCGCGGAGGCCGTCCGAACAAAGCCTTCAACCGATTTCGAATAGGCCTTCAACCTCGACGGGGGCGTTGAGCGGCAGGGCAGGGACGCCGATGGTGCTGCGGGCATGGCGCCCGGCCTCGCCGAACACCGCGACCGCCAGGTCCGACGCGCCGTTCATCACCGCGGCGTGCTCCGTGAAGTCCGGCGGAGAGGCGATGAACCCGCCGAGCCGCACCACCCGCCTGACCCGGCCCAGATCGCCGCCGCACGCCTGGCGCAGATGGGTCAGCACGTTGGTGAAGCACAGCCGGGCGGCGTGCTGCCCCTGCTCGACGCTGACGTCCACGCCGACTTTGCCAACCATCGCCACCTTGCCGTCCACCGCCGGAAGCTGGCCGGAGACGACGACCAGATTGCCGGCCACGACATACGGCACGTAGTTGGCGACCGGCGCCATGGCGGTGGGCAGGTCGATGCCAAGCTCGGCCAATCGCGCGTCGATAGCATTCATCGGAGAGTGTTCATCGCAGGGTCCTATCCGTTGGCGACCAGCCGCAGCCCGGGCCGCCGGGCGCGGCGCTGAGCCGGCAGGTCCATGGGCAGCAGCGGCGCTGTCGGCCTGTCATCCGCCGCATCCGGCACGCCTTCGGGGACATCGCAGCGCCCGAGATAGGCGATGGCCAGGTTGCGGAAAACGTAGTCGAGGATCGAGGTCGCGTGGCCGACATCCGGATCGCCCTCCACCGGGCCGGCTGGTCCGAACCGGGTCAGGGTGAAGCTGTCCACGTACTCCTGCAGCGCCACGCCGTGCTGCAGCCCCAGGCTGACGGCGGCGGCCAGGCTGTCCATCATGCCGCGCAGCGCCGCGCCCTCGCGCGGCAGCGTGACGTGGATTTCTCCCAAGCTGCCATCCGGGTACTCGCCGGTGCGGAGGTAAACGCGGTGGCCGCCGACCGCAGCCTTTTGCGTGTAGCCCCGGCGGCGGGCCGGCAGCTCCCGGCGGTGCGGCGGCTGCGCCGGCTGATGGCCTGCGGTCGGGCGCGGCGGCATGGCGTGCATGAAGGGCGCAACGGCGTCGTGCATCGCCTGGTGCGCCGCCAATCCCGCCGGGGCCAGGACGGAGTCGCCCGAAAGCAGCCGGGCCAACGCGGCCTCCGCCGTCATGCCCTGGGCCGCAAGCCGGGCCAGCGCCGCGCGGGTCAGCGCGCCGCCGGGGCCGATGGGGGAGAAGGCCGGCGCGATGCCGCCGGTTTCGGCGCCCAGCAGCGCGTCGGCCGGGCCGGGCAGCAGGATTGCCGTGCAGGGCAGGCTTGCCGAGCCGCGCAGCGCCGCCGCCCGCGCGTCGAACGCCGCGGCGGCCAGCGCCGGCACCGCGCATTGCGGCGGCGGCATCGGCCACCGCGGCAAGCGGGACAGCAGGTCGGGCTGGTCGCCGGCAAAGGCCAGGTCGGCGGCGCCACGCAGCAGGGCGGCGAGGCAGCGCGCCACGTCCCGCGCCGCCGGGCTGTCGTAATCGAGCCGCAGCAAGGCCAGCAGGCCGTCAAGGTCGGTGAACCCGACCGCGAACTGCGACGCCCCGGTTGCGATGAGCCGCAAGGCAGTGGCGGCGGCCGTCACCGCGTCAGCAAACCCGGCGGTGTCGAACCCATGCGCGCCGTCGTGGAAGGCCGGAAGGTTCAGCACGAAGCCTGGCGGCGCGCCGCCGCCCCCATGCCACACCGGCGCGGTCGGCGCGGCCTGGCGGCGCAGCAGCAATGCATGCAGGCGGTCGGCCAGGACGGGGTCCCCGGCGTCCCGCGCCCGGGTCGCGACGGGGCGAATCCAGTGATTGGCGGCCCGCGGCAGAGTGACGCGGCCCTCGCCCGGCGCCAGGGCCGCCAGCGCGCTCGCCGCCCGGTCGTCCCAGGTGGCCGGCAGGGTCATGGCGCGTTCCGGCGCGTCCGGGTCGGCGCCGACCGCCGTGTCGCGCATCCGTACGCCGCGCCAGATCCGAGTGGTCCTCATGCCGCCCTATCCATGACGCGATGCTACGGGCAGAGCCGCCCTCAGGAAAGACGAATCTTGAAAGGCGAGTCTTGCCCGGCGAAGCGCGATGGACCGCACCGGCCGGGTCGCCTATATCAGCCGCATGGATATCGGCACCCGCTTGTTCACCTACTTTCGCGGCCGGCCCGTGGGCAGCGACCCCGGCGGCAACCGCTACTTCGAGGAAAAGCGCGCCCGTCCCGGCCTGCCGCCCCGCCGTTGGGTTCTGTATGCCGGGGAGGTCGATGCCAGCCAGGTGCCGGCCGAGTGGCATGCCTGGCTGCACTACACCACGGACGAGCCGATCCCGATGGCGTCGCGCAAGTTCTGGCAGAAGCCGCATATGCCCAACCTGACCGGCACGCCGGGGAGCTACCGTCCGCCGGGGCATGACTACCGCGGCGGGCACCGCGCGCCATCCACCGGCGACTATGAATCATGGACGCCGGGCAGCTAAGGGCATGGCAGGATCGAAGCGGAGCCTCGCCGAACTGGCGGCCGGGGCGGCGGTGCTGGTCGTGACGGCGGGGTTCCTGGCCTACGCGGCGGCCAACACCGGCCGGGGCGTCGGCAGCGGCACCCGGCTTACGGCGAAGTTCGACAACGTGGGCAGCATCGGCTCCGGCGCGGACGTGCGCATGGCCGGGGTGAAGGTCGGCAGCGTGGTGTCCACCACCATCGACCCGAAATCCTACCAGGCCGTGGTGAGCTTCACCTTGCAGCCGGACATCAAGCTTTCGGACGACAGCAGCGCCGCGATTTCGACCGGCGGCTTGCTGGGCGGCGCGTCCATGAGCCTCAGCCCCGGCGGCAGCGACAAGATGCTGGGGGACGGCGGCACGGTCACGATCACGCAGTCTGCCACGAACCTCGAGGACCTGCTGGGCAAGTTCATCTTCAACGTCGGCAGCCTGGCCGATGCCACGCAGAAGTCGCTCGACCAGAAAAAGGCCGAGCCGCCGAAATGAGCGAGATGCCGGACCGCTGGCCCATGCCCGATGGCAGTGCGGTGTCCTGCCGAGAGAAGCTGCGGGTGCTGGAGGACAACCATGCCGAGGCCGCGCAGGTGCTGCAGGATGCGTTCGAGGACGCCGTGCTGATGGGCGTGGACGAGGCCGCGATGCGCCGGGTCATGGCGGACATGGTCGCGGGCCTGCGCAGCCCGAAGCGCCGGTGATGCGCCGGGTTCCACTGCTGGCGCTGCTCGTGGCGTGGGCCGCGCCGGCGCTGGCGGCCGGGACGCCGCCGCCGCTCCAGTCGCCGCCCGACGCCTGGCAGCCGCGCGACACCGCCGAGTTGTCCGTGCTCGACAAGGTGCGCGCCCAGCCCTCGCCCTTGACGGTGCGGGTGGGGCAGAGCGTGTCTTGGGGATCGCTGACCATCACCCTGCGCGGCTGCGTGTCCCGCCCGCCCGACTTGCCGCAGGACAGCGCGGCGTTCCTGGAAGTGACGGACGGCCGGGCCACCGGCTCGGCGTTCCGCGGCTGGATGCTGGCCAGCGCGCCGGCCCTGTCGCTGATGGAGCACCCGATCTACGACGTGCGGGTGACGTCGTGCCATTGAGCGCCCCATTGAGCTTATTGCCGCCGCCACGGTCGGCGCTGCTGCTCGACATGGACGGCACGCTGCTGGACATCGCGCCCACGCCGGACCTGGTGCGGGTGGCGCCGGGCCTGACGGAGGCGCTGTGCCGGTTGCGGGAGGTCATGGGCGGGGCGCTTGCGGTCGTGACCGGGCGTCCGATCGAGCAGGTGGACGGGCTGTTCGCCAATGTTCCTTATGCCGTCGCCGGGGAGCACGGCGGTGCCATCCGCCACGCGCCCGGCGCCGAGGTCGTCCGCGTCAGCCTGCCCAGCCCGCCCGTCGAGTGGGTGCTGGAAGCCGCGCGCATCGCCGACGCGCATCGAGGCGCGCTGCTGGAGCAGAAGCAGCGCGGCTTCGTGCTGCATTACCGGGCCGTGCCGGCGTTGGGGCCGGCGCTGCGGGACGCGGCCCTGGCGCTGATCGCCCCGCTGGCGGACCAGTTCCAGTTGATGGAGGCGCTGATGGCTTGGGAGGTGCGCCCGCGCGGCGCCGACAAGGGCAGCGCCGTCAACACGCTGATGACCGAGGCGCCCTTCGCCGGACGGCAGCCGATCTTCATCGGCGACGACGTGACGGACGAGGACGGGATGCGCGCCGCCCGCGCCTTGGGCGGCGCCGGGCTGCGGGTGGACCAGTGGTTCGGTGGCCCGGCGGACGTGCGCGCCTGGCTGGCCCAAACCGCGGCGGACCCGGGCGCCTGGCCGCCGACGCCGCTTCAGCCGGCCGCCGCGGCCACCGTCTTGCTGCCCAGATAGGCCGCCCGCACGTCCGGGTTGCTCCAAAGCTCCGCGGGCTTGCCCGCCACCAGCAGGCTTCCGGTTTCCAGCACGTAGCCGCGGTCGGCGACCGACAGCGCCATGTGCGCGTTCTGCTCCACCAGCAGCACGGTGGTGCCGCGCTGGCGGATCTCGGCGATGATGCGGAACACCTGCTGCACGACCAAGGGCGCCAAACCGAGCGACGGCTCGTCCAGCAGCAGCAGGCGCGGCCTCGCCATCATGCCGCGGGCGACCGCGACCAGCTGCAACTGCCCGCCCGAAAGCGTCCAGCCCAGCGCATGCTCCAACCGCTTCAGGTCGGGGAAGAAGACGAGCATCTCGTCGGTCTCCCGCTCCAGCACCCGGCGGCCCACGCCCCGGCGGTTGCTGCCGCCGAGCAGGATATTCTCCCGCACCGTGAGGCCGGGAAACACCCGGCGCCCTTCCGGCACGTGCGCGATGCCCAGCCGCACGATGGCCTCCGGCTTCATGCCGACCAACGACTGCCCGGCGAAGTCCAGCCGGCCCGCAACGTTGGGCACCAGTCCGGAGATGGCGCGCAGCGTGGTGCTCTTGCCCGCGCCGTTGCTGCCCAGCAGGGCGACGATCTCCCCCTCCTCGACCGTGAGCGAGAGGCCTTTCAGCACCTCGCCCGCGCCGTAGCGCGCGACGAGGTTGCCCAACTCAAGCAGCGGCATCTTGGCGAGGCTCCCCGAGGTAGGCGGCGATAACGTCCGGATGGGACAGCACGTCGCGCGGCCCGCCGTCGGCGATGCGGCGGCCGAAGTTCAGCACGGTGATGTGGTCGGCCACCTGCTCGACCAGGTTCATGTCGTGATCGACGATCAGGATGGTGAGGCCATGGCCCTTGAGCCGGCGCAGCAGCAGGCCAAGCTCCCCCTTTTCCGTGAGGTTGAGGCCGGCGGCCGGCTCGTCCAGCAGCAGCACCTGCGGGCTGCCAGCGAGCGCCCGGGCGATCTCGACGTAGCGCTGGGTGCCATAGGACAGGGTGCCGACCATGCGGTGGGCGTCGCCGCGCAGGCCGACGAAATCGAGCGCGGCCAACGCCCGCTCCACGACCAGGGCCGGCTGCTCCGCGATGTCGTTGCCGGGCCGCTCGGCGCCGACCATGACGTTCTCCAGCACGGTCATGCCGCGGAACACCCGGATGTTCTGGAAGGTGCGGGCCAGGCCGCGCCGGGTGCGCTGGTGCGGCGCGGTCCCGGTCACGTCCTGCCCGGCAATCGCGATGCGCCCGGCGGTGGGGCGGTACAGCCCGGTCACGACGTTGATGAAGGTGGTCTTGCCGGAGCCGTTGGGGCCGATCAGCGCGTGCACCGTGCCGCGGCGCACCGCCATGTCCACGCCGTCCAACGCCTTGAGGCCGCCGAAGTGCTTGGCGAGGCCCTCGATGGCCATGGCGACCTCCGCGGTCTCGGCTCCGCGCTGGCCCAGCAGCGGCAGCGGCGCGACCGCGCCGGCATCGACGGGCGCCGGGCGGCGCAGGCGATGGGTGAGGCCCCACAGCCCGTCCGGGAGGAACACCATGATGAGGATGACCGCGGCGCCGTATACCGCGAGATAGACCTGGCGCAGGAAGCGCAGCCATTCCGGCAGGATCACCAGCAGCCCGGTGCCGAGCAGCGCCCCGAACGGCGACTGCACCCCGCCCAGCAGCGCCATGGTCAGCAGCACGATGCTTTCGCCGAAGCCGAACTGGTCCGGGCTGATATAGGAGAACGCGCCGGCGAACAGCCCGCCGCCCAGGCCGCCCAGCACGGCGCTGATGCCGAACGCCAGCACCTTGGTGCCGAAGATGTCGATGCCGCAGGTGCTGGCCGCGATCTCGTTGTCGCGCACCGCCTGCATGGCGCGGCCGAGCCGGGTCGTCTTCAGCCGCCAGATGAACCAGGTGACGCCCATGAGCACGACGAGGCACAGCGCCAAATAGTGGTCGCCGCTTTCGAGCCGCAGGCCCGGCACGCTTGGTCGCGCGATGTTCTTCACCCCGTCCGGCCCGTGCGTCAGCCCGGACCAGTTGGTCAGCACCAGCGTCAGGATCTGCTGGAAGCTGATGGTGACCATGGCGAGGTAGTGCCCGCCGAGCCGCAGGCTGGCCAGGCCGAGCGCCACGCCGAACACGGCCGCCAGGACCACGCCCGCGAGCAGCGCCATGAAGAACGGCAGCCCGTAATCGGCCGTGCCGAGCGCCACGCCGTAGGCGCCCAGCCCGAAGAACGCCGCCTGCGCCAGCGAGATCTGCCCGCAATAGCCGAGCACGACCACCAGCCCGGCCACCGCGATGGCGTAGGTCGCCGCCTGCATGACGATGTTGAGCGTGTAGCCCTGCTCCGGCACCAGGGTCGAGAGCGCTAGCACGCCGACGATGGCGGCGAGGAGCGCCGGCAGGCCGCGCCAGGCCCGCGCGTGCACGACGCCGGGTGCGGCGGCGAGCGTCCCCACGCTCATAACGACGTGCTCATGCCTTCTCCGCGATCTTCTCGCCGAACAGCCCCTGCGGGCGGATCAGCAGGAACAGCAGCAGCAGCCCGAACGCCAGCGCGTCCTTGTAGGGCACCGAGATATACGCCGCGCCAAAGGTCTCGACGACGCCGAGCGCCAGGCCGCCCAGGATGGCGCCGGGGATGTTGCCGAAGCCGCCGATGATGTTGGCGGCAAACGCCTTGAGCGAGATCATGGTGCCCATGCCCACGGACACGAACAGCACCGGCGCCACCAGGATGCCGGCCAGCCCGCCCAGCGCCGCGCTGTAGGCGAAGGTGATCAGCACCATGCGCGCCACGGGGATGCCGAGCAGGCTGGCCATCTCCTTGTCCTGGCTGGTGGCCTGCAGCTTCTTGCCGAGCAGGGTCTTCTCGAAGATCAGGAACTGCAGCAGCAGCATGACGGCCGCCGTCACCATGATGGCGATGTACTGGCTGTCCATGAACACGCCGCCGGCCTCGAAGCCCGGCGTGTCGAACAGGCCGGGCAGCACCGCCGGGCTGGGGCCATACAGCGCCAGCACGGTGTTGGCGAGGAAGATGCTGGCGCCGATGGTGCTGATGATCACCGGCATCTGCCCGCGGTGGCGCAGCGGCCAGTAGGTCGCGCCCGCGAACAGCACGCCGAACCCGGCCATCAGCACGACGGCGGCCGGCAGCGCCACCCAATACGGCACGCCCAGCATGTCCGACAGCACCACCATCGCGTAGGCGCCCAGCATGGAGAACTCGCCCTGGGCGAAGTTCACCACGCTCGCCGCCCGGATCAGTAGCACGAAGCCGAGCGCCACCAGCGCGTAGATCGCGCCGATGCCGAGGCCGGTGAACAGCAGTTGCGGGACCAAGCCTACGCTTTCACTTCGATCCGGCGGTCGAACACGATCTTGCCGGCCTCGTTCTTGACCACGTTGTAGCCGCGCAGGCCGTCGCCCTTGTCGTCGAAGCTGTACTCGCCCTCCGCGCCCTCGAAGCCGCGTATGGCGGCCAGCGCCGCGCGGATCTTGTCAGGCTCGGTGCTGCCGGCGTCGCTGATGGCCCGGGCCAGCAGGTTCACCGCGTCGAACGTCCAGGAGGACTGGCCATCCGCCGTCGCC
>JAABUX010009289.1_pt1 | contig 11151 bp, 9 predicted proteins | sample 5561851 | NCBI WGS metagenome assembly JAABUX01 (sample SAMN10711883, study PRJNA513361) | rock metagenome | isolation source: Antarctica rocks | place: Antarctica: Victoria Land, Richard Nunatak red sandstone | collected 2016-01-03 | reverse complement strand
TGCCCTCGGTCGAGCACCGGAAGCACAAGGGGCTGAACAACAGGGCGGAGAACTCGCACCAGCCCACGCGACAACGAGAGCGGCAGATGAAGCGCTTCAAGTCAGCCGGCCAGGCGCAGCGTTTCCTGTCCGCCCACGACGGGATCAACAACCTCTTCCACCTCCGCCGCCATCAAGTGCCCGCCACCCAGTATCGAGCCGCCCGGACCCAGGCCTTTCAGGTTTGGGCCGAGGTCACCGGCGTCGCCGCTGCGGCGTAACCACGAGCACGCTGCTCTCATCGTACGCCATCGCGACTTCAGTCCGACAAGTTGACGGTGCCCCGCCGCGCGCGTTGGCATCACGCCAGGACAGAGCCTGGCCGACCGCACGACCACCTCGAGGATTCTATGATGAAAAACCGATAAGCTCTTCGGACAGGACCGATAAGGAAACTCTTGCATGCACGAACACTCTCACGGCGGCATGCACCACCAGGCGACTGACGGCCTCCGGCTGCCGCTAGGGCACCTTCCTGGCACCCGCTACCCCGACGCGCGCGTCGAGGTGCTCGACCAGCGCTTTACGGCCCGGCAGGGCAATGCCGCGATCGAGCGGATCGCCACCGGGTTTCGCTGGGCCGAGGGGCCCGTCTACTTCGCCGATGGCGGCTACCTGATTTGGAGCGACATTCCGAACAACCGCATGATGCGCTGGCTCGAGGACGACGGCCACGTTAGCGTGTTCCGCACTCCCAGCAACCACACCAACGGCAATACGCGCGATCGCGAGGGGCGCCTGGTCAGTTGCGAGCACGACAGCCGCCGCGTCACCCGCACCGAGCTGGACGGCACGATCACCGTGCTGATGGAGAATTTCTCCGGCAAGCCGCTGAACGGCCCCAACGACATCGTCGTCGCCGCTGACGGGGTTATTTGGTTCACCGACCCCGGCTACGGCATTGATGGCCCCTATGAGGGCCACGCCGCCCCGGCCGAGCTGCCGTGCAACGTCTATCGCCTCGATCCCAGCACCGGCCGCGCCACCGTCGTCGCGGGCGACTTCACCCGGCCCAACGGCATCTCCTTCTCGCCCGACGAGCGCCACCTTTATGTGGTCGACACCGGCATCACCCATGGCGGCCCATCGCATATCCGCCTCTTCGACGTGGACGGCGCGCGGCTCACGAACGGGCGGGTGTTCGCCGAGAACTTCGCGCCGGGCATGACGGATGGGCTGCGCACCGACGCTGACGGCAATGTGTGGTGCAGCATGGGCTGGAGCGACCCAGCCGAGGACGGCGTCCGTTGCTACGCACCCGACGGTGACATGATCGGCAAAGTCCACCTGCCGGAGGGCTGCGCCAACCTCTGCTTCGGCGGCAAGAAGCGGAATCGCCTGTTCATGACCGCGAGCACATCGGTGTACTCGCTGCACTTGAACACGAGCGGCGCCATGCGGCCATGACTTGCGTCCAGGCGCAGCATGGCTTGACGCCTGCCGCCGCCTGACGATCATACCCCGACCGGGATCGACCGGCCCGCAGGCTCCGTGCCCGCGCAACAAGAACGCCCGAGGGACTCCATGGAACGCCGCACGCTGCTCAAGGCCGCTGCCACCACGGCACTCGCCATCCCCTTCGTCGCGCGGTCCGCGCGCGCCGCCGGCAAGGAAATCGTCTACATCACGCCAGGCCTCGACCTGCCGTTCTGGCGCTACCTGTCGCGCGGGATCGAGGCGACCGCGACGAAAGCTGGCTTCACCTTCTCCGCGCTCGACAGCCACAACAACGCGCAGACCCAGCTCTCCAATGCTCAGGACGCCATTTCACGCGGCGTCGCCGGGATCTGCATCTCGCCAACCGACAGCTCGACAGCACCGAGCGTGCTGGCCTTGGCCGCCCGCGCCAACATCCCGGTCGTCGTGTCGGACATCGGCACCAACAGCGGCGACTATGTGTCGTTCGTCATTTCCGACAACTTCCAGGGCGCTTACAGCGTCGGCCAGGCGCTGGCGGCGGCGCTGAAGGCCAAGGGCTGGACTGACGGGTCGGTCGGCATCGTCGCCATCTCGCAGGCGCGCAAGAACGGCCAGGCCCGCACCGCCGGGTTCCGCAAGGCGATGGCCGAGGCCGGCATCACCAAGGAGGCCGGGCTGCAGCAGATGGCCAGCTACTCGACCGACGAGACCTTCAAATTCACCCAGGACATGCTGACCAGCAACCCCGGCATGCGTGGCCTCTGGGTGCAGACCGACCAGCCGACGCTCGGCGCGCTGCGGGCATTGAAGGCCGGGCGGCGTAGCGGCGACGTGCTGGTCGCGGCTTTTGATGGCACGCCCGAGCTGGTCGACCTCATCAAGCAGGGCCAAGTGGTCGGCTCCGGCATGCAGCAGCCCTATTTGATGGGGCAGAAATCGGCCGAGGCCCTGCTGGCGCACATGAACGGCCAGACGCCGGAGAAGCAGATCAACGTGCCGATCCTGGTCGTCACCGCCGAGAACGTCGCGGAGATGCTGCCGACCATCAAGCAGACCGTGTTCGCGGGCGAGCTGAGCTGAGCGCGCCGGACGTAGCCCAGGCCGCCGCGGTCCACTCCGCGGCGGCGCTGGAGGCGTCTGGCATCGAGAAAGCCTTCGGCAGCACCCGGGCGCTCCAAGGGGCCGCCTTGTCGGTCGCTTGTGGCGAGGTGCACGCGCTGCTCGGCGCCAACGGTGCCGGCAAGTCCACCCTGGCCCGCGTCATCAGCGGCCATGTCCGGCCCGATCGCGGGGAGCTCCTCTGGCGCGGCACAACGCTCGCCTCGCGCTCGCCCCGCGACGCACTCTCGGCCGGCATCGCACTGGTCACTCAGGAAACCAGCCTGGCGCCCGACCTTTCGGTGCTGGAGAACATCTTCCTGCCGGAACTCGGCTTGCCGGGCCGGCTGTCGCGGAGCGTGCTGCGGCGTCGGGCGGGCGAGTTGCTCAGCAGCCTCGGCCAGGAGGCCGCACTGCCGCTGGATGCAGAGGTACGGCACCTCTCGTCGGCGCAGCGGCAGCTGGTCGAGATCGCCAAGGCGCTCGCGCTCCGCGCCGAGCTGCTGATCTTTGACGAACCCACCGCCTCGCTCAGCCCGGGCGAGGTCGAGCGCCTGTTCGACATTATGGCGACACTGCGTGGCGCCGGCCGCGCCCTCGTGTTCGTTTCGCACCGGCTCGAGGAGGTGTTTGCCATCACCGATCGGATCACTGTCATGCGCGAGGGACGGACGGTCGCCGCCTCGCTCGACACGCTTTCGCTCAGCCAGTCCGACATCATCCGCCATATGGTGGGCCAGGACGTGGCGGCGCAGACGCAGCGCGTCGCGGCAGCGGGCCGGGCCGCGGACCGGCCGGTGGTGCTGGAGGTTTCCCACCTGCGTGCGCCGCCGGCCGTGCGGGACGTGTCGTTCACGCTGCGGGCGGGCGAGATCGTCGGCCTGGGCGGGCTGGTCGGCGCCGGGCGGTCGGAGACGGTCGAGGCGATTTTCGGCGCCCGTTCGCGCACGGGCGGTACCCTGGCGCTCTCGGGCCGTCCGTTCGACCCGAAGCGCCCGGCCGACGCCATCCGCGCCGGGCTCGGCCTGGTGCCGGAGGACCGGCGCACGCAGAGCATCGTTCCCGATTTCACCGTCCGGGAGAACCTCCTGCTGGGCCACCTCTCGGCGCATCGCGGCTTCACTCTCGGCTACGCAGCCCGCGACGCCGAGATCGCCGCTCTGCTGGGCCGGCTCGGCCTGCCGGCGCACCGGCTGCTCGACGCCAACATGCTGAACTTCTCCGGCGGCATGCAGCAGAAGATCATCATCGCCCGCTGGCTCCTGCTCGCGCCGAAGGTGCTGATCCTCGACGAGCCGACCAAGGGCGTCGACATCGCCACTCGAACCGAGATCTATGCCATGCTGCGCGACGTCGCCTCCGCCGGTGCGGCGATCCTGTTGGTGTCGTCGGACTTCGAAGAGCTGCTGACGCTGAGCGACCGGGTCGTCGTCATCAGCGATGGCACGTCCATCGCCGACATGCCAGGCGCCGTGCTCGACGAGGAGAAACTCACCCTGCTCGCGGCACCGCGCAGCTCGATGGAGCGCAATGCCGCCATTCTGCGCGAGCTGACCGCCGTCCATGGCGGCGCCGCGTTCTGGGTGCTGCTCGACGCCGACCGGGTGTTCTGCCTCGATTGCGTCGTCACTGACCCGGCAGCGGACCCCACGTTTCGCGCTGGCGATGCATCGGAGATCCGAACTTTGGCGATTGCCACTGCCCTGAATGCCCGCGTGGAGGGTTTCGTGCTGGAGACCCCCGGTAGCTGCTCCACCCTGCTGACGCAGGTGCGCAGCCATCGCGGCCACGATCTCGGCTGGATCGGCCTCTCGCTTGCAGCCACGCAGGCGCTGCCCGATCCGGCGCCGATCCGCGACCGTATCCAAGCGCAGTTCGCCAAAGCCGTTTGACCCTGCATCCGACCATACCGTCCGGAGCCGACGCATGACCGATACGGTCCATCCCCCCTCGATCGCCCGGCGCCTGTCGTCCCGGCTTGAGGTCCGCATGCTGGCGCTCGCCTTGCTGATCGCCGCCACCCTCTCGGTGCTGTCGCCGTATTTCCTGAAGTCCAACAACCTGCTGAACCTGCTCGACCAGTCGGTTGTCGTCGGCATCGTCGCGATTGGCATGACCTTCGTCATCCTGACCGGCGGCATCGACCTTTCGGTCGGCTCGGTGCTCGGCGTTACCGGCATCCTGTTCGGCCTGGCCATCCGGCATGTCGGCATCGCGCCGGCCATCGTCCTCGGCGTGCTGGCGGGGGGAGCGGCCGGTGCCTTCTCTGGCTTTCTGATCGCCCGCTTCGGCCTTGCCGCCTTCGTCGTCACCTTGGGCGTGATGGCGATCGGCCGCAGCCTCGCCTACATCTTCTCCGGCGCGACCGCCATCTCGGACGTGCCGGCATCGCTCGGCGACATGGTCTATTTCTCGGTGCTCGGCATCCCGATGAACGTCGCGATCCTGGGCGCGCTGTATGTGCTGGCCTGGCTCTACCTGACCTACACCAAGGGCGGCCGCACCATCTACGCGATCGGCTCTAACCGGGAGGCGGCGCGCACCGCCGGGTTGAACGTGCTCGGCTACAGCGTATTGCCGTATGTGATCTCCGGCGCGCTCTCGGCGGTGGCCGCCGTGCTGCTGTCGGCGCAGATCCTGTCGATCGACCCGCTCGCCGGCACCGCACTGGAGCTGGACGCCATTGCCGCGGTGGTGATTGGCGGCGCCAGCCTCTATGGCGGCCGTGGCTCGATCGTCGGCACGCTGATCGGCGTATCGATCATGGTGATGATCCGCAACGGCCTCAACCTGCTGGGCGTGTCGCCGTTCTGGCAGGGCTCGGCGATCGGCTCGATCATCATCGCCGCCGTGCTGGTCGAGCGCCTGGTCAGCGCCCGGACGCAGCGTTGAGCGAGATTGGCCGACGAACGAACCCGCTGCGCGGGAGGAGTTTTTGCGGTGATGGTGAGGTCAGACCTCGGGGCTTAGGGATTGGATTGAGCGTCGTTTGCCGCAGGCAGAGCATTTCGGCTCCTTCAACCAAGGAGCTGAACGATGACCACAACCTTGCCTGCTGCCCCGATGAGCCCGCTGCGCCAGCGGCTGATCGAAGACATGAACATGCGGCGCTTCTCGCACGCGACGCAGCGCAACTACGTCCGCGACGTCGGGCGCTTCGCTAGCTTCCTGCGACGCCCGCCCGACACGGCGACCGCCGACAACGTGCGCCGGTGAGCGTGGTGCAGGGATCGGATACTGGTGCCGAGGCGCTGGGTGACGTAGGGGATCGCCCTCCCAAACCCAGGATGCCCGCTTTGCCGTTCAAGCTGAACCAGGACCGCCGTCACCACGTCCCGCGACAGCGACACAAGGTGACGAACTGGCCGGCCTACGACGCCAGCCTGCGCCATCGCGGCAGCCTGACGGTGTGGTTCACCGACGAGGCGATCGCGGCATGGGCGGCCGAGGCACGCACAACCCGGGGTGGCCAGCCTTGGTATTCGCCGCTCGCCATCCTGACGGCACTCACGATACGCGCCGTGTTCCGCCTGGCATTCCGGCAGGCCGAGGGACTGCTCGGCTCCGTTGTTAGCCTGCTCGGCCTCAGCTTGCGTGTGCCGGACCACACAACGTTGAGCCGGCGTGCGGCGACATTGGACGTGCCGCGGCCGCGGTCGGGCAGCACCGGTGCTGGTGCTGACAGCGAGCCCATGCACCTGCTGGTGGACAGCACGGGGCTCAAGCTGGGCGGCAAAGGCGAGTGGCTGCTGGAGAAGCATGGGACGGCGACACGCCGGTCGTGGCGGACCCTGCACCTCGGCGTGGATGCTGACACCGGCCAGATCGTGGCCTCCACGCTGACCCCCAAGGAGGTGGACGACGCATCCCAAGCCGGTCCTTTGCTCGATCAAGTGGCAGGGCCCATGGCGTCGTTCACCGGCGACGGCGCCTACGACCAGGATCGCGTTTACGACAGCGTCACCCAGCGCCACCCCAAAGCGGCCGTGGTCGTGCCACCGCGGTCCACGGCTGTGCCGAGCGACGCAGCCGAGACCGCACCCACGCAGCGCGACCGCCACCTGCAGCACATCGCCGAGCACGGGCGCATGGCCTGGCAGAAACGGTCAGGATACAACGCGCGCGCTCGGGTCGAAGCCACCATGGGCAGATGGAAACAGGTGATCGGCGACGGATTGCGCGCGCATACGGACGAGCGCAGGGCGACCGAGGTGGACGTCGCCGTCCATGCGCTCAACCGCATGCTGGAGCTGGGGCGCCCGAGCTACGTCCGCATCGCCTGACCCCAGACAGGGTTGGGGTCAGTGCGCCCACACCCCTGATCCCTGCACCACGCTAGCGCAGCCCTCAAATGGCGTCCTTGAGCTCCTTTGCGGCCCGGAAGGCGATCTTCTTGCTGGCCTGTATCTGAATGGCCGCGCCGGTCGCCGGATTACGCCCCATGCGGGCCGGCCGGTTCTTCACTTCCAGGATGCCCAGGCCGGCAAGGCGCAGCCGGTCGCCCGACTTGAGGTGGGCGACGAGCATCTCGAACACGTCGGCGACCACGGTGTCCGCCTGCTTCTTGTCCATCTCATGCTTCTCGGCGAGCCCGGCCGAGAGATGTTTCAGCGTCACCGTGGCCGCCGGTGCGGGCTTCGAGGTGGCCGGAGCCGTGCCTTTGGCCCCGGCAGATGTCGCCGCCGGGCGTGCTGCTGTCTTTCCCGGCACACCCTTCGCGGTTGCCTTCACTGGCGGCTTCTTCGTCGCGGCGGGCGTCGTCGTCGTTGCTTTGACAGCCATGTCGGGTGGAACTCCTGTGGAGATGTTTTGAATCACAGGCCGGCACGCGGCACAAGCTGGAAGTCGAACTCGTATTCTGAGCCGGATGACAATAAGACCGTTGAACCAGGCGCCGTCACAAAGACCGTAGCGTCAGCGCTGCGGCCGTTGCTCTCGCCTAACCGACGCCGCCCTGTTGCATTTTCGCCGGCGAATAGGATCAGTCCGACACGTTTGCGCTGCGGAGTTCGTCCTACGCTCTGGTCATCGTGGATTTGCGACTTCGTGCGGATATCGTAGCCAGTTATGGAGGATGTCAGCTTGAGCGTCTTGTTCCATCTCCTGCAATGGATGCCGCCGGTGGGTAGTGGGTCAGTTTGAGTTTTTTGCCAGTGAGAAACTTAGAGATATCAATGCGTTCAAATGTCTCTAATTCGATACTGGGACACTACCCGCCGGTGCGCCGTCTCCAACGAGAGCGCGACGCGTTGCGCGGCGAGCACAATTCGATGCAGCTCAAGCTCCGGGCGGCTTCGGCGGAAATGGGCGTGTTGGAGGAGCAGTGCCGCGTGCTGCAAGCGGAACGCAACCGCCTCAGGATAAGGGCGACGCAGACAGCGGACTATGAGCGCCAGGCAGCACGGCTCAGGGTCGCGCTGGCGGCCGGCCAGGACGTGGCCCTTCGCACCCGGCGCTGGACGAAACGCCGGCAACATCGCTCATCCCGGTTTGCCTTCAGCCAGGTGGCTGCTCGGCGCTTGGCTGCGCCGGACAGGACACCTGGACTGTTCGTTGGCCACACCCGCTCAGCCGTCGTGGCCAACCCCGGGCGTATACTCGAAGCCGAGCCCGGCCTCATGCCCCTGCTCGAACGCGTCCTGCAGCACACGCCGGCCGGCGGTTCCCTTGCGCGCAGCTGCAGGCCGAGCTTGGCCAGCTCTGCATCCACGATGCCCGCCTTGGCGACGACAAGGTCGCGGCCGGACGCGTCGCGCAGCATCGCCTCGCGTGCGTCGCGCAGGGCGCGCAGCTTGGCTGAGATGCCGCGGGCGAGGCCGATCCCGAACGAGTTGGTCGCCGTGCGACGCACCCGCGTCGGCATGGCCGCGTAGGTCTCGCCAGTCCGAAACCGCCCGTCTCGGTCTCGAATGCCCGCTCCACCAGCTCATACAGGTAGCGTGCCGCGGCTACGTCCGCTGGCAGGCCGAAGAACACGTAGCGCAACGTCCCCGAAGCGCTCTTCTCGCCCCAGGCCCGGCAGTCGAAGAAGGCCGCAATGGCCGGCACGCAGTCGTCGACCGGTCCGACGCGACGGCGGCTGGTCTCAACCGGCACGCCCTCGCAGGCCTGCCGCTGCAGGTCGAGTTCGCTGAGGCTGAGGCCGTAGCGGTCCAGCAGCTCCGCCACCTTCTCCGCCGCCGCAAGCGCCTCCTGTTCCGTGCAGCCTTGCTCGACCGTCTTGGCCCGCAGCGCCTGGATGCGGCCGATCAGCCGGTCCAGCTCGACATCCTTGACACCTGCCGCGGAGGGTGCTGCCCCAAGCCGGCGCCGCATCTCGTCGAACACGTTCCGGGCGGCGCGCGGCAGGTTGCCCGCAGCGATCTCGGCCTCCAGCGCTGCCGCGACCGTGTCCAACCCCACCATGCCGGACCCGGCGGCGGCGCGGCGGTGCACGGCCGCCATTTGCACCTGGGCAATCGCCGCGTAGGCGTCGGACAGCGCAGCCAACCCGTGCTCGCGCGTGTTGACCGCCGAGGCCAGCATGTCGAGCACAGCCTCAAGGCTGGATTGCATGCGGACGAACTGCACGTCGTCGGGATCACGCGTGGCGTCCGGCTCCGCCCAGCGCAGGGCCAGAAGATCAAGCTCGTCTACCGTTTCGCCAACACCGTCAGCCTCGCCTTCCGGCGGCCGGTTCAGGCCGGAAATGTCCAGTGTCCCATGGCGCAAGACATGGCGGTAAACCGCTTCGGCACAGCGCAACGGATTGAGCAGCCCGCGCGCGCCGGGGCGGACAGAACCGGTGGCGACTGCCAGGCCAGCCTCGTCGAGCGGCGTCGCTCCGCTGGCAAACACATGGTGGCCGTCACCCACCGGGACGAGCCATCCGACCAGCGCCACACCGATCGCCGCGGCTCCGATGCCGTCGTCGAGCACGGGCGCCACGTCACCGGTGACCACATCCCGCATGCGGGCGATGCCCTCGTCCGCCGCCTCCACCCGCAACAGGCGGAACTGCGCCCGGCGCAGCGCATCGAGTGCCGCCATTTCGACCGCGCCCATGCCAGCGCGCTGGCGTGCCAACCGGTCGAACGCGGTCGCGCCACTGGCAGAGGGCGTGAACAAGGCCAGGCTCATCGCCATGCCGAGCGCGTCGGCCACGAGCAGCATCTCGCGGCCGGGGTCGGCGAACACAGGGTCGGCTCGCGTCAGCCACCCTCGGGCAGTCGCTTCCACGCGGGCGAGCGGGACAAAGCTCGCGGCCTCCAACAGCAGCCTAGCGATGTGATCGCGCAGGCGGTCCAGGGCCACGGGCCTGGACGCCGGCGCGGATCGCGGGGCTGCGCCCCCCGGCTTGCCGGCCGTTCTTGCTTGCACCATCAGCGTCTCCAGCCTCGCTCCGTGCCACAGGGATAAGCCGAGGCGGTGGAGGGCGGCAAGGCGCTCGGCGATCCAAGTCGGCCTGGAATGTGGGCTAGGTTGGACCACGGCAAGGATTCATCTCGGCCGCTCGACGCTTGTCCGTGCGCGAGCGCAGCCGATCACCTGCTTGAAACGCGCCATCGTCGTTTCGGCTTGGGCCCGTTTGTTGCCGCCACACGCCGTCTGCCCCACCATGCGGCCGTACTCGGTGATGTGCTGAAGGTGGCGGTCGCGCTGTGTCGATGCCGTCTTGGCCGTCTCGCTCGGCACCGCATTCGCACGTGGCGACGCGATGATGTCCGCTTCGGGGAGGTCCGCGTCGGGATGGGCCCCACAAGTTTGCATGCTTTCGTCGGAGCGCGGACGCTCGAACTCCGTTCGCATTGCCTGAACGCAAACAGGACCTTCGATCAATGCCTGAATCCTATTGTTCGCGCGGCAGGCCGCTGCGACATTCAAATATTGAACTGAAAAGAGCTCACGGCCGCCTGCCACGTGCTCCTGCTACAGCAGCAGGTGTCGTCTGATGCTTTCCTGCGAGACGTCTCCCTGCTCCAGCCGGGCAACCACGTGCCCCTTCTCCATGACATAGCCGCGCTCTGCCATCGTCAGGATGGTGTCCAGGTTCTGCTCGACAAACAGGATAGTGGTGCCGAGGTCGTCGCGGATCGAGCGCAGGACGCGACAGATCAGCTGCACGATGGAGGGCTGCACGCCTTCCGACGGTTCGTCCAGCAGGATCAGCGCGGGACTGCCGATCAGCACGCGGCCGATCGCCAATTGCTGCTGCTGTCCGCCCGACATCGTGCCTGCCATCTGCTTGCGGCGTTCCTTCAGGATCGGGAAGCATTCGAACACCAGATCCATGCGGGAGCTCTGCCGGCCGCCTCCGATCAGCTCGCCAACCTTCAGATTTTCATCGACCGTCATACGCGGAAACACGTCGCGTCCTTGCGGAATGTAGCCGATCCCGAGCCGTGCGCGGTCATCTGCGGACATTCGCGTCACGTCCTGCCCATTGTATCGGATCGTGCCGCCAGAGGCGCGCAACAGACCGATGAGGCAGCGCATAGTGGTTGTTTTGCCAACGCCGTTCCTGCCAATCAGCGCGACGATCTCGCCCTTGCCGATGCTGAGGTCCACGCCGGTTAGGATCGGCGTCGCCCCATAACTGGATGTCAGGCCGGTCAC
>JAABUX010009288.1_pt1 | contig 11152 bp, 8 predicted proteins | sample 5561851 | NCBI WGS metagenome assembly JAABUX01 (sample SAMN10711883, study PRJNA513361) | rock metagenome | isolation source: Antarctica rocks | place: Antarctica: Victoria Land, Richard Nunatak red sandstone | collected 2016-01-03 | reverse complement strand
CAGCTTCTCAGCCCTCTACAACGACGTCCTTCATGGTCACCATGCGCCCTTACAAGCGTTCGAGGTGCTGCTAAACGCCTATCGGCTCCTTCCGTCGCTTGAGGCTGTGCAGCGCCTTGATGAGGCGCGACGACCATTGATCGCGGGGCAGGCAGCCCTAGAAACCGATGAGGAGTTCGGGCCAATTGTCGTGTATGGGTACCAGGGCTGACTCGGGAACAGAATTACCCTGTACCTCCAGTAGCCAGGCGCGACGTAAAGCGGCGCTGCCATCGGCCGGCACAACTTGTGAGGCCTTTCGGACCGCCTATTTCGCGACCGCACGCGGACGGCCTACACAGCCCTGCCTACTCGATTCTACCGTCGTCTCAAATGGCCCAAAAACCAACGAATCGTTGTCTCCCCCCTGGATGTGCGGGCTCCCCTCGATCATCGCCCACTGTCCCTTTCCTGCGCCCACAGGGGTGCCATTGATCAACGCGGGCCTGGGCGAGAAAGGGCATCCGCCTCGCTGGCCTCGGCCAGGTGCTCCGCAGCCGCAGCCATACTGGGCGCGTGGTACACCAGTTGGCCGCGAACCAGGCCCACGTAGCCTCCCTGCCCTGTGTAGGCGGCGACGAGCAGGCCGAACAGGCACTCAGCCTCGCTCCCGTGGCGCGGCGCGTGTCGCCCATCGCGCGCAAGCAGGCACAGGCGGATGGCCACGTAGAGTTCGCCGCCGCCGATCCAGGCCTCGGCGTCGCCGGCGGCGGCGGGATCGGCGTCGTCGGCTACTGGCAGGAGTTGCAGGCGTAAGTCGTCGAGCAGGGTCGCGCGGACAGTCGGAGACAGGGACATAGCTCACACTCCATCTGGTCGTATCGCATGATAAGTGAGGCGCGATGCGAGGGGTGGGCGCCGGGGTCCGTGCCGAGGGGTGGGGTGGCGGGGGCAGCGAGGGGCGGGCGCGAGGGCATCACGGCCAGTATGCTACCACATCCAGGGCGCGGCCGTCCACGGATGCGGCCTACCCCCTTTTTCATCCCGGCAGGGAGCGTTGATCAACGCGGCCCTGCGGGCAGGAAAAGGCGCGCTCACGCGTCGGGCCGCTCCTCTCACCCTCTTGCTCATGCCGATCAGGGGCAAGCGGCTAGCTCCGTAAGCACCAACTCCTACTCGGCGAGGTCGTCGCGTGTGACCTGGCTCAGCTTGATGGGCTGCGGCACGCCGCACGACGTGCATTTGAACGTGCCAATGCGACTTTCTTCGAGCAGCTTGGTCCCGATGCTGGTCCGCTGCGTGCGCACGACCACGGGTGTCGCGGCCAACTCCCCGCCGCAGTAGCGGCAACGTGGCGTGTCCATAGACCCCATAGGCTCCCTCCCACGCGATGTACATCTCATGCCTGCGCACGCGTCAGCCAGCCAGCGCCGGCGTCAGCGGAGTGAGGCGGGGCGACTGGCGCCGCGTCGGCGTCATCGAGATCCTCCCCCGCGTCGCGGCCGCTATCGATGCACGCCATGGCGCAGGACGTGAACGCCCGCCGCCGCCATCACGAGCAGCCCGACGAAGCCCGCGACACTGACGATCCCCAGGCCCGCGAGCAGGAGCGGCCGCCCCGGCGCGCTCAGGCCCAGGGCGACCTCCACGACACAGAGCGCCGCGCTGGCCACCGCGCTGCGCCAGAACAAGCGCCACGCGGCCGCGGTGCGCGCGTCCGGTCGATAGACGCAGCAGCGGTTGAACACGACGGCGATCGTCACCGCTACCGCGCATTCGAGGAGTAGCCTGTACGGCGTCATCACACGCCCTCATTGTCCCTGCCAAGCCCGGCGTGCGGCCCTATCCGTGCCGTGTGGCGCACATGGCGCGTCGCGTCGGCGAGCCACCTTAACCCTATAGACGGCCTGCGGTGGGACATAGGACCCGAAGTCACTGTCGACGGCCTGCTGCCACACCGCCCCGATCGCGCGCTCCAGGGGATGGTCTCGGTCGGTCAGCGTGTCCGCCGGCTCCATGCCCAGAACTTTCAGCTGATAGCGGTGGTAGCATTCCTCCAGCATTTGCAGCGAGACCCACATGCCCGTCGTGACTGGGAAGGGCAGGCGCGGCTCGACAAAGCTCTTGCCCTTGCCGATCTCCTGGGCGGCTTCGGCCACGTGCGCCGCGCTCACCTGCACCGCATCGTCATCCACCAGATACGACAGCGGGTAGCGGCGATATGCTGTCCACAGGGACGCCGGCGCGTCGGCCGTTAAGACCCCCCAGCGCGGCGGGATCGCGTCCGTCCCGTAGGTCGCCGCAGCATACGCCACACCTTTATGGGCGAACCGCACCCAGGCGAGGAGTTGCTCGTCGGTGGGGCACAATGCGAGGCCGCACACCACGGGGTCGTGTCGCACCACGGCGAACGCCCGCGCACGCGCCGCGGCGTCGGCGAGCAAGCCTGACAAGCTGTCGAGCATGTCGGTCGCTAGCACGCCGCCGTGCGACCCCGCCTCCAGTGGCCGGAACTGGAGGGTGCCGTCCGATTGTACGTCAATGGTATACATCGCTGTCCCTCGTCACTGCGACCGTGTGCGTTGCACCCCGCTGTCATCCCCCGATGATGGAGGGTCGGTGCGCCCGCCAGTCGGCCATGGTGCGGTAGCAGCGCGTCGGCGTGCGGTCCGCGCCGACCTCGATCACGGCCATGCCCGCGGATCGGCAGGCCTGCGTTATCTGCCCCTGGGGGGTCGCCGCATCATACCAGGTCCGCACGGCCCAGGGCACGGTCCAGGGGGCGGTCAACAGGACGGCCGCGACGAGGGCGCCGTACCCGCGCCGCGATTGCGGCCTCAGTTGCGGCCTCATCGGGCCTCCCGCGTGGGCCGGCTGGCGCGGTCGCCGGGGAAGAGGATGACGGTGCTCTCGGCGCTCCCGCCCGCGCCCGGACCCTCATCGGGCGACGGGAGTGGCACCACCAGAGCCGCGACGACCAGCCCCAGGATGGTCAGGGTCGCGAGGGCGGCGAGGCTCAGGCTGGCGAGGAGCAGCGTGGCGAGGACGCCGTGGAGCTGCCGGGCGATCTCGCGCGCGACGGGCGCCACGTTGGCCGGCGGCGTCGGGCTGAGGTGCACGGCCAGCCACAGGCTGGCGGTGGCGACCCAGAGCGCGGCCGTTAGTTTGAATAGCATGGGTAGCGAGTAGCAATGGAACAGAAAACCCGTCTAAGCCTCGTACCACACCGAGCCAGATGATGTGTCCCTGATCACAATCGTATTCATGACCGGAAAACACACCATCTGTCCTTCATTCGCCGGCAGTGACCCGTGAACTCCCCGTTTGCCAGCACACGGCTATGTCTCCCCCGCATGCACCCTGCTTCGTTGTCGGGCATTCCGACGCTTCCGCTGGCACAACCTGTCAGGATGCGAGCTAGGCCTGTCGAGTCGGCCACGGCTTGGCGGGATCGGGCTGCAGGAATCGCTCAAGCGCCAGATCGTAGCTACGACTCGTCAAGCTGGATTGGTAAGACTAGATCCGCGTTGTTGTAGAAGGCGAGAACAACGTGGCCCATCTTCGTTAAGATCGTTTGATGCCTGCGGAACACATCGGCGTACGTGGCATCGCGGAAGCTGACGCTTTGCATCACGTATTCATCGATCTGCGTAAGCACCACCGACGCCGTGAAGGTTCTCCTTTTGCCGTCAACATCCGCAATGATATCGTAGGTTACTGCAGCCTCGTGGGCACTGGGAGTTGCACTTCCCTTAAGAGCTACTATTTGCACCTCCATCTCTAGCGCCCTCCGAATACCGCTTTGCTCGGCCAGTAATCCAAGAAATCTGCCCTTGTCACGCTGTAGGATGTGGCGTTGAAAGGGTCCCGAATTCGTGGTCCAGTTCACACCTCACCTACCTGCCAGTAATTCACTCCTCGGTCCTACAACCGATGGTGACCGCGCACTTTGGTCGTGGAGAGGCGAGCAAGGCTGTGAGTGGGCTCCCTATTCTTTGAGATAGACAGGGAACGGCAAGGAATGACCATTGTGAACCGCGTGGACCAACTGGCAGATCTGCGGGATGAAGACTTGATGCCACCTAAAGACATCCTTGGATTGATCATCGCAGAAATTAGCGCTCGCCACCTTCTGATCGCCAAGTTGTACGATGCTGATGGACACGCGAAACGTATACTCCCGCGCATCAACCGTGGCTCGAACATCGTAGACCATCGCGGCATTGTGTGCGGCCGGTAGCTGATCCTCCGTAATAGCCAAGATACCGACTATCATCACTACCCTCCCATCTATGGTCGGAAAACAGCGTGCTGTTGCCAATGTGCGGCGAAATCGTCGGGAGTCATGGCGTATAATGTCCCCTCGTAAGGGTCTCTAATGACGAGGTTGCCAGCGTCGTCCAGGCCGTCGACAACGACCATATGGAGCATCGTCCCGAAGGACTTCAACGAGGCCGCCCAGGAACCGGATCTGTTGAGCGCACCGATAATGGCAGCCTCTTGCCCTTGCGGAACGTCAAGGACACCACCTCGCCAACCTCCGGACTCATCAAGTGCATTGAGGGCCTCCGGTAGATCACGAGGATCGGCAGGTGCGCCAATTTTTCCGATGATGTCGGACTCCGAACCGGACATCACTCCACGCGATCGCAACAACATCTCGCCACAAGCCGAGACGCAAGATAATGGGCTGCTCTGCTGTACAACCCTGGCGTCCGTTGCTTCGCCAATTGTTGACCAATTTCCGCCCGCCCCAGCTAGCCCGCCGTCCTCGGCAAGTGATATCGCATCCGCCGCATCATGCGTCGCCGCTACGCCCCGTGCAACGTCGGCACCCAACCCGATCCCGTGTCCGGCCCAGCCAACGAAGGGGGCCAGCGCGAGCAGGCCGAGTCCGCGGTCGAACAGGCTCTTGCCCGGACCGAAGGTATTGCGCAGCGGGTCGAGCAGCAGGAAGTTGGCCGGCGCCCACAGCGCCGCGTTGGTCTGCGCCTGCTGGTCCGCCGCTGACGCCTGGGCCTCGCAGCCCAGCGCCGCCGCCGTCCCCGTGGTCGTGTTGCCGCAGTTGAGCGGGACGGCCGCGAGCCCTGACGGGTCGGCGTAATCGAGCGGATCGTCGTGGGCGTAGACGTAGGCGGGCAGGCCGCTCTGGCTGGCGGGATCGGGCTGCAGGAATCGCTCCAGCGCGGGATCGTAGGTGCGCACGCCGAGCGCGTACCACGGCAGGGGCATGGCGGTGGGGCTCCAGCTCTGGCCCCCGCTCGCGCTCGCCCCGTTCCAGCCCTGCCCCGGAGCGGAGCCCAGGCTGTCGTCCCACCCGTCGTACCAGTAGCCGCGGTAGCGCAGCGGCTGGTGGAGGCCGTTGGTCTCGTCGATGGCGTTCAAGGGGCTCCCGTAGGGGCCTTGGGGCGCGCCCCAGAGGTCGTAGCTGTAGTCGGCGACCTTGGTCCCGCTGGCGTCTACCACGGCCAGCACATTGCCGCGCCCGTCCACCACGTACCAGTAGCGCGCCGTCCGCTGCCCCTGCGGCTGATAGAGCAACTCCAGCGGCGTGCCGTCCTGCCGGTACAGGAACGTCTCGGTGAACGGCGTGGTGACTTGCGTCCCGGACACGACGACCTGACCCACCTGCGCCGTGTCGCGGTACAGGAACCGCTCGTCGAACGCGGGTTGACCCTGCCCCGTCCTGGTCACGGTGTAGCGCGCGCGCAGGCCCCGCGCGTTGTAGGCGATGACCACGGTATTGTCGGCGGCGCTGCCCTGTGTCGCCACGCCGATGAGGCGTCCCTGCCCGTCATAGCTAAGGGTCTTGGTCACGCCGCCGGTCGCGATCTGCGTCGCGTAGCCGCTCGCATCGTAAGTGTACTGGTACGACTGGAGGCCGTTGCCCGTGCCCGGATCGAGCGCGGCGGTGAGCACCTCGTTGGGCAGCGCGCCCTGCGGCGCCGTCACGCCGGCGTCGCCCACGTAGGTGTAGCTCGTCACCCCGCCCTGGTTGAAGCCCGTGTGGACATTGCCGGCCCCGTCGTAGCTCCAGTTCCCCCCAAACGTCCCGTTGAGCGTCCCCACTTGCAGGAAGCCTTGCGCGGTGTAGCGCGCGGTGCGGCGCACGTTGTCCGAGGGACCGATCAGGGTGCCAGTCGCGGTGATGCCGGTGGTGTGCCCCTGCGCGTCGTGCCCCACGATCTCGTCGTAGGCGAGGAGCGGACTCGCCGTCAGCGGCCCCGTGACATGCAGCCCTGTCAACCGACTGTCCGCGTCGTACGACCGCCACTCGGTCAGACCGGTGGGGCCTGCGTTCAGCGTCGTGGTCAGCGGCAGGTCGTTCAAGGTGGACGTGAATAGGCTTGTGCTCGACGATGTTCCGGCGGGGCTGGTGTCCGTCACCACGTCGGTGAGGCCGGTCGTCACGCCGTTGGCGTTGACCGTGCGCGCGAGTTGTCCGCGCGTCGCGCTCCCAAGCAGGCTTTGCGTGCGCCAGCGCCCGGCCTGGTCGTAGCCGAACGTGGTCGGCCCCGCCCCGTCGTCGCGCCACGTCAGCCAATCGTCGGCATTGTAGAGCGCCCCCGTGGCGACGGGCGTCGCTGTCCCCACGGTACGCGTCAGCGCCGTCGCGTTGCCGTCCGGGTCGTAGGTGTCGGTCGTGGTGATCGGCGTCGTGCCCGCGCAGGAAAGGCAGTCCGTCGCTAGCGTCGCGCGGCCGGCCCCATCGAAAGCGAACCCGTGATCGCGCCCGTTGAAGTCATAGCTCATCGTGGGGTAATCGGCGTTGTCCAGCGTGATGCTGTCGCCGGCCAGGGCGGCGAGCGCCGCCGTGGACGTGAAGATGGTGTTGCCCTCGAAGCGGTCGGCCAGGTCGTACTGGCTGTAGGTCACGCCGCCCCCGCCCGTCTGGACGCGTAGGGACACGTTGCCGTCCTGATCGTAGCTGGTGCTGCTGGCCTGCGTGGCCGTCGGCGACGCTCCCCCAAGCCCCAGCACGCCATCAGTCGACAGCCGGTTGAGCGCGTCGTAGGTGCGCGTGATTGCCGAGGTCGTGGACACGCCGGCGAAGTCCAGCGGCGTCGTGATGGCCGTGGTGTTACCCACGTTGTCGTAGCCGTACGACGAGGAGATGCCCAGGGCGTCCGTCGCGGACGTCAGTCGGTCGGCAGTGTCGTAGGCTTGCTGCGACACGCTGCCTGAGTAGTCCTGGGTAGCCACGAGCTGCGTCGCCGTGTAGGTCATCAGCGCTGTGCGGCCCAGCGCGTTGGTCAGCGTTGTCATGCGCCCGAGCGGGTCATAGCTGCGCGCCACGGTGTCCCCCAGGGCGTCGCGGGTCGTGGCGAGGTTGCCGTCCGGGTCGTACGAGACGCTCGTGAAGGGGCTCCCGGTCGTCCCATCAGAGAGAGCGACCGGCGGCGCGGTCGTCGTGGTCACGCGTCCAAGGTGGTCGTAGACATAGCGCGTGACGTTTCTGTTCGGCGACTGCACGGACGTCACGTTCCCGTCGGCGTCCGGCGTGTACACGGTCGTGACCGGGGCATCCGCGCCCGCGGTCGTCGTGATCGGCGGCGTGGACGCGCTCGTGAGGTCGCCCTGCGCGTCGTACCCGTAGGACGACGTGTAGAGCGCGGCGGATGCGTTGAGCGCCGCGACGGGCGGCGTGGGGCTTGTCGTCTGCGGGACGTCCACCCCGCGCGCGTCGACCCGCGCAACCACCTGTCCCACGCTGTTGCGCTGCGTCACGGTCGCGCGCCAGGTGTATGAATGCGCGCAGGACTGCGGCAGGACTGCGGCACGCGCTGCGCTGACGGTGGGGCCGCGTCGGGCGAACTGTGGGCAGCCGAATCCGGGCGTGTCCTTGAGCAACTGCGTCGTGGTGATGACGGCATGGCGCGCCCCGTCATAGCCGTAGAAGGTCCGCCCGCCCTCGGGCAGGTCCACCTCGGCCAGGTCATCCGTGCTGGGGTTATAGTTGTAGGTCGTGACGAGCGGCGTGAGCGTGTTGCTCGTCGTGTAGGGCACAACGGGCGGGCTGATCATCTGCGTGAGCAGGCCCGTTGTCGTGAGCGCCGGCGACGCTCCGGGAGGGCCAACGTACTGATACCCATATTGGGTCAGGTTGCCGTTGGCGTCCGTCCGGCTCGTCACGTCATGGTCGGCATCGTAGGTCGCGCTCGTCTGATGGCCTGCCCCATCGGTGATGGTCGTGGGCTCTCCCTGATTGTCCAGAGCATAGGTGGTCGTGACCGGGTGTGGGCTCCCGAAGCCCTCGACCACGACGGTCTGCCCGGACGTGTAGGTGAAGGCGGTCGTGTACGCCGGGGTATAGCCGGGGGCCGTCGTGACCGTGCCGGACTGCGGGCTGGTGACGCGGGAGACCCGCCCGAGCGCGTCATAGCCGAGCGCCCATCGCCGGCTGCTCGGGACCGTGACCGTGACGAGTTGCGTCCCGCTGTAGCCGAACGTCGTGGTGAGGTCCTGCCCCGTGCCGGCCTGCGTCGTGATCGTCTGGAGCTGGGTCGTACCGGGCGTGTAGCCATACGTGACGTGCTGACTCCCCGCCTGCGCGCTCCCGCCGCTGACCCACAGTGGGCTCTTCATCTCACTGAGCAGGCCGTTGGACCCGTACGCGAATTGGATGGATCGCCCCCCGACATTGGTGATGCTATCGGGACCAGGGTTGGTCGTGATGGGGAGGGTGTTTTTGTTGCCGTAGGCGTCCGACGTTCCGCTGTACCGCCCCTGGCTGTCGAAACTCATTGTCGCGCCGGTCAGGAAGTTCGTCAGCGTGTAGGCGACCGAGGGCGCGGTGGCCACGGTCAGCTGCCACGGCATCCCCGGCGGCGGCCTGTACGCCGTGTAGGGACCGCTGGCGGAGAGCGCGCCCGTATAGGTCAGAGGCCACGCCGCGCCCGTGTCATCCGTAAACGTGAGCGTCCCCGTCATTGCCCCACCGATACTGGGACTCAAGCTGCTGCTCCAGCCCTGCCCCGCGGTCGTCGTGACGCTGGCCTGGGCTGCGACACTATCCCAGGTCTGCCCCATCGCGAGAGCCGGTCCCCTTGCGGGCAACTGCATCTCGTCGGCACTCACATCGACATGCCCATCGGCCAGGTCAACGTGCGCCTCTAGGCCCCCCGCCATACGAACGCTCGTACCAGGATGCCAGGGGATGAGGCCGCTGGCCGGCGGCGTTGTGGAGGCGGTGACGAGGTTAGCGATGTCCACCTGAGAGAGGAGATTCCAAGTCCCCGCGGCCTGGCCACCCAGCACGTAGAGCCGCCCGTCGGGGGTTGCCACGACACCGGCACCGAACTTCGGCTCTGGGAGAGAGGTATCGACGGTCCATCGCTCCGTGGGCGGGTCGTACACCTGCACGGTTGGCAAATAGGATGCGGCATTGTACGTCGACGTATACCCACCGATGACATACACGCGCCCGTCTAGGCCGAGCGTCCCGCCCGCGCCGAATGTGGCTTGCGGGAGGGCTGGGCCGTTACTCCATCCGCCCCCGGTATAGCTCCACAGGGCATTGGAGATGAGGGACGTGCCGTCATAGCCACCGGCAACGTCCAGTGTCCCGGCGCTATCGACCACGGCTACCAGCCCTTCCTCCGCTTTCGGTAGGCTCGCGGCGCCACTCCATGTATCGGTTGCTGGGTTGTACACGTCCACACTGGCCAGTGCCGTGCTCCCGTTCGCGCCGCCGATGGCATACACGCGTCCCTTATACAAAGCGATCGCCAGCTTATAGCGCGGGCTTTGCATCGGCGCGAGTGTAGCCCAGGAGTCCGTGCTCGGCGTGTAGACCTCGACAGTGTTGTACACGGTGCCGTGCGCGCACACATTGCTCCCCCAACAGTTGATGCCCCCGCCCAACACGGCGATGCGGCCATCCGGGAGCGTTACGGCCTGCGCGCCCTCGCGCGCCGTCGGCAGGGGGGTGCCCTGTGTCCAGGTGTTCGTGATCGGGTGGTAGATCGAGGTCGTATTCATCTCGTGCGCGTTCACGAGGCCGCCGAACGTATAGACGGCGCCGTCGCGGCCCGCGACCACGGCCATGTCGAACTCCCCTTGCGGCAGCGCGGTGTGCCCGGCGTCCCAGGTGACGCCGCCAGCCACGAAGCCCGTCGTGACGGGATAGGACGCGCGCACATCTCGGATCGTCAGCATGCCCACGTCCTGCGTAGCGGCCAAGGGAATGATCACGCCGGCGCCGAGATTCCCGCTCGCATCGGCCGTCGTCTGGGTCAGAGCGATGCCGGACGCCGATCCCCAAGAGATGGTGACTGGCCCGTTGGGGGTCAACCCGCGGGCGTTAACCGTGGTCGTGGAGCCGGCTGGTCCCCCATCGGGCGTGAGCGTCACCGCGGGACCATACATGGCGACCTGGGCGGTGACCGTGCTCGCGTTGCCGCCGAAGATGTCGATCTGCCCGCCGGGGGCGGCGACGACACCCATGGCACAGAGCCCACCCGGGAGCGGGGGCGCGTCCAGCCAGCTATTGTGTGCGGGGTCATAGGCTTGCACCGTGGACAACCAGGCGCTGCTGTCGTTGTAGCCGCCGATGACGTAGAGTAGGCCGTCCGCCCCGCGGGCCATCGCCTCGAACATCGTGCTGACTGGCAGGGCTGGCCCGTTCGCCCAGCTGTTCCCGTCATAGACCGAGAGGGTGCTGTAGATGATGCTGTTGCCATCGTAGCCGCCCGCCGCGTAGATCTTGCCCGTCGCAGGGTCAACGGTAGCGGCGAGTTCCTCCGCTGGCGCGGGCAGGCTCGCCACGTAGGCCCAGGCATTCGCCGAGGGGCTGTACGCCTCCACGCTGGACAGCACGGTCGTCCCGTTAGACCCGCCGATGGCGTAGATTTGGCCTTTATACCAGACCGCTGCGGCGTACACGCGCGGGGTCTGCATCGCGGCGAGGGTACTCCACGAGTTGGAGTCGGGCGTGTAGACCTCGACGGCGTTGTACACAGTGCCGTTCGCGCAGAGATTGCTCCCCGAGCAGTTGACGCCCCCACCCAGCACGGCGATCCGCCCGTCCGGGAGTGTCACGGCTTGCGCACCCTCCCGGCCGGTGGGCATCGAGGCGCCCTGACTCCAGGCATTCGTGCGCGGGTTATAGATGTAGGTGGCGTTCGAGCCGCGCCCGCCAAAGACATACATGTTCCCGTTCTGACCGGCAGCG
>JAABUX010009286.1_pt1 | contig 11153 bp, 11 predicted proteins | sample 5561851 | NCBI WGS metagenome assembly JAABUX01 (sample SAMN10711883, study PRJNA513361) | rock metagenome | isolation source: Antarctica rocks | place: Antarctica: Victoria Land, Richard Nunatak red sandstone | collected 2016-01-03 | reverse complement strand
GCCGACTGGCTTCCCCACGGCCACGGCGACGCGCCTCGAGCGGCACACCTAGACACACCGGTAGGGACCGGCAGGGAGTCGCGCCCACACTGTTCCCGCGATCCGACGCGAGACCCTGGGGAGGCAGCCTGGAGAGCGCGGGCGCGGCCGGCGGCGACACCGGACAAGCGGATGTAGCAGGCGCGTCGCGAACACGCCGCCCCCGGTTGTCCCACGTTCCCCAAGCCGCGTGGCCCACCCTCGGCCGATCAGCCGGACAAACACAGGTGTAGGCGCTCAACTGAGTTTCAGCCGCGCGGCGACGATGGGGTCCGTGACCGGGTAGATATCCTCGCGCGGCAGCGCAAGCCGCTCGTCGCGCCCCGATCGGGCGTGCTCGCGCTGCTCGGCGACGAAGGGTGACGTGTCTTCAATCTCCACGATCCACTCTCGCGCATAGCTCCTCAGCACGGCCCCGCGCAGGCCGAGTTGCATCGCGCGTCGCTGCACCGCGCGGCCGGACGGCGCGTGATCAGGGTCCCACTGCAGCACAACCGATGAACGTTTGAGGGCGCTTCCCCACTCTTCGTCGTCCTTGTAGATCGCCGGTGCGAAGGATGATTGGACTGCTGCCGCCAGGATTCCGTCGAACGCAGCGCGCTTCAGCCGCACGGCCAGCGTCACGTCTTGATGAGCTTTGGTACCCCACTCGTTGCGGAACATCATCCACAGAAAGTTAGGCTTGATCCAGCTCATGCGGTCCAGGTTGAACGCGCCGCCGAAGTATCCATGCGTCGCGGCGAAGTGTCCGATATTGGGCCGGTACGCCTGATAGACGACTACCGACGTGTCGTCGTAGTGCGCGAGGATGTGCCGGCCCGTCGTCGGCCAACGGGCCACTTGCCTCAAATAAGGCTCAGTTATCAGTGCCATCAGGGAGTCACGCAACGCTCCGTTGTGGGACATCTAGAACGGGACGGGCTGCGCCAGCGACTGTGAACACGAGCCGGAGCCCGTCGGGGAGATGCGGCCGCCCCTCCAAGACCTTGGCGCAGACGGTGGCGAGGTCGCGATTGAGCTGGCGGTCGTTGAAGGGCCGCAACTCGATGTCGACCGTGTCCGCGCCGTAGGCGACCCGACCGGGCAGCCGGAAGAACGGTTCCAGGCGCCGCCACGTCGCGTGGGCGTAGGTCGCCGGGAACCACTGGTTGCGCGTCCACATTGCGAGGTTCGTCAGCGCGATCTTGAGCGTCGTCATGACCTGATCCTTGCCGTTGTCGAGCTCGTGCATCGTCCGCTCGCGCGCCGCCAGGTCCTCCAGCTCGCGCAAGAGCGCCCGCTGCTCCTTGCAATATCGCTCGCATTTGTCCCATTCGGCCCGATAGGCGTCGTGCGCCTTGTAGGCGCGTTGGCAGAGCGCGTCCACCTCGGCGTTGATGGCAGCCTTACGCGCTTTCGCTTCGGCGCGGTATGTATGCTCCGGCACGCCGCGCTTCTGCAGGTCCCACAACCCTCGGTCCATCTCATCGTAGAGGGCGCGCTCGCGCTGCCGCGCTGCCTCCCAGAAGCGTGCGTATCGCTTGGTCGCTCGGTCGTAGCGCACGCGCGCCCCCTGCGCCCACCGCGCGGCGTTCGCTCGGCGCTTCTCCAGCGCGGCCCGCCGCTTGGCCACCTCCGAGTTCTCAACCGGCGTCTTCGCATAGCCGTGATTGGTGTCCAGGCCCAACGGCAGCAACCAATCCTTGATGACGTTCTCCTGCTGCGGCCAGCGATCGACGTAGGCCCGCGCCAGGTCGGCGGCGTCCATGTCACCATCGATGGCTGTCGTCGCGATGGGGATGAGCTTGGGTTCGGTCGGCGCGGCCGGGGCCGGCGTCGCCGTCCAGCCCTCCCGATACCAAGCGGTGTCCGCCGGGTCGAGGTCCTCCAGCCATGCATAGGGGATGTGCGGGTTCGGCGACGGCGGCGGGCCGGGGACGTGCGCGCGCAGATCGCGCACCAGGGCCACGCGCAGGTCAAGGTGCGCGCCCGGATGGTCGGGCAACGCCGGCGCGAAACGGGCGGGGGCGACCTCGCGCACGAGCGTCCCCTCTCGGTCGTATTGGAATGGCGCGAAGGGGCCGACATCGGCGAAAGAGGCGAGGCCAACGTACTGGTCCGCGCGCAGCACGGTCACCACGTCGCAGCCATCGCCGGCCAGCCGCGCCAGGAACGCGGCCGCCATGCCCTCGCGGTCGATCACGAGCCGGCGCACGGGCGCATTAGGGGCGGCCTGGGCGAAGCGGGCCAGCAGGGCTGGCGCGCCCGTCGTGAGGTGCAGGTCGCCGCGGTCGGTCGTGGCGAGCAGGGGGTGGCCGCCGGCGTCGTGCAGCAGCATGAGCGCGCGGCAACCGAGCACGGTCCCGCGCCGGCCAACGAGGCCGCGCGGGATCAAGTGATCGCTGTAGATGGGGGTTTTTGTATATCCCCCCAAAAAGGTGCATCTTCTTGTAGCTGATGCGCTGATCGGCTGCGAGGCGACGCGTGAGCATTGCCCCGAAGTCTTCCATCGAGCACGGCTACACGGACTGCAAAACCAGCCCCTGCTCGCGGCATGGGGTAACGTCTGTGGTGGATGGGGAAGCGTCGATACCTGCATGAATGTGCACGGACATGCATAGCTATACAGGCGACCAAGAACGCATGGCGCGGCCACCGACCGCATCTGTCGCCTAATCCTTCGCGATTGTGTAGCTCTACGATGCGTGTGATGGGCGCCGATCGCTCACGAGGTGGCAGGCGCATACTGCCTCGGCGTATAACGAGCCGCCAGATCCCACCTCCGGCAACGGTACATTTATTGCCACACCCGTAGCACGTCAAGCCCCACAGCTACGTCGTCGGCATCGGCAATGGTCGTTGGGCTGGGGTGCGCGCTTGGGCGGCTTGACGACGACGGTGCCCGGACAGGGGCGCGACGATCAGGGGACGCGCTGCCGGTCGCGGTAGTCGCGGGGCGAACAACCCGTGTGCTGGCGGAAGACGGTGGCGAAGTATTGGCTGGAGCCGAACCCGCAGCGCGAGGCCACATCGGTGACGCTCCGGTGCGGCTCGCTGGTCAGGAGCCGGGTGCCCGCCCGCACGCGGCTCCATGTGAGGTATTCGCTCGGCGACATGTTCGTGATCTCGCGACAGTAGTAGGCGAAGCGGCTGCGCCCCAGGCCACATTGCGCGGCCATCCCATCGACGTCCCACTCCTCTTCGCAGGTGTCCGCGAGCGAGGCCAGGAACAATTCGACGGTGCGCTGGGTCGACGATAGCGCGGTGTTGAGGACGGGTTGATGGTGCCGCAGTGCGTCAGTCAGGGCGACGATGAGGTCGCCGATATTGAGCCGCAGATGGCTTTCGCCTGGCCCATCTCCGTGCCCGTCGGCTACCTCACCAAGCTTCTCAAAGTAGTGCGCTATCTCGGCGTCCGCTTCCCACACCGACTGCTCGTTGTGACTGAGCATCGTGGTCAGGCACGCGATGTCCGACGCCGATGACGCCAGCCATCCCGGCCATTTCCACAGCTGATTCGGTCGACGCACCCCGACGTCTAAGATCAACCAATACAGGCGCGAGGCGTCGACGGTGGGATTGCCCACACGGTGCTGTTGCCACGGGCGCGTGATGGTCAGATCCCCGCGCTTGAGGTGGAACTCCTGGTCGTCGACGGCGAAGTCGAGTTTCCCCCGGGCAAGATACGTCACCTCGATGCCCTCATTGCGGTGCCAGTCAAGTCCCCAGGACTGGGGATGGTCGGCGTCCCAGTACCCGACCGTGCGTACCTCGGCCAGCGCATGCGCTGGGAGCGCCTGCCCTGGATAGGCGCCACGCGCGCAGGCCGCGAGACGGAGATCGCCGCGCTCCGCAGCCTCTTTGAGCGGCTCGCACGTATCGGCGTAGTAGGCGCGGTGGTTGGAACGGAAGACGGCGACGGATCGCTGCATACCTTTCACCTCTGTGTCGTCGATCATGCCTTTCACCGGCCTCTGTAGGGCTGGCACGAACGACCGCTCACCATTAGGCCCATTATACTCCGTAGTCCAGCCCGTTCCGTTCAAAAATCACCACTGGGCTATTTTTAACGACACGCGGGAGCGTTTTGACTATGATCGTAGTCAGGGATAATCCTGTACATCTCACTAACGGAGGGTAATGATGAGTCACGACAACTCGACGAGCAACGATATCTCAACCAATAGGATCTCGCGACGCGATTTGGTGAAAGGCGCCGCCGTCGGGGCTGGGGCAGCGGCGCTGCTTGGCCCGCTCGGCGTGGCGCGCGCGGCGGACCGGAGAGCCAGTTCCGGCGTCACCGTCACACTGGCGACCAATGCGTCGTTCCAGACGTACAAGGGGCTCCATGGCGGCCCGCTGTACACCGAGTTGGCGGCCGCACTCAAGCGGCAAACGGGTATCACCCTCAACGTGGTGTTTATCCCGGAGAACTTGCTCTACAACAAGGTACAGTTGGATATCGCCGGGGGCGCGCGCCGCTATGACATGATGGAAACGGGCGCCGGTGGGGCCAAGCAGTTCGGCATGGCCGGGCGGCTCCTGGCCTTGCCCCGGCCCAAGGATATCGGCGATTTCTTCCCCGGAGATATCCAGCAGTATTCGCTGGGCAGCACGCTCTACGGCTATCCCAAGATCACAGACACGAACCTCTACTATTGGCGCACCGACCTGGTCAAGAAGGCTGGTTTCGACGCGACGCGGCCGCCCGCCACCCTGGCCGAGGCGCGCCAGCGCGCCAGCGCGCTCACCGTCGACGCCAATGGTCGTCACCCCAACGATCCCAAGTTCGACCGTGGGCGCGTGGTCGTCTACGGCGACAACTACAAGGGCACGGCGGGCCTGGCTAACACCTGGGAGTGGTACAACTATCTCTTTGAGTACGGCGGTGAGGTGCTCAGCGACAAGAACTACGCGCTGACGCTTGATCAGCCTGCGGCCGTGGACAGCCTACAGTGGGTTGTCGACAACTTTCGCACCTACAAGATTTACCCCGACGGCGTGCCCACCTTCGACTACACGGAGTTCGCCGCACTCTTCTACGCGGGTAAAGTCGCCACATGCCTGAACTGGCCGTATATGTACACGGTCGCCAAGGATCCCAAACAATCCAAGGTTGCCGGTAAGGTCGCGGTGGGCTTGCGGCCTGGCAACGTGACCCACGGCGGCGAGATCGGCGGCTGGTCTATCAACGTGCTCAAGCAGACGAGCCATCCAGACGAAGCGGTCGCCGTCGCGGCGTTCCTCAGTGCGCCGGACGCCATGCGCATGTACTCGAGCGCGGCCAATGGGTTAACGCCCGCGCGCCAGTCGCTGTTTGGCGATCTAACCAAGCGCGATCCCGCGCTCTACAGCGCCGTGTCGGCCAACCTCGCCCATGGCAAGGGTCTCAATCTGCTCGCCACCGGGCCGTCCTGGATGGCCTGCGAGAACGTCTTGCAGCAGGCCATCCAGAGCGCGCTCATCGGCAAAGCGACGCCCAAGGCCGCCCTGTCCCAGGCCACGTCGTCGATCAACGCCATCCTGCGCCAGAATCGTTTCTACGAGCAAATTCGCCAGATTCGTTAGCCTGCTGGTCGTTGACCAAGGCTGCGGCGCCGATGCATCAATCGACCATTCGACCATGAGCAGGCTATCAGTGGAGACGACCGAACAACGTATGGGAAAGGCGTGAATGATGAGTGTACGACCTGGGGAGGCCGTCGAAGGGCGGCGTCTGTCCGCGAGGCGGAGCTGGCTGCATATGCCGCCGTGGGCCGTGGGCGTTGCCTTGACGGCACCGGGTCTCCTGGTTATCTTCGCGTTGATCGCCGCGCCGCTGGGCTATGCGATCTATCTGAGTCTGCAAAATTACTCGCTCAACAACGGTTTGCCGGCGGAGTGGACGGGCCTGGACAACTACACGGCTGTCCTCACCGACCCCGAGTTCTATGTGGCGCTGCGCAATACCGCCATCTATACCGTCGCCGCAGTCAGCGTCGAGTTCGTCCTGGGTTTCGGCCTGGCCCTCTTGCTGGCCAGGCTGAACCGGGCCAAGAGCTTGTTTCGGGGCATCTTCTCGCTGCCGCTGATGATCGCCCCGCTGGTGTTGGGTTTCCTGTGGCGCTTTCTGTACAACCCGGAGTTCGGCGCCATCAACCAGATTTTGCGTAACCTCGGTTGGTCCCACACGGACGTGCCCTGGCTGCTCGACCCGACCTGGGCGCTCGTCAGCGTGATCATCGTGGACATCTGGGCGACGACCCCGTTCGTCATCATCGTGCTGCTGGCTGGCCTGGTGGCGCTCCCCTCCGAAATCATGGAGGCGGCGGCCATCGACGGCTGCGGGCCGTGGCAACGCTTTCGCCACATGATGCTCGCGCTGATGCGGCCGTTCATCCTTATCGTGCTCCTGGTGCGCGCGATGGATGCGTTCCGCGTCTATGACACCGTGTATATCATCACGCAGGGGGGGCCGGCTAACAGCACCGATGTGCTGAGTTACTACTCGTACCGCACCATGTTCAGCAACGGTAATGTCGGTGAGGGCGCGGCCTCCGGCTTGATCGTGCTGGCCGTGATCGTGGTGTTCGGACTGGTGATGACGCGCCTATTGCGACGGGAGGCGATCGCATGACCCCGACACTCACGGTCCCCCAGCGGAAGGCGCGGTCGTCGCGCGCCCTGCTCACCACGCTGGCCTACGCCCTGTTGACGCTCGCCGCCGCCGCCATCGTGGCGCCCGTGATCTGGCTGTTCCTGACCTCGCTCAAGTCGCCCTTGGAACTGTTCTCGCTGTCGCTTCCGCTGCACCCGAGCCTGGATAACTATCGCTCGGTGCTGAGCAGTCAACCCGTGGCGCAATATCTCCGTAACAGTTCCATCGTCGCGGTCTGTGCGACCATCGCCTCGGTGACGCTCGCGGTGCTGACCGCCTACGGCTTCGCGCGCTACCCGTACCGTGGCTCGCGTGTCCTGTTCCTGCTGGTGCTGGTCAGCCGTATGGTGCCCGCGATCGCGCTGGTGATCCCGCTCTACCTAGTCTTCGGCAAGATCGGTCTGTTGGATACGTTGCTCGGTCTGGTGATCGCGCATACGGCCTTCGCCTTGCCCTTCGCCATCTGGTTGCTGGAGGGCTTCATCCGCGATGTGCACGCGAGCTGGACGAGGCGGGCCTGATCGACGGCTGCACGCGGCTGTCGGTCCTGCGGCACATTATGCTGCCGGTCGTGGCGCCCGGCATCGCGGTGACCGGCATCTTTAGCTTTCTGCTCAGTTGGAACGACTTCTTGTTCTCGTTGATCATGACTTCGACGCCCGCTGCGGAGACGATGCCGGTGGGCCTGTCGCAGATGACCCTGCAGTACGGCGTGCGCTGGGACCAGTTGTCCGCTGCCGGCATGATGTATATCGTCCCGACGCTAGTCATCGCCGTCGTCCTCCAGCGGTACATCGTGCGCGGACTCACCATGGGCGCTGTCAAAGGGTAGGGCACCGTCTTGAAGAAGATAAAATAAAAAAAGGAGAGATGACGTGCCGGACCTGACCGTCACCCATCACCCCACGCAGGATGTGACCTGGATGTCCGGGGACCTGGAACGCCTGGCGTATCACTACCGTACTGATCACCAGAAGCCCTACATCCATCCGCTGCGGTCCAGCAGCGGGACCGAACTCACGGCCCTGGAGCCGTCCGACCACCCGTGGCACCGGGCCTTGTGGTTCGCCTGGAAATACATCAATGGCATCAACTTCTGGGAAGAGGCGGGGCATCCCGGCATCGATCTGTCCCGGCATGCGGCCGGCGATGGCCTCGGGCGCACCGAGTTCGTCGCTGTCGACGAGGTCGTGTGGCAGCCTGAGCGCACGCGCGTCACCACCCGCTATGCCTACAAGACACCCCAGGGCGCTGACCTGCTGCGGGAGGAGAGAATTGTTCAAGTCTCCTTATCACCCGACGGTTCCTGTGTGATCGATTGGGATGCAACGTTCACGGCAGACGAGCAGGTGGTACGACTCGACCGCACCGTTATCTGCCCGGACACGCCTTGGGGTGGCTACGCCGGTCTGTCGTTCCGCGCTGCGTAGGGCTGGCGCGATGTGCAGGGCGTCGACAGCGAGGGACGGCGCAACGGGGCGATTGAGCATCAGCGCGCCCGCTGGGTGCAGGTGACCGGACTGGCTGAGGACGGCCGACGCGTGGGCCTGGTCATGATGGATCATCCCGAGAACCCGCGCTATCCATCGCACTGGCGCTATATTGACGACCCAGGGTTCACCTACATCAACCCGTCGCTGGTCCTGGCCGCGCCGTATGACCTCGCGCCGCGGGCCACGCTGCGGCTGCGCTACCGTATCCTGACGCGCGATGGCGGCCTCGACGCGGTGGCCATCGCGCGACGCTATGCGGAATACGAGCGCGGGCTAGACGTCCCGGCGTGGACGGGAGAAAGGAGTCTAGTATGAGCGCAGCGCTACGCATCGGCCTGATCGGCTGCGGCAACATCTCGCGTCGGCACCGTGCGGCCGTGGCGGCCCACCCGGACACCCTCACGCTAGTCGCGGCGTGCGACGTCGACGAGTCGCGCGCGCGGGCTGTCGCAACCGAGGCGCCGGGCTGCAGCGCCTACACGGACTGGCGCCGCATGCTTGCGGAGGCGTCGCTCGACGCCGTCATCATCTGCCTGCCCCACGTGCAGCACCTAGAGGCCGCGCTAGCCGCGATCGAGGCGGGCCGCCATGCCCTGGTGGAGAAGCCGATGGCCTGCACAGCCGTGCAGGGCAGGCAACTCGTCGAGGCGGCGTCGCGCGCGGGCGTCGTGTTGATGGCAGGGCAACATCAGCGCTTTGAGCCGAGTTACCGTGCGGTCCGGCATCTGATCGTGGCGGGCGCGCTGGGAGACATCTACGCGGTGCGTTTCGATTGTATGCAGAGCCTACGCGCCTACGCGCCGCCGGGGCATTGGCTCTACGACGGCGCGGTGGCCGGCGGCGGGGTGGTGATCTCCCTGGCGGTGCATCGCCTGGATCTCTTGCGCTTCTTGCTAGACGACGAGGCGACGCGCGTGCAGGCCGTCGCGCGCACGCGCGACCCCGCGTTCATAAACGGGGCCGAGGACCAGGCGGCGGGCACGCTGGAATTCGGCAAGGGCACGATCGCCGAGTTCTTCGCGACCTACGCCGCGTATCGCATGCCGTACGGCGAGGGCTTCATGATCTTCGGTGATCGCGGGGCGGTGCATGCGTTGCCCCCGCCGGGCCAGTATGTCGGCCCCGCCGTCGCTGCCGTCGACGGGCAGCCGGGGACGCCGCCAATCCGTCAGTGGCTTGATCAATATGGTGGCTTCACACCGATCGTGGCCGAGCGCGGCGAGCTTCCGACCGATGACGCCTTCGAGAACGAGTTGCTCCACTTCGCTGAGTGTTGCCGCACGGGCGCGCGCCCGCTCTCCGACGGCCGCGACAACGTACGGACGCTGGCGCTGGTCGACGCCATCTATGAGAGCGCGCGGAGCGGGACTTCGGTCCAACCGGGCGCGTAAGCCTTTCCTTAACCGCGCGAACCGCGCGAGATAGCCGACACCCAACCTCCAACACCCAACACCCACGAGGAGGGATATCCGATGGCCCACTATCGCATCTCGGTCAACATGGAATACGTGCGCAGCGCCGACAAGAGCTTCACCTGGGGCGTGAACAAGGCCGCCGAGCTTGGCTACAAATACGTCGAACCGATGGTCCACACCGGGTGGGAACTGTTGAGTGAGGTCGGCTACTTCCACTCGTTCTCGATGGAGGAAGACCCTCTGCTGATGAAGGAGATGTGCGACAAGGCAGGCGTCAAGGTGAGCAGCCTGAGCGGCCACAGCCCGTTGATGAAGCCCGAGGCAGCGGTTCCGCGGTTAACACGCGCCATCCAGTTCGCCGACGCCAACGGCGCGCGCTTCGTCAACACCGACGAGATGCTCAAACCGGAGTGGATGGACGACGATGCGGCGCACGACGCGATGCGCTATTCGCTGGCCAGGGCCAACATGGTGGCCCAACGCCACGGTGTCTACATCTGCGTCGAGCCGCACGGCGTCTACACCAAGACCGCCGAGGGTCTGCTCAAGATCGTCACGCTGGTCCCCTCGCGCTGGATCGCCGTGAACTGGGACACCGGCAATTCCTACCTGGCTGCGGTCGAGGACCCCTACGAGGGGCTGGAGCGCGTGCACGACTACGTGCGCCACGTCCATGCCAAAGACATCAGCATACGGCACAGCGCCGAGGAACGCGGCAAGGTGACGGGGACCCCGGTCGGGTGCGCCTGTGGCGAGGGCGTGGTCGACTGGGAGCGTGTCCTCAGCATCCTCGACCCGCTGGACCGCGAGATTTTCTTCAGCGTGGAGTGCGGCACGGTCGACGAAGCCGCGCGCAGCCTACGCTACCTGACGCGGGTCATGGGCGACCGGCTTATCGCCGATTGAATACCACGGGGATGCTTGATGGTCGTCGCCTGAACCTGCCCTGAATCCTGCCCGTTAATCCTTGCTATTGCCGGCTAAACGACCATTGCGGACCGGTTCGCCGCATTCGCCGATACGGGTGCATCCATGCAGCATTATTGGGCGCACGTCGGGACGCATCGCGATATGGCAGCCTGAAAAAAGGAGCTATGCACGCATCCCACGCGCCCTGATGGTCCGCTCACACGTTCTGTCCGCCGTCCTCGTCGCTGCCCTCATTGAGTGGCATGGGTGCCACTAGCCTGCATACCTATACAATCCTTGTGCTAGCGACGGGGCTCCTGTGCGGCAGGCGTCACCAACAGCCCAGGTCGCGCACCGCGGGTCGCCAATGTAACCATTGCGCCCAAGGACCACATCCAGGGCGTAAAGTCCTCGAGCTGCGGCATGCGACGCCCGCGACAGGAGGTGACCGATCTACCCTCGCTCTCCATCGTCGACGGCTTGCTCGTCCAGGATCGCCAGCGCCTCTCGCGTCCCTTCTTCGTCCCCCGATGTCAGCATCCACAGGCCGTACGCGACGTTGTTGAGGTGCTGGTAGATCCGGACCTTGCGCTCGATCAGGGGCGCGCCCCCCGGGTCGTAGCGCTCCAGGAAGGCCCGCAGCGTGTCCGGCCCGTAGTCCTCGCGGATGTAGACGAGGTC
>JAABUX010009285.1_pt1 | contig 11155 bp, 8 predicted proteins | sample 5561851 | NCBI WGS metagenome assembly JAABUX01 (sample SAMN10711883, study PRJNA513361) | rock metagenome | isolation source: Antarctica rocks | place: Antarctica: Victoria Land, Richard Nunatak red sandstone | collected 2016-01-03 | reverse complement strand
ACGGACACCATGGGGCAAACCGCCGGCGGCACGCTCGAATGGATCGACGCCGCGACCGGCGTGGCCCAGCCCGTTCCGGTGCCCGACGCGGACCGCTCGCCGTTCCTCAACCAAGTGGAGGCGTTCGCCGACGCTGTCCTGGGAGTGCGCGCCTTCCCGTTCCCCGCCGCGCATGATTTGGAGATCATGTCGTTGGTACTGCGGGCGCAGGCGATGGCCAAGCCGCCAGTGGTGCGCGATGCTGCATAGGCTGTATCCCTGCGCCAACCATGGCCGCTGCGAGGGTCCGCTTTCCGCCAGTCCCACTTAGATCGAATAATGACAAAGCATTTCCTGCCCTCCACCCTGCCCGACGCGGCAGCCGCCTACGTTGCCTCCATGCCGGAGGGCCGGGTCGAACTGTTCTCGCTGTCGGCGCTCGACCGCACCGGCGTATCTTGTTGGAACGCCATCTTCTTGAACGGGGACGGCACGCGGTGGCACGGGGTCGCGCCGCACGGCGTCGGCTACGGTGTGGACGACGACAGCGCCATTATCGGCACGACGGGCGAGCTGGCGGAGGCCGTCCACTCCGCGACCGAAATCCACCGCATGGAGCGCCGCACCGCCAGCTACGACGCGCTGCGGGCCGAGGTCGGGACAGGCCATGTCGCGGACCCGCTGACCCTGTGCCTGCCAGCCGGCAGCCCGGTCGATGGCGGCACCACGCTGGAGTGGGTGCCGGCGCGGCGCTGGCCCGGCGGCGAGACGGTCTGGCTGCCCATCGACATCGCGGCGTGCTCGGTGGGCGATCTGTCGCCGGACTACGAGCCGTTCACGACGCCGATCACCAATGGCCTTGGCGCCGGGCCGACGCTCGACTTCGCGATCGGGCATGGCCTGTGCGAGCTGCTGCAACGGGACGGCAACGGCCTCGGCTTCCGCGCCATGGACCGCGGCATCGCGCTCGACCTGGGCGACGGCCCTGCAGACCCCCGCACGCGCGCCCTGCTGGACCGGCTGCGCGGGCTTGGCATCGACGTCATGCCGAAGTTCGCCACGACCGAGTTCGGCACTGCCAACGTATACTGCGTCGGTGCCGAGCGGGACGGCACCGCGGCGCGCTACCCCATCATGGTGACGGCGTGCGGCGAGGCGGCGTCGCTCGACCGGGAGCACGCCTTGCGCAAGGCGGTGTTCGAGTTCGCCGCCGCCCGGATGCGCAAGGTGTTCAGCCACGCGCCGCTGGCCGACATCGCGGGTGTTGCGCCGCCGGGCTACCTGGACCGCTTCCGCGCCTACCACACCCTTGGCGGCGAGGAGAGCCGCAGCCTGCGCGCCATGGTGGAATGGCTGCGCCTCGACCAGCCCACGCTCAAAGGCAGGCTCGCCGGCAGCGTGCTGTCCCGCAATGGCATGCAGCGTTTCGACGCGCTGCCGACCTGGGACGGGCCGCTTTCCGGCACCGGCCTCGTCGAGGAGTTGGCCCGCCGCTTCGGGCAGGCCGGCATGGAAATCCTCTATTTCGACTACTCGCCGCCGCATGCGCCCGGCGTCCACGTCGTCAAGGCGGTGGTGCCGGGGCTGGAGGTCGAGACCATGAGCTACCACCGCATCGGCGAGCGCGGCGTGCGGAAGCTGCTGGAACGCGGCAGCCCGCTGGCTGGCCTGGGTGCGCCGCCGCCGGGCGCTGCCCCGGTTCGGCTGCCGGCCGGCGCGGCGGAGCGCCTGGGTGGCCCGGCCTGGTTGGACATCGCGGCGGTGGACCGCATCGTCGGCGGGCTGTATCCTCTTTATCGGGAACCAGAGGTGCATAGCGCACCCATTGCGATGGAACGGCCGTGACGCTGCGCTTCGCCTACAACACCAACGGCGCTGCCAACCACCGGTTGGACGATGCCTTGGCGCTGATCGCCGACGCCGGCTATGACGGCGTGGCGCTGACGCTCGACATCCACCATCTGGACCCCTTCGCCGACGATTTTCCCGGTGAGCGCCGGCGTGTCGCGGCCCGGCTGCGGCAGTTGAGCCTCGGCTGCGTCATCGAGACCGGCGCGCGCTTCCTGCTTGACCCACGCGCCAAGCACGAGCCGACGCTGCTGACCCCCGACCCGGCCGGTCGGGCGCGGCGGATCGAATTCCTGTCCCGCGCGCTCGAAGCTGCGGCCGAGACCGGGGCGGACGCCATGTCATTCTGGGCCGGCGTGCCAAAGCCCGGCGTCTCGCCCGGCGACGCGCAGGCCTGGCTATGCGATGGCGCTGAACAGGTGGCGCGCCGGGCCGAGGCGTTGGGCACCATGGCGGCGCTGGAACCCGAACCCGGCATGCTCATCGAAACCGTCGACGACTGGGCGGCGCTGGCAATTCCTGGGCTGCGGCTGGCGCTCGACACCGGGCACTGCATCGTCACCGGCGAGCGCGACCCAGCCGCCGCGGTGGCCGAGTTCGCGCCGCATCTCGGCACCGTCTCCATCGAGGACATGAAGCGCGGCGTCCACGTCCACCTGCCGTTCGGCGAGGGCGACATGGACGTGCCTGGCGTGCTGCGCGCCCTGGAGGCGGCCCGTTTCGACAAGCTGGTCTGCGTCGAGATGTCGCGCGAAAGCCACCGTGCGGACATGATGGTCCCCGCATCGCTCGCCTACCTCAAGGCCGCGCTTTGAGGATCTGCTTCATCAGCCGGCGCTTCTTCCCGGCGATCTCGGGCATGAGCGTCTATGCGCTGAACCTGCTGCGCGAGCTGGTCGCGGCCGGGCATGACGTGACGATGGTCAGCCAGTACCGCGGCGACGAGTTCGGCCGACGGGTGTATGGCGGCGGCCCGCCGCCCGAGGTGCCGGGTGTCCGCGTGGTCGGGCTGGAGCAGGTCGGCGAGCAGGACCATGGCGACTTTGAGCGCGACGTGGCCAACATGGTCGCAGCCATCGCCGCGGAGCACGCGCGCCGGCCCTTCGACGTGCTGCACGCGCAATACGGCTACCCCTGTGGCTGGGCGGCGCTGGAGGCGTCGCGGCTTCTTGGCGTGCCGAACGTCGTCTCGATCCAGGGCGGCGACGGCCATTGGGTCGGAAGCTGCTGCGAAACGCACCGGCTGGCGATGACGCGGGTGCTGGACCATGCGAACGCCGTGCTGATCGGCTGCGAGTCTTTCGCCCAAGAGGTCGTGCAGCGCCTGGGCACCGACCGCGCCCGGTTCACCATCGTGCCCGGCGCTGTCGACGTCGAGCGGTTCCATCCGGACCCGGCCCCCCCTGGCTCGGGTCGGGACGAACCCGATGCGCCGGTGATGCTCTACCACGGCCGCGTCGACGCGCGAAAAGGCGTGCTGGACCTGCTGGACGCCGCGCGCCAGTTGCAGTCGACCGGCGACCGGTTCCGCCTGCTGATCTCCGGCATCGGCCCGACTTACGACGAGACGGCGGCGTCTATCTCCCTCCTTGGCTTGAAATCCTGCGTGGAGATGACCGGGTACGTCGAGTACGCCGACGTGCCCGCGGTCTATCGCCGGGCGGAGATCTTCGTGTCGCCGACCTATGCCGAGGGGTTCAGCAACACCATCCTGGAGGCCATGGCCAGCCGGCTCGCCGTCGTGTCCTGCCGGTCGGTCGGCGTGGTGGACTGCATCCGCGACGGCGAGAACGGCCTGTTGACCGAACCCGGCGACCGGAACGGCCTGGCGGAGGCGTTGCGGCGCGTCCTGCGGGACGCCGCGCTGCGCCGCCGGCTCGCGGATGCGGCGCTGGAGGAGTGCCGGGCGGTCTACTCATGGTCCAGGGTCGGCCACCAGATCATGGACGTCTACGCCGCGGTGGCCGGGCAGGCGCCCGACCTCGCCTGGTCGCCGGACCTGCCCGTCACCCCCTGCCGGTTCCGCGCCGAGCCGCATCTGCTGTAGATGCCGACCGCGCTGTTCCTGTCCCCGCATCTGGACGATGCCGCGTTCTCATGCGGCGGGCTGCTGGCGCAGTTGGGCGACTCGGGATGGCGCACCGTGCTGGCGACGGCGTTCACCGCGACCGTGCTGCCGGCCACCGGGTTCGCCCTAGCTTGCCAGACCGACAAGGGGCTGGGGCCGGATATCGACTACATGGCGTTGCGGCGCGAGGAGGACCGGGCGGCGGCGCGCATCCTCGGGGTGTCCGACTTGCGGTGGCTCGGCCTGCCGGAAGCGCCGCACCGCGGCTATGGCGCGGCGTCCGCGCTGTTCGGCGCGATCCTGGACGGGGACGAGGCGTGGCGTCCGCTGGCTGCGAAGATTTCGGCGCTGGCCGACGAGGTCCGGCCGGACCTGGTACTGGCGCCGCAGGGCCTGGGCAACCATGTGGACCACCGCCAAATGATCCGCGCGGTGCTGCGAGCCGCCCCACAGCGCCTGGCGTTCTACCGGGATACGCCGTATGCGATCCGCAACCCCGACGCCGTTCCGCACATAGACGGGTCCGCTATGCAAGACTGCGCGCTTGGGATCAAGGACGGGCTGGAGCGCAAGATCGCTGCCTCATGCGCTTACGCCAGCCAGGTCGGCTTTCAGTTCGGCGGCCCTGCCGCGCTTGCGGCGGCACTGCGGGAGTTCGCCCTGCGTGAGGGCCAGGGCCGCCCGGCCGAGCGTTTCCTGGCGGCTCCGGGCGCTGCCATGGATCTGCTTCCTGGCGGCCACCGGGCGGCCATATTGTAGGTGTTAGATCATTGCTGTCTCACCCTCTCCTAAGGTACAGGCTGCAACGGCAATGAAGATGCAACCGCTCCGTGACTCCATTCGGCTCGACCAGGCGGCTGCGAGCCTGTGCCAGGTGAGCTTGCTGCGCCCTGCGGCTGCGTCATGGCTGCGCCGGGCGGCGTTCGTCGTTCCGATCCTTGGCGCCACGGCGCTGGCGACCGGGCTTGCCATATATCTGACCGCTGGCATCGCCGACCCGCTGCGCTGGCCGTTGCTCGCGTTGCTGGCGGTCAATGTCCTGTATATGGCGCTCACGGGATGGCCGACGCTGCTGGGCTGCCTGGCCCGCCTGTCCGGCCGCACGGTGCAGGTCTCGGCGTCGCCGTCCGGGCAGAGCCGCACGGCGATGGTGATGCCGATCCACCAGGAGGACCCGCGCGCGGTGTTCGCCGCGGTCGAGGTGATGGCCCGTGCGGTGAACGACGCGAAGCTGCGCAACATCGACTTTTTCGTGCTGTCCGACACGCAAGACCCGGCGGTCGCGGCGGAGGAGGCGCGGACCTTCGCGGCGTTGCGTGCCCGGTCCGCCGCGGGCTGCGCGCTGCACTACCGCCGCCGCGCCACCAACGCCGGCCGCAAGGTCGGCAACCTGGCCGAGTTCTGCACGACTTGGGGCGGCAGCTACGACTACATGATCGTGCTCGACGCCGACAGCCTGATGGGCGCCAGCGCGGTCGCGACGCTGATCGGCCTGATGGACGCGAACCCTAGGGCTGGCATGGTGCAGTCCGTGCCCTATCCCGTGGGCCGGGAGACGCTGTTCGCCCGCGTGCAGCAGTTCTCCGCCCGGCTCTACACCTCGATGCTGGTCGAGGGACTGACGTTCTGGCAGCAGGGCGACGGCAACTACTGGGGCCACAACGCCATCGTGCGCATCGCGCCCTTCGTCGCGCATTGCCGGCTCCCGGTGCTGCCGGGGCCGGAGCCGTTCGGCGGCGAGATCCTGTGCCACGACGTGGTCGAGGCCAGCCTGATGCGCGCGGCCGGGTGGGACGTGTGGGTGCTGCCCCAGGTCATGGAGAGTTTCGAGGCGCTCCCGGCCAACCTGGTCGACTTTGCCAGCCGCGAGCGCCGCTGGTGCCAGGGCAACCTGCAGCATTCGGGCCTGCTGCGCTACCCTGGGCTGCGGCCGGTTGGCCGCTTCCATCTTGGCTATGGCGTGCTGCACTACGTGTCCGGCCCGCTGGCGGTGCTGTTCCTCGGGCTTGCGACGCTCGATGCGGCGCTTGGCGGTGGCTTCGTCCCTGCGGTGCTGCTGGGTGGCGGCGCGGCCCATGCCGCGCTCGCCGTGCTAGTGCTGGTGCTGCTCTATGCCGGCAAGCTGTTGAGCCTGGGGGCGGCGCTGCTCGACCCGCGGGTGGCGCGGTCCTTCGGCGGGCGTCTCCGCCTGATCGCCAGCGCCGCCCTGGAGCAGGTGGCGGCGCTGGTGATCTCGGCCCTGCTGATCATGTTCTACACCCAGTATGTCGCGGCGCTGCTGCTTGGGCAGGCCGTGCGGTGGGACGCGCAGCCGCGCGACGACCGCGGCGTGTCCTGGGCGGAGGGCTGGCTGCGCCTGCGCGGCACGCTGTTCGTGGGTGCCGGTTGGTTCCTCATCCTGTTGCAGGCCAGCCCGGCGCTTTTGGCGTGGTGCGCGCCTCTGCTGTTCGGGTTGACGCTGGCGCTTCCCGCGGCGATCCTGTCCAGCCGCACGACGCTCGGCGGCCTGGCGCGGCGGCTGGGCTTGTTCTTGACGCCTGAGGAGATGGCGCCAGCCTCCATCATGCGTGCCTACAGCCGAGCCATGGCCGGGCCTCTGGTCGCTGAGCGCCCGCACCATGCGCTGGCCGGATTGCAGTTGGCGCCCAGCAGCGCCGACATGGACTGACCCGATGCGCCGCCGCCTGGTTGTCCCTCTGCTTCTGTTGCTGGCCGGGCCTGCAGGGGCGCAGCCCGCCGTGTCCGCCGACGACGAAGCGGCCATACGCAACGTGATCACCCGGCAGATCGACGCCTTCAAGCGCGACGACGGGGACGCCGCCTACGCTTTCGCGTCCCCAGGCATCCAGCGGCAGTTCGGCGACCCTCGCCGCTTTCTCGACATGGTGCGCCGTGCCTACCCGGCCGTGCACCGGCCGCGCTCGGTGGATTTCGCCGAACTGCTGGTCGGCGACGGCACGGTCGTGCAGCAGGTTGAGCTTGTCGGCCCCAATGGCGAGGCGGAGCTGGCGCTGTACTCGATGCAGCGGGACGCGGCCGGGCAGTGGCGGATCGACGGTTGCACCCTGGCCCGGAGCGCACGCACCAGCTCATAAATCGTTGTGGCAACGCAAATGTTGCATTAAGGTATGGATATACCCGAGGAGCACGACGATGCCCGCAACACGCACGCGCCTGACCACCCTTATGGGACTGGCTGCCTTCGCCGCCCTGACCGTCTCCGTGTCGAGCGCCCACGCACGGACGCTCGAAGTCGGCGAGGGCAAGGCCTACAAGCTGCCGTCGCTCGCCGCCGCCGCCGCCCGTGATGGCGACGTGGTCAAAATTTTCCCCGGCGAATACTTCGACTGCGCCGTGTGGCAGGCGAACAAGCTGGTGGTCGAGGGAGTGGGCGACGCCGACAAGGTCATCATCACCGACAAGTCCTGCAACGGCAAGGCGCTGTTCATCACCACCGGCGCGGACATAACGATCCGCAACCTGACCCTGACACGCGCCCGCGTGCCGGACACCAACGGCGCAGGCATCCGCGGCGAGGGCGAGAAGCTGGTGGTCGAAGGCGTACGGTTCATCAATGACCAGAACGGCATCCTGACCGGTATCGAAGGCTCGACCATTATCGTGCGCGACAGCGTGTTCGAGCATGACGGGACCTGCGAAAAGTCTTGTTCCCATGGCATCTACGTGGGCAACTCAAAGCTGCTGCTGGTCGAGCGGTCGCAGTTCAGCGACACGCATCAGGGCCACCACATCAAGTCCCGCGCCGAGCGGACCGAGATCATCGGCAACACAATTATCGATGGCCCCGAGGGCACGGCGAGCTATTTGATCGACGTCCCCAACGGCGGCTCGTTGGTGGTGAAGGGCAACACCATGGAAAAAGGGCCGATGGCGGAGAACCGCAGCACGGCCATCGAGATCGGCGCCGAGGGCGTGACGCAGCCGACACGGGAAATCCTGATCGAGAACAACACGTTCAACAACGCCGGCAGCTACGACACGATGTTCGTGTCCAACTTCACCGCAACGGAGGCCGTACTGCGCGGGAACCACCTCACGGGCCGGGTCAAGCCGCTGCGAGGGGACGGCGCGGTGACGGCGGCACGGTGACGCCGATGCGCTCGGCGCTGCCGGCCTCCGCACTTCTGATCCCTGCACTCCTGGCCGCCCCATTTCTGGCCGCGGCGCCGGTGGATGCGCGGACCCTCGGGGTGGGGCCGGGCCAGGAGTTCGCACGGCCGTCCCAAGCCATCGCCGAGGCGCAGGCGGGCGATGTCGTGCTCATCGAGCCCGGCACCTACTACGACTGCGCCACCTGGGTCGCGGACGCCATCACCGTCGCCGGCCGTGCGCCCGGCGTCGTGTTGTCCGACACCACATGCGGGTCGAAGGCAATCCTGGTGATCCGCGGCAACGACGCCACCGTCCGCGACCTGACCTTGGCGCGTGCGCGGGTGCCGGACGGCAACGGCGCCGGCATCCGGCTTGAGGGGCAGTCGCTGCTGCTGGAGCGCGTGCAGTTCGTGAACAACGAGGTCGGCGTGCTCTCCGGCGTCGGCGGGCCGGGGGCGATCCGGGTGGTGGAGTGCCGGTTCGAGGGCGGGGGGGGCGCGGGCGACCAGCCGTCAGCGGCGTTGTCGGTGGGCGAAGTGGCGCTGCTCCATGTCGAGCGGTCGGTGTTCACCGGGGTGAAAGGCAGCGGGGTCGGCTCGGCGGCGCTTGAGACCGAGCTGCGCGGCAACCAGATCGCCACGTCCAGGCTCGCTGTCTCGGCCGCGGGCGGCAGCCTGCTGCTGGAGGACAATGTGCTGGAACTTCCGCCGGACAACGACGCGCGGCAGGCGGCGGTGCTGGCGAACGGGAGCACCAGCGTCGTCATGCGGCGGAACCGCCTGCTGAACGAGACGGGCCGGCCAGCCACTTTGCTGCTGGACTGGACCACGGGCGCCCCGGCGCTGGAGGACAACGTGGTCGCCGCCTCCGACCGCGAGGTCACGTCCGATGGCGTCTGGCGGCACCGGAGCAACGCATTGCTGCAGGAGGCGAAGAATGGCGTCCATGGCCTGCTGGGTGCGGTGAAGCGGCAGCTCGTGGGACAATGACCCCCCGCGTGGTGGCCTTGGCGCTTTGCCTCGCCGCCGGCGCAGCCCCGGCGGCGGCCGAGCCGGGCCGCTGGGACGACTATCAGCTCATCATGTGGCAGGACCATGGTGCGGACGCCATGGCCGGGCTGGCGCGCATGGGCTTCACCGGCGTCAAGCTGCGCGGCACCGGCGGGCAGACCGATCCGGCGGGCGTCGCGGCGCGGCACCAGGCGGGGCTGCCCTGGTTCGTCGAGAACATCGCGACCGATTTTTATGCGCCGTATCACCGCTTCACGCCGGGCAAGTCGGTGTCCTGGCTGTTCGACGCGGCCCGGGCGCGGCGTCAGCAGGCGCCGGGCGACCGCGGCGTGTTCGTGCGCGAACCTGGCCTTTCGGACCCGGCTTGGCTCGCCGACGTCGCGGCGCGGCTCGACGTCGTGGTCCGCAGCCAGGCGCCCGACCGCCCGCTGTTCTACAACCTTGGCGATGAGACCGGAGTCGCCGACCTGTCCGCCAACTGGGATTTCGATACGGCGCCGGCCTCGCTCGCGGCGATGCGGGCCTGGCTGCGCACCCAGTATGCCGACCTCGACGCACTGAACCGGCAATGGGGCAGCCGTTTCGGCGCATGGGACGAGGTTGTGCCGGAGCTCACGGACGACGCCATGCGGCGCACCGACGACAACTTCTCGGCCTGGGCGGATTTCAAGGCGTGGATGGACGTGGCCTTCGCGAATGCGGTTCGCGCCGGGACCGACGCGGTGCATCGCGCCGACCCGGCCGCGCTGGCCGCGATCGAGGGCGCGCAGGTGCCGGGTTGGGGCGGCTACGACTATGGCCGCCTGGCCGGCGCCGTGGACGTCATGGAAATCTATGACAGCGGCAACTCGCTGGAGCTTGCGCACGGCCTGAACCCCGCGCTGATCCCGCTGCACACGATATTCGAGACCGGGCCGCGCGCGACCCACTCCATCTGGCGGGACCTGCTGCGCGGCGGGCGCGGCATGATCGTGTGGGACGAGCTGGACGACACCGTGACGCCGGCCGGCGAGCCGGGTCCGCGCGGGCGGGCGCTGGCGGCGCTCGCCGCGAGCCTGCGCGTCGTCGCCCCCGCCATCATCGCCAGCCAGCCCGCGCCGGGCGAAGTCGCGGTCCTGTATTCGCAGGCGAGCTTCCGCACGCGCTGGATGCTCGACCAGCGCCCGCGCGGCGTCGGCTGGTCCGACCGCGACGCCGAGCGCGAGCTGGACGACAACGCCTGGCGCGCTGCCCGGCGGCAGGTGGCCGGACGCCTGGGCGAACTCGGCGTGCCGCCGCGCTGGCTGTCGTCCGGCTTGGTCGAAGGCGGCGCGTTGCGGGATGCGGCGCTGCGGGTGCTGATGCTGCCGCACGCGATCGCGCTCTCGGATGCCGAGGTCGACGAGATCAGGCGGTTCGCTGCCCGCGGCGGCACCGTGCTGGCCGACACCGAACCCGGCATCTTCGACCAGCACAGCCGCCGCCGGAGCGCCTCTCCATTGGCCGGGACGGCGCTGATGCCGCAGGCCGTGCGCCCGGATGCCGAGCCGTCGAGCGCTGCTGGGCTGACGGCACTGGCCGGTCTGCTGGCCAAGGCTGGGGTCGTGCCGCGCGTGGCGCTGACGGGTCCTGACGGCCAGCGCGCCAGCAACGTGGACGCGCACATCTTCCAGAATGGCGGCGTCATGATCGTCGCGTTGCAGGCGGTGGCGCCATGGGGTGCGCCGGGTGTGCTGGGCGTGCAGCTTGCGTCGCCCGGCCTGGTTTATGACACGCGCCACCCAGGGCCGCCGCGGCGGTCGGATGAACTGGAGATTGGGCTGGACGCAATCGAGCCCACGATCCTGGCCGTGTCGGCCGCGCCGCTGCCTGCGCCGACGCTGTCCGGCCCGGACCATGCCCAGCCCGGCGCACGGCTGACCTGGCGCGTGGGCCTGGACGGCCCGACGCCCGCCGCCGCCCACGCCATGCGGGTCGAGCTGCTGGACCCGGCTGGCGCCCTGGACCGGAGGCTTTCGGACGTGCTGCGGGTCGAAGCGGGCGGGACCGGCTGGACGGTTTTGCTGCCGCCGTCCGCGGTGGCTGGCCAGTGGTCGATCCGGGCCACTGACAGTTTGGCCGGGCACTCCGTCACCCGCGCCTTCACGGTCGGGCCACA
>JAABUX010009283.1_pt1 | contig 11159 bp, 8 predicted proteins | sample 5561851 | NCBI WGS metagenome assembly JAABUX01 (sample SAMN10711883, study PRJNA513361) | rock metagenome | isolation source: Antarctica rocks | place: Antarctica: Victoria Land, Richard Nunatak red sandstone | collected 2016-01-03 | reverse complement strand
GCCTGGCCATCGTCGATTCGGCCTACATCACCGCCGCCGAGACCGCCGCGCTGCTCGACGCCCGCGGCCTGCGCGCCCCGGACGACGCCACGCCGACGCACCACCTCTACTCCACCGGCGCGCCGGACGCCTTTCGCGCGCTCGGCCGTCGCATCTTCGGCGAGGACGTGGGGCCGGTGGCGCTGGCCCGGGTCGGGGCCGCCATCAACTGATGGGTCCATGGGGCAACCCTCACCCCCAACCCTTCTCCCGTGCGCTGGAGGAGGGAGCAGGACGGGGCCCAAGCGACTGCGGTCACATGGAAGCGGACGACGACTGCGGTCGGGAGAGGGCTGACGAAGCGTCGTGCGGACAGCACGACCAAGGTGGATGTACAAGATGGTCGTACCTCCGTCCTGACACCGCGTGTCCGCGCGCTGCCATGCAACCGCAGTCGCAGGCGCCCCATCACATTTCTTGGAGGATACCTACGATGACCGATACAAACGGCGAGTCCACCACCACCACTGACGCGACCCCGCGCACGATCACGACCGAGGAGGCGGTGTCCCTGAAGCGGGCTAGCTGTCCGCGCGTCTCGCCGGACGGCCGCCTGGTCGCCTTTTGCATCGGTGAGGTCTCTAAAGCGGAGGAGCACGCCAGGGGCACGATCAGCCTTGTCCCGTCCGACGGCAGCGCGCCGCCGCGCCCCTTCACCACCGGACCCGGCCTCGACGCCGACCCGGCGTGGTCGCCCGACGGCGCGCGCCTGGCCTTTATCTCGGACCGCCACGAGCGCGGCAAGCCCGCCCTCTACGTCATGCCGGCGGACGGCGGAGAGGCCGAGCGCCTGGTCACCGAGCGCGGTGAGCTATCGGCCCCGCGCTGGTCGCCCGACGGGTCGCGCATCGCCTTCCTGCTCAAAGAGGTCGATAGCCCCGTAGAGGAGAAGCGCAAGAAAGAGGGCCGCGACGACGCTGTGACCGTCGATACGGACGACCGCTACATGCGCCTTTGGCTGGTTGACGTGGCCTCGCGCGCGGTCACGCGCCTCTTGCCAACGGGACAGGCGCCCGACCCGTCCGCGCTCGACGGCCCCGCGCCAACCGAGCAGCACGTCCTGGAGCACGCCTGGTCGCCCGATGGGTCGCGCATCGCCTACCTCTACACCGCCACGCCCCGCATCAACGACGCCTACGCCGCCACGCTGGGGACCCTCACTCCCCACCCCCCTCTCCCGCACACGGGAGAAGGGGAGCTGGATGCCGCGCCCGGCCGAGAGGGGGAGCTGGATGCCGCGCCCGGCCACAAAGATCGACAGCGGGTGCTCTCTTCGGCGGAGTCTGCACATAGCACTGGCCCCTCCACCATAGCGGGGAGCGAGGCCGGAGTTCTCCCCTCTCCCGCGGCAGAAGCCGCCGTGCTCCCCGCTCCCGCGCGCGGGAGCGGGGTCGGGGGTGAGGGTAGCCCGGGTGAGGGTCTCTGCCGGGTGTACGGCTATCCGAAAGGGCTCTGCTGGTCGCCGGATGGGACGCGGCTGGCGGTGATCGGCGGCGAGGTCCAGCAGCCGTTCGCGCCCTCCAACGCCGCGCCATTGGTCGTGCCGGTGAGCGGCGGCGAACCGCGCCCGGCCTGCGTGGGGCATCTGATGGACGTGGAGTGGGTCGAGTGGCTCTCCGACGACGATCTCATCGTCGCCGGCGTCGAGGGCACGCGCGGCGCCTACTACCGCCTGCCCGTCGCGGACGCCACGGCAGGCTCGCAACACCTGAGCGCGCTGTTCGCCGCGGGCCAGCCGGAGCGCGGCACGCCCCGCGAGTATGCGCTGTCGCGCGACCGGAGCACGATGGCCTGGACGCGGGCCGATACGACCTCGCCGGGCGACCTATGGGCGGCGCGTCCGGGCGGCGAGCCGGCCCGGCTGACCATGCTCAATCCCCAGCTGGAGAGGATGGCCTGGAGCGCGCCCCAGGAGGTGTCGTGGACGGCGCCCGACGGCCTCGAGGTGCGCGGGCTGCTGATCCGTCCATTGGGCTACGAGCCCGGCCGGCGCTACCCCACGATAATTCATCCCCACGGCGGTCCCGCGGGCGCCTGGACCGACAATTTCTACGCCTCCTGGCACAATTGGGACGGTTTCCTGGCCGCGCGCGGCTATGCCGTGCTGCTGCCAAACCCGCGCGGCAGCACCGGGCGCGGCAGCGCCTACCTGGCCGCCAACAAGGGCGACGTGGGCGGCGGCGAGTGGCAGGATGTTCTCTCGGGCGCACAGTGGACTATCGAGAGCGGCATTGCCGACCCCGAGTGCATGGGCATCGGCGGCTGGAGCTGGGGCGGCTTCCTCACCGCGTGGGCGATTACCCAGACAAACATATTTAAGGCCGCCGTGATGGGCGCCGGGCTCTCCAACCTGCTCAGCGACCACGGCCAGAACGACATCCCCGACGCCAACCGCCTGATCTTCGATGCCCTGCCCTACGATGACTTCGACGCCTACTGGCGCGTCTCGCCGCTGCGCCACGTGGCGCGCGTGACCACGCCCACGCTAATCCTGCATGGCGAGCGAGACGCCCGCGTCACGCCGGCGCAGGGCCAGGAGTTCTATCGCGCCCTCACAGTGCGAGGCGTGCCGACGCGCTTCGTGCTCTACCCGCGCGAAGGCCACCCCATCGAAGAGCGCGCCCACCAGCTTGACCTACTGCGCCGCGTCCTGGAGTGGTTCGATAGCTATCTGGCCATCGGCCAATAGCGATTAGCCATATTGTTCCATGAACAGTAACGATGAGCGGGTAGCAGGACCGGTCGTCTCTCTCTGTCACCGCTATAAGCTCGATCTTATAGCCGTATACGCGGAGAGCGAGACAAACGCGGGCGCCCGCTCCTTTCTCGTCGCACAGGTGCGGGATCGGACCGGGCGGCAACTTGTCTTGAAGCGAACAACGCCCGAGCGCGGACCGAGCGAGATTGCCGCTCTGCGTGCGTGGAGCGAGAGTGGACTGGCCTCGCGACTTGTAGCCGTGCTCGAAGAACCGGACCTCTACCTGGCCGAATGGCTACAAGGTCCATCTATAGCGCAGCTTCCCGACCAGGAACCGCTCGATGCCGCGGCAGTCGGCCGCATGCTGCGTGGCTTACATAGCGTGGCGCCACCGCCTGAACTCCCACCCGTTCGCGATCTGTTCGTCCTACCTATTCAGGAAGGCTGGTCACTCCTGTCGCCCGCGATGCGCTCACTTGGGCAGAACATCACTACTCGTCTGTTTGCCTATCAACCGCCGCGCGTGGTACTCTTGCACGGCGATCTCGTGCCCCTCAACGTGCTGCTCACGCCCGATGGCCCCAAACTCATCGACCCTTTCGGGCAACAGGGCCTGCCGGCTTGGGACCTCGCACAACTGGTGGTCGCCGTCGTGGGACGCAGCAACCGTCGCATCCTCCCCGCTCTGCTCGACGGCTACAACGTCGTGCCGCCGTTGCTGGCGGACGCTGTCGCCTGGATGATCCTATTCTTCCTGCAAAAGAATCTAGCCGAGCATCGCCCAGCGTTCGTCGCGCATTTGAGGCCGCTGGCGGAGCAACTCGTCGGCAGCGGCGACGCCGAGACGTTCCTGCGCCGATTCTTACATGGCGACTCGTAGCACGCGCAGTGCTCGGCCTGGTTGTTGAGGAGAATGCACGCAGTATGGCCCACAAGAAGCGTCTCGATGTCCTGCTGGTGGAAAGGGGGCTGGCCGAGAGCCGTACGCGCGCCCAGGCCTACATTATGGAGGGACGCGTGCGCCACGGCGACCGTGTCTATACCAAGCCGGGCGAGGCCCTCGACGAGGAGACGCCGCTCTCGGTCGACCAGCCAGAGACGGAGTACGTCGGGCGCGGCGGCGAGAAGCTGGCCCACGCCCTGGACCGCTTCGGGCTCGACCCGACGGGTTTGGTGGCGCTCGATGTGGGCGCCTCCACGGGTGGATTCACCGATGTCCTGCTGCGCCGCGGCGCTCTGCGCGTCTATGCCGTGGACGTGGGCTACGGCGAGCTGGCCTGGACGCTGCGCCAGGACCCGCGCGTGGTGGTGATGGAGCGCACCAACATCCGCTATCTGCAGTCGCTGCCCGAGCAGCCCGCCCTGGCCGTCATCGACGTCTCATTTATCTCGCTGGCCAAGGTCTTGCCCGCCGTGTGGAGGCTATTGGCTCCAGATGGGCGCGTGGCGGCCCTGATCAAGCCGCAGTTCGAGGCGGGACGCGGGCAGGTCGGCAAGGGCGGCGTGGTGCGCGACCCAGCAACGCACCGCGCGGTGCTGAGGCGCGTACTGTCCGAGGCCGAGGCGGAGGGCTGGCGCGCCGCGGGGCTGGTCAACTCGCCCGTGCTGGGCCGCTCCGGCAACCGCGAGTTTCTGGCCCTATGGAGTAAGATATCGCCCGATGCGCCCTTCGACCGCGATGCGGCTATCGAGCAGGTTATGGGACAATAAAGCTACCCCGATGCGTTGGTGAACATCCGGGGGGTAGTGGCACGAACGATGTCGGCGGACGGGAGACGATAGAACCATGGCGACGGATGAGATGGTTGCGGGAACACCGAGGGACGGAGAGGCGACGATGCCGCCCATCAAGAGCGCGGCGGTGCTGCTGCACCCCAAGATCCCGCGCTCGCAGCAAATCGCCGACGAGGTCTGCGCCGCGCTCGACAACTGCACCCTGCAGGTCTCGCGCGGCTCGGTGTGGGACGTGGCGCAGCTGCACGAACTGATGCCGCGCGTCGACGTGGCCATCACCCTGGGGGGAGACGGCTCGATCCTGCGCGCGGCGCGCGTGGCCGCGCTCTATGACACGCCCGTGCTGGGCATCAATCTGGGCAAGCTGGGCTTCCTGGCCGAGATCGAGCCAGCCGACGTGTCCGCGCGCATCCCGCCGCTGGTGCGCGGGGCCTACTGGATCGAGCAGCGTATCATGCTGCGGGTCGAGCACCGTCGCGGTGAGCAGCCCCTGGTCCACTACCAGGCGCTCAACGAGGCCGTGGTGGGCCGCCGCTCGCTCTCGCGCGTGGTGCGCGTCCCCGTGCTCCTCAACGGACAGGAACTGGCCACCTACAAGGGCGACGGCGTGCTGGTGGCCACGCCGACCGGCTCCACGGCCTACTCGCACGCCGCGGACGGCCCCATCCTGCACCCGGAGGTGCGCGATCTGGTGATCACGCCGATCTGCGCCCACCCACGCCCGACCGGCTCCATCGTGGTGCCCTCCAATACCGAGATTACCCTGACCGCGCTGACCGACCACGAGGCCGCGCTCAGCATCGACGGCCAGGACGACGTGCCCATGCACGACGGCGACACGGCCGTGATGGGCATCAGCCCCTACACCGCCCGCTTCCTGCGCAGCCAGCGCCGCGACTACTTCTACCAGACCCTGATGCGCAAACTGCGCTAACAGCCCTTTTCCTACGTTCGCTGTCGAGCGCCGTGGATGACACGCAGGATCACGACCTGTTGGGCGCGCACGCGATACGGCAGGATGTAGGGAAATGCCACTAACTCACGGGTACCTGGTTTAGCGCCGGGTCGCCCTATCCCAGGGAAGTTGGCCAATTGTTCGGTCGCGGCGAACAGGTCGCTCAAGACGGCTGTCGCACGCGCCGGACTATCGCGCCGCGCGATGTAGGCGTGGATGTCATCCAGGTCGCGCCGCGCCCGCGCCGACCAGGTGGCGATCATGACCCGGCAAGTCGGCGACGCGCCTCGACCAGGCTATCCTCGGTGACCAATCCGCGTCGGAGGAGATCGTCGACAAGGTCATCCTGCGCGGTCAGCGGCTCCGTCTCGGCCGAGCGGATACCCTCCTCGACCGCGGCAATCTGCCAGGATTCCTCATCGACATAGCGGCTGATCGCTGCAGTGAGAAGGTAGCTCTTATTGCGGCCCGTCGCTTTGGCCAAAGCATCGATCCGCTCGCGCAGCTCATCCGGCAAGCGGAGACTCGTCACCATCGTCGCCACGTCATGATCTCCCATTTTAGCCCGATCTGTACTACTCTGATGACATTGTACTACAATGGCTGGTGCAGTGCGGTAGAGACCAAAGACGAGGGGCCGCGACGATCCGATGGATCGTCGCGGCCTGAAAGGGTCATTAGGCGACAGTTCCATCTTCGTTATGCGCGCTGGCGCGCATTCGTGCGCGCTTGTTTGCGGCTACGTCGGGTCCTGATGGATAATTGGGGTTGGTAGCTTGCGTGGCATGGATTGTGTCAAGGGACTGAGGGTACTGGATGATCGCGGCCCCGCGGCCGGCGAGTCCCACGCTGGTGGATATGTGACGAGGAGCAGAGAGACAACATGAGCACGAGCGCCCCGACACAGGGAACGCAGGGGACACAGGAAAGACGGCAGGGGGACGCCGCGTGGGGCATGCCGACGCACAAGGAACCGCGCTGGCCGGCCTCGCTTGCCGTGCTCGCGGCGCTGGTGCTGTACTGGTTTCTGCCCGAGAAGCTGACGCTGGGTCCGACCTGGCTGCTGCCCGTCCTCGAGTTGGCGCTGCTGATCCCCCTCAGCATCGCGGCGCCCACGCGGCGCAAGGACGAACCGCGCTGGCAGCGCTACGCCGCCGTTGCGCTCATCGCGCTCGTCAACGTGGCCAATATCATCTCTCTTGCCTTGCTCGTCCACGCCCTGTTGCAAGGGAAGATCAACGGGCAACCGGTCGCGGGGCCACAGGTGCTCGTCTCGTCGATCCTGATCTGGCTGACCAACGTGCTCGTGTTCGGCCTGTGGTACTGGGAGCTTGACCGCGGCGGCCCGGACGACCGCAGCCATCCCGACCACCGGCAGCCGGACTTCCTCTTTCCCCAAATGACGACGCCGCACTGCACGCACGACCGCTGGTCGCCGACCTTCATGGACTACCTCTACGTCTCGTTCACCAACGCCACCGCCTTCAGTCCAACCGATACGATGCCGCTGACGCCCTGGGCCAAGGCGCTGATGGCGATCCAGGCCCTCATCTCGCTGCTGACCATTGCCCTGGTCGCGGCGCGCGCGGTCAATATCCTGGTCAGCTAAGACGGTGGCGATGGACGGGGACACGCGCGCGACGGTCGGCGACCTGGTGCGACGCCATCGGCTCACCGCCGGATTGACGCAGGAGGAGTTGGCCGGGCGCTCGGGGGTCAGTCCGCGCTCCATCAGTGAGATCGAGCGCGGGCGCGGCAGTGTCCCTCGCCGCGGCACCCTGGAGTTGCTCGCCGACGCTCTACAACTCTCAGCGGAAGAGCGCGCCGCCCTCTATGTCCGCCCGGCTCCGGCCATCCGATCCGATGCGCCCGCCCCGGCCGCCGACGGCGCCGCTGCCACGCCCATCGCCGCGCCGGCGCCCGCATCCAGGGCCTTGCCGCTCGCCGCCCTGCCGGCTGCCCTTACCCCGCTGGTGGGGCGCGAGCGCGAGGAGGCCGCCGTGGCGCACCTGCTGCAACGGCCGGACATCCGCCTGCTGACGCTGACGGGCCCTGGGGGCGTGGGCAAGACGCGCCTCGCCCTGCACGTCGCCGCCGGCCTGGCCGACGCCTACCCCGCCGGCGTCGCCTTTGCGTCCCTCGCGCCGCTGACCGATGCGGCGCTTGTGGTCCCCCACATCGCGCGCCTCCTGGGCGTCGAGGACCGGGCGGGCCAGCCCACCCTGTCCTCCATCCAGGAGGCCGTGGGGACCAGGCGCCTGCTGCTGGTGCTGGACAATATCGAGCACCTGCTCGCCGCCACGCCGCACGTCGCCGCGCTGCTCCAGGCCTGCCCCGCGCTGACGGTCCTGGTCACAAGCCGCGTCCTGTTGCGCGTCGTCGGCGAACACACTTTCGCGGTCCCGCCACTGGCCGTGCCCGACCTGCGCCGCCTCCCGCCTCCATCGGACGTGGGGCAGATTCCCGCGGTGGCGCTCTTCATGCAGCGGGCGCAGGCCGTACAACCGGACCTCGCGCTGACCCCCGCGCTGGCGCCCGTGGTGGCGGAGATCTGCGTCCGCCTCGACGGGCTGCCGCTGGCCATCGAGCTGGCGGCAGCGCGCGCGCGCCTCTACGCGCCTCCCGCCCTGCTGGCGCGGCTGAGCGACCGCCTGGGCCTGTTGACGCGGGGAACGCGCGACGCGCCGGACCGGCAGCGCACGCTGCGCGGGGCCATCGACTGGAGCTATGCGCTGCTCGACGCGCCGGAGCAGCGGCTGATGGCGCGCCTGGCCGTCTTCGCGGGCGGCGCCTCCCTCGACGCCGTGGCGGCCGTCTGCCAGGCGCTGGGCGACCTCGGGGTCGACGCGCTCGACGGCGTGGAGTCGCTGCTGGACAAGAGCCTGCTCTATCGGGATCGCGCGAGCCCCGAGGGAGCGGAGGCAGAGGAGGCCAAGCCGCGCGTGGCGATGTTGGAGACCATCCGCGCATACGCCTGGGAGCAGCTGGCGGTGCACGGCGAGACGGAAGCCGCGCGGCAGGCCCAGGCGACGTACTACATGGGGCTGGCGGAGCGGGCGGAAGCGCACCTGACGGGACCCGAGCAGGCGGCCTGGCTGGCGGTCCTCGACGCGGACGGGGACAACCTGCGCGCCGCGCTGGCCTGGAGCGCCGAGCGGGACCCCGACGCGCTGCTGCGCCTCGCCAACGCCCTGGCGCGCTACTGGTATATGCGCGGCCAGGCGACCGAAGGGCGCGCCTGGCTGGCCACAGCTCTGGGGCGTGCATCAGAATCGGGCGTCGCGTCTCCGGCGTACGCGACGGCCCTCTACGCGGCCGGCCATCTGGCCAGGGAGCAGGGCGACCTGGCGGCCGCCCGCGGGCTGTTCGAGCGCGGCGTGGCCCTGTACGAATCCCTGGAGGATAAAACGGGCCTGGCCGCCCTGCTCACGGCGCTGGCGGGGGTGACGCACGAGCAGGGCGACCATGCGCGCGCCATGGCGCTGCACGCTCGGGCCATCGGGCTGGCCCGAGCGCGGGGGGAGCGGCGCCACCTCGCCCTCGCCCTCACCAGCCTGGGCGTCGCGCGGCAGGAACAGGGCGATTATGCCGGCGCCCTGCCCCTGCACGAGGAGAGCTTGGCCATCGCGCGGGATGTCGATTCCACGCAGGACATCGCCGCCGCGCTGGGCAACCTGGGCCTGCTGCACCGCGAGCGGGGCGACTTCGCGCGCGCCATGGCCTGTTACGAGGAAAGCCTGGCCATGGCGCAGGGGTCGGGAAATAAGGGCGTGATCGCCATCGCGCTCAACAACATGGGCGACATCATGCACGAGCAGGGCGACGACGCGCGCGCGGCCGAGCTGCTGACGCGGAGCCTGGAGCTCTATGTGGAGGTGGGCGGGCGCTGGGGCATGGCCTACGCGCTGGAAGGGCTGGCAGCGGTCGCCGCGTCGGGAGGGCAGTTGGGGCTGGGGCGCGCGGCGCGCCTGTACGGGGCGGCAGCGTCCCTGCGCTCGGCGCTGGGCGCGCCGCTGCCGCCCAACGAACGGCCGCGCCACGAGCGGGCAATCGGCCGCTTGCAGGACCTGATGGGGCAGCCCCGGTTCGACGTCGCGTTCGCCGCGGGCGGGGCGCTGACGATGGAACAGGCCGTCGACGAGGCCCTGGAGGACCTGCCTCACCCGTCTACGTCCGCTGTCGAGCGCCGTGGATGACCCGCAGGATCACGACCTGCTGTGCGCGCACGCGATATGGCAGGATGTAGGGGGATACCTCCGACCGGATTGCTAGCGGGGCAGGTCCACGATGTCGACGCCGGGGGGCACGACGCGAGGCGGCGGGTTGGGTCCCGGCAGGAAGGGGAGTCGGCCGCGCAGCCAGTTGGGCAGCCAGGCCCAGGGGTCGCTCGCCGTCACGGCGCCGCCACCGTCGAGCACGAACGCCCGGCCGCTGCGCCCATCGACCGCGATGGCGCCGGGCGTCAGGCCGACGGGCAGGGTGCGGATCAAGGCGCCGTTCCGGCCGTCCAGCACGCTGACCGCGCCGGGGCCATCGAACAGCTGGACGGCAGTGGACGAACCGGGCAGAGACACAGAGTGAGATGGACCTTCGGAGGTAACGAGCAGATGGCCGGTTCGCGGATCGACCGCGACGCCCGGTATGGCCGGAGCAACCGCGCTCGCGAACGAGGGGGATGTGTTCGTCCCCGTACCGCCCGCGTTGAAGGAGCCCGTCACGGCGCCGTTGCGCGCGTCCACGATCGTCGCACTATTGTAGCCGAGCGCCAGGCGGTTGTAGCCGAGCACGATGAGGCGGCCCGTCCTGTCGTCGGCCAGCAAGGCCACGGGAATCGGGGCGAATGCGAGCCCGCCCAGCGGGGTGAAGCCAGTGAGCTGGAGCGTGTTCACGAGCCGTCCGCTCGCCGTGTCGACCACGTAGCCCGCCCCGCCGCCGGTCGCGACGAACAGGCGGCGCAGCCGCTCGTCCAGCAGCGTCGTGACCGCGACCCCCGCGCCGGAGTAACCCGCAAGAGTGGCCAGGTATCTCAGGTTTCTCGGGATAAATGGGCTAATCGTCACCGGCGTTGTGCGCAGTAGCGTCAGACGGCGCGTATCCAGCATGTCAATGCCCGTGTCCCTGACCACAAAGGCATGTGCCCGCGCCTCGTCCACCACTAGAGCGCGAGGCGCCTGACCGACCACAATCGTCCGCAGCATATGGCCGTCGCGGGCGTCGAGCACGACCACGCCGCCGGGGGTGTTCGGGGTGCTGAAATCGAGGACAAGCACGTGCCCTCGTGGCCCGTCGAGGACCGCCGCCACCGTTGCTCCGGCGATCGGGATGGCGCCCGGCGGCGGAAGCGGCCGCGTGGAAACGACGCGGACCGGCGCGTCGCCGCGCGTATCCACGACATCCATGGTCTCATCGGACGTGGCGACGAAGGCGCGCCCGGTCCGTCCGTCCGCCGCCACGGCCACCGGCGTCCCGCTGAGAGGGAAGGTCCCTATGCGTTGCCCGCTCGCCGTGTCGACGACGGTCAGGCCGCCGCCGGACTGATCGGCCAGGACAAGGCGGCTCGCCAGGCCATCGACCGCCGCCAGGCTCGGCGCGTACCCTCCGTCGGCGAGCCGCTGGAGGGCAGCCGACCCCGGCGCGAACAGGTCCACGCCGCCCGGCATCGGGGCAGACCCCGAGCCCGGATTCTGTCCGAAGGTGTTGGGCGCGGACACGGAGACCTGCGAGACCTGCCCC
>JAABUX010009281.1_pt1 | contig 11161 bp, 22 predicted proteins | sample 5561851 | NCBI WGS metagenome assembly JAABUX01 (sample SAMN10711883, study PRJNA513361) | rock metagenome | isolation source: Antarctica rocks | place: Antarctica: Victoria Land, Richard Nunatak red sandstone | collected 2016-01-03 | reverse complement strand
AACCCAGGGAGCCGGCGCTTTGCTGAGGCCTCCGCACAAGCGGGCCCGCGCGGTGATCCTGCATCCGAACCTCCCGCGACAGGCAGCAGCCGCAGCGGACCGCGGCTCACTCGTGGCTTCGCACACCATGAGCTCCAGCCCAGAGCTGCAGGGCGGCATCGCGCAGGGCATTCCTGTCGGGCCTGCTCCGACAGGCCCTGCGCAGGTAAGCAGCGAAAGTCTGCCGCTATGTCGCTGCAGCTGGCGGTCGCTGCACCTTGCAGACAGCACTGCAGCACAGCACGTATGTAATTCGTGAGACCCTGATGTAAGGCCTCGTCAACTTTTGTGTGACGGACGCTCAACTGATACCTGTGCAGGGCATCCCGGCGGGCCGCAAGTTCACGATCGGCGGCGTGCCGTGCTACGTGGTGGAGCCGCGGCACCGCGGCAGCTTCCAGGACAAGGCGCTGCTGCTGATCCCCGATGCCACCGGCGGCGGCAACCCGGAGACGCAGCTGCTCGCCAGTGAGTCAATATCCGGCGCTCTTGCTTCATTACTGGGCTGCCCTGAGACGACGGTCGTGCCGCATAGTCGCTGCAGCGTGCGGCTGCCTCATGAGCCGGCGTGCTCGCCAACTCGCCCTCTGTGGCTGGGTTTTGCTGCTTGTCGCATTGAGCGTGCGTGACGAGGTTTTGCCCTGTCACTGCGCAGACAGGTTCGCGACCGAGGGCAACTACCTGGTGGTGCTGCCCGAGCTCGTCAGCCGCGGCGAGGTGCGCGGCCTCGCTCTGCACGGACCATGGTGATGTGGGAAACTCAGCTCGTGGCTGGCATCATGTCAGCTAGTTTGTGCTTGGCCGAACCCTCAGTAGCCACATCGTCACCTTCAATGCTGCCGCTCACTGTCGCGGCCAGACCTGGTGTGGCGTGCTGCATCGTAAACGCCTGGCTTTGGCCCCAATGGCATTTCTGATGACGATGACGGTGGAGGCCCACGTGGATGCAATGGCCCACATGTGTCATCGCAAAGCCAAGTCAGGGCTTGCCAGAGCGGGGCATCACAGCAGAGGCAGGAGACTTTGTGCTGACCTGCCTGCAGGAGGCTCCGACGGACATCCTGGAGAAATATGCGGCTCTGGCGGGCATCGGGCAGTGGAACACCAATGCGCTCTCCAAGGGCGCCGTGCGCGTCCGGAACGCTGTGCTTGGGTGCGTCCTGTATGCCCAGCATTTGTCAGCCCAATTCCGAGCCGTTTCTGCATGTTGTGCTAACAGACACTCATTATACCCGGCTATATACTCAAATCCCCAAAATGCAGGCCGCTTTTTCCATGCAACCTAGCTGAGCATTTGTGACAGAGGCCCGCACACGGCTCTTCATATGCTTACCTGCTCCGTCTCCAGGCGCAAATGCTTTTCATTGCGCAACGCAGGGACAGGCTGGCCAAGGAGCGGTGGCGGTTCCGGCAGGTGCATACGCCGCAGGCGAAGGTGCCACTGCTGGTGGCGATCATCAGCGAGCTGGAGACAGTCCAGGGTGTGCGCCTCAAGCCCTCGCCTTCCCCGATACAAGCTATCACGCTGATACAAGTCTTGCGCAGCGCCAAGCTGCCGCTGATTGGGTAATGCTGTCTGAGTGCAACAAGACACTGGTGAGATGCACAGCTTCAGGCGTGCACGAGAGATGCTGTGACTGGAGAAGCTCGTGGCCAACGCTTCAGCACATCAGCGCCATGGCATGCCAAGCAGCGTATGACCCTGACGCAACCTGACACGACCCAGACTCTAGACCCAGAACCCTAAGCCTGGGACCTGAATCAGAGCCCCGCCACTGCTGGTGCGCAGGCATCACGAAGGTCGCCTGCGTGGCGTTCGGCTGGGGCGCGGACCTCCTGTGGCCGCTGGCGCAGGCGAGGACCTCAGAATGTTTGAAATGAACGCAAAATCGTTTGGACGCCGCATCCCTGTGCCTCCCAAACCCCTGAAATTCTCATGCTTTCTATTGTTTTGCTCACTTCGCTCGCTGAACGCGTCCCCGTCTCCATGAGGACATCCTCAAGGTGCAATTGCATCCCTGTTCAGATCCCTGCTAATGCCGCGCAGGCGGGCGCGGTCGATGCGTGGGCCATCGTCCACGGGCACCTGCATCGCAGCTTCGTCCAGCGCGTCCGGGTCCCGGGCATCGTGCACGTGCGCCCCGCCGCGTTCGTGTTAAGGATCAGGGTTTGGGTTCAGGATCAGGGTTCGGGTAAGCATCAGGTCCAAGGTTAAGAGTTGTCGACCGCGGCAGGCCGCATGCCGGACTCTGGATGCTCTCATTCCACTGCCTTTTTACAGCGCTTCTCATGATTCGACATTTCATTTGTGATAGTACACAGCCGCTGGCCATCGGCCTCGTTTTCACGTCCGATCAAGGCATCCCGATGCTGCGCAGTGCGCGGACACGGACCCGTTCATGCCGGATGCGGAGCGGGAGGGCCTGCAGCAGGCGCTGCAGCAGGTGCAGTGGAGCCGGCCGGGATGTCCTCTGCAGGTGTTACTTTCTGCGATGCTCCTCGACCCTCTCGCCCATTGCTGCGCACAACCGTCATGTCCATGGGAGACCCTCTGTGGGTGGCACCACCCGCGCCTGCACGTCGCTGCTCAGGGTGCTACGCGTGTTTGGCAGCTGTGTAAAGCGGTCTCCATCCAAGCGTGCAGCCGCATCAGCTGGAGTCCTCAACTCGATGCTGTGATTTGGGGTTGAACCCCTTCAGCCAAAACCCTGCATCCACTTCTTGCTGCTCCATAGTGGACCGCTGCTGCCTGCGCAGTTCAAGTACTATCCGGGCACCTATCACGGCTTCGCCATTCGCGGAGACAAGCGCTGCAAGGACGTGCGGGACGCGGCCATCAGGGAGTCGCAGGCCGAGGTGCGTACAGAGGCAGGTAATCAGTAGCATCACATTCCACCAGCGTGGCCGACCTATGGCCTCATCCTGTAATGCCGGCGAGTTTTTGTGATGCTCGACGGTATGTACCTTTGTAGAGTACGTACTCTCATCCTGTGTCACATTGGCGACTTTGCCAACATGCCGAAAGAATCAGGGCGGCCAAACACGTCAGAGCGGCGAGCAGTGCACCCAGTGAAGTTCAACGCGATTGAGCAGAACGGCAGGCCTTGTGGCTGGCAGCGCAAGTTGAGACGCATGCCTGCAGTTGACAAATCCTGTACTGTACAAACCCACTCAGGTGCGACCCAGGGCTGAGCCAGGCGCCGACCAGTCATTGACCCGTCATTCTCCCCGGCCCGCAGGTGCTGCGCAGCACGCTGGCGTTCTTCGGCGAGCACCTGGGCGCGTCGGCGGCAGAGCGCTACCCGCGGCCGGCGATCGACGAGCGCCGCCTGGCGTCAGTCGAGAAGATGATCACACCGTCAGGTGGGCTTGAAGCCCAGACAACGCATCGCACCAGGGTCTTTCCTGCCTATTTCTGTTAGTAGCGTCGCTCGGTGGCTGTCGGGTGAGCGTAGCGACCTGACGCTGACCGTCACATCGGCCCTTGCTCGCTTCCTGATGCTGTGTCAGCCCTCCTTGCCGTCGAACGGCTACGCTGGCATCTTGTTCCAGCTGCATGCTCAAAAGGCTGTTTTGGCGGCGTGCCTCGTCACTAAAGGTAATGAGCAAGCCGGCAGCATAAACCTGCTCGTGTCTGGAAGCAACTGAGGTCAGTGGGCCGGTTGGTGCGCAGAGGTGTGCACCGCGTTCCTGACGGAGGCCGAGATGCTCCAGCGCGTGTCGGCTCTCTCGACAAACGTCAGCATAGCATGATGTCCGTCGGGCGGCTACTGCACATGCAACGTCGACAGGCGGCCGGTGAAATTGCCAGCGTTTTGGCGCTGCCTCGCTGCGCGTACTGCTGCTAATTTAGTAATCCTCCAGCAGCAGTTGCGGCATGATCTGGCGGCCGCGCGGACACTTGGCGCCAGCAATGCCTCGTGATGCCGCATGCATCAGGACTGTAAACCAACACCCGAAAATTTATTATGTATCTGCTCCGTCTCGGGAAGCGGACGTTTGCTGCTCGCATTGTCCGTGCAGATTCTTGTCGTATCGTGCGCCATTGTATATGCCATGGGCGGGTTGGATTGGGTTTTCTGGTGTGTGAGCGAAATATTCCTTGTGATCTCGGGGGCATTCGGCCTGTATATTGCATGGTTTTGGCTGTTGAATAACGTGCGGCCGCTGGGTGCGGAGTGGTAGACGCATTGCTGTCAAATGTCACTGGTACCCTTCATCACTTGTGTCTGAGAATTTGGGTCTCATCTCAGCAGGTTGGATTGGGCTGCTGTAACAGTGATAATGTGCTGTGATCGTGCACAAGTTCGGTTGCACGTGACCTGCGCTGGCGCGGCGGCTACACCCAATGACTATTCACAGCATATCCGGCAGCTGCCAGCTGCTGCCCTCGCGTGAGCACTCTTCAAAGGTTTTGCAGTCAACGAAGACGTCCAATTCTCGACCATGGCGCTTGAAGAAGGCCATTGGCAGCCTCACCAGGTGCATCAACGTATCCGACTCGTAATCTTCCGTACTCTGTTTGTAGCAACCGAAGGTCCTGAGCCGGCTGCATGCCAGAATGCTCGCCACCGCTGCGCCATCAAGCTCCAGGTCGATATTGTCGCTCACATCAAGCACGCTCAGTGTGCCGCTCAGCGACGCCACGTCGGCCGGCAGTCCGTCCAGTCCGCAGTCTATCAGCCTCAGAGCGGTGAGGGCAGTCAGCTGTGCGAGGCTCCCGGGCTGCAGCTGGACTTCATCAGCATTCCGCAGAGTCAGCGCCTGCAGCTGCGGGACCGCTTGAAAGCTTGTGTCATCAATATTTATATCCAACGCCCCCGGCCTGATACCCGTGATGTAGCATGAACGGAGCTCCGGAAGGCCGGCGAGCTGCAGGGTAGAATCATCGTTATATGATTCCATGCAGACTCTCAGCCGGGTCAGGCTGGGACTCTGCAGCTCTGCGAGCTCCCGGCACCGCGGCAGCCCGCGATCGTCGCGGAGGGGTGTAATCCTTCGATGACCATCCTCTGGGCTGTGGACGTTCAGGTCCGTCAGCGCCGGCAGCTGACAGACCGTCCGCAGCAGCGTCGCTCCGTGATCCTGGAACGGCACAGTGCGCACGACCACCTGCACCCGTGCTGGGAGGGTAAATTAGAGCCTATCAGAGCCTTCAGACAGCCGGGCATGTGCCATGCAGCCGACATGTGCTGTATCCACCGGTTAGAGCTGGTGGTCAGGGTGGTCCGTGCGCAGGCTCTCCTCTGTCACAGCAGCATCGGTGGGCGTTGCTCTCACCTTGAGGTGTCTCAGTTGCGTGAGGGCCAGCAGCGCGGCAAAGTCGGAGCCATTCAGACCCGAGACCCCGACCGTGAGGCACAGGACCCGCAGGCTGCTGCGCTGGCTGCCAAGCACGGTCGCCGTCAGCACGCCCGATATGGGAGGGTTGAAGCTCCGGGCAATGCCGTCGCATGCGATCAGCCGCCGCATGCAGTCTGGACGCCTGCTTTGCATGACACAGCAGGCCGTGACTCACGCCGCTGGCAAAAGGTTGCATGGCAGACAGGGCCCTGGTTTTAGTGTCCCGTCGCCTTCATCTATGCCCACCGGGCGTTCAAGTTTCAAGTTTCAAGGACAGTCGTCAATGACATCGGCGTTCGGTTACACACCTGCAGAACCATGCCGACACCACTGTCGTATCCACCTGCGGCGGATCACCGCCGGCGAAATTGTTGCGTCTGTCCAGGTCTTGCAAGTCGATTTCGGCAAGTGTCCAGGCCGCCGATGGCTGCCGAAGGGTGCGCGCCCACTGCTTGCAGACACGCGGCAGCACCATCAACCTGTGGAGCAGCGCATCTGTTTTGTTCATATAAGCAGCGCGGTGGCGATGAACATGATCGGAAGCATTCACTAGAGTTGCGGGACCCCGGGGCGGGGTTGGCGGAGAAATTAGCGGTACCGGTCGTGGAAGGGCACGACCCCGAATATATGTGCCAGCAGGCCTTCCTCGAGCATGTTGATCAGGCACCTGCAAGCCGCACACACGCACTTCAACATGTCGTGTGAGCGAGCATTGAGTGTCGATGAAGGTTGCGTGTGGGGATGCCGCTCCCTGAATTACCTGCTGCCCAGCTGGCGCCCGGTGGCCTGCTTGGTCCTGCCCTTCACCATCGACGGCGACTGTCAGAAAGTTGGATGACAGCGTTTACCGTAAGCTCTGAATCTGCACATGATGCTCATGCGTAGTTGCCTCCCCACATGCTTTGCCCATGACTACAAATGCCGACTTCCATTCATGCCAAGCTAACGTTTTCAGTTTGATCATCCGTAGCTGCTTGCCAATACCTGCTTGCTCCGCCGGCAGACGTCATCGCCCGGCTCCCCGACAGTTCCCGACACTATCCTTCACATCCTTCACATCCGGTGAGCATTGGCTCCGTTGGCAAACGACCTCTCAGGCCGCTGCCCGCCCCAGACGCCCTATGCGCAGAGCAACCTTGGGTTGGTGAGCCGTGGTGCCTCTGATCATTGACTTATTGTGTTCAACAGGAGTCTCAAAACTTCGTTCCAAAGGTCTCAACAGACAGTTCAGCGGCTGAGAGCATGGCCCCAGACGCCAAGGACTCGGGCATGACGGCGCCTGCATCAGGCATCGCGCAGGGCATTCCCGTTGGCGTCAGCAGCAGGTGTGCAGACGGCACGCGCTCCAATCGTGGCCTGTGGCGCTCTCGTCAATCCGTCGGCGGCATTTGGTTGTGTGCACATGGCCTGGCTCTCCTTGCCTCCCTTCACATGCGTGCCGATCAACACACCTCCAGGACCAGGCTTTGCACAGCCACACGGCATGCAGCAGGTTTTGTTCTGGAAGTCTACAAACTTGCTGGTCATACCACAGCGTGGCCAGTCACATCACTTGCGGCGACTTACAGCCTTCGCCTGCGTGAAGTTGGCCATGATTCCAATTCTCTCACTTGCGATTTTGCCTCATGCGAGTGCCATCTGGTCATTGGACCACAATGCCACCCGCCATGCTGTCTTGCTACTGACTCCCAGGAGCTGGAAGCTAGGACGGCGCCGTTCTCACCGTGGTATTCTGTACTCGCAGCGCCCCGGCGGAGGGCCGGGTGGCCGGGAAGCGCTTCACCATCGCGGGCGTGGAGTGCTACCTGGTGGAGCCGCGGGACCGGGCCACCTTCCGGGACCAGGCGCTGATCCTCATCCCCGATGCCACGGGCATCGGCAATCCGGAGATCAGGCTGCTTGCAGGCGCGTCGCCGCATTACCCACTGTCAGACCCCTGGGCGTGGTGAGCGCACCAGTCGAACTTGCCTAGAACACCTGCTGGGGTTTGGCCAGCAGCGATCTGTAGTTGTGGGCGGACATCTCGCGACACCGCCTCCCTGCATGCGCCGAGGCGCATGTGATGGGATTCAGCCGAGGCTCTGCCTTGGCAGTCGAGATGACTGTGTGGCATCGATGCTAATGCAGACCGCTTCGCCACCGAAGGCAACTTCCTGGTCGTCCTCCCGGATATCATCGACAAAGGCGACGTGCGCGCCTGCCCACCTCCTCCCCTGCCGTGTGGCACAACTCCGGCGCCAGCTCACATGTAGTGTGATGATCCACTGCTGAAAGCTCCACTCTGCAAGGCAGCTGAGCGATTGCCCCCCGCTTCGCTTGTTGCGCCTACGGCGAAGCTTGCCGCGAGAAGCATTGCAGCGTTATCGTCGGGCAACAGGATATGCACAGAGACCGACCTTACGCTGTATGACTGACAGGCGATGTCGCCGGACGTGTTGGACAAGTACGCGGCGCTGGCGGGCGTCGGCTCACACTCAAACAACTTCCTCGCCAAGGGCGCGACCAGGGTCCATGATGCCGTCCTCGGGTACGGCTTGCGGACCCACCCTAGCCTGACCCTGACCTGAATCCCAATCCCGCACATGTTGCATGACTGTCTCGTTTGCCTCTTTGACATCCACGATCATTGCCTTTCGCTGCGGTGGAACCCAGGTGTGACCACCGCAGCCGTGTGCCAGCGTCGCCTCTGCAGCCGCCCAGACAGGGAGGTTAGGTTTGCCGGCACTGAAGGCCCCCGGCTATGCTGGGCTGCACAGATGCCTGTAGCGTATGGCTGGGCCCTGACTTGGAACGCGTAGCTGAGCAGCACACTGGCTGCGCAGGGACAACCTCGCGAAGACCCGGTGGCGCTTCAAGCAGAACCACCTTCCGGAGAAGGTCTGCCCGGCGCTGGTCATGGTCATCCACGAGCTGGAGACCGTGCAAGGTGCGTCATTCGGCGCAGCGGGACCCCATCGCAAGGGCGTTGCGCGCGGAGTGATGTTTGAGCAACCCGCAGGCGTCGGTGAGGTTGTGTGACTTCGAGCATGGCGCGAGAGAGGTTTGTATTGCCCACTTCACTTGGCCTTCCGGTGGAGGGCCCACTCACCTCGCCTGCGAGGTTGGCGTTGAGCCCGTGCGGGTGACGGCACCACCAGCATTTGATGTGCATACTATGGCGAGCAGGTATCAGCAAGTTCGCTTGCGTGGGCTACGGCTGGGGGGCGGATCCGCTGTGGCCCCTGGCGCAGTCCGGGGCGGTCGACGCGTGGGCCGTCATCCACGGGCACATCAACCGCGGGTTCATCCGGCAGGTCAAGACGCCGGGCATCGTGCAGGTGAGCGATGTGATGCTGTCCGCGCAGTCGGCTCCTTGTGCTTCCTCTTTTTCTGCACGCCCTGCTTTGCGGCGTGGTGAGAGCGCACATGCCCGGGCTCTTGCCAGGCGGTGCTCATATGCAATTGAGTGCCCGTCCTTCCCACGGCATCTCGTCCCTCCAGCATGAAGCTGTGTCCTGGTGTGACGCAGAGCGCAGATCATGATCCGTTCATGCCGGACTCAGACCGTGAGGGCCTGAACACCGTGCGGGCGCAGCGTTCAGACGATCTTGTTGAGGTATGTCCGCTCACCTGCGGCAGTTGTCAGACCGCCTGCTGGCTGTGGAGGATACTCCAGCGCTGTGTGAAGACACTTCAACCCCTGATGAGCGAGCAAGCGATGTATTTTACGTGCTGCAGGCCTGACGTTGCATCGCGGTTCACGAGGACGTGGCTGCGCAAACATCCTGATGTGTGATGTTGCGGCGCAGTTCAAGCACTACCCGGGCACCTACCACGGCTTCGCCATCCGCGGCGACAGGCGCGGCAAGGACACACGGGACGCGACCATCAGGGAATCGCAGGCCGAGGTGCGCTGTGTTGCTCACTGCGCAGCGCGCTTGTGTGTGCAGTCCGAGGCGACCTTGCTGCAGTGCGTTTGTCATTGTCCGGTTTGGCTGCGTGACCTGCCGATGCATTGCAAGTCATGCCGCCATGCCTGCTTGGGTCGTTCACACTTGCGTGTTGCTCAGCTGTGTGGTCGGCAATGCCTGGCCAGGATGAGCCTTTGAATCGCTCAGCCATTTGGTTGTGTAGGTATCACAGGTACCTTACGTAGCTCAAACACCAATGCAGGTGTTCCGGAGCACGCTGGCGTTCTTCGAGCGCCGCTTGGGTGCCTCGGCGTCTGAGCGGTACCCCCGGCCGGCGATCGACGAGCGCCGCATGAAGGTCCTCAATAAGCTGGTGGAGCCGCGCGGTGAGCTGATGTCCGTAATTCTCTTCCCTGGGAGTGCTGCTGGGCTCATGAGCCATCTTCGTCATCATTCTATGTTTGCAACGCGAGCCACTGTGGCTAGGCATAGTCCGCGACAGCGGCTTGAGCCTCTCGAGGCAACTCCTAGTTCAGGCTGTCCCTATGCTCGTCCGTGTTCGCAGAGGGTTTCCCACAAGCTTACGTGGCTGCCTCAGCAACGTCTGCAAGCTAGCGCTGACCCTGCTGCAACGTCGCTGACGGCCACGTCAATTGACTGTGCAGAGATCCCGCCCGGTTCCTGCCCACCCATCTTCTTCCAGTGGCAAGCACTGGAGCCGGGGTCGGGAGGGATCTACTACAACACGACCGTCTGAGCGCTGTGGGCTCTGCACTGCTGCGCAGAGATCCCGCCGGGCTCGTGCCCGCCCATATTCTTCCAGTGGGCGGCGCGACCGCCCGGAGCCGCCGGAGTTTACTACCGGACGACTATCTAGCGATCAAGACGGGCCTTGCGTGTACCCACTGACATCGTTCGAAACGAATCTCAGATGACGGTTGCCAGAAGACGTCGATACTATAGCATTTGGTGGTATATCTTGTTGGGTAGCTGTGGTAATTATTGGTCAGCTTGCTCGCAGTCTGCGAGCTTGAGCTATCCCCTTTTCGTTGTCGTAGGGCTAGTCCGTCCGTCCATAATGTCTAATTTAGTTTTATGGTTTGTACTCGCGCCAGTTGTGCATTTTAATGTAATAGCTGTACGATGCTGCGGCACGGACCAAGAGCACAGAGTAGACAGCCCATAGCCAGGCTAATTTGGTTTGTACCCTTGTGTCGCGGGAGGTGTAGCATCCGGTGATGAAGTGCATCTGATTAACCTGACGTTGCATGGGCTGTTGACTGCCAGCTGATTCTGTCTCTGGCGTGGACTGCTGCGCTGACAAAACCACAGCTGCGCTTATTGACTGTATGCACCGCCCGGACAGCCGAGCGACAGTCACGGTGGCGCGAAGGCTTGCGCTGCGATATGCGCCGCGGCGGAGTCCAGAGCAGCTGCCAGTGTCCGATGTGGTCAAGCAGGCAGTGCCGTGCGGCGAGGCTAGCTCGCAGCAGGACAGTCTTAGAACGCCCGACGGGCATGGCTGCATAGGCTACCCTCTGTCGTCCGCTCGCTGCAGCAGAAGTTTTGAAAATGTATCTGCGCTGCGCCCTGACAAGACCTGGAGCGTAAGTGATTCCTTCCGCTGATGACTGCCCGTAAATTCGGCAGACATGCATCGGAGGGGCGGACCGCTATGCCGCAGGGCGCTGCGGCAGCTGGGAGCTGCGCTCGGCGGAGGCAAGAACTTCAGCACAGTCGGGGCATACCCCATCATCGACCACACGTACGATGCTATCGTGGTGGGAGCCGGAGGCGCCGGACTGCGTGCCACGGTCGGCCTGGCGGAGCAGGGCTTCAATGCTGCGTGAGTCATCTGGACCTCCCCGACATGCCTCGCAGGCGTCAGC
>JAABUX010009280.1_pt1 | contig 11161 bp, 10 predicted proteins | sample 5561851 | NCBI WGS metagenome assembly JAABUX01 (sample SAMN10711883, study PRJNA513361) | rock metagenome | isolation source: Antarctica rocks | place: Antarctica: Victoria Land, Richard Nunatak red sandstone | collected 2016-01-03 | reverse complement strand
GCCCCCTGCCGCGGGCCCCCCCCCCCCCCCCCCAGAACACCCCCCTCTCTACAGGGGTCCTGCCCTGGCCATGATGTCCCGCTCCCGCCCTGGCTCTGCGGCGCACTGCGTGTCATGGGTGCCGCCGCCCGGCTGACAGGCGCTCGATTGCTAACATTCTGCCGGTGAGGCGGGCCTGCCTCTGTCCAGCGCCCCGACAACATGCGGGCGGTGCAGCTGCACCCCCTGCCGGCTGGATCCTACAGGGTTGCTGCCTGCGACACATGCTGCTGTCTGCGGCTTCATGCATAGCCTGTGGTGTGCTTCTGGTCATGGGATGCTCAGGCACGCAGTGTTACGCTCGCAGCGTGCTGTGCAAGGAGGGCGGCTGTCCCGTCGGCGGCCGGCGCTGGCAGGCGCAGTCTGCAGCCGTCACGGTGGCCGCGCAATGCGCTGCATGGGGTCCGCGCCATGGTGACGCGCTGTGCGCCGGGCTGCAGCGCGCTGTACAAGGAGGACGGCAGCTTTGCGCCGGCGCACATGCTGGCGGACGCGCGGCTGGAGCGCGCCGGGCGCGCCGCCCCGCCTGGCGGCGGCCTGGACAGGCGGCGCTCCGAGCCCGGCGGCGGCGGCGGCTGCGCGGGCGCGACGCGCACCGCCGCGCTCGTGCGCGCCCGCGGCGTCCGCAGCCTCGCGCGTTGCAGCGCGCGAGACAGGGCTGCCGGTCCCCGATGGCGGGGTCGGCGTGCAGGCCGGCTGCGCGCTGGATCTGCTCCGCCTTGCCTGGCGCGCATGCTGCGGACGCAGGCGCGTGGTGCATGGAGAGCTGATGGCGCTCTGCCGGCCACACCACCCTGGTGAGGGCTAGGGTAAGGGCCCTAGTGAGTGCAGCCGCCCGCGCGCAGGTGGTGGTGGGCGATGAGATCCTCGCAGCGCGCGTCGAGGACGTCAACACACGCTTCCTGTGCCGCGAGCTGCGCGCGCTCGGCTGGCGCGTGTGCCGCGTGCGCCGCCCGCGCGCCGCCCCCTTGCGCGACTCCGCCCGAGAGCCACGGCCCGCTGCCTTGTGCGCGCCGCCGCCCGGCCGGACCGCACGCCAGAGCAATGGGCTCGGAGTGAGGCCCGGCGGCCGTCACCGCCGCCGGCCCAGCCGCTTGACGTGCCCGCAGCTCCCTCCATATTGGCTGCCACCCCTGGCTCGCCAAGGGGCCTGACACGGGCGGCGGGCGCGCGCCAGGCGGAGCTGGTGCCGGACGAGGTCGGCGCGATCGCCGCGGCCGTGCGCGGCGCGTCCGCGGCGGCCAACGTGGTGGTCACCAGCGGCGGCCTGGGGCCCACGCCCGACGATGTGACCATGGCCGGCGTCGCCGCCGCGCTCGGGCACCCGCTCGCCCGGCGCGGCCCCCGCCCCTGGCTTGGCGCCTGGTGACGGACGGGCATGACAGCGGATGGTCCTGGCGCCGCACGCGCATACGCCCTGCTGCTGAGGCTACCAGCCCGGTGTGCGCACCCCGAGCGCGGCCGGTGCAAGCGCAGGAGCCCTGAGCTTGAGGCGCGCCTGCGCGCCTACTTCGGCCCCGACATCACACAGGCGCACCTGAAGATGGCTGAAGCGCCCGCCAGTGCGCCTCCCCCGGACTGGCAGCGCAGTGGTCGCACCAGATGCGCCAGCACTGGAAGCTGACCCCATCACTTGTCGCTTGGGGATTTAGTGTAAATGAATTTTTGGTTTCTGAAGCAAGGGCAGGCAGGCAGCGGGTGCCGGAAGGCAGGCAGCATCTGCCTGCTCACTTGCTGCAAGCATCTGCGCGTGCGTGCGCGCGCGCGCGCCGGCGCCGGCCCGTGCATGCACGCCGCACAGCGCTGCGGCCGCGCGCGCAGCGGAGACCGCGATCCTGGAGCAGGCGTCGCCCGCGGGCGCCGGGGCGGCGTTCCCGATCGTGCGCGCGCGCAACGTGTACGTGCTGCCCGGCGTGCCCGAGCTGCTGCGGCGCAAGTGGCAGGCGCGCCCCTGCCCGGGCGGCTGGCCCGGCGTGCCCGAGCTGCTGCGTCGCAAGTGGCAGGCGCGCCCCTGCCCGGGCGGCTGGCCCGGCGTGCCCGAGCTGTTGCGGCGCAAGTGGCAGGCGCGCCCCTGCCCGGGCGGCTGGTCCGGCGCGCCCAAGCTGCTGCACCGCAAGTGGCAGCCGTGCCCCTGCCTGGGCGGCTAGCCCGGCGTGCCCAAGCTGCTGCGCCGCAAGTGGCAGGCGTGCCCCTGCCCGGGCGGCCGGCAGCGGCGGGCGAGCGGTGATGGGCAAGCGGCGATGGTTGGGGCCTCCCGGCTGGACATTGCGCGGCACCCCTCTCTCTCCACGCGGGCGGCATGACGGGGGATGCGGGCAGTGTGCTGGCAGGCACCGAAGCAGCGCTGCCACCGCGCCACTCAATGCGCTGGCTGGCACCAAAGTCTGGGCGGCCAAACACCGTTGAGGAATTTAGGCTGGCGTCGCAACTGGACCCCACACCCTAGTGACTGCGCCACACTGCCCTATGGAAGCGCGCCGCCATGGCCGGCATGCGCTGGTGAGTCCGCCACCCCCACGCCCGCCACGCCCTGCGCCTTGCCGCCCATTACCAAGAAACGCTGGGCCCTGCTCCCCCCTATCCCAGGAGCCTGGGCGCGCGCGCAGGCGGTGCGCGCGGCGCTGGCCGCGGACGGCGCGCTGGCGCCCTTCCGCAGCGTGGCGCTGCGGCTGGCGCCGACCGACGAGGCAGCCGTGGCGCCGGCGTTGGAGGCGCTGCGCTCCGAATTTGACGGCCGCGTGGCCGTCGGCAGCTACCCGGTAGGACCCATGGACTGGCGCCTCTGCGCACAGCCTTGCTTGGATGCGGCGCTGGATGCGCGAGTCGGCGTCGACTTTGACGGCGGCGTGACCGTCGGCAGCTACCCGGTAGGGCTGCCCGCCCGGCGCCTCCACACACGCCTTGCTTGTATGCGGCGCCTGAATGCTCTGCCTAAATACTGGTGAACCTGACCCCCAACAGGACAATAAGCAGCAGCAGGCAAATGTAAAGAAAAAGGGGTATCGTCGCCAGCTGGTCATCAAAAAGCGCGAGTCTGCATGACTGCCCCACGCTCTCGGTCTGCTCTCCAGCTTGGCGAGCGGAGCGGGCGGGCGGCGGCGCGGGGCAGGTGTGCGGCCAGGCGGACGGCGCGGGCCTGGTCCTGTCGCTGGAGGGCAAGGACGAGGGGCAGCTGGAGGCCGCGCGCGCGTCGCTCGCCAGCGGCCTGCCGCCCGGCGCGCGCGTGGTCGCCGTGCAGCGCGACGCTCCCGCGCTGGACCTGCTCGCTGAGGCAGACTAAGGCGAGACCGGCGTCTGCACGCGCGGCGCCGCGCAGCGAAGCGCTGCTTGCCGCGCTCGCCGGCGTGCCGCGCGCATGCGCGCGGGCCGGCGCCGCCCGTCCGACTCGCCTCTGTTGCGGGGTGCAACGGGAGGCGGCCCTGTGCTTGGGTGGGGTTTAGCGGCGACGGCAGCCAATCTGCCGGACTTGCGGCACCCTGGCGCGGAGCAGTTGGCGCCTGCACAGCAGCACGCTTGGCAGCCATCATCGGCGCAGCGCGCGGCCGCATGCTACGCATCGGCGCTGGAGCGGTACCGTGATTCTGGCGCCCATGCTCCACAGCCCAGGAGGCTGCCGGAGCGCACTATCAGCTCCTGCTTTGTCCTGCACCTTCAGGAATGTCACAATAGAGAGGCTGCGCTGATGCCTGCGTCAGCCCGTGTTTACAAGGGCTGCAGCAGGTGCTTGTCTGCCCTACTCTTTCTCTCAAACAAACATGCACGCGTCATCGCCTAGCCTCTCCAGTGCGCGCTGCACACGCATGCGCCACTGAAAACACAATCAAAGTGTCCTTGAAGCGCCCAGCACCAGTAATCAGCGATGCCAACAACTGCCAATAAAATCCCAACACCGACGCCGCCCACATCCCCAGGCTGCAGGGGGCAGAGCTGTACCCCTGCCCCCTACACCTGGCATGCTGCGGAAGCGGCCGCCGAAGCAGCCCGTGGCCGGCCGCGCAGGGCCGGCCACAATGCCTCTGCCACAGACGAAAACACGCCCTATTCCGCGGGGCGCGCGGCGCCGGCGCCCCCCAAAATCGTCAATCGGTGTGGGCCCAAGGCTGCACCAAAAGATTAATACTGCCTGGAGCAGCGGGCATGCCCTGGCTCAACCCACCTGGCGCGCCAGGCGCGCACGCCGCCAGAGTCACACAGGCTGCCCCCAGCTCCCCTAAAGCATGCCTGGGCTGCACAGCAGCGCAGCCTGCCGTGCTCGCGCGGGGGTGGGGAGGGAGTACGCAGGGCAGGCGACGAGCAGCCTGGAACAACATACAAGCGCACAAACAAAACGCGGGCAGCTTCAACACACCAGCCCTCATCTCCTAATACTTACGCCTGGCAGGCACGCGCTTGGAAGCCACGCGCGCGCCCGGCCCGCAGCCGCAAATGCATGCGGTAAAACTACGCGCGCTTTCTTTTGCGCGCGCACCCCCTTGAGTTGCTGGTGACATTCCAGGTACACCCCATGCCCGCCCCCGCCTCCCCGCTTGCCCTCCGTCACCGGGCCGCCCCGGGTCCTTGCGCCGCGCCAGACCAAGCAGCGCCCTTACAAATGGTGTGGGGCAGGGGCGCCAGGCGGCCCCAGCGCCCGCAGCGCAGCTTGCAACCACAGGGCCAGCACCTGGCACTGCATGTTCACTACGTGCGTGCCGGCGGCACATGGACCCACGGCTATGAATATGCTGCATACATGCAGTCACCAAGCGCCTCTGCAGCACGCGCTGGGCGCACTGCATCTAAGAAAAGACCAAAGTGGGGAAAGAGACACATGCGCCAATCCAACCCAAAAGCAGGACGCGCCCCCCTCTTGCTCACCAGGGCTGTGGGTGAACAAACGCGCGCTCTGGGCACGAACCGGAAATACGACGGGTCGGGCTGCCGCCCCACCCACCACACTAAATTTCGTTCGGCAGAAAGTTCACTCCCGTCCGGGCGCTCCAAGCGCGCCGCAGCCGCCGCGCATGTGGCAGGGCTGCCTCTCCAACCCCCTCGAGACCCCTATATTCACCAAGCTGAGCAGATTGGCACGACGACGTGCCTGCCAGCGCATACACCGCTTTCCTCCCCCACGTGTTTCCTCTCCGCATTGCCCGCCAACCCGCACTGGTGCAAGCAGGCGCCAGCAGCACCACTGAACCAAAATATGTCACAGCCACACAGATGTCACAACAGTGCAGCGCCCGACTATGCGCCCGCAAGCGCGCCCGACCGGCCGGCCAGCGGAGCCAGGGGCAGCCTCGCATGGGGCGGCCTCGCAGGTCGGGGCCTGGCGGGAAACGACACAGGCTGGATACTAGGCCCGCCGTGCCAGAGCCTTCAGCGAGGGGCCCTGGCGCAGCGCGCGTAAAAATCATATTGCAGCACTCCGGGTTTCGACCATGCATGATCACGCTCACGCCCGCCGCGTCCCCGTCCCCGCCTGCCCACTTGTCGCATTGCGTGCACCGCACGCAGCCTCGTGTGAGGCTAAAGGCAAGGCCAGGGCGGCAAGCACATGGCGGTACAGAGGTAAATTGTGTCAGTTAGATAACAGCATCATAGCCAGCTAAACAGCTAATGCAAGGCGCAAGTAAAAAACCCCGTCCCTGCAAGCCTCAGTGTCCCAGTGCGCGGGCACGTCCAGCGCTTTGCTAAGCACCCCAAAAGCCCCGCCCAAGAACTTTTCAACTGTCAGCTTGCGCAATACCTGCCTCATCCTGCGCGCGGCGGCCGCAAATGACATCGCCGTGGCGCCGCCCGCACGAAATGCCGACCACCACGGCCGCCTAGCGTTCGTGCCCCTGGCGCCCTTTTGCGGCGCGCGCAGCTACCAAGAATTACACTCCGCTGTACGGCTGCTCGCGCCCAGTGCCACCGCCAGGCTCATGCGCTGTTGTGCACACACCCTGCTCCTCCACGCCCGGCCGCTGCGGGCCTGCGCTCCACACCAGAGTGCTGCCCAACGGGTGGATGGCTAGCTGTCCTGGCCTCTGCCCGCGCCACCCACCCCTTGACCAGGCGCGCGCTCGGGCCTTCTAGTCGCTACCAAGACCTGGCGGTCAGAAGGCCCGAGCACGCTCATGCTCCACCCCTCCCCCCCCCACCCACAAAGATGCCCGCCTAAAGCGCGCGGCGGTCGCCGACGCTCTGCCGCGCCCGCCCGCGCGCCTAGCGCCCTTTCATGCGGACCTCACCCGTGCGCCTTGCCGCCGCTCCGTGGCGCCTAGCCAGTGCTACTTCGATGCTTGCGGTCACTAGCGGCCGCGCAGCTTGAACCTGCCTCATTGCTTGCCGACCTCAAGTGCCAGGCCGCATTGTTGGTTGCGAGCCGCGCGCATGCCTTTGGTACCTCCCACCTCCCTCCTCACCGCCGCTCCCGGGGGGCAGCCCCGCAGCGCTACGCAGCAACGGCCCGCTGCGCGCAGCAACGGCCCGCTGCCGCTGCATGCGAGCGTGTCACGCACTCGCCGCCTGCCCCCTCTGACGCGCTCCTCCGGGCGCGCGCGTCAAGCGACCGGCGCGACGGACTGCCACACACGCGCGCAGATCTCGCGTGCCTGCTCCATCGTCGGGTGGTCGGCCGGCTCGGCGCTGCAGCAGCTGCGCGCCAGCACGAGCAGCGCCGGCGGCGGCCCCCGCGCGCGCGTGCGCCGCGGCGGCGCGGACGCGTGCCGCGTCAGCGCATAGTTCGGCGCAGCGCGCGGAATGCCGGGCGGCGCGGGCGGCCCGCGCGTGTGCTTGACCAGCTCGGCCAGCAGCGCGCCAAAGGCAGCCACATCATTCGCCTGCGCACGGGCGTCACGGGCGTCTGCGGACGGCAGCGGCACGATTTGCAACACAGTGCTGCTCAGGGGCGCTTAGTGGAAACTGTTGCAGCGGTGCGCTGCCTCGGGCACACTCCAGAAAAACACTCTGCTCGGCGCGCAGTGTCGGTCACACCCCAGCATCGCCGGGCCATGTGGTGGTGCATGGGCAGCTGTTGCCCCGCGGCAACCAATAAGTCTGCGCAGTGTCGCTTGAGCGTGCCCCGCGCCCAAGAGCAGCAAGCCGCAGCCCGCCCAGCCCGCCCGCTGCGGGCCTGCACCGGTCCGACCCTGCTGCCATGCGGCGCGCCTGCGTAGGCGCCGGCCCGCCCGCGGGCGGCGCCAGGCCGTAGTCGGTCACGCGCGCGCGGAAGCCGTGCGAGATGCCCGGCGCGGCGGTTAGCAGCACGCGCTCGGGGCCGAAGCAGCCGTGCGCCATGTCGCGCGCGTGGATCGCCGCCAGGCCCTCCGCGACCTGCGCGGCCGCGGTCGGTTTGCGACTCAAGTAATTAAGCAACTGCTACTTAACTAATTAGCTAGCTAACTAACCAATCTTGCATGCTGCCCAGGACGACATTTTGGTCCGCCTGGGCAGCGCGCTGCCGCCCGCCAGCTGCTGGAATGCTTGGGGGCGGCGGCACGCGCGAGCAGGCGGCCGCCCGGCTCGTCTGCGGACCGTCACCGCGCGCAAGCGGCACTTGCAATGATGCCCGCTCCTCTGGTGTTCGCGACACCATGGCCACACAGCACGCAGGCCAGCGCGTCTGTTTGGCGGACCTGGGCGGCGGTGGCCGCGATCGCGCCGACATCAGGCGAGCCGTCCTCGCATGTGAACCAGCCGTGCGCCATGGCATCCTGCGGGCGCGCGGCGCGGGCACGTCAGGGACGGCGCGTCGGGTAGGCGCGCGCCCAGCGCCGCCCCGCACACGCGCAAGCAAGACCCGGCCGCAGGCCACTGCTGAGGGCAGCCTGCGCTTTCCCCTCCGCGCCTGCGACGCCCTGCGCGGCTGGCGTCACGCATCACTGCCCCGCGCACCCTGCGCGAGCACCCGCGCCGTGCGGCGCGGCCGCGCACCGCGAGCGTGCCGCGGTTGCAGTACGCCTGCAGCAGCCAGGTTTGGCGCTCGCTCGCGCGGTGCAGGCTGCGCGAGGTCGTGAACGCAACCGTCGGCACCAGGCCCCGCGGCGCGTCCACGCTCAGTACGGCCTCCAGCGGCACGCCCGCCATCGTGCGCAGCCGGTCCGTGTTGCACACCTGCACGCCCCGGCCGCCGCCTGTCGCATCCAGCTGTTGAAAAAGAATCGCCAGCATGTCCAGGGGCTGGCGACGTGGCCGCATGCAGAGGCCGATGGCTGCAGCTGCTTGCGCCCTGAGCCGGGCGGCGGCGGCGTGCGACGTGCACACGGCGGTGGGTCGAGCGGCCAGAGCTGCGTCAGAACAGGTGGCGCGGCGCGCGCCTTTGCAGTGACGCAGGTGCCCTGGAACGTGGCGTGGTAGGTGCGCCCGCACGCGTCGTTGCGCAGCAGCCGCCCCAGCTCCAGGTCGTCCCAGGGCGCCTGCGGGCCGCGCACCGGTCGGGCCACGCACCGCGGGGGGAGCCGCTGTGCGTCCTCTCTGATCCGGCACGCCAGTGCTGCACGTGCATGGGACAGGGCTCGCAAGTTCGCAGGCGCTTGCAGGGAGCGCATGCAACCTACGCGGCACGCTGCGTTCCGGCCTCGCGTGCCACAACCACAGCAGGCCCGCTGCGCGCCGAAGCGCCGGCGCAGGGGCCGCGCGCGGCAGGCGGGCGCTCTGGGCCGCGCCTGGTCTACGCTGCTCAGCCCGAGCGGCGCCGACTGCGAGCGCTGCATGCGCGAGGCAACCTCCGGCACAATCTGCAGCTCTGCAAAGTAGTACGACGCGCTGGCCGCCGTGGATGCCAGCGCGGCCGCGTGCCGCGCCTTATTGGGCGCGGGGTCCGCCGGCCTGCGCAACCGAACAGCAGAGTCACGCTCGTCAGACACGCTCCAGGCAAGCTGCAGCAGCCGCCAGCTGGCGCCGCGGCCTCAGGCATGCAGCGCCGGGTGTGGCCTTGACAGTGCTCAGGCCCCGGGGCATGCGGGCGCCTTGCCCCGCCATAAGCCGGCAGCCTGCAAAATTTCCCTGGCTCTCTTAAATCTGGTAAGATGCTATTGTGACTTGTCATCTACCACCAGCAGCTATTCTTATCTCTGACGACATGAAGGCATTGCTGCGCCCGTCCCTGGCGCTTCCTGCGCCTGCACACAGGCCCACGGAATGGACGCAAAGCACCACTGCCCAAGGCGCACCGGAAGACCATGTTGAAAGTGCGCCCGCCGCCCAGGTGCCCGGCCGGCCGCACGCCGCTCACCACGAACTCGTCGCGCTTCTCCACGGCGCGCTGGTACAGCGCCAGCGGCATCTGCGCCGCGCGCTCGCACGCGTCATGCCCTGCCGGCTGGCTCACAGCGCCAGCCGCTCCCGGCGCAGCACCCTCCCGACAGATTGGGGCCTGGGACCCGTGCCAGCGCGCGTGACTCTCCTATTTGGGAGCAGGAGCTGCCGATCTGACTCGCCCCACTGCCAGCTCCTGAACAATGCGCGCTCCTCCACGTGCCGGGCCAGAGCTGTGCGCCCTGCCAGCACCTCCGCCACATCATCAATCTCTTGAGCCGCGCCACGCCCGGCGCGGTAAGGGCGGGCGGCAGGCGGGGCGCACGGAGACGCCACCACTGGCGTAGAAGAGCTCCCAGAACGGCGCGCCGCCGCTCCATGGGCCGCCCTCCCACGGGCCGGGGGCGGCCTCTGTGTCGGCCACCAGCGCCGCCGCCGCGGGCGTCGCGCCCACGACATTCCAGTCGCACGCGGGCCCTGGCAGCACCTGCGCGGACGCGCGGCGGCGCGCTCGAGACCACGTTGCCGCCTCACCCCGCGGCGCGGGCGCCGCGCCCGCCTTGTGCTGCTGCACGGCTTACCTGAGATAGCGCCACCATGCGAACAGGCCGCATGCTCCCAGGCGTTGTAAAATGAGGCTCACGCGATGCCAGGTCTGCAGCGTGTGATCAGCTCGCGGCATAGCTCAGGCGCTCCAGGCAATCCTGTAGGCACTTCTTGGCAGGCAAGCTGCCTGACCTACCGCCCCACCAGCAAATGCACCCCCAATGGAGACAAGCACCCCTTTGCTCCTCGTCCTCTCGGCAATCTCGGCAACAATGCTCCAACCTTCCACATATGCCCTTCGAGCGACGCCCCCAAGGCCCAGGCGGGCGCCCACCTTGACGCAGAGGTGCGGCGCGTCCAGCGCGGCCGGCGCGCGCACCAGGGCGCCCAGCTCGCCCGCCTCGCCCGCCGCCGCACGCTCCTCCTCGATCGCCAGCAGCTGCGCGAGGCCGGACAGCGCGGCAGCCGCGCGCGTGTGCGCGTCCGCGCCGCCGCGCGGCACCGGGTCCGCCACGGCCAGCATGCCCACGCGGCAGCCGGCCACGTCGGTCAGCGGCGCGGCCGCGTAGAAGCCGACGCTCTCGAGCTGCCGCTCCTGTCGCCTGCGTGACAGGGTGTAGGGTTAGTGTGAGCACATCTTTACTTGGCGCCGACAAAGGGAGCATTATGCTGTCTGCCTCAATATATCGCACTGCAGCACGCCACAGTGGGCGGCATGCCCGCGCAGGGCATTGCCTTGACGAGCGCAGCGTCGGTGAGGACAGCCAGGTGCAAGCACCGGCACACCGGCGCCGTGCCAGCGTGCGGGCACTCGTGCCAGCCTCAGCGCTCCTACCGCTCGCCGGCTGCACAGGCACACGCCCGGGGCGTGCACGCGCCCCGCACCGCTTGCCGCCAGCACCCAACTCGGTGACGACGCCGGCCGAGCCGGCTGGCGTGAGCAGCGCCCAGCCGGACAGCGTGTCCGCCCAGCACGCGCGTGAGCCGCGCGTGCGGCCGCTGGCGCCCTGCACGAAGCAGCGGTCGCCGCCCAGCAGCGCCACGCCGGCCGTTTGCACGCCCAGCAGCGCGCGCACGGTGGACAGGATCAGGTCTGCACGCGCCGCCCGCCCACATCAACACCACTGGCATCATGCGAGTCAGCAAACTTACAGTCTGAGCCGAACATGGCTGTGCCGGCATGAGGGGAACACACGCTGCAGTATCAAGTCCTGCAGGGGACCTGGCACCGCCAGAGCTGCATTCACTGCCAGCTGTCTGGCAGCATGGCAGACGCATGTCGCCCTACACTGTCACCCGCTGCACAAACGCATGCTTCACCAGATCAACACCCCTGGCCCCTGAGGGCTGCTGCTTG
>JAABUX010009279.1_pt1 | contig 11162 bp, 9 predicted proteins | sample 5561851 | NCBI WGS metagenome assembly JAABUX01 (sample SAMN10711883, study PRJNA513361) | rock metagenome | isolation source: Antarctica rocks | place: Antarctica: Victoria Land, Richard Nunatak red sandstone | collected 2016-01-03 | reverse complement strand
GACGCAAACACCACGCGAGCGCGAACCGTCCGAGCGTGGTGCCTGCTTCATCGGCGAGCGCTTTTACGCTCGCGACCGCATCGAGAATCGGCTGCGTGAAGTAGTCTTCCATCATGTCCGCCGACGATCCGGCGGCACGCGAACCCGCCGGCGGCTGCTTCGCATCGGTATATTTCCCGGTGAGGATGCCCATGGCGAGCGGCGACCAGACGACGTTGCCGATTCCGTATTCGGCGCACGTGGGCAACACGCGCTCCTCGATGCGCCGCCAGAGCGCGCTGTATTGTGGTTGATTGCTGACGGGCTCCGCCCAACCGCGCGCACGCGCGAGATCGCACGCCGCCGCGATTTGATCGGCGGTCCATTCCGAAACGCCCCAATAGAGAATCTTGCCCTGCCGGATGAGATCGTTCATCACCGACACGGTCTCTTCCAGCGGCGTGCCGCGATCGTAGCGGTGACACTGATACAGATCGATGTACGACACGCCGAGCCGTGCGAGCGAGCGATGGCACTGTTCGAAGACGTGTTTGCGCGAGAGCCCGCGATCGTTCGGGCCGTCGCCCATCGTGAAATACACTTTGGTCGCGAGCACGATATCGTCGCGACGTAGTGGCGCGATCGCACGACCGACGACTTCTTCCGCGCGGCCGCGCGCGTAGACGTTCGCGGTATCGAAAAAATTGATACCGCGTTCGTATGCGCGCTCGATGCAACGCCGCGCCATCGATTCTTCCACCGAGCCGCCGTACGTGAGCCACGAGCCGAGACCGATGACGGAAACTTTGACGCCCGCGCGTCCGAGATTTCGATAACGCATGCGCCTACGCTCCGCGCCGCACGGCGGTTCTCCTCTGGTTACGACGTCGTCCGGTTGTCACGGGCCGCCGCTCGGCCCCTCGTGGCTCGAGCCGCGTTCGTTCGTTATCGACGTGGAACGAGCGGGACATGAATCGTCGACTCCTTGGTGCCGGTGGGGCTGCGGCCGTTGCCGGCGGCATTGCATTTGGCCTGCGCGCGCAACAGCGTCGTGTCGAATCGAATTCGCATGCGACCGTGCGATACGGAACCGGCCAGCGCCTCGAACGTCATGCGACGATCGCGCGCGAGCCCGCGGACGTGTATGCCGCGTGGCGGGATCTCGCGCGTCTCCCGCTCGTCATGCCGAACCTCGAACGCGTCGAGGAACTCGACGCGACACGCTCGCGCTGGACCACTCGCGGCCCCGCGGGCGTGCCGCTCGTGTGGGAAGCCGAACTCATCGACGATCGCCCGGGCGAACGTATCGCGTGGCGCACCGATCAGAAGTGGGTCGCACATGCGGGCACGGTTCGGTTCGCACCCGCACCCGGCAATCGCGGTACGGAGGTCGCTGTCGAGATCGAGATCACGACGGCTGCCGGAGTGCTCGGCCGCATTGCGACCCGCTTCGCGCAACTTCCACCGCAACGGCTCTTGGAGGTCGACGTGCGCCGCTTCAAATCGATGCTCGAGTGCGGTGACGTCGCGCTCAACGGAACGGATGTGATCGCGTGAAGGCGCTCGTCTACCATGGCGTCCGATCCCTGCGCGTCGACGACGTGCCCGAACCGACGATCCTCGCGCCGACCGATGCGATCGTTCGCGTCACATCGACGGCGATCTGCGGCTCCGACCTCCACCTCGTGAACGGCTACGTGCCGACGATGCATCGCGGCGATATTCTGGGCCACGAGTTCATGGGTGTGGTCGAAGCGGTTGGCTCCGCCACCGAAAAATTTGCGATCGGCGATCGCGTCATCGTCCCGTTCACGATAGCGTGCGGCGGCTGCACGTACTGTAAGCGCGGCCTGGTCTCGCTCTGCGACAACTCGAATCCGAACGGCGCCATCGGCGATCTCGTTACCGGCCATTCGCCCGCCGGGCTCTACGGCTACTCACACGCTTTCGGCGGGTATCCCGGCGGCCAAGCCGAGCGCGTTCGCGTCGTCTTCGCCGATGCGAATCTTTTCAAAGTTCCGGCGCATCTCGATGACGAGCAAGTGCTCTTCCTCACCGATATCTTACCGACGGGCTATCAGGCCGCAGAGAATTGCGACATCGAACCGGGCGACGTCGTCGCCGTCTGGGGATGCGGCCCCGTCGGCCTCTTCGCGATCGAGAGCGCGTTCTTACTTGGTGCGGCGCGGGTGATCGCCATCGACCGACTCTCCGATCGCCTCGAACGGGCGCGCGAGCGTGGAGCCGAGACGATCGATTTCGATCGCGACGAGGTGCTTTCCCAACTGCTCGCGCGAACCGGGGGCCGTGGCCCCGATGCGGTCATCGATGCGGTCGGTCTCGAAGCCCATGCGATGACGCCCGACGCACTCCTCGATCGCGCAAAACAACTGACGAAAACGACCTTCGATCGGACCCACGTCGTGAGGCAAGCCGTCTACGCGTGCGCGAAAGGCGGCGTCGTCTCGATTCCCGGCGCCTACGTCGGCCTCGTCGATCTCTTTCCGCTCGGGCAAATTTTCGCCAAGGGACTTCGCGTCCGTGCGGGGCAGACGAACGTGCATCGTTACCTGCCGATGCTCTTGGAGCACATTGCGAACGGCCGCGTTCGGCCCGAGCGTGTCATCACGCATCGCTTCCCGCTCGAAGCGGCAGCCGAAGCGTACGAACTCTTCATGAAGAAAGCCGACGCCTGCGAAAAAGTCGTCCTTCACCCTGCGGTGTAAGGCGACGCCTCGCGGCAATCGTCGCTAGATCGTGCAGTCGGCTTCGGCGGCCAGGTCCTGATCGTCGTCGAGCAACGGCACGGTGGGACGATCGAGGACGGCGCGTTCGCGAACGAAGAGACGCGAGCCGTCGCTCGAGCGGCGGTCGTGTTCGACCGAGCGTTCGTAAAGGCTCGCGTCGTAGCCGTCCGCGGCTTGCGGAATCGACCGCGAGAATCCGAGCTCGAGCAGCGCGTCGAGATTATCGGTTTTCGGAGTGACGCCGCGTCGCAAGAGGGCTTCGATCGCTTCGGTGGTGTGAACAGTCTGGGGCACGGTAGTAAGACGTCTTTACACGGCACGTCGTTTGCAAACGTCCGTAAACGTCCGTCATCGCGCGTTGACATCGAACGTACGTTTGCCTACGATGGCCGTCCATGGCCGTCGCGCGATACGCCGAGCTTCATTGCCGGTCGAACTTCACGTTTCTCGAAGGTGCGTCGCACCCCGAGGAACTCGTGGAGCGTTCCGCCGAGCTCGGGCTCGATGCCGTCGCGCTGACCGACCGCGACGGCGTCTACGGGGCCGTGCGGTTCGCGAAAGCCGCCAAGCCGACCAAGCTCGGCGCGATCGTCGGCGTCGAACTCACGCTCGACGCGCCGGATCTGCGCCCGCGCGGTCGCGGCGGACGATCGCTCGCGCGCGATCTTACGCCCGCGGAATCGGCGCGGCTGCCGCGGATCGTCCTGCTCGCCGAAGACGAACGCGGCTACGCCAATCTCGCGAGCGCGATCTCCGCGGCGCAATTGCGCGGGCGCAAACGCGATGCGCGTTTGCGCCCGGAGGATCTCGACGGCAAGACGGCCGGGCTCGTCGCACTCTCCGGATCGTCGCGCGGCTGGTGCGAGGAAGCGCTTCTCCGCGGCGACATCGCGACCGCGCGCGATCGCGCGGCGACGCTGCGCGATCTCTTCGGCGATCGCGCGTATCTCGAATTGCAACATCACCTGCGCCCCGAGGATGCACGGCTCGTCCTCGCGCAAGTCGAACTCGCAGGCAAACTCGGCATGCCCTACGTCGCGACCAACGGCGTCGCTTACGCGATGCCCGATGACGCGCCGCTATGCGACGTGCTGACGTGCGTGAAATACGGCACGACGTTGCCCGATGCGGGCACGCGCCTCTTGCCCAACCACGAATTCTATTTGAAATCGCCCGCGCAGATGGCGACGATCTTCGCGCCCTACCCGCTCGCGCTCGCGAACACCCTCGCAATCGCGGAGCGCTGTCGCTTTCGGCTCGACAAACTCGCCGGACAGTTTCCGCTCTTCCCCGTGCCCGACGGCGATTCGACGCACGGGTACTTGCGAACGCTCGTGAGCGCGGGCGCGAAACGGCGCTACGGCTCGCCGCTGCCCGTGAACGTCGAGCGACAGCTTGAGTACGAACTCGGCATCATCGCGCGCATGGATCTCGCGGGCTATTTTCTCGTCGTGTGGGATATCGCGCGCGCCGCGCGCGAGATGGGCGTCCTCGCGCAGGGCCGCGGTTCGGCCGCGAATTCAGCCGTGTGCTACGCGCTCGGGATCACCGCCGTCGATCCGATCGGCATGAACCTGCTCTTCGAACGCTTCCTCTCCGAAGAGCGCAACGAAATTCCCGATATCGACATCGATTTCGCGCATCAGGATCGCGAGAAGGTCATCCAATACGTCTACGACCGCTACGACCGCGAACATGCGGCGATGACGGCGGAAGTGATCACGTACCGTACCCGCTCGGCGATTCGCGATCTCGGCAAGGCGCTGGGCCTCGCGCTCGCACAAGTCGACGCGATCTCCAAGGAGTACGACGCGCGCGAATCGCTCGCGGGCGCGACGGGCGCCGCCTACGACGGCAAGAGCAATCTGCCCGCATCGGTGCAGCGGCGCCGCGATCTCGACGCGGGCAGCAACCAACGCATCTCGCGCGCCCTCGCGGGCGATCAGCCCGCGCAATCCGCGGGCCGCGCGTACGCCCCGGGCTTCGAACGTGCGGACGATCGCGCGGCCGGCGACGCGACGTGCGCGAAAATCGCTTCATCCCTGTATCATATCGATTCCGGCATCGCGAGCGCGAGCCACGTCCCGGCGCCCGAATCGCGAACGAGCGAAACCAGTGCGGCCGATGCATCGCTACCGCCGTCGCCCATCCGCACACACGAGCGCAACAAGCCCTGGGCGTTCTACGGCTTCAGGAGCAAGGATTTCGGCGACGATCCCGATCCCGACGTACGCGGACCGATCGGCGGTGCGACGGGCGCGCTGTTGCTCGCGCTGTGCCGCCGCGTCGACGGTTTTCCGCGCCACATGGGCATCCACTCCGGCGGCATGGTGATCACGCGCGATCCGCTCGTGCGGGTCGCACCCGTCGAATGGGCGTCGATGCGCGACCGCACGATCGTGCAGTGGGACAAGGACGATCTCGCCGATCTCGGGCTCATCAAGATCGACTTACTGGGCCTGGGCATGCTCTCGCTCTTACGCGACGCCTTTTCGTTGCACGCGCGGCGCTACGGCGAAACGAAATCGCGACTCGCGCTCGATACGATCCCGCCCGACGACCGCGAGACGTACGCGATGCTGCAACGCGGCGATTCGATCGGGACGTTCCAAGTGGAATCGCGCGCGCAGCAATCGATGTTGCCGCGGCTCCGGCCCGCGTGTTTTTACGATCTCGTGATGCAGGTCGCGATCATCCGTCCCGGGCCTATCCAGGGCGACATGATCCACCCGTTTCTGCGCCGCCGTAACGGCCTCGAAGAAGTCACCTATCCGCATCCCAAGCTCAAAGCGGTGCTCGAACGTACCCTAGGCGTGCCGCTGTTCCAGGAACAGGGCATGCGCATCGCGATCGAAGCCGCGGGATTCTCACCCGGACAAGCCGATCAACTGCGCCGCGCGATGGGCCACAAACGCTCGCGCGCGCGCATGGCGGAGATCTATCCCAAACTCGTCGAGGGCATGGTGCACAACGGCATCGATCGCGCGGCCGCGCACCAACTCTTTCACATGCTCGAGGGCTTCGCCGACTACGGTTTTCCCGAATCGCACGCGGCGAGTTTCGCGCTGCTCTCGTATGCCTCGTCGTACGTGAAATGTCACGAGCCCGCAATCTTTCTCGCCGCGATCCTCAACGTGCAGCCGATGGGTTTCTACTCGCCCGAAGTGCTCGTCAACGACGCGCGCCGTCACGGCGTGATCGTCAAGCCGGTCGAAGTGAACGCGAGCGAATACTGGAGCTTCGTCGACGGCGACGGCGCGACGCGGCTCGGCTTCCACATCGTGCGCGGTCTCGGCGAAGGGCAACGCGAGCGCTTGGCGGCGGGCGTCGATGCGGGCGCGTTCGCCGATCTTTCCGAGTTCGCCGCACGCACGGGATTGCTCAAAGACGCCCTCGAGAATCTCGCGGTCGCTGGCGCCTTCTCGCCGTGGTTCCCGACGCGACGCGACGCGATGTGGGCGTTACGGGGTCTGGATGAACGTGAGGCGCGTGGGGAACTGGGACGCGGCATGGAGATCGACGAACCGCAGACGGCATTCGCCGCACTCACGCCGCGCGAAGCGACGGAATTCGACATCTGGGGCACGGGCCTCACCACGGGGCCGCAACCGATCGCACATTTTCGCGCGGAACTCGATCGCAAACGCGTGCTCGCGGCCGACCGCCTGCCGGCGATGCCGAACCATCTCGTGTGTAAGGTCGCCGGCATGGTCATCACGCGTCAGCGGCCGGGGACCGCAAAGGGCTTCGTCTTCCTCACGCTCGAGGACGAGACGGGGCTCGTCAACATCATCGTCAATCCCGCGGTCTACGAACGCAACCGCCGCACGATCCGCGAGACGAACGCCCTCATCATCGAAGGCGTGCTGCAGAAAGAACAAGGCACGATCGATATCATCGCCAAGCGCTTCTGGCCGCTCGAAACGCACGGCACGCTCGACGGCGTGAGCGCGCGGAACTTTCACTAAGCGGCTTCGCCCGTCGCTTATCCAGGCCGGGGCCCGACACCGTCATGCCGAAACGAGAGCGCATGCGCGAACCGGTCATCCCGGAGTTGGACGCCGAGACGTTTCTCCTGTGGGAATCGAAACAGCACGAGCGCCACGAGCTGCATCACGGCTTCATCGTCGCGTTCGCGGGCGGAACGCTCGACCACGATCGCATCGGTCATAATTTGCGAAACGTCTTCGATATGCTGTATCCCTCGCCGTGTCGTTCGTACGGGTCAGACGTTCACGTTCGCGTCGGCGAATCCACGATCTACTATCCCGATGCCACCGTCGTCTGCGTGGACATGCCGGGCACGGCGACGGTCATTGACGAGCCTCGCGTCGTTGCCAAGGTGCTCTCACCGAGCACGCGCGCGTACGATATTATCGAGAAGCGCGCGATGTATCGCAAGGTTCCGTCGCTACGCGCATACCTCATCGTACACACGACCTCGCAGCGCATCGAACTCGATACGCGCACGGGCGATGGCCGCTGGTCGACACACGTCAGCGACGGCGAACCCATCGCGCTCGGCAGCGGCACGCTGACGCTCGAGAAGGTGTATGCGCGGACATCCGTGCCGGCGGCGCAATCGTCGTAAGGCGCCCCCGCTTCGAGGCATCGAGCAACGCCTGCGCCAACGGTACGACGACTCGCTTTCGAGGAGAAACGCTTTGAGCATCCGCTCGTTCGCACTTGCCGCCGCCACGATCGCATTCGCACTGCCCGTCGTCGTGAGCGCGCAGCTCGACCCCGACGATTCCGGTGCCGGCACGAAACTGGGAATGGCCCAGCAGAACAACTCCGGACAACCGGGATCCGTCACGTTCTTCACGCGCGGCAAGAATACGCTCGTCGTGATCGCGCTTACCAGCGAATCGCAGGGCCGCAACGAGCCCGCGCACATCCATCGCGGCAAAGACTGCGACTCGCTCGATCCCAAGCCCGCATTCGGCCTCGCACCCGTCGTCAACGGCGTCTCGCGTACGCTCGTGAAGGCCCCCGAATCGCGCCTGCTTTCGGGAAATTACGTCGTCAACGTGCATTCCTCGCCGCAGAACATGACGCGCTACGTTTCATGCGGCGAGCTCTATCACTAACGAGGCCCCGGTGTCGTTCGACGGCGTCCGCCGCGCGAGCGTCGGCTTCGCCGGCACGATCGGCAACACGCCGCACGTCGTCCTCCCCAAGCTCTCCGCGGCGCTCGGCCGCACGATCGTGGGCAAAGCCGAATTTCTCAATCCGGGCGGATCGGTCAAGGATCGTGCGGCGCTGGGCATCGTGACCGATGCGGAACGAACGGGCCGCTTGCGACCCGGCGGAACGATCGTCGAAGGCACCGCGGGCAACACGGGTATCGCGCTCGCGTTGCTCGCGAACACGCGCGGCTATCGCGCGATCGTCGTCGTTCCGAACGATCAGTCGCCGGAGAAGATCGCGTTGCTCGAGGCGTTCGGTGCCGACGTGCGGGTCGTCCCGGCCGTGCCCTTCGCGAACCCGGAAAATTACTATCACGTCGCACGCCGCATCGCCGAAGAAACGCCGGGAGCCGTGTGGTCGGATCAGTTCAACAATACGGCGAACCGCGACGCGCATTACGCAACGACGGGGCCGGAGATCTGGAATGCATTCGGCGACACGTTGACGGCCTTCGCCGCCGCGTGCGGCACGGGCGGCACGCTCGCGGGCACGTCACGGTTTCTCAAAGAGCGCAAGCCCGACGTCCGTACCGTCGTCTGCGACCCGTACGGCTCGTCGCTCTACGCGCACGTCACGTGCGGCACGCTCGACGTCGTCGGCGAGTCGAATGCCGAAGGGATCGGCATCAAACGCATCACGGAAAACTTCGCGGGCGCACCGGTCGACGATGCCCTACGCGTGGACGACCGGGCGATGGTCGAAATGGCGGCGTGGTTGCTGCGCGAAGAAGGCCTGTATCTCGGCGGATCCGCGGCGCTCAACGTCGCCGGCGCCGCACGCTACGCGCGCACGCTTCCGGCGGGTAGCACGGTCGTCACGATCCTCTGCGACGGCGGCGAGCGCTATCGTTCGCGCTTGTGGAATCGCACGTGGCAAGCCGACAACGACTGCATTCCCAAGGCACGCGACCTCTCGTTTCTCTGACAGAAAGATGCCGATATGGCCGACCAGATCGATCCCACGAACGCCACCTCGCGCGCGTTCAACCGCCGCGCCTTCGCCCTTCTCTCCGCCGGTGCAACCGCCTACGCAAGTACGATCGCGGCGGCGCTGGCCGCGGGAGAAGACTTCGGAAAACCGCATCCGCCGATCGTCGCGGAGAACGATCCCGCAATCGCCGTCGGCCGCCCGAAAGTGCCCGACGGTGCGCGCACGATCGATTCGTATTACGCATCGCCGCGCAACGCCGGTCCACAGACGCCCGCGGTCGTGGTCGTGCAACATATCTGGGGCGTCGACGCGCAGATTCGCGATACCGTGCGACGGCTCGCGAAGGAAGGCTACATCGCGATCGCGCCCGATCTCTATACCGGCTTGGCTGCGCCAAGCGGCGACGGGATGACCGACTATACGGCGTTCAAACCCGCCGCAGCGGCGCTCGTCGACGCGCAAGTCGATGCCGACCTCGCCGCCGCGGCGACGTTCGTTCGCGCGGGCGCGGGCGGCAAGCCGCAGAAGATCGCCGTGATGGGATTTTGCATGGGCGGCGCGATCACGCTACGTCAGACGGTCAACAATGCGGGCGTCTTCAATGCGGCCTCGGTCTTCTACGGCAAGGTCCGCTACGACACGAACGGGACCTCGACGGGACCGATCACGCCGATGGCGCTCGACTACGCCGACGAGATCGGCGTGCCGCTCGCGGGAAGTTACGGCGCGCGCGACACGGGCATCCTCGCAGCCGACGTCAATGCCCTCGACGCGAAATTGAAGGAGCTCAAGAAAGCCCACGATATCCGCGTCTACGACGAAGCCGGACATGCATTCTTCGACGATACGCGCAGTGCGTACGTCGCGGGTCCGGCGGCGGACGCATGGACGCGCACGCTCGCGTGGTTCGCCGCGCACCTGAAGTAGTGGCGTACCGGATCCTGCACTGCGCCGACGTGCATCTGGAGACGACGTTTGCGGAAACGCGTGGCGGGAACGCGCGGCGTAAGGCCCTCGCCGACGCGTTCGCGCGCATCGTCGACGTCGCGTGCGAACGCAAGGTCGATGCGCTTACGATCGGCGGCGATCTCTACGAAAGCGAACGCGCGGGTCCGCAGACCGTGCGCTTTCTCTTCGAGCAGTTCGCGCGTTTCGGCAAGCCGGTCTTCATCGCTCCCGGCAATCACGATCCGCACGGCCCGTCGACCCTGCTCGCGCGCGGCGACCTGCCCGAAAACGCGCGCGTGTTCAACGAAGCCGCGTGGCGCGGCTATCCGCTCGCCGACGGCCTGACGCTTTTCGGATTCGGACACACGCCCGCCGAGCCCGGGCGACCGTTTGCCGGCGCCGCCTTCGATCGCGGCGGCGTGCAACTCGCACTCGTCCACGGCAGCGACGAAGAGCGTTGCCCACCCGGCAAACGCGCGACCGCGCCGTTCACCGAGGACGAGGCCGTCCGAGCCGGTGCGACGCTCGTGCTCACGGGCCACTATCACGGCGGCTACATCACGCAACGCGAGAAACGGCCCGTCATCGCCTACCCGGGTTCGCCCGAGCCGATCAAGTTCGGCGAGAACGACTCCCACGGTGCGATCGAAGTGACCATCGACGGCGGCCACGTTACGGCGAAGGCGATTCCGATTGCGCGCACGCGACTGGTGGAGATCGCCTGCGACCTCGCGGGCGCCGGCAGCGAACAGGCGGTCTTCGCGTGCGTCGAGCCGCACCTCGCGAACTTCGGCTCGGGCGATTACGTACGCGTGCGTCTGGGCGGCGGCGTGCTCGCGGGGACGCGCGTCGATGCGGCGCTGCTCGAGGAACGCTTGGGCGTCACGCTGGGTTCGCTCGAGGTCATCGACGCGACGGTCGCGCACGATTACGAGGCGATCGCACTCGAGCCGACAGTACGCGGCCACGTCGTGCGCGATCTGCTCGCGCGCGGCGACGCTGGCCGAACGGCGCTGCGATACGCACTCGCCGCCTTCGACGGCGTGGAGATCGCGCCGTGATCCTGCACGAACTCCAGATCGATGGTTTCGGAAAACTCGCGAACCGAACGATCGCGTTCGATCCGCGCTTCAACGTCGTGTACGGTCCCAACGAAGCAGGTAAATCCACGCTCGCAGCGGCCCTCCTGGCGACGCTTTACGGGCTCGGACGCGGCGAGAAAGAACGCTATCGGCCGTGGTCGGGCACGCGCTTCGCGACGCGTCTACGGTACGAACTCGGCGACGGCAACACGTACGAAGTGCAGCGCGAATTCGATCGCGATCCCAAGGGCGTGCGCATCTACGATGCCGGCGGCAACGACGCATC
>JAABUX010009277.1_pt1 | contig 11163 bp, 22 predicted proteins | sample 5561851 | NCBI WGS metagenome assembly JAABUX01 (sample SAMN10711883, study PRJNA513361) | rock metagenome | isolation source: Antarctica rocks | place: Antarctica: Victoria Land, Richard Nunatak red sandstone | collected 2016-01-03 | reverse complement strand
AGCGCCGGCGCGTCGGGCGACGGCGTCGACGCCGTGCTGCCGTCGGCGGGCGGCTTGCCGCCGTCTGCTGCGCCGCCGTCGTGTGACAGACGCGACGGGCCGTTTTGTTGTGCGCCGTGATCGGAGCTCCAGCTGCGGACCTGCAAGGCCGCGGAAGGTTTCTTCAGAGGCTATCCTGCCAGTCCTGACGCCAGTCAAACTTGGACCAGCGGAGACGCGAACCCACTTCGTGCAACCCATCCGTTTGGAAGCACAGCGGGCGGCTCAACAGTCTGCTTCCTGTGCTAGCGCCGCTGTTATGACGTTCGAAAAAGCCTTCGTTCGTGGCCATAGCAGCAGAGCGCCAGGAGCACGGGCGCGCGCCTTGTCGCGGACCGATGCCTTGCGCGGCTTGGAGCCCGGCTTCTGGGAGATGGCCCCGCCGGCGCCGCCGACGCCCGCCATCTCGATCGCGCTGCCGGCGGCGACCGCGGCGGCCGCCAGCTCCGCCTCGAATGGGTCCGCGGCGCCGGCGGCGGGCTTGTCGCCGTTGGTGACCGGCGGGCCGGCCTGGGGCTGAAAGTGGGCGTTCAAGAACGCCCGGAAGTCGTCCTGCACGGAGTTACAGCATGGCGAAGTAAGTGTCATAACAGCAACCTAGGTCTCGAACGTGTGGCATCAGACGTCATTGTTTTGCATGGTCAGAGCGCAGAAAGCGCGCCTGCGATGCGCCAAAGCCAAAGAGGGCCGGGCCGTTGATCTTGCCCGTCGTCCCGGTTTCGCTGATCAGATACGCCATCAGCTCCGCCGCCAGCTGGCCCAGGCAGTTGCTGGTGGCGGCCCTGCAACATGCCGAGCAGCCTGTCAGTGTTCAGCTTGCACTCATACCCGCAGCGATCCTCACGGCATGTGCGGCAACCACGTAAAGCGCGCTGCGCTGTGGCTCGTGCACCCTCGCGAGAACAGCCTACAGTGCCCTGCAGACTTGTGATCGTCCCAAGTAGATGATGAAGATGTCATCGGCGCATTGGTTCGTTCTGGTCCCACTGTGACCAGCCCATTGAGGTGCATGGGGCAATGCTGGGGCAATGCTGCAAAGAGCCTGACCTGCCGGACCGCTGCGGCAGCTTCTCCTTGCGCAGCACCCGGCCGCTGCTGGCGTCCTCGATGCAGAAGCAGGGCCCGTACTTGCCGGGCTCCGTCCAGCCACGGCACTCGCGGCCGCCGATGCCGAATGCCACCTGGCAAGAGGGACATTAGCAGGGATCAGCACGGGATTGTCAGGCGTCTGATCAGGTCAAGAGCGGCCGGGCGGGCAGTCCCGGTGCCACACGGTATCATGATAAAAAGAGCAGGGTCGCATGACCTGCACTTGTTTCGACGTATGCGCAGTGACGTCCTGCTGCTCGACAGTGATCAGCAGTGTGCAGCCAGGGCAGGCCTGACCCAAATGTATGGGGTGGTAGATCCACCTCGAGTCCGAGCGGCACGGCGGTCTCGGAGTCCACGCCCACGGTGCGCAGCAGGTAGTTCTCATGGTGCGGTCCAGCATATGCCCTGCAGCGGCGACAGGCCCATGTTTGACAAGGGCACACGCTGTGCCCAACGATGTGAGCGACCCTGGATCGGGAGCACCTGAGCAGAGCGAAAACAATGCCCCTGTGGCGAGGTGATACTGCAGCAGCAGGAAGGAACAGCGGCGACGAACGGCGCGCCTGCCGAGTGCCGTGACTTGCACAGCGGTGGCGCATGCCGCCGAGGCTGGCAGCGTCAGGGGCAGGTTCCCGATGACCGCGCTCAGTGACGCGGTGCTCAGCTCCATCGCAGGCGTCATGCCGTCCGCCGGGGCGGCGCCATGAGCTCGCGGCGGGTATCAGGGCTGCACGATCAACGGGTACTCATGATCAGATGGGGGGTGAGTTCACGGGCAGGGGATGCGAGTCTCCTGAGGCCGATGCGATTGATAACGGCCACCGAAAGCAACCCAAAATGAGAAATTGCGCTTGTCGGAGCGATGCGACGGCGTCGTGACACCAAATTTCGATGCACGCAGACGTCGACGTGCCATCCGCACGCATGCCGTTCTGCATGCCAACATGCATGGCATGCCTCCTGTCAAGGGGGGACCGGTGCCAACAATTTTGTTCGCAACGCATCGCACGTAAGCATGTGCCTGGCCTGAACGGCACAGCAGCTCAACTGGGGTCGCTGTAGGTCTAGTCCTGGCCTACCTATACGGCATGGCCCGACGTACGCTGAGAGGATGGAGATTCCAGCAGCTAAGCGCTGCGCAGCCTCGGAGAGGGGCAGTACTCGGCACCTGGATCCTCTGTTTGCCGGACGGGGTCGCAGGGCGAACTTCGGATGGTCAGCTCGAGATGTCACGACAGCATGCGCCAGGCTGCCGTCCCCCGCGAGCGTCGCACAGTTACACCCGTAACCAAAAGCCCACAAAGGCGTGCTGGCGGCCTTGCGATGGCCGTCTGATATTGCTGATAAGCGACGCCACCAGACTGCTGACGAACAGAATGCCGGGCGAAGTAATGACCTGACTGCGTGACGCCCGAATCCACACTCGTTTTCGTTCGGGCTCACAGGTGATAAGTTTCTGAGCCCAATACTCGCGTTCTCCTTGGCGCCGGTGGCGACGTTCAGCGTCGCGACTTCTGACGGTCTTTCCGGTCTACCTTGACATTCACGATGAGGTGCACGCCGACGGCGTTCTGCAGGTACTCCTGCAACTGAGCGCGCGCCGCGATGCCGATCTTGCCGATCACCTCCCCATTCTTTCCCAGCACCATCGCTCGGACCTGGGCACCACGTAAGCGGGGTGAGGCCATGACAACTCCGCCGGCGAGCAGCTGCGCGACACTCTCATGCCTGTCCCGGGCAGCCCGAGTGACACGGCCCGCGTGCTGGTGCCTCAGACTGGCAATGCCCTTGCAGTCACAACTCATGCTGCACAGCATGCGCACGAGGCAGGCTGCTGCGCCACAAGCCGACCGTGCCCAGCATCGGACATCACGGCAGCGCGGCGCACGTTCTCGTTCGGCACCCAGATGACCTGCTCGAAGCGCACGGAACCATCCCGCAGCGTGCGCTGTGACACAGGAATTGCCTGTGTGCATGACAGCAGCACTATATTAGGTGGACGGCATCTTTGGACACTACTGAGGCGTGCGCCGCAGCGAATGCGGTCAACGTCAGAGCTCTCAGGGCTGTAGCAAGAGAGTCGGACAGCATTCAAAGTGCACATATATGCGACCGCCACAGAACAGTCCAGGACAACTCGCACGGATCATCTCCGTCTCGGTCAGTCCATTACAGAGGGAAGGCTGCATTAGCACAGGCGCGCACCTCCAGGGCATAGGGCACCTCCTGGTGCAGGTATCGGAACATCTGCTCCCGCACCAGCTCCGCCGCCAGCTCCGCATCTGACTGATCCGTAGCCGACCCCTGCTCCAGCAGCCAGTCCCCTGGCCGTGCCCTGCTCGCAGCGCAGCGCGCCGCTCAGCTGGGTCTGGCTGCTGTACAGCGGTGCACGGCTGGATGACTGATTCCATTCGACCTCGGCAGGTCTATCGAAGGAACATAAACGCAGCTTCAGCAGACAGGCGCTGCTCAGGCGTTAGAACGGCGATTTTGAGCGACACTGTGTGCGTGCGGAGCCGCACCAACAAACACTCAGGGAAGGCCACTCTATATGTCGTCACCTGTCGAGCAGGTAGTCCGCGACCTGGGATACGCCGTGACCGCGGGCTGCGGATATGGGGAAGACCTCCTCGAAGGGCGCCAGCCGCTGCAGCGAGTCCGTCAGATCCAGCAGACCGCTGCGCGCCGCCTCGCCCTTCAGGAGATCGATCTGCGCAGGAAGGGTGTTCAACCTTATGCCCCACAGTCGCAGCAGGAGCATTGCAGTATCCCTGCTGTGACGGTGGCCGGCAAATGCATGGGTACACCCCGGCTAGTAGCCCCCAGTGGCGGGTTTCAACCGCGCTCAGCAAGCAAGCACCACTCTTGGCATACATACGCAGTGCCGTCGCCACCAGCCAGTTTGCCAGCGCATGCGCCGCTGGGCGTACCTTGTTCAGCACCAGGATCGCGGGCGGGGCGGCCCAATCGCGGCGGGTGCCCAGCGGGCGCCCCTCCCCCATGTCGCCGATCACCCGCGTGACACGCGGGTCGGGCTCCGCCAGCTGCATTGACAGTGCTGGTCAACATGCGCTCCTGATTCTCAACTGTTCAAGCATGCGACCTGCAAGCAGCTGCCAGGAAGCCATATTGCTTGAGGCTGACCAGCACTTCACGCAGTGACATGCTGAAGGGTGTACGCTGCGAGGGTCCAGCAACTGGCGACAACGCCGGCGCATCCGTGATGATACCACCGTTTCATCGATCGGTGGCGTGTGCTCATGCCGTGCTCAGACAGGGTATTATGTCGCCTTCGATGTGCGGAGGTTGGTTTTTCGAAGATGAATCTGTAAGCACCTGGCGCTGCGCGTCCACCAGGTACACGAGCAGGTCCGCGTCGCCCGCGGCGTTCCAGGCGGAGCGCACGCGGTTCTCGTGCCGCGTGCCGCGGAGGCTGGACGGCGTCACCACGCCCGGCGTGTCGTGCAGCACCACCTGCCGTGGCAGTCACAATTAACCCAGGAAGCCCCTAATAACGGCGAGTAAACCGGGAAAAGCCCAACTCGAAATTCTCTAGGCTTGGCGAATTGTAGTCTATAGAGGCGTCCTCTGAAGCTAGCCAGTCCCAAGCGCCTTGGAAAGGGTCATGCACAGCACACTATGACCCCACTTCCGCTTGGTCGAGGTTGGAACCCAGCAAAAGTGTGCTCGTTCTCGAGTACATCGGTCTCAATCCACTCTGCCGCAGCTCAGGTGCGTGTGTTGCCTGTGGGATCGGGATTAGGCCTTTGGGATTCGCTAACACGGCAGGACTGTGCCAGAGCAGGCACACCTGCGTGTGTCCCTGCGTGAATGCTCCCAGCCGCAAAGCCGCCGTCGTGTTGGTCTTCGGGGACACCGCCGTGACCTGCAGTCACACGCACGGATGCGCCTTTCAGCCAGACACAAGTTAGCGATTATTTGGCCTTCCGCATTCCACAAGGTTTGCTGTACAACACCAACAGTATCTGGCTTCGCAGCTTAGCACTCCCTGAACAGACCAGATCTCGGCATCTGCTGCATGATGGACATGCCCGCCAGGCAAATGCTGAGCCACCGTAATACTCGCACCTTCTGGCCGACCAGAGCGTTGGTAAGGGTCGATTTGCCGGCGTTTGGAGCGCCAACCAAAGCCGCTTGCAGCAGGCGACGCGGCTCTGCTGCCAGGTCTGACTCCGAGCCCATCGCACCGCCGTCATCAGGGGCCACTGCTGACCAACTTGGGGCGGCATCTGGGCTGCCTGAACTGCGCATGTGCTGCTGACGCACATCTTCGACGGCATGTGCCGCTGCGCTGTGTGCTGTACGCACTCCTGACCAGGTGCTACCTCTCGCATGCAACAAGGGCCGCAGGCACTGACTCGGTAGCATCTGACCGCGGCTGGATGGTCGCTGGTCCGCCGACGTAGTCAGCGGCTGCCTGGAAGCAAAGTGGTCGACTGCCGCTGGGCTGCACGCTGCCGCTCTGCTAGCACGGGGCGCAAGCAGCGGCCCCGCCAGGCTTGCTGCTGCGTGGAAGGATGCACGGGGCGCCGCATGGTCCGTGCAGACGCGTGCTGCCAGCAACAGTAGCTCTGAGAGCTTGCCGCCGTGGACTGCCATGAGCCGGCAAGAGGCGGGAGGGCAGGGCTCAATGAGCTGGCCTAGTGCTGCTCAGTGCATTGTTTGCACACCCGGCACAGCTACAGGGTCGACCATATGGGGCAGGGTCCATGTGCAGGGCTTGGGCTCTGCATTTTATTGCTGGAATCTATCCCAGCGGCACGATCCGATCGGCTGAATTCGGCCGAGGATCCGTATGGCTCTTGTCAGTCCTACCGCTAGGTCCGTTGTGTGCCCCCATCACCTGCCTCACAGATTCGTGCCATTCCGCAGCAAGCCGCCCGGTCGTAGATTGCCGCCCGTGCCAGCGGCAGAGCCAGACGCTCTGCCAGACGCTCTGCCAGCTCAGATAGAGCAGGTCAGCACGCTCGCACAGAGCCTCACAAACAGCGCAGTGTCACTCGGCATCCCGCCTACCACCCTGCTAGCAACAGCGGCCGTGGCTGGTGCGTGCACCTCGTCTTGCAGACTCACCGCTCAACAGTGCACGTCGCCTTCTGCCGAAGGATTGCTGGATGGCCGAAGCGAACGCCGTTAGCTGTCTGCCCAAGCCATGCATTGCGATGTCACAGTACAAAAAGTTCAAAGCGCTGTGTACGTGCCGGTGGCAGTGCTCGGGGCTGGCGCGCTCCTCCTGCAGGCGTCTCGCGGCGGCATCAGCGGCATGGAAGGCGCGGCTGAGGCAGCCTCTGGTGGAGGTCCCCCGGGGCAACGTGAGCCAAACGATGCGGTGCTTGTCTTTGGCTCCACCGGAAAACTTGGACGCCTCGTCGTGCAAAAGGTGATTTATGGCTGCATGAGACTCTGTTCGATGCCATCTTGTGTGAAACAGGAAGCCTGCGAACGTGGAGAATGCATGCACGGGTGCAGAGGTCTTAGCTTATACCAAGCTGTGATGGTCGCGCCCGGCAGTTACTTACAGTATTTGTGCCTAGTAGCTGAGTTCTGCAACTGCGCCGTATCCATGCGCATCAGGGCTGCTCCCCAGATGCACGTTTGATGCGTGCAGCTGATTGAGTCGGGGCGGAATGTCGTCGCCGCCGCCCGCAGCGCCGACAGGGCGGCCGACGTCTTCGGCGAGCTCGGGCTGGCCGACAGCCCCCGCCTGTTCGTCCGCGGCGACGTGGATGTCACCGAAGCGTCGTCGCTGCCCGCCGACCTGCTGACTGGGGTCACTCAGGTCGTCTCAGCTTTGGGGCCGGTCTTCGGCCGTGGCAGTGACGGCAATATGGGGTGAGCGCACCATGGCTGAGAGACAAAAGCGAAGTTGCTCACGTTGAACATATCACGTTGCGACGCTGTGGTCTATCGTGCGTTGTCTGCAGCCAGGTGTCCGTTTGTCTCAATGCCAAACAATCCGTCAGTTGCATGCCGTGTTCTGGTCAGGTATCTCGATAACATGACGTCGGAGCGTGTGGACGCGGGCGGCGTGAGCAACATCGCACAGCTGCTGCAGTCACTGCCGCCGGCCAACACTCAGGCATGAACATTGCGCGGGCTGCGTGACGTTATTGCTCCGCCATGCACCTTCCTGGGTGGACTTGCCTGGCCTCACCTGCTGCTGCGGCTGTTGCGCGAGCCCTGCATTTCCTGCTGGCTCCGGATGCAGCATCACAATGGCAGTGAGGGTTGTATGACGCCGCGCCAAGTTCGCCTGCCGAGCGCTCTCAGGCTCAGGCGCTGCCATGCAGACAGAAATGATACTGCCGATGGGGTCAGCTGACGACTTGGGCGTGTGGGAGCGGCTTGACGATGTCATCATGGGCGGGCAGTCAGACTCTGCTCTCAAAGCCGCAGAGAGCGGAGGTAAGCTGTGCAGTGCCCTTCCGCTCACTCTTTCCGCTGCGGAGGGGAGTGTCACCGCGTGATCAGATGCAACGGCGAAGTGGCTCTCCAGCACAGGACAAACCTCCCCGTGCATGCCTTGCTGTGCCACCCTCCCACGTCGGATGCTGTCTGCATTGCCGATCGGGGCGCATGTGATGCGGCCGGGCAACGCATCGCGCAGGCGGGGCGGTGTGGACCGGCACGCTGCGCGTGGAGGGCGGCGGGTTCTGCGGCGCGCGCACGCGGCGGCTCGACCTGGACCTGGCGTCCTTCGACGGCGTCTCGCTGCGCGTGCGCGGCGACGGGCAGACATTCAAGCTCAACCTGAAGACGGTGGGCACACCGAGAGTGCCGCATGTCGCTCGCATCCGACCCTGCTTCCCGCCATATGAATGCAACAGACGAGAACGTACGTGCGAAATGCCGACGCAGTTGGACTGGCTGCAATGATGCAGGACTTGCGTTGATACGCACAGCTCGATTGTTCGGTGCTCCGCGCGCTCAAGGCACTGGTTGGTCGCAGTGCAGGCTGACCAGGAGGACACGCCGGAGAGCACATACCAGGCCCAGTTCGACACACTGCCCGGGGAGTGGACGACCGTGCGCATCCCCTGGCGCGAGTTCGTGTCGGTCAAGCGCGCCCAGGTCGAGAACGGGGCCCCGGTGGTGGACCCCGCCCAAGTGCGGCAGCTGGGTCTCGTCCTCAGCAGGTTCGAGTACAACGGCTTCGCCAACCAGAACTTCAAGTGCGCTGCTGCCAGCAGCTGAGCGAAAACGCTTCTCGCTTATGGCATGCTCACCTGCATGTTAAGCAAGCAGCAACAGTGCATGTCAGACCTTGCTCATTCAGACGTGCAGTTTGCAACGCCTCGTCCGGCAGGACTCGACATCCAGTGGCTGGTGTTGGGTTATGTGGGAGCTCAGGTGGCCCTTATGGGTGTGCTGCAACGCTGCTTGCCATGGGCGCGACATTGGGCGACTTCGGCCGCAGGGCCGGGGCGTTCACCCTGGAGATAGACGGCGGCATCAGCGCCTTCCGGGCGGCGCGGCCGGCCGTCGTGATGCTGTCCTCCGGCGGGGTCGAGCGAAACGCGCTCATCGGCGACGACGAGGAGGCCCGGAAGAGGGACATCCCCATCGTGCAGCTGAACCCCGGCGGTGCGATCGCTGCACGTCAGCAGGGCGATGAGCACATGATCGTTGCATGGTTGTCATACTACAGGCAGGACTGCATTCAGCAAAAGTATTCGGAATGTTGTTCAAGATCTCAAAAGGGTCCATATCGAACAGAAACTGTTTCCATCAGGAAAATGGCCATCTTTGCTGTTGCTGTGCGCATACAGTGTTGCGCCGCCCACCATCTGCGCACATGTGACATAGGAGCCACACATGCGCAGGCACCCTGAACCACAAGTACACCGGCGAGAACGCGGTGCGCGCCGCGACGCCGCGCTACTGCGTCGTGCGCTCCACGGGGCTGACCTCGGAGGAGGCGGACACGCCATTCCTGCTGGAGGCGTCGCAGGGCGACCGCGTCTCCGGGAAGGTCAGCCGCGCGGAGGTGGCCGCCGTCATAGTCGCCGCGCTGGCCACGCCGGCCGCGACAGGTGGGCTATGCTACTCACCGCATGTGCTCGCCTTCATGGACCCTGCAGCTCGGCGCACCACCGCGACGCCAGCGTCTGCAGCACAGGAATGGACTTCGAAACGCTGCGCATCCTGCGGAGCCAGTGCAGCGGTGCAGCTGATGCGTCTACATTCGACAAACCCCTCAGCCGCTCCGAGTTACACGCTGACGCTCAACACACAGAGCACAAGGAGTCCTTGTAATCGGCATCGTAGGCAAGACCGTGGAGATTAGGCGCAGCGAGGCGGCCGACGCGCGCAACAAGACCCCGGGCCCGGCCAGCATGGAGCGCCTGTTCCTCGGCTCGGTGCTGGACCGCCACCGGCCGCGGGTCGCGCTGCCGCCGTTCCCCAAGGCGGCCCCGCTCCCCGCAAAGCCGTCCGAGCAGCGGCAACAGGTCAGCTTTTCATAATATAGAAAATTATGCTCACAAGTGCAGCGTTTCAGCTAGTGTCATGCTGCTACTGCATGTTCTTTCGCAGCGATTGCGACGACGGCGCAGCCGCACTTCGGAATGTGCACCGCGCAGGAGATTCTGGCGGATGATCGGGTGCAGGGAGCGATCCAGGCAGGGCGCGGGTCCAGGGTGCGCGATGCGGAGGAGACGGCAGGCGCGAGCAGCGTCACGAGGCTTAACGACGGCCGAGAGCAGGCTGCCGCGGGCAACGGCGCGACCCCGAACAGCCAGAACGGAACCTCCGCGGATGCCAAGCCGACAGACACCACGTTGGGAGGCGAAGCCAGCGCACGTGAGTGGATCCAGAACTGGCGAGAGAGGCAGAATGTCACCGCAGGCAGCAAGTGAGACAGCATCAAGCTCGAAGTTGGCATGGTTCAAATGCGGGACGAGACGGAGGCCATCGACCGTGCGAGCAAGCAGCAGATGCGCAGGTAGCAGATCCTTAGCAGGTTGTAGTAATGCATAGCGAGTGCAGCGAAAGACGGTTTGCACTCGGCATTGAAATTGAGTGTCGATGTGAGGGAAGAGGAGCGAAAGACCCCGTAGTTGGATGACCAGAAGATGCAGCTAGCAGACCTCCTCAACAATCTGTGAACACGATTAAACGTTGCTCAACGCGCGGGCGCTATAGAGTTCGAGGTTTCGTCAGCACAGGTCCTGGTACTTGTCCTGCTGTTGATTGTCTGCACCTCTGACTTCATAATACATTGGATCATGAAACAAGGCACATTGCTATCAATAAGTATGCGGCAACTCACATTGAGCACAATTTCTACCCAGAAAAGCCTTTGGCTACTCTCATAATCTGTTGTACGCAGCCCATGTCAGAAGGAGGTTGCGTCAGAGCCGGGCCCAACAGCGATTGCAGTCACCCTGGCAGTTGCCACCGCAGTCGACGTTGTATCCCAGCACCTGCGCAGAGGTCGAATGCATCGACACGCGGAGATTAGGGCTGCTGCGAATGTCAAGAACAAGTCTGGCCGGAAGTCATGCACATGCGTCCACATGTGTCGATGTATGGCGGACGGACAGCGGACCTGGGGCTGGCTGCGCAGCAGCTTCTTCAGCGCCAACCCGCGGACATACCACTGGGTCTGCAGGGTCTCGATGTTGGCCCTGAGCTGGCGGTCCACGTCGAACGCGAGCACCTCTGGGAAGCGCTGCAGCGCCGGCGGTACATGCTCGCCAGCAACACCTGTGCATAGAGCAGACGGACGCACTGCGTTGGATGCACTGGAACATTATCATCGCCGGGTTCGCATGGTGTGTAAGGACGACGTAGGATAGTGCCCTCCCTGCGTTTTGGACAACTGAAACTGTAATAAACTTGCAGTCCGCACCTGCGTCAATTGAGCTCAAATTGACGATGTACGAGTCGGCTAGCTGCACGGCTCAAATGCAGCAATATTTTGCAAGGACTTCGCTTCTGGACTTCGTCCTGACAGTGATGCCGACCCTGACCGCATCTTGGGGCGTGCGCACCTTGCTCCGCCAAGAA
>JAABUX010009276.1_pt1 | contig 11163 bp, 9 predicted proteins | sample 5561851 | NCBI WGS metagenome assembly JAABUX01 (sample SAMN10711883, study PRJNA513361) | rock metagenome | isolation source: Antarctica rocks | place: Antarctica: Victoria Land, Richard Nunatak red sandstone | collected 2016-01-03 | reverse complement strand
TCTCCATCGTCGGCTTGTGCGGCTCCGGCTCGGCCGGTTCCTCCACGGTGCCGCCGCGCAGGTTCCCGGCCCTTGCCTCGACCGCGCCGGGCGCGAGCAGGCCGCTGTCGACCAGCAGGATCTCGGCACTGCCGAGCCAGCGGCCGTAGTAGTCGGCGAGGTAGTCCTGCTCCGGCACCCGTTCGAGCGCGTGCCGGAAGGCGTGCAGGTTGGACGAGGTGGCGGCCCGGTTGGCTAGCAGGGTGACGGCGAAGGCCCGTCCTTCCCAGGGTGCGCCGAACGCCGTCTCGTCGGGGTCGATCGGCTTCAGCGGTCCGAAGTGCGCCGCCCTGCCGCCCATGTCGTGAACGCCGTCCATGACCGTCCTGTCGTCAAGGGGTGGGGACCGCGTCGTACGACGGCGGGGACCGTCGTACGACGCGGGTGTCGCCAGAGGTCAGACGGTCCAGGTGTTGAGCTGGAACGCCTTCTCCTGCCACGCGGTCAGCGCGGAGTCCAGCACGTCCAGCGGGTTGAAGGCCTTGATGCCCTCGATGAGGTCGTCCTCCCGCATGCCGTACAGGGCGCCCATGGCGAAGCGGCAGGCGTAGATGCTGGCGCCCTCCTTCATCAGCACGCCGAGCTGCTTGTTCATCGACAGGTTGCCGGGAAAGCCCTCCTTGCCGACGGACGGGTAGCCGCGCGAGGCCGAGCCGATGAGCACGGCGGGGCCGTACAGGACGATGCTGACGTCGAAGCCCTTGCGCACCAGGCGGGTCGAGGTCAGCAGGTTGACCAGCGCCACGGAACCTTCGAAGGGCACCGAGTGGATGAAGACGTACGCCTTCTGGCCGGGCTCGGCCTGCACGTCGGGGAAGACCTTCTCGCTGGTGTCATAGAGGACGTCGCCCTCGACGGGCTTCGGGATGTCGACGGTCTTGGTGCTCATGCGGTGTGCCTCCTGGGCAGTGGTTGTCCTGGGCGGACGGGGGACGAGCCGTGCCGTACGTGTTCGGTCAGACAGCAGGCCCCTTTGCCTGCTCGGGCTGGTGCCAGGTCTGGCGGTGGCTGCCCGGCATGGCGCCGGCGACCTTGGCCCGCAGGGCGTAGGGCAGCCGGTAGAACAACGGCGCGTAGACGCGCTGCCAGAACAGGTCCACGCCGTGCGGCGCCGGCGGTGGCGTCACGCCGTACCGCGCGGCCATCTTGGCCTGCGCCGCGATGAGCAGCTGCTCCTCCGAGACGCTGCGCACCCAGCGGGTGAAGCTCTGCTGCTGGGCGCTCACAGGGTGCTCAGCGCGTTCTGGGCCGCCAGCGCGATCGGCTCATTGAGCGCCCCGATGGGCGGCGAGTAGACGTTTTCCATGGTCGCGAGGTCGCGCAGGGTGATGCCGGTGCGCACCGCCATGGCCAGGAAGTCAGCGCGCTCCTTGATGCCCTCGCCGCCGACCATCTGGGCCCCGATGAGCCGTAGCGTACCGGGCTCGGCGAGCAGCTTGACCTTCACGGGCTTCATGTCCGGGTAGTAGCGCGCGCGTGAGATCCCTTGTGCCACACCCATCACGAACGGTACGCCGAGCGCGGTCGCGAGCGTCTCGCTGAAGCTGACCCCGCCGATCATCCACTTGCCGGCGACCATGCCCCACGGGACGTAGATCGGCTGGTAGGCCCGCGACCCGCCGGCTGCGTTGACGCCGGCGACCTTGCCTTGGCTGTACGCGTGGCTGCCCGACAGGCCCTGCACCGGTACGTTGGACACGCCGTGCGGGACCTCGATGCAGTCACCGGACGCCCAGACGCCGGGGGCGGAGGTCTGCATCGTCTCGTCGACGATGAACCCGCCGGCCGTACCCACCTTGAGGCCGGCGGTGGCACCGAGCCCGGTGCTCGGCACCTTGTGCGTCGCGACAACCAACAGCTGGCACGCAATCTCGCCGTCGGAGGTGCGTACCCCGCGGACGGCGCCGTGCTCGTCGCCCAGGATCTCCTCGAGCTTGGTGTTGAAGTGCAGGTGGACGCCCATCTCCACCCAGGAGTCCTCCACCGGCTTGGCGATGTCGGGGTCCGTCGCCATCGACAGCGCCCACGGGGTCGGGTCGATCAGGTGGGTCTCGATGCCGCGGTGAGCCAGCGCGGTGACCATCTCCAGGCCGAGCGGGCCGGCCTCCAGCACCACCGCGCTCTGCACGGTGTCGAGGACCTTGTCCCACTCCATCGCCTCGCGGATGTTCTTCATGTAGTAGATGCCGGACAGCTCGTCGCCCGGCACGCCCGGCTTGCCGTAGTCCCACCCGGTCCCCACGACAAGCGCGTCGAAGGGGACCGCCTGGCCCCCGACCGAGAGCGTCCGGCCCGCGAGATCAAGGCTGTCGACCCGGGTCTCGTAGCGGATGTCGATGCCCTGGTCGGCGTACTGCTGCTTGGTGCCGAGGAACAGCCGCTCGAAGTCCGGGATCTCCTTGCCGTGCACGTAGGGGATGCCGCACGGGCTGTAGGCCGCGTCCTGGTACTCCGTGTATACAACGACCTCGGCCGTCGGATCGGTGCCCTTGGCGGCACCTGCCGCACCGATGCCGGCGGCACCCCCGCCGACGACCACGATGCGCTTGCCCACGAAGAGCCTCCGAGTACGTTGAGGATGACGAACGGGCCGTCCACTATGTTGGACAGCCGGCCGAGCCTCGTCAAGGCCCATCCCGAGAGTTGACGTGGCTGAAAGGTCCGGCACCCTGCGCGTCGGCCCAGGAAGGGGTGGCGTGTCCGAGGACCTCACCCGGATCGTCGGCGGCATCGGTCCGAAGGTTCGTGGGCTGCGCAAGCAGGCCGGCCTGTCGTTGCAGCAGCTGGCCGAGCAGGCCGACGTGTCCGCCGCCGCCATCCACAAGATCGAGCAGAGCGGCATGGTCCCGACGATCACGACCCTGCTCAAGGTGGCCGGGGCGCTCGGGCGCCCGGTTGCGTGGTTCGTGGACGAGGAGGTGCAGACCGACCCGACCGTGCACACCCCGGACGGCCAGCACCGGCCGATCTACACCTCACACACCGGCATCGACCTCGCCGGCATCAGCGGGACGTACGGCTCGTTCAACATCGCCGGCGCGCGGGCGACCGTGCTGGCCGGTGCGAGCAGCGGGACCAAGGCACTCGAGCACCCCGGGGAGGAGCTGATCTACGTCCTGGAAGGAGCGTTGGAGTTCGTCGTCAACGGCCAGGACTTCCTGCTGGGACCGTGCGACGCACTGCACTTCCGGACCGTCCAGCCGCACTCCTGGCGCAACCCGGGCACGACCGACGCGGTCGCCCTCTGGATGGCCCTGCGGCCCCAGTAGTGGAGGCAGTTCCGGTTCGAGACGCGACGTACTCCGACAACTGGTACGCCGACCTGACCAGCTCACCCCTGCGGGACGCGATCGTCACCTGCGCCGGCTACTCCCCCTCGAGGTCGCCCTCGAGCTCCAGGTACGTCGCCTTGAGCCGGTCCAGCACCTCGGCCGACGGCTCCTCCCACAGCCCGCGGTCGGCCGCCTCAAGCAGCCGCTCCGCAATTCCGCGCAGCGCCCACGGGTTGCTCTTGTTCATGAACGCCCGGTTGACCTCGTCGAAGACATAGGCGCTGGCGAGCTTGTCATACATCCAGTCGTCCACGACGCCGGCGGTAGCGTCGTAGCCGAACAGGTAGTCCACCGTCGCCGACAGCTCGAAGGCGCCCTTGTAGCCGTGCCGCTGCATAGCGGCGATCCACTTCGGGTTCACCACCCGTGCCCGGAAGACCCGGTGCGTCTCCTCCTGCAGGGTGCGCGTCCTGACCGTGTCGGGCACCGCGCTGTCCCCGACGTACGCCTCGGGCGACTCCCCCGTCAGTGCCCGAACCGCCGCGACCATGCCGCCGTGGTACTGGAAGTAGTCGTCGGAGTCGACGATGTCGTGCTCGCGGGTGTCCTGGTTCTTGGCCGCCACCCGGACCCGCGTGTAGACGCGCTCCATGTCGCGACGGGCGTTCACGCCGTCGAGGCCGGCGCCGTAGGCGTAGCCGCCCCAGACCGCCCAGACCTCGGCCAGGTCGGCGTCGGTCTTCCAGTCGCGGGAGTCGATGAGCGGCAGCAGACCCGCGCCGTACGCGCCCGGCTTGGAGCCGAAGATGCGGGCGGTCGCGCGCCGCTGGTCGGTGCCGAGGGCGAGGTCGGCCCGCACGTGCTGGTGCACGAAGTTCTCGGGTTCCTCCACGGCGGCGACCATCCGTACGGCGTCGTCCAGCATCGCCACGACGTGCGGGAAGGCGTCCCGGAAAAAGCCGCTGATGCGCAGGGTGACGTCGATGCGGGGGCGCCCCAGCTCGGTCGCCGGCACCAGCGCCAGACCGGTCACCCGGCGCGAGGCCTGGTCCCAGACGGGCGAGACCCCCAGCAGCCACAGGGCTTCGGCGATGTCGTCACCTGCGGTGCGCATCGCCGAGGTGCCCCAGACCACGAGCCCGACCGACGCCGGGTACTCGCCGTGGTCCGCCAGGTAGCGCGTCAGCAGCGAGTCGCCGAGCGCCTTGCCCACCTCCCAGGCGTTACGGCTCGGGATCGCCTTGGGATCGACCGAGTAGAAGTTGCGGCCGGTCGGCAGCACGCCCACGAGCCCCCGGGTCGGGGATCCGCTCGGCCCGGCCGGCACGAAGCCGCCGGACAGCCCGTGCAGCAGGTTGTCCAGCTCGTCGGTCGTGCGGTCCAGGCGCGGGACGAGCTCGCTGCACGCGAACTCCAGCACCCGCGCGACCTCCGGCAGCGACCGCCCCAGCACCGCTTCGACGACACCGTCGGCGACCCAGCCGCGGCGGTCGGTCTCCTCCACCAGCGAGCGGGCCATCGCCTCCAGCCGGTCGACCTGCTCGCGTTCGCTCTCCACCAACCCGTACGCCGCACCGAGCGCGCGCCGCAGCCCGGGAAGCGCGTCGCCGGTGCCCGCCCACGTCTGCTGGGCGCGCAGAATGCCGAGCACGAGGTCGACCCGCGGGGCCCCCACCGGAACGCCGCCGAGGATGTGCAGCCCGTCGCGGATCAGGACGTCCTTGACCTCGCAGAGGTAGCCGTCGACGTGCAGGACGAACTCGTCGAACTCCTCATCCGTCGGGCTCTGGCTGACGTGCAGGTCGTGGTGCAGCTGGGCCGACTCGACGAGCTCCCAGACCTGCGCGCGGATGGTCGGCAGCTTGGCCGGGTCCATGGCCTGCACCTGGGCGTACTCGTCGAGCAGCTGCTCCAGCTGGGCCATCTCGTCGTAGGTCTCGGCCCGCGCCATCGGCGGCACCAGGTGGTCCACGACGGTCGCGTGCGCGCGCCGCTTGGCCTGCGTCCCCTCCCCCGGGTCGTTGACGATGAACGGGTAGAACAGCGGCAGGTCGGACAGCACGGCGTCGGGCGCGCAGGACGCCGACAGCCCGAGGCCCTTGCCTGGCAGCCACTCCAGCGTCCCGTGCTTGCCCAGGTGCACGACCGCGTCCGCGCCGAAGCCGTGCTCGAGCCAGCGGTAGGCCGCCAGGTAGTGGTGCGAGGGCGGCAGGTCCGGGTCGTGGTAGATCGCGATCGGGTTCTCCCCGAAGCCGCGCGGCGGCTGGATGGCGAGCACGACGTTGCCGTACTGCAGAGCCGCCAGCACGATGTCGCCGCCGTCGACGTACAGCTTGCCGGGCGGCGGTCCCCAGTGCTCGAGCATCCGCTCGCGCAGCTCCTCGGGCAGATTGGCGAACCAGGCCTCGTACTGCTCCAGCGGCACCCGCGCCGCGGCCTGCTGCAACTGGTCCTCGGTGAGCCACTCGACGTCGTGGCCGCCCGCAGCGATCAACGTGTGCACCAGGGTGTCCCCGTCCTCGGGGAACGAGCCCACGTCGTAGCCCGCCGCGCGCATGGACCGCAGCAGCTCCACGGCGCTGGCGGGGGTGTCCAGGCCCACCGCGTTGCCGACCCGCGCGTGCTTGGTCGGGTAGCTCGACAGCACGATCGCGACCCTCTTGTCCGCGTTCGGCACGTGCCGCAGCCGGGCGTACCGGACTGCGGTGCCGGCGACCCGCGCGGCCCGCTCCGGTTCCGCGACGTACTGCGGGACGCCGTCCGGTCCGAGCTCCTTGAACGAGAACGGCGCGCTGATCAGCCGCCCGTCGAACTCCGGGATCGCGACCTGCATCGCGGCGTCGATCGGCGCGAGCCCGGCGTCACTGGCCGCCCACTCGGCGCGACTGCTCGTGACGCAGATCCCCTGCAGCACCGGCACATCCAGGGCCAGGAGGGCCCGCGCGTCCCAGGCCTCGGAGTCCGCCGCGTTCGAACCGCCACCGGCGAGCACCGTGACCACCAGGGCGTCCACGCGGCCGGCGAGCAGCTCGTCGACGGCGGCGAGCCGGCCGTCGGCGTCCGGCCGCAGCGAGGCGACGTACACGGGCAGGGCGTTGGCGCCATGTGCCTCGACCGCGTCACACAGCACGTCGACAAAGGCGGTGTTGCCGCTGATCTCGTGCGCCCGGTAGAAGACCACCCCGACCGTGGGTCGTGCCGCGTCGAGCACCCGATCCCCGTGCACGCCGTACGCCGGCAGCGACGCGGGCGGCTCGAACCCGTGCCCGGTCAGCAGCACCGTGTCGGACAGGAACGCGATGAGCTCGCGCAGGTTGCCCGCGCCACCCTCGCGGAGGTAGGCAGCCGCGTCTGCGACCACCCCGGGCGGGACCGTCGACAGCGCGGTGAGCTCGGGGTCCACACTGCCCTCACCGCCCAGGGCGACCAGCGGCACGTGCTGCTCGGCGCAGCCCTGGACCAGGGCGTCCAGGCCCTCCCAGGCGCGACGTCCACCGAGCAGGCGGACCACCACCAGCGAGATGCCGACCAGGTCGACTGCTTCGAGACGGGAGGGATTCGCGAGCCGGAGCGGGAGGGCGGGGTCGGTGACGGCCCGGGCGGCGAGCAGGTCGGTGTCGGCGGTGGACAGCAGGAGCAGGGTCACCCCACCAGTCTCGTCGGTCCGCGCGGCGGCGGGTCGCCCGGGCGAGCGGCCGGGTCCGCTCGGCCTGCCGGGTGCCCGCTCAGCCCGGGGGCGGCTCGAGCAGCGCGGACAACGCCGGGCCGAGGAGTCGCTCGAGATCCTCGGTCGAGGCGCTTGCCACGTGCGGCAGCTCGATGAGGTAGCGGGCCATGCCGATCCCCATCATGCAGGCGCCGAACAGCGCCGCCCGCAGCTCGGCGTCCGGGCCGTCGAGCTTGGCGGCCACGGCAGCCGCGCGGTCGCACATGACCTCGTCGCGCATGGCCTCGGCGGCCGACGGGTGGGTGAGGCAGTTGCGCATCAGCGCCTTGGCCGCCTCGCCGTCCTGCGGGTGCTCGAAGTGGCCGAACAGGTCCTGCAGGGCGGCCTTCGGCAGCTCGGCCAACGCGGCCTCCATGATGCGCGAGTCTTCCCCCCGCCAGCGGCTCGCCTCGGCGAACAGCCGCTCCTTGTTGCCGTAGTACTGCATGACGAGGGCGGGATCTATGCCCGCTCTGCTCGCGACGCCGCGGATGGTGGTGCGCTCGAAACCGGTCTCGGCGAACAGCTCCCGGGCGGCGTCCAGGATCGCGGTCTCGGTCCGCTTGCGGCGCTCGTCCCGCGGCAGTGCCGTCGTCATTCGTTCACTCTACAGCGGTTGACTCGCGGTGGCGATGTCCTCTACCGTCGTTGAGTCAACACTTGTGGAGGAACGATGACCGTCGTCGACGAGGTACGCCCGCAGCCCGAACAACCGCACCATCGCGTCGTGAACAAGGGCCTGGCCCTCGTGGTGCTGGCGCTCATGGTGGTGCTCGACGCCACCATCGTGAACGTCGCACTGCCCGACATCTCCAGAGCCCTGAATGTGCACAGCAACAGTGACCTGCAGTGGGTCGTGACGGGCTACACCCTCACCTTCGGCGGCTTCCTGCTCCTGGGCGGCAAGCTCGCCGACCGCATCGGGCGCCGCAAGGTGTTCCTCCCCGGCGCGCTGCTGTTCGCGACCGCCTCGCTGATCGGTGGCCTGTCGGGCAACCTCGGCGTGCTGCTGTCCGCCCGCGCCGTCCAGGGCACCGGGGGCGCCCTCATGTCGCCCGCAGCCCTTTCCCTGATCACCGTCATCTTCGCCGAGGGCAAGGAGCGCAACCGCGCCTTCGGCATCTACGCCGCGATCACCGCGGGCGGCGCCGCGCTCGGTCTGATCCTCGGTGGCGTCCTCACCGAGTACGTGTCCTGGCGCTGGGTCTTCTTCGTCAACCTGCCGATCGCGGCCATCGCCGTCGTCGGTGCGCTGCTCGTCGTCCCCGACAGCCGGGACGCCGAGGCGCAGGGCTTTGACGTACCGGGCGCGGTGCTCGTGACCGGCGGCCTCATGTCGCTGGTCTTCGCCCTCGTCAAGGGCAACGGCGCGGGCTGGACCTCGGCCCAGACGCTCGGGACGCTGGCCCTGTCCGCCGCGCTGCTCGTCGGGTTCGTGCAGGTGCAGCGCCGAGTGCGCTCCCCGCTCGTACCCTTCCGACTGTTCGCCTCGCGCAGCCTGGCCGGTGCAGACCTCGGCGCGCTGCTGGTCGGCGCCGGCATCTTCGCGATCTTCTTCTTCCTGATCCTGTGGATGCAGGTCGTCAACCACTACACGCCGGTGAAGTCCGGGTTGGCCTTCCTGCCCATGACGCTGCTCATCGGCATCAGCGCCGGCATCGGTTCGCAGCTGCTCGGTCGCGTCGGACCCCGGCCGCTGCTGACCGTCGGCCCGATCCTCGCCGGCAGCGGCCTGCTGCTGCTCGGCCTGCGCCTGGAGCCCGACTCCTCCTACCTCACGGTCGTCCTGCCGGCGCTGTCGCTGGTCGCCTTCGGCATGGGGATGACCTTCGTCGCCCTGACCAGCGCAGCTGTCGCCGGCGTACCGCAGGAGGACGCGGGCATCGCGTCCGCGCTGCTCAACGCCGGTCAGCAGGTCGGCGGCGCGCTCGGGCTCGCGGTGCTGACGGCAGTGAGCACCGCGCGCACGACGTCACTGCTGTCCGGCTCGCGCGGCGGCAAACCGCTACCCGGCCTCGTGCACGGGTGGGACCTCAGGTTCATCGTGGGAGCCGGCCTGCTGCTGACCGCCGGCGTGGCCATGTCGCTGCTGGTCCGCGTGAGCAAGGAGGAGGCCGTGGTCGCCCTCAAGGAGGCCGTACCGGCTTGAGCCACCACCCACGCCGGCGGCGCGTCCCGTCCCGCGGAGCGCGCCGTCGGGGTACGTCCCGGCGCTAGGTCGGCTCGCCGCCCTGCAGGGCCTGCCGCTGCTGGGCGTTCCAGGCCGGGGCCTTCGCGCCGCCCGAGAGCCCACCGCGTACGGCGTCGAGCAGCGCAAGTCCCTGTCCGGCCAGGGACGCGGTGAGCCCGCTGAGCCCTTCGGCGCCGTCCAACACGGTCAGGTTCGCGCCCTGCAGGCCCTCGGCGACGGCGCGCAGCATGTCGGGAAGCTGCTCGATCACCCGCTGGTCCAGCGCGATCCGGCCCTCGGCGGCCGCAGCCGAGGAGCTCATGCGGGTGGCCTCCGCTCGTGCCTTGGCCAGGGTGGTGATCCGCTCGGCCTCGGCCTTCGCCGGCTTGGCGACCTCGGCGATCAGCTCGGCCTCCCTCAGCTCGGCGTTCTTCTGGGCCACCAGCGCCCGCTCGGACAACACCGCCTGCTGCGCCCGGGCCGCGGCCAGCGGACCTGCCTGCTGGGCCTTCTGCTCCGCCGCGTCGATCTCGGCCTGGTACTCCGCGCGGGCCACCGCCGTCTGGCGCGCGTACTCGGCCTGGTTGCGCTCGGACTCCTGGCGCGCCATGGCCGAGGCCTGGTCAGCGCGGGCCTGGGCGACGTTAGCGGCCTGGTTCACCGCGGCCTGGTGCGGCGCGGCGAGCGCCTTGATGTAGCCGGCGCCCTTGTCGTCGATGCTGCTAATCTGCAGTGAGTCGACCGACAGGCCGATCTTTCCCATCTCGGCCTTACTGGCATCCAGGATCGCCTCACCGAGGGTCTGCTGCTCCCGGATGATCGCCTCGACGGTCATGCTGCCGATGATGCTGCGCAGGTGGCCGCTGAAGATGCGACCGACCAGCGTCGCCATCTGCGACTGGTCGCCCTGGAACCTGCGGGCGGCCGCGGCGATGGACTCGTGGTCGTCGCCCACCTTGAACGCGATGACCGCCTGCACGCCCAGCGTCAGGCCCTGCTGGGTGAAGCAGTCCTCGATGACCTCCGCCTCCTGCATCGCCAGCGTCAATGCGGACGCGCGGGACAGGACGGGGACGACGAACACGCCGTGCCCGGTCACGATCTTGAACTGCAACGCGTCCTGCCCGCGTTGCTTCTTGCCGCTGATGAGCAGGGCCTCGTTGGGGGCCGGTACGCGGTAGCCGAGCATCGACTCAGTTCCTCTCGTTCTGCGGCGGCACGACGGCGACGTCGCTGTCTGCCACCGGCCAGGGCTCGACGTCGACCTGCCGGCCGCCGCGATTATGGATCACGACCACATGCTGGCCCACCTCGACCGCGACCGGGCAGTAGGCGAGGTAGTAGTGCGGGAGCCCCTCCACCACGACGCGCACCTCGCCGGCCTGGCTGCCACCGCGTACGCGCAGGTGGACCAGGCCGACGGCGCCGACCAGCGACTGCCCGCTCACTGCTGGGCCGCTCGGAGTGGGAACCACACAATGCCCTGTCTACTGCAAGCAGGACCGTCGGGCACCTGCCTCGTCGGAGCCAGGTGCTAGGACTGCGGACATGGCCAGCACCGAGCACGTACGCCTCATGCCTGTGCGCGACGAGGACGTCGCGCTGCTCGAGCGCTTCCTCGTCGACGACCAGGCGGCTGGCTTCGTGTCCTGGTGGGCCGTGTCGCACGGTCCACGGGGGAGCCGGTGCTGGCAGATCGGCATCGGGCTGCTCCCGGAGCACGGCGGGCGAGGTGCGGGGGCGGCGGCGTTCAGCGGCGCGTTGCTAAGGGAGGCTCGAGATACCCTGCTACACAGTCGGACTGGTTGTCCCCCGGTCTTGCTACATCCCGATTCTGTCGGTGAGACTGGAACGTACGTCTTGCATCTCTGCTTGAGTGCAGTTGATGCTTAGCCGCCGATTAGGTCCTTGAGGGGGTGAGGGTCGGTATCCACGGCTTGCTGGAGCAGCCGATAGAACAGCAGGCCTCTGGCTTT
>JAABUX010009274.1_pt1 | contig 11165 bp, 27 predicted proteins | sample 5561851 | NCBI WGS metagenome assembly JAABUX01 (sample SAMN10711883, study PRJNA513361) | rock metagenome | isolation source: Antarctica rocks | place: Antarctica: Victoria Land, Richard Nunatak red sandstone | collected 2016-01-03 | reverse complement strand
TGGCCCCGATGAGCCCCTGCAGCCATATGGTGCACATGACCAGTCTTCGGTTCGTGACAGCGAGCGGTGTGATTCGCGCTGCGCGCTGCAGCAGGTATACATGTAGACTAAGCTGCAAAGCCGGACAGAAAGATCCGTCGCTGGGGTCTGTTGTGGTGCTCAAGTCATGTGGTCGTTTTGCGCAGGTCATCTTCTGGATCTGCGTGCTGGTGTGGGTCATCAACTACCGGTACTTCCTGTTCTGGAAGACCGACCCCGAGACCGGGTTACCGGACTGGAGGACGGTGCACTTCTCGCTGGCCAAGTGCACGTACTACTTCAAGATCGCTGTGGCGCTGGCGGTGGCCGCCATCCCGGAGGGCCTGCCGGCCGTCATCACCACCTGCCTGGCGCTCGGCACCAGGTGCTTCAGACTGCCAAGTGGCGGTGCCACTGGACCATGATGCACGCCTTAAATATGTCAATGGGCATATTGGCTGCGTGCAGCGCCACTGCTTTCTTGTGATGGCGGTGATGGCAGCTCTCTTTTGCTGCCAATCCGTCCCGGAACACTGCTAGGCAGTCGTCAAGCGGCATGTGCAGGGAGCCGTAAAGCAGCAATTGCAGTCTGTCGAGGTGCAAACGCTGAGCATTGCTCTGCTGAACTGGCTGCAGGAAGATGGCGAAGCGCAACGCGATCGTGCGAAAGCTGCCGTCGGTGGAGACGCTGGGCTGCACCACCGTCATCTGCTCCGACAAGACCGGCACCCTGACCACCAACCAGATGAGCGTCGTCCAGCTCGTCAACGTCGGTGCGGCGCTTTGACTCGCGTCCACTGCTGTCAGTATTGCCAGCTCAGTATGTTTACTGGCTGGCGACGCTTGCACACAGATTTCAACCGCCTCCTACATGGACGCGGCTCATGTTATGCTCAGTGCGCACCCATCAGGCAACAGTTTCGATTATTCAGATCAGACGCAGTAGGAGCCATGGCAGCAGTGCATTAGGTATGTCGCTGCCCATCGAGAGCGGAGAACACCTGGAATCCAACAGTGTTTGCAACAGATACAACAAATACAGGGCAACTTTGTCCTATCCAAGTCAAATTTACAGCAGACATCACAGCAAGACATGCCGAAGCGGAGTGCTCGCTGTCGCCAGGTGCGACGCCGACCGGCGACCTGCGAGAGCACGAGGTGGAGGGGACGACGTTCAACCCGGACGCCGGGCGGGTGGTGGGCTTCAAGGGCATGGACGCCAACCTGGAGGCCATCGCCGCCGTCTGCTCCCTCTGCACGGAGGCCCACCTGGAGTGCTCGGTGAGGCTGTCTCAGCTTCTGAGAATGGCGAAGTACACTAGAAGACAAACCTCTCTCCGTGAAATCATCAACATATCGATGAAGTTCTGGTACTGTACGAAAAAGCAGCATCTGATACACCCAATCAACGTGAGCATCGTAAAGTCGACGAACATGGCTGCACTCTCAAGTTGCCAGGAAGGACTGGACGGTGCTACCTTCTGCTCGGCATTCCTAGTGTCGGAGGTCTTGTTGGCTTTGCATGTCGGCCATACACATGCTGAGTACACGTACCTTGTGTGATTGCCCTTTGGCCTGGCTGCACCGCAGAACTGCGTGTTCAAGACTTGCGACACAGAGGGCTGCGCTTCCGCTGCTGCCAGGGAGGATGGACGGCATGTTCTTTGCTCGCGCACCCTCAGTCTCGGCGAATTTGTGGGGGCTCCAATACCTATTGCTCATTGGCATCGCAGAACGGCGTGTTCAAGGCGGTCGGCGCGCCGACGGAGGCGGCGCTGCTGGTGCTGGTCGAGAAACTGGGCGTCCCGGTAAAATAACTATAAACTATTGTTTTTCTCACTTTTTGTTGTGCGTACCTATTATCTTTCTTTCTTGTTTTGTTTTATAGAACAGCTAACAACATCAAGACAGAACCAAAAAGTGTATTAAAAAATTGATAAGCGGCTTTGATTTCTCAGGTGGCGGAGCAGCAGGAGAAGATCCTGGCCGCCAGGAGACGAGACCCGGACGCAAACCCCTGCGGGGCCGTCGATTACTACAACTCGAAGTGAGTCATTGCAGTACATGCCCTACAGCATTGCGCGCGTCTGGTCGGGCCGCATCCATGTGGCAGTGCATGAGTCAGAGGCTCCGAGCGCACGACCCTTGCCGGGCGATCGTCCTTTAAAATGTTCGGGTCAAGGTCATGTCAAGACATGGCGGGAGGGGTACTGCATGGTGGTGCTACTCTGTGCTGAAGCTCAAAGCCATGTCCGCAAGTCGCTATCGGCTTCCACCGTGGATTGCAGGTTCCAGAAGCTGGCGACGCTCGAGTTCGACCGGAAGCGGAAGTCGATGAGCGTCATCGTGCGCGGCACCGGGGCGGCGGCGGCGGCGCAGAACATGCTGCTGGTGAAGGGTGCGGCGGAGTGCGTGGTGGAGCGGTGCAGCCACATGATGCTGGCCGGCGGCGCGGTGAAGCCGCTGTCGGAGGCGCTGCGCAAGGCGCTGCTGGCGTCCGTGGACAGCATGGCCGAGGGCGCGCTCCGGTGTTTAGCCCTCGCGCAGAAGGTATGCCTCTAGAACCCTGTTGGCACTTCCTCACATGCATAATGGTGTTGCCCCGCTTCGCTCCGGTCTCTTTAATCTGCCGGCTGTCCGAGCTGGCAAGCCTGGCAGCGTCAATGTATTGCACAGACGGCCCAGCTGGCACATCAGCCCTGTTGGCTCCTAGTTCGTCGCCCAGAGCAACATAGCGATGCGCCCGGACATTGCGCAAGCACTGCAGTCGTCTTGACTGCAGCGTGCACTCTCCGGTGCTGCAGGTTGAGCTCGGCGATCTGGCGAAGTATGACGGGCCGCAACACAAGGGCCACGCGCAGCTTACTGAGCCGGCCAACTACCAGGCCATAGAGTCGGGGCTCACGTTCCTGGGCCTGTGCGGGCTCATGGACCCGCCGCGACCAGAGGTGATTTTGCTGCGACCTTGCTGCCGGCGCAAAGGTGTCGTTCCGTGCAGAAGTGCAGGCTTTGAAATATGATAGCGGTCGCTTGCTGGCCGTGCCTGCGGTTGAAAGCATAGTGGACACTTGCTCACGTAGGTGGTAAGCAACTATGCTGCTTTACTTTGCTATGACACGGGGTGAGCGCATGCATGTTCGTTTACAGGTGACGAACGCCATCGCGGAGTGCAAGGACGCGGGCATCCGCGTCATCATGATCACCGGCGACAACAAGCTGACCGCGGAGGCCGTCGCCCGCGACATCGGCATCTTCGGGCCGGAGACCGACGTCAGCGGCCGGTCCATCACCGGTGCGCACCGCCGCTGATCTCGTCAGCACCCTGCTCACGCATTGTTGATGCCGGACAGCTCAGCGCGACGCTGCTTTATTGTGCTGGCCTGCACCCTGTGCGCACGTGTGGGCAATCCGTGCTTGCCGCAAGTTTGCCACGAGGGGCTTGGTCCAGCTACCCAGCTGATCCTCTATGCAATCAGCGCTCACCCGACCCAACAGGCAGCATGTGGGAGGACTTGAGCTTTCCTAGCGTGCGCGCAGGCTTGGAGCTCAGGAAACTCAGCTTGGAGGACAGGATAGCATTCCTGCGCGGCGACGTGGACTCGGAGGGCCCCGTCATCTCGAGGGCGGAGCCGCGCGACAAGCAGGACATCGTGCGGCTGCTGAAGGAGGACGGCGAGGTCAGCCCTATTCCTTGGTATCGACATGTGTTTCGTTCCCGAGATGAGAACTTGGAGAAGCGTGGGAAAACAAATCAAAATCGTCTCAAAAAGGTGTGACGAGTCCGCAACGAGAACGTGACGAATTTCGTGTCAGGTGGTGGCCATGACCGGGGATGGCGTCAATGACGCACCGGCGCTGAAGCTCGCCGACATCGGCATCGCCATGGGCATCACGGGCACAGAGGTGCGAGGCTGCTTGCACACGGTAATACGCCGTTGTGTTCTGCTTGTCACGGTGCTCTGCTTGGCTACTCGCGGACCCATTGACGCACTGTGGCGCGGCAGAAGCAAGCATGCGAATGACTGAGGGGCAGAAACAGTGGTGCGACCGTCGATAAACTGACAGGGGTGTTGTGGCTACAACCTGGGCGGTCAGTGAACATTATGCTCGCGTCCCCGACAGGTTGCGAAGGAGGCGTCAGACATGGTCCTGGCCGATGATAATTTCTCGTCCATCGTCGCCGCCGTGGAGGAAGGTCGCGCCATCTACAACAACATGAAGGCTCGTGCCGACACGTTCTACAGCACTTGAGCTCCTCGCATGTGACTTACGTCCAATTGTTTTCGCTCCAAGGCAGCGTACGAGGCGTATTGCGCTGGCAACGTGCGCCGATGGCGCTGCTATGCACGCGCCTCTTAGCGTCCTCGGACCCAGCCATTTGAAGTGCACGACCCACCCCCAGGAATGACAGCAGGACATAGCGGCCAAGCTTGGCGAGTTACAGCCGAAGACGGCATGTCCGTTGACTGCTGCCCAGGCATTCATCCGCTACATGATCAGCAGCAACATCGGGGAGGTGGTGTCCATCTTCCTGACCGCCGCGCTGGGCCTGCCGGAGGGCCTCATCCCGGTGCAGCTGCTGTGGGTGAACCTCGTCACCGACGGCCCGCCCGCCACTGCCCTCGGCTTCAACCCGCCGGACGTCGACATTATGGAGGCGAGCTGCTTACCCAATGGTCCTCCAGCAGCAGATTTGAGGAGCTGCTGCCTTCCATGCAGCATTGTTGAGGTGTGAGAAGTGCTCACGACTTTGCTGGTGCTGCCATGATCTGTCGTTGAAGTTCCTCCTCTTGAGGCATGATTGTGAGAGATTGCGTGTGATGAAAGAGATCCTCATGCCCTATTTTGCTGGTCCCCCGCGCAGAAGCCGCCGCGGCGCAGCGACGAGCCGCTGATCACGGCCTGGATCTTCTTCCGGTGGATGCTGGTTGGCCTCTACGTCGGCTTCGCGACCGTCGGTAAGAGGTTGCACCACGAAAAGTTTGTGACCGTGGTCAAACAACTGTTATGAATATTCCAAACGTGGATTCACCATGTGAAACTACATTGCATCCAATCATCAAGAACCTGCATTGGATTTATGAGCAGATATTGTTTACTGTATTTCGCCCAGAAGTAATTTTCCATGCTGAGCAAGAGATGTATATTTTTTAGGTATCTTCGTGGCCTGGTACATGTACCCGTCGGTGCTGGGCCTGGACCTCAGCCACGACGGGCACACGCCTGTCACCTACAGCCAGCTCAGCAATTGGGAGGAGTGCCACACTTGGAAAGGCTTCCAGGTGACGAGTCTTTGAGAGCACTCTGGGCACAGTTTGGGCTGGCATACGTGTCTCGTCCTCAGCCATTCCTCAAGCTTTGCAAAACTGGATGTGTTTGGTTGCGGTCTCAACGCAACCACACAGGCTTCGTTCCGAATATTTTTCTGTGCTGCCATGGCCCAAATCGTGCTCCACAAAGAACCATTGCGAAATCCCCTGCTGACTGTGGTGCGGCTCGGTCTGACACAGGCCAACAACGTGACGTTTGGCGGCAACCTAATCGAGTTCAGCCACCCGTGCGCGTACTTCACGGAGGGCAAGGCCAAGGCGTCCACACTGTCGCTGTCCGTCCTGGTCGCCATCGAGATGTTCAACGCCCTCAACGCGCTCTCAGAGGTGCTTCCAGTCATGTCCGCGCTGTGTCGGTGCTGGGTCCGCGTGGCGGTGATGGACATGCGGACCTCGCTTTGTTGGATCTGCGGGTTAACCCTCCGAGGTCCGAAACATCAGGTTACGTATTGGCTGAGCACGCTCTCAAGGTGCTCTGCCGGGATCGCACGCCTGCACCGTATTGCTGCGCCTTTGCTACAGCCCCTCATCGTCTTGCGTCCTGAAGGGTGTGTGACCGAAGCCGTCATGAGCTGATTTTCTTTCCAGCATGCTGCATAAGGCTGTCACTGTGATGCTTTGTAGCCTGCGGGATGCGCCATGTCGCATGGACAGCGCCTTAGCGCCTCTTCGAGAGCACGTACCACCGTGCGCTGAACACCGTGTGTCCCTTGCTGTTCGCAGGACAACTCGCTGCTGACGATGCCGCCGTGGATCAACCCGTGGCTGCTGGCGGCGGAGGCGGTGTCCTTCGGCCTCCACTTTCTCATCCTCTACATCCCGGCGCTGGCCAACATCTTCGGCATCGTGCCGCTCAGCTTCCAGGAGTGGCTGCTCGTCATCCTCTTCGCGTCGCCGGTCATCCTCATTGACGAGGTCCGCACAATTTACTGGTTACTTGCCCCCTGATTGCTCTGATTCGCCGGTTGCTGTCTTCCAGCAGACCCGCATACGCGTGCCCGTTGCGTTATGCTGAGCCGCGCCAACCTCGAGCCCGCAATTATATCTGCATGGTCGCTTTGCGCGTTGATGAGATGCTGATCTACGGTGCTGCGGCTGTCGCTGCTGCTACACCAGACAGCGGACTGGCACGCTCTATGTACGCCAACGTCGGAGCACACACTGTGTGCTGATGGCTGCATGTATGTATGCAGGTTTTGAAGTTCATTGGGCGGAGATTCGTGAACCCTGTGACGCCTTCGCGCCGCGCAACGGCAGAACTGAAGAAGCTCAACTGAGGATGCACGACCTGCGATGTGTCCATGAACGAATCCAGCATAGCTCAGTGGTCCTGTGTCGTTGGCATCGTGCAGACTTGGCTTGACGCGCAATTACGACGTTGGAAAAGGGACACCCACTCGACAGGGTTTGGCAGAATGTTCGAGTGGCCATCTGATGCACAAGGACCAGCAGTCGCTGCCGAAATCTCAGATCGCTTTTGCAAACAAGCCGACATGCAGACAGGACAAATGTTGAACAGCCGCCACGGCATGAGCGCGACCAGGCTGACCGGACAGCGAGCACAGCTGCGTGGCACGCCGGTCGTCGGCAACCAGCGGAATGCACACCTTGCGGTCTCCCGCAAGGGCGCTGTCAGCGTCCGAGCAGAGAAGGTGAGAAAGCGGGGCATGCATGCTCGGGCGAGTGTGACACAGGCGGCGGTCGTGCGCGCAATGCAGGACTCGCTGCACCGGTTTTCCTTACGCATGCCACCCCAAGTCATCATCGCTTGGTTTGTGCTACACCATCGTGCATGCGCAGTTTCGGCGTGCGTTGATATCTCGATGTGACTGATCCGGGGACAGTTCATGCGCTGTCCTGCACCCACATGAATGGCACCCCCACTGCGCCCAACAAAGCATCCTGGACATCGATGCGCATTGTGTGTTGCATCGCCACCGCTTGCATGCGAGGCCCGGCCCCCCATCGTTCCCATTGGCTGACCCCATTGGTGTGCCCGGGGACACGCAGGTGGTGGGCATCGACCTGGGCACCACAAACAGCGCGGTCGCGGCCATGGAGGGCGGCAAGCCGACCATTGTGACCAACGCGGAGGGCGCGCGCACCACGCCGTCCGTCGTGGCCTTCACCAAGACCGGCGACCGCCTTGTCGGCCAGGTATGCAGCGTGGCTGACAGCAAATGCATGCGTTGCTGCGTGAATACGATGTACATCATCCTTGATGCAGTCACATCTGGTCCAGCGACAGATATGTCGTCTTCGGTCTGCAGTGACCGACAGAGTCAGCAGCGCGTGGTTTCTTGCTGCGCATGGTGCAGCGGTGCGTCGGGAGTGGACAGGGTTTGCAGCCCCAGTGTTTAGTCGACGCGGGCGCTGAGTGTGTCTGCTGCCATGTGTGTGCAGATCGCCAAGCGCCAGGCAGTGGTGAACCCGGAGAACACCTTCTTCTCCGTCAAGCGCTTCATCGGCCGAAAGATGAACGAGGTCGGAGACGAGTCCAAGCAGGCGAGCATCCGCTGCGCCGACCAATGTGCTGCATGCGTCAGAAATCATTCGGTGCATTGATCGCATAGTGTGCACCGTTCACCCTGCGGTCTGGCCCTCATATTATTTCTCCAAGCAAAATCTGTCTCAGCTAAGCAGAACAGGCAGGCTGCCTAGTGACGACACCATTGATGCTTCCCACCACCGATCACCAGAAATCACCAGCACCAGCCAGCGCGGTGTGTTGAAATGTCGCGGCCTCGATTGTATGCTCGGCTGTGCAATGCATGTTTGCTGAGGCTGCGCCCGTCGCGAACCAGGTGCCGTACCGCGTGGTAGAGGACGGCTCCGGCAACGTCAAAATCGCGTCGTCCAACGCCAAGCGCGACTTCGCGCCGGAGGAGATCAGCGCGCAGGTCCTGCGCAAGCTGACCGAGGACGCCGCCAAGTTCCTCAACGACACCGTGCGCGCTTCGGCGACCCTGCCTCATGCCAGATGGATGCACAAACAACCTCGCCTCCTTAGTATCTGCATGGCTTGGACATCTATCATGTAGCGCAAGGCACTTGTCTTTAGCGCGTGACCTGTTGCATCTGACGTATCCTACGCCCGTGGCTTCTTCAAGCTGAAGACTCAGGTTGATGCTGGACTAAACCTTGCGCAGAGCCGGGTGCCTTGACCACTCGTGAGCCTTCATGGGCGCTTACCTGACCCGTGGCTGGGCTTCGCCGCAGGTGGACAAGGCGGTGATCACGGTGCCCGCGTACTTCAACGACAGCCAGCGCCAGGCGACCAAGGACGCCGGCAAGATCGCGGGCGTCGAGGTGACAAACGAAACAAGAAACTGAGAAATGGAAAATCCCGGACATATTCTATGGCAATCCCAGAAGCTAGTACTTGACGGAAAACCTCTCCAACAGGTGTGATTATTGTATTACCAGGTGCTGCGCATCATCAACGAGCCGACCGCCGCGTCGCTGGCGTACGGCTTCGACAGCAAGAAGAACGAGACCATCCTCGTCTTCGACCTCGGCGGCGGCACCTTCGACGTCTCCGTCCTCGAGGTGCGTCATGCATCTCCGTGTGCCTCTGATGGTCTCTGATGGTCTCTTTCAGGATGACAATACAGCACCCTTGATTGAAGCTTCGCACGTCGTGGCGTGCCCGCTGCACCCTCAGTCTGGGCCTCTGCCGACTCGATTGCCCCAGATGTTGTGGTGTTGTAGTAGCCAGTCAGCCACGATCAGGTATGGCATCCTTCGCACAGCGTGTTCCACCTCTTGTGACGGTGGGCTCTTGACCCGATACCAGTGTTAGTACCCCGACCGTGCCCAAACCATACCTCGGCGTGTTGCGGAACAGGTGGGCGACGGCGTGTTTGAGGTGCTGAGCACCAGCGGCGACACGCACCTGGGCGGCGACGACTTCGACAAGCGCATCGTTGACTTCCTGGCCGATGACTTCCAGAAAAACGAGGGCGTCGACCTGCGCCAGGACCGCCAGGCGCTGCAGCGCCTCACCGAGGCCGCCGAGAAGGCCAAGGCGCGCGCTCTTTGTTCTATTGACATTGACGGTGATACCGTCTTGACCTTATGACGTCAAGATTGAGATGGTCTTCATGCGCGTGTGCTCTCATGTTCCTGTTGCATCATGCGCCTGCAGACAGCCTGGTGGTGACACCAACGCAAAGCAGTGCCCTCTTACACGGCGCCAGTAAGAACGAGTCTGCTATGGGTTTTTTCGAGCATCTCAGAAGCCGTGCACACCTGCATCAGCTGCATATGTTGGCTTGCGAGAAATGGGGGTCCAGCCATGCCTGGATCCGGTATCCGCCGATGCAGTGATGCGAGCAGATTGATGCGAACTGGCATCACTCCCTGATGAAGTTTTCAAACCCGGCCGCAGGTGGAGCTGTCGGGCGTGTCCAGCACCAGCATTTCGCTGCCGTTCATCACCGCCACCGCAGACGGCCCGAAGCACATCGACGCCACCATCACCCGTGCCCAGTTCGAGAAGATGTCCTCGGACCTCCTCGACAGGTGAGGGTATTTCATCACACCATCGTCTTGGTTACCCTCGAAGCCTGTGCTTGACTGCACACCTACATTGAAGGGTAAAACGGCGGTCGTGGGTCCTCTGTAGCTTAGGCTTGCCGCGGCTGATTACTCACTACTCCGGCTGCTCAGTCGCCGGAAGTGGCCTTTATCTTTAGCCCAGAGCAGCTTTTCTGGAGCCGTTCACGAGCGCACTGGCCAGCAGTGCCGCAGCGCTTTCTTTTGTGCTCAAACATGTTTGCAGCACAATCAAGTCTTAGGCTGTTCGGGCCGTCTGATGTGTTCACCGTCAGATTGGTCGGGGCCAACGAGCGGCAAACGTTAGTTGCGCACACGGTAGCGAGGCATTGCAAACAACTACCCTTACTGTCGCTAGGCTGTCATGACCTGCATTGAGACTCACGGTGGGGATGCCGGGCTCGTTTGCTACCTCCAACATGGGAAAACAGTTATAGGTTGTGCTGGACCTCTTGCTGCTCTATAACCTCTGCTGTTGCCTGACCTATTGTTTCAAATCCCGTCCCAGGTGCCGGATCCCGGTGGAGAACGCGCTGCGGGACGCGAAGCTGGACCTGAAGGACCTGAACGAGGTCATCCTGGTGGGCGGCTCCACCCGCATCCCGGCGGTCCAGGAGCTGGTCTCCCGCCTTGCCAACAAGAAGCCCAACGTCAGCGTCAACCCCGACGAGGTCGTCGCCCTCGGCGCCGCCGTCCAGGCCGGCGTCCTCGCTGGCGAGGTGCAGCTCCTCCCACCCCCACCCTTTACCTCGCATCGGTGCTGCAAGTCCCCTGCATGCGCACAATGCCGGGCAACACCACCAACAGAGTGGTCTTACAGGCTGGCTGCGGAATGCGCTTGGCCATGCTGTTCAGGAACACGGCACCTTGTTGCTGGTGTGCGTTCACATCGGACATGCGAAAATCGCTGACTTGAGCTCATGGCGGTTAGCTGCGGAGGTGCGCATATGATGCCATCATATTTTGACAGCATGGGGTTCAGAGGTGATGACCGCAAGTCAAATGAGAGTGCGCGTGCCGGCCGCAGGTGTCTAACCTGGTGCTGCTGGACGTGACGCCGCTGTCGCTGGGCCTCGAGACGCTGGGCGGCGTCATGACCAAGCTCATCACCCGCAACACGACGCTGCCGACCAGCAAGAGCGAGACCTTCTCCACCGCCGCCGACGGCCAGACCTCCGTCGAGATCAACGTCCTGCAGGTGAGTGCAGCCAACAGCCAGCGGTGTACTGCTCCCTCGACGTGCGTGATGACTTCGTGACA
>JAABUX010009269.1_pt1 | contig 11172 bp, 10 predicted proteins | sample 5561851 | NCBI WGS metagenome assembly JAABUX01 (sample SAMN10711883, study PRJNA513361) | rock metagenome | isolation source: Antarctica rocks | place: Antarctica: Victoria Land, Richard Nunatak red sandstone | collected 2016-01-03 | reverse complement strand
CCTATAGGATAGATTTTTAATTATATTATAAGCTAATAGTAATATAGTAATATAAATAGTAGTAAGTACTTACTTCTTTAAATTAATATACTTTTCCTATTTATCTTTATCTACCTTCTTAATTAGTAGTTTATATTCTAGTTTAATAACTTTAAGTATACTATTAATTATAAGTAATATATATATAATAATCTCTTATAACTTATAATTCTTAGTACCTTTAAACTTCTAAATTTTATAATAGTAAGATATAATAATATCTATTATAAATAGTTCTAGAAATACTTCTTTTAAAACTACTTTAAGTCTTAGTAAAAAGCTTATTATATAATTTATATAATCTTTAAAGTTATATAAAACCTAGGCTTATAATCTAATAAAATATATAATACTTATAAATTATCTATATATAATTTAGATATAATATAATAGTATTATAATAAATAATAGATAGATATAGTTATATAAATAGAATAATTATTATAAGAAATCTCTACTAGTCTATTAAGGCTCTCTAATTAGTAGTTACTAAGGTTAACCTAGCCTAAATCCTAATATTTCTTATACGACCTAGTCGAGCTACTACCTAATATTACTAGCCTAAGTGAAAAGACTAGCTTGTAAACTCGTCGCATTTAATAAAACTCCGGTCTTCGAACCCTACCTTACAGGCTATCTCTGGCGTACCAAGAGTAGGAAGTCGGCTGGCTTGACTGACTTACTACTTCTCGGATAGGTGTCCTCGTATAGATGTCCTCTATACTCTCCTTGCATTCCCTTTGGGATTCTCGCTTTAAGGATTGCAATATTTCGGAGGAAGCCTTCATTTCGGCACACGAGGGACAATCTGACAATGTGAAAATCAGTTCCATATTAGCCGCTGCAGGGAGAAGCCTGCCGCTTATACACTCCCATGAATTAAAGTTTTATAGTCACCTTGGAGTTGGAGCTAGTTTCAAGGTTAACTGTGAGGTTTATACAAAAAGGGATGAGACTTCGGAGCCGCAGCTGGTTGCCGTCAAATATTTGCGGCTACCCAGTGTCCCAGGTCCAGAGACAGCCAAATTCTATGATGGGATAATGAGAGAACTTCGTGTCCTTACCCATCCACCATTCAGATACCATGAGTGCTTATTAGAGCCACTGGCTTACGGTTGGTCTACTGGCCCAGAAAAAGGGGTCCACCCGTATCTCGTGGTAGATTACTCCGATCATGGCACCCTCGCCCAGTACCTGCAGAGGATCACGCCACCTGTCGATGAATGCCGGCAATTGGCTCTGGATGTTGCTATGGGACTCCAGGCCCTCCATCATACTAGGATTGTTCATGGAGATCTCAAGCCCGACAACGTATTGATATTTAATTGCGCTGGCGAGCGATCACAGGTTGCTAAGCTTGCAGACTTCGGAGCCTCTATATTCGAGGATGACTTTGAGGAGGGCCCTGTATCATACAAAGGCACCTCCAGATATAAGGCTCCTGAACACGCAGGTCGACTAGGTATCCCAATTTATAAGGCAGCTCAGACAAAGAAGGGGTATTACAAGGCCGACATTTACTCAATTGGCCTTTTGATCTGGGAGGTCATGAACAACGGAGACGACTATTGTGAATCTGAATGGCTGCTGGAGGGTGAATCCGAATTGCGATTCTTAGATCGTATCTGCGAGATCGAGAAAGATGGCCTCTTAAATAGGGCTCGGCTGTTTTGCGAGAATCGCTTCCGAGATCTTGGACAGACAATTGTCCAGAAGACAGTTATGGAAACATTCGAAGCAACGTTAAGGGATCAAGCAGCTTTGCGGGCAGATATTGACACGCTTGTAGAAAAGTTAGCTAATGGGATCAGGTACGTTGCCAACCCTTCTAGTTGCTGCACATATGTTCAACTTTGTTATGCAGTAAGACTAGACCAAAACCTGTGTATCCTCGGATTCGCAGCCTCCCACTTTCCAAAGACGGTGATGGACCTCACCCCAATGGCTTGAAGCTCCCTATGGTCAGAACAAAGGCGCCTATGGACAGGAAAGCTCGTAAACAGCAAAGATCAAGCGGCGCTTTCCTATCAGCCCCAAAATCAGCCCCTGTTATCAATGTATTCGAGGAGTCCGAAAGAATAGTAAGGGCAAGGGAGAAGCCAATTTTCAAGCTTACAACGGCAAAGCCATCTGCCTTGACAGAATCCCCTAGCGAAGTCAAGGGCCTATCTTTACTACTTCAAAGGGAGCCAGCCCCAACGGCAACAGAATTCCGCCGACAAAGCTTCAACGTCTTCCAGGTACGTCATTTATAAAAATTTAGAGATTTACGCGAAGCTTACGATCAGGTGTTTGCGACTGCCGCCTTCCCGCCATGGAGCGTTCAATCTGCCATTTTTCAGGATTTGATGACGCAGACAAAGAGTTGTTACGCGGAAGTCGAGGCTGCTGACGCTCACTTCCAATTGAGCTTGTGTTACCAGACTGGCTTTGGAGTGGAGCCAGACGCGAGGGAGGTACTATGTCATCTGCGGAAGGCTGCAACTGTAGATCCAATCGCCGCATCCGTGCGGCGACGATTGGAAATAGCATGTAACGATCAGTCATTGATGAAGCTCGATTTTGCTACCGAGGTTGATTACGAGGTTGAACCATTGATGTCGAGCCCGCTCTACTTCTCGACTCGCCTCCGCTTACATCAAAAGAGCTTGGCCAAGATTACCGAAAAACGAACATGGAAATGCGATACTGTACAGTTCACATTATTGGGTCTTGGTCTTCTGGACTGCCTGTCCCATCGATCTGACTGTCACCAGCCGTGTGTCAGTTCGGACCCCCATGGTGTGATTTTGAGACGAGAAAATCTCCTAAATTTGGCTGCAGAAGTTGGGAACCCTACCCTAATCCATACACTCATTTCCAATGAGAGGTGGAGTGAAGCAGAACTTAGGTCTGCTCTACTGAAAGCTTGCGAATATGGAAACTTTGTCGCTACAGAGCTCCTATCCGTGCACTGTCCGCAGCTACCATTTACAAGTGACAAAATCTCACCTCTACACTGGTTAATAATGTTCGACCAAGACGAAGCCCGACGATTGGCTGTTTTGTTGGTCCTTGGATCCGGTGGTGATATAGAGAACGCAAATGGTATCTGCAAAGATTTGGTCAACGTAATGCCACCGCCTGGCAGTGATCCGATCATATTTCCAGAGCACTGCCTTCAACTTGCTGGATCACCCCTCCACTGGGCCGTTGGCGCGCGGAATCTCGCTCTAGTCACAATACTAGTCGAGCTTGGTGCGAATGCATACCAGCGCTGGTCTCCCAACCGAGCACCAGAAAATGATTATCCAAGTCACCAGCATCCTGGTTTTACACCGCTTGAGCTAGCTGTTGCCTGGCATATGCCTGAGATTGTCGATGCCTTTTGGAAACGTACGCCGAGTTCTCTCCGGATAGATCTCTTAGAATCATCAGATGTGCCCCACTACCTAGGTCAGCTCTCTCTACCATTCCTCCGGTACATCATACACGGTGCAAACCACGTTCACGCATTCAATGATACAATCCATACTCTTCAAGCTTTCGCTTTCGACCTTTGCCGTCGAAATAAACAGGGACAGTCGGTTTTAATGGCTGCTTTGGGAGATCCAGATCAAGATATATACATGCTTCAGGGTATTCTAGCAGCAAGTGGTAGTGCTGAAAGGGTCACTTCAGATGGCAAGAATGCAGTGACCTTGGTCGCCGCCACAAGCTTAAGGCGACAGAATAATCCTCAGAGAATGGAACTTGCAATGAAAATGACTACCGATATCAATGATACAGATGACTCGGGTTGGAACGCATTACACTACCTATCAGTTGAGGATAACGCTACATTGTGCAAAATGATACTGCGACATGGGAATCTTGACATCAACAGACAGAACGCCAAGGGAGCCTCCGCTGTCCATCTGGCAGCAACGTTCAATGCAGCTACAGTCTTGGTGCTCTTGCTTCACAGCGGCGCTGATATTGAGACTTGGGACCAGGATGGATATACCCCATTGGCCCTGGCTATACTGAATCGTCGGAGGTCTGCCATAAGATTCCTTGTTGAAGCGGGCGCAAACACATTTCTACGAAATGGTGAAGGCGCTTCTAAGATCGGCGCACTCCACATTGCAGTCTCTGGACCCAGTTCGTTGGACAGTATTGCCGCTCATCTTCTGGAAACGTATCCGGTTTTCGGTAGCTCATCTCACTTGAATCTAGTGGACGGATTTGGTTGGACGCCCCTTCATCGAGCCGCGTATTTTGGTGATTACGAGGGTGTTGCCGCTTTGTTGAGCTATGGTGCTGATAGCGAGGCTCAATGTTGTCGTCGCTTTCCCATTGCTCCAGGGCGAACAGCATTCGATGTGGCCTCTAATTTACTCCAAAAGATCAGCACTGATTCCGGTCTCGGCTCTGATCACGCTTCAATTATAAAAGGAGGTGCAGTAGCCATTGCTGCTTTCAGACTACGTCTTGAAGAGGTCAAGCTGATTTTGACGCAAAAGCGTGGGGTATGATGTGGAACGAAGATTCCGTACTTTTTTAGGAAGCCCATGTTCTTCCGATGAAGCTTAACCAAGAACAATCAGAGCCCATTTTCTTGCTGCCCGCTTGTTCATGGGATATTGCCAATAAAAACCACCATTACCGCACAGAAACTGTTTCAATATTAGTCGTTCATCACAAATGGGTGGTGTGGAGAACATCACTCTTACGTTGCTGTAGCAGTGAATATCTCATAATTACGGGACTTGGTGAACAATGCAAGAACTGATGAAAAGCCAGCAGTACATAAGGTGAGAACCCAAAGTCTCGCAGGCATTGACTTGGTGTTGTAGAGAGCGATGATAGGAATTGAAAGTAAGGCAACCGCTAATATTATTGTGAGAAACCGTGAAAGTCGCACAACCCGAGACGCGGTAAACATGATCACATGGTCGTCTGTTGTTTTGTTCGCATCGTCCTAGATGAGCTAAGGTATTAATGAGGGACGTTGATCCCGGTACGCGTGGGTAGCTGACCGCACTGGTGAGTAACTTTGAGCATCGTTACTTGGTTATACTCAGACTTATCTCAAGAAAGATTTCGTACCATAGGTAGGCCCCAGCGATGGAGAAGAGCACCAATTTCCGCCACAACTACGTCAAGTCCTCCCTGATCGTTCTGGTCGCTGGGCGCTATGAGATCGTCCCAATCATTGAGGAAGGAAGACTCTGCCATCGTCAAAGGCTTATTGCCTTCTAGCCATTTGGCGACACTTTCGATGTTGCGCTGTTTTGGTCTTACACGCTCGAGTTGCCGGCAGTATATCTCCAGGGTTTCATCTGTTGATCTTTCCGTCAACATCAGGCTTCTTCATTAGGTCCAGAACGATCCCTATACCGTAAGCGGGCAATTTAGCCTCGACCTCTGCTAGTAAGGCTTTTCGGGCTAGATTCTTGTCGTCTCTCCTTGAGTTCAAATGATATGGTGTTTGCTCCTCTGCATCCAGCTCTTGGAGCCTTTGTTCCATTGCGATAAGCTGATCTTGTTTATGCAGAAGAATGCGTGCATGTAATTCTCCAAAGCGTCTGAAAAGGGCGAAGTTCTTATCACTAGCAATGAATGCCGAAAGTCGTGGGTAACCGGATCGGCGGCTCTCGACAGCAAGATATAAGTCATCACTACAATCAAATTACATAGGCTACTAACTCTTGCTTGGATGATGTATGAAACAGCGCCTCGATCTACGAATGGCTGGTATATAATCTTACTTGCACCAAAAGAATCAGTTGCAAAGGATCGCTTGACATTGAAGCAGCGTGAAGACGAATGCATCTGATTGCAGAATAATACTCACGAGCCTGCCGCTGAATAAATCTCACCGGGTGTGAGGCACTCGTTCCATCTGGTGGGGCTATATTCGAGCCATTTTCAGACATTTCGGTGATGACTTGAGCCAGTTTGGTATTCAAGGCCACATTGCTCAATGCTAAAGCTAGGGTGGATGCCATTCTTCGATTATGCCGGAGCACTTTCATATATCTCGACTATTTTCGCCTCACAATCCCGTTGCATCATGTGGTTGGCACAGCTATCGACGCCAAGTTGGGCTCAGAGGACATAACACGTGTATACATGCAATTGGTGGGCCAAGACAAGGCGCAGTCTAGTGCCGATCTCTCACCAATCGCTTCATTATCCAGAATCGCATTACTGTACGGAGGTTGTGAATATGTGAGGGTGCTTGCAGCCGTTTACTCTCCAGAGTTATACCTGTACTTGATTGAGCGAGCGACCCTTCAGGATAGCCTGATTACAGAAGGACCTTTCGTAAGACGACGCAGCCTGAGCAACAATCCATGGATGCACCTGTGGATAATAGACATAATCGGGCATACAATTTAGACAGAATGCGAATTGAGCGAGAAGATGATATAAAAGATTACACCCTACATTATTGACTACCCTGGAGTTTGTACTGTCTTTCTGACTTTTAAGACAGTGCTGCGTAGCTCACATAATCCGTTACGTGGCGCGCACTACCAATCTCTCCTCAGTCACAGTAGTCGGGTGCTCCTGCCCATTATCCACCCGCTTGATCTTGTATTGTTTATCGCCCATACTCGCCGATACCGTGTACGGTCCAGCCGGCTGGCTTTGCCCGGGAACTACCAGATACACCACTTCATTGACAGCATAGAGAGATGGTAATGGAAACTGTGCCTGGCGTAAGTCTTGCACCAGGCTTACGCTATAGTTCTCAGACTTTCTCATACCGCGATATTGCTGTTCTGATATTCAGTAACCCTTGAGCGGTACTTGAACGATCCAGGTACAGCCTTAGAGAAGCGTTGATCGGCCTGAATTCCTATGTATCAGTACGACCTGCTCTTGACGCTATCTAAGGAGCTTGGTAGCTGCTTACCGAGTCAGACCCCTCGCTATCGCTATCAAGCGCTTGATTCATAGATTTCGTCCGCCCGCGGCCTGTACTAGACCTCAAAGCAGACATGCTGGGAATAGAATTGTTTCTGCCAACGGGTCCTCAGGGTGGCAGAAGATGAAGAGCTCACTAGTCACTGTTAAGACAGAGTTCCAAAAGAATTGAAGGAAGTAGCGAAATGGGAAGATCTTTACGAAGCCTTGGGGTCACCGGAAGCCTGCAAGGCTACCTGGTAAGGCGAGATGCATAAGGCAAAAGCAGGCCATTTCAGGAACTACCCCGCAGCTTATGTACCGATACCATGATGAACGCTTCTTTTTGGACGTTTACTTCCTCAAGGCTGATACTTTGGGATGTCTGCAGAAATAGACTTTTCCAAGCAGTTTTACGAAAACAGCCAGAAATTCTTTTCCGAAGGAGTGGAATATGCAAGCGTTACGGCTTTGCTTCTGTACTGGGAGGAAAATGACATCAGCCCTGAACAGGAAGTCAATACATTTCGCGAGCTTCTAGAACAGGATTTTGGATACTCTTCGTTAACATTCCTTATCCCATCCCATCGCGCTCAACAAGAATTGAACAAGCAGGTATCTGCGTTCATTGCCGACTACTCCAGTCAAGTTGACACCTTGGTTCTTGTCTACTATGCAGGACATGGTGATGTGGACGACAAGGGAAGAAGTATATGGGCAGCGTAGGTGCCTTGAAGCCAATGATTTTGACACTTTTGAGGAAGATGATTGACTCACTAATCCCAGCAACGTAGAAGGTGGTCCCACATTATCATGGTGGAAAGCCCAGCAGCTGCTGTACGATGCCGTCGGCGATGTTCTAACAATATTGGATTGCTGTAGCGCTGCGCTTGCTTCGAAAGGAGATAAAGAAGGCGGTAAATTTGAGATACTTGGTGCCTCTGCAAAGGGCCTTCGAACGCCAGAACCTGGGAGTAATTCTTTCACAACCATTCTTACTAAGCACGTTCGTAAGTCGCTCAAGAGAAACCACCAGATCAACGCCCGTAGTCTTCATGGAGAGCTCCTGGAAAGTTCCCAACTTACAGGTACAGCTTATTCGGTTTCGAAGATTATGACCACTGATGAGTGTTGTAGAAACTCCGCAATATGCAGATCTTGCCCGCAGTAATCCCAGGAGCATCGTCCTTCAGCCATTGAGGCCTCTACAACACGAGGGTTTCGTCAAAAAGTCATCGTCTTTCCTGATGCTGAAAGTCTCGTTAGCAGAAGATCCCACAGGCATGAGAATCGCAGAGTGGTTGAAGACGCACCCACCCGAGGGGGTCACTGCAGTGAGTGTTGAAGCCTTGATCCTCAAGGCTAGAAAGCTCCAGGGATTGGTAGACCATACAGCCTTCCCACCCGGATCTACGTTTAGCAGATTGTCGGAGAGCGCGCAAAGGGAACTCCTTGATCGACTGCAGTGCTTAGATACAGTGATCCATTCAGCTGATCATTCAGCCCAAGGATCTCCTTTGAGCGCAGAAAACGCTACTATAAGTAAGTCACTCAAGGCTATCGACCAGTCGGTAAGTGCAGTTTGCAAAGCTGTCGAGACGCCTATCCTCCTTGATCCTTACTTCTCGGATCGTGCGGGACTACAACAGGCTCGCGATGAGATAGCAAAAACTGCAGGCGCTCAAGAAGCGATCTCTCTTCGACAGCGTCTCTTAGGCATCTCAACAACCCCAGATCATCTGGAAATCCGACGAAATGCTTTGTATTTCAATTCGCACACCGGCGAATCTGCAGCAAATTGTCGTTTTCGGACCGGCAGATTGAGAGACCATACGATTCTGACGGAGTGGTTTCCTTACCAGTATTGTGACGGTGACGTCGACTCCGACAACTTACTACCACCTAAATGGGAGATTGAACGAGTCGAGAGAACGACTGCAATTTTATGCGAGCCAAAGAATGACAGCTTCCATATTCTGCCGTGCATGGGCTATCTCAGCGAACCCCTTAATCGGGGTTTCAATCTTGTGTTTGAAAGACCAGGAAAGGGCAAGGAGGATGTCGAGCCCATTGCACTTGGACGGATGTACAAAATCGCAAGAATAGTTCCTCTCGGTCACCGCATTCAGCTGGCTTACGAGCTCATCTCTACACTAGAGAATTTCCATCGCGTTGGCTGGGTTCATAAGAACATCTCAAGCCATAATATCATGTTTCTTCCGCAAGACCCACATTCCTTACCAACCCCCACCTCTGTGAGAATTGAAAGACTTGAAGACGCCGCACGGACAGATCCCGACAGAGTAGATCTCGCGTCACCGTGGCTATTTGGTTACGAGGCTTCGCGACCTGACGACATCGACAGCAATTTGCAGGAGGACTACTCCCTTGGTAATAACATCTATCACCACCCCGCCCGTTGGGGTAAGCCGAGTGTGAGCTTCACCAAAGCGCATGATGTGTATACTCTTGTAAGTCAACAAGCCATCTTCGATCAGCCCTACCACGAATTAATTTACCGAAGGGTATCGTTCTCTTAGAGATTGCGTTCTGGAAAGACATCTTGTCAATAGCGGAGATTCCAAGACCAGATGCGTCCAACAGGACATATCCAGTCGTTCCTGAGAAGATAAAAGCCCGGCTTGTCGCGAAGTGCAGTCGCACGTTACCACATCAGGTTGGGCAGGTGTTCACGGATACTATACTCGCATGCCTCGATTTTGAACAGGAGACCAAGGAGATGACGGCTTATGATCAGCATCGGTACTATGAAGCGAATGTAGTGGATGGGATAGTGAAGATTGTTGGTAGAATCTGAAGGTTAAGTGTATAGTCTTGGGTTCGGTAATAGGGGGTTTCAGACTGTTCTGTAACTAGGAACAGATCACCTTTTAAACCATCTTATTTTCCTTGATTTAGTCCGAATATAAATAATATAAATTAACTAATCTATTCTAAATATTAATTTAGCTAACTATATCTATACTAGGTTATTACCTAGCGACCTCGCTATTATATAGAGAAATATCTATATTCTTACTACTATTTATTACAGAAAAATTTCCTATTTCTCTACTACTATCTATCCTTAATTAACTATACTATTACTTTATCTATATAATAGCTCCTAATTAAGCTAGTTCTATCTACCCTCTAATAAACTAGATATATAAGGAGGACCTTAGTTAGAAGATCTAATATATCCTTTATATATATCCTACTATTTAGAAGGCCCTTTATCTTATAAGTAGTAAAAAGACTAATAGTACTATTAAGATAAAAGTATATAAAGAATTAGTTGAAAGAGTTATTCCTAGTACTTTATATACTAAAGGATCTAAGATTAAGGTAGGTATTACCTTTTATTCTAACTTTATAAAAAACTAAATTACTAAATAAGAAAGATAGTAGAAGAAGGCTAAGGACTCTCTTAATATAACTAGTACTAGTATTAATCTAGAAGAGGGGCTTATACCTAAGAAATAGGATAGCTTTAAAGGGAAGGAAATATAGGATATATAAGAGGAGGTATTAAAGATCTACTTATAATTCTTTATTATAAGGGATATCCTAGGCTTCTAATATTTTAAGGATAGTTATACTATTATAAATAGTAACTTAACTCTTAATATTAATCTAATAGGTTAGAGTATATTAAAGAAGGTTAGAATAAAGTCTTAGAAGGTATAAGCTAATAAATAAGGTAAGGATATAGTTAGATAACCTTCTAATACTAGCTCTAATCTTAAACGGGAGCTTAATATTAATATAATAGCTAAAGAGGATAATAAGAATAATCTATATAAAGAAAAGGAGGATAATATAAAAGGGGAAGAAAGGGGAGAAATAGGAGTATTAATAGAATAGGCCTAATATAATAAGATATCTTTATTATAAGGTATTTATTTTCTAGGTCTTCCTACTTCTCTTACTTAATATTCCTAACTTTTATATAAGGTTTACGCCTTAAAAGCTAGCTAGCCTTTATCTAGGCCTTTAACTTATATTAGGTTATATATCTACTAATATTCTTAACTAATAGATATTACTAAATTACTAAAGCTCCTTCCTAATATATTAAGACTATTCTAGTTATTAATAATAGTACTAAATCTAATACTACTCCCCTTTAAGATTACCTCTCCTTTCTAGATAACCCTTCCTATATCTTATCGCTATACTAGTAGTATTATAATAGAGCTAAGTAAAGGCCTTAAGTATATTAGTATTATAAAGAATAAATAAAAGAGGGTTATA
>JAABUX010009267.1_pt1 | contig 11172 bp, 7 predicted proteins | sample 5561851 | NCBI WGS metagenome assembly JAABUX01 (sample SAMN10711883, study PRJNA513361) | rock metagenome | isolation source: Antarctica rocks | place: Antarctica: Victoria Land, Richard Nunatak red sandstone | collected 2016-01-03 | reverse complement strand
GTGGCATGGCAGCGCGAGGTGCGCGTGCTGCGCCATGCCGACGACACCGTTGTCATCCCGAGGGACGTGGCCACATTCGTACGCGCCAACCTTGACCTGCGCGCGCTTCTACTCGTGCACACCGAGATTGGTACTGGCGCGCACATGGACCTCGCCGCCGTCGCCGCTGCCGTCCATAGCACAGGCCACATGCCACTGCTCGTGGTTGATGTCGCCTCTTCGCTCGGCGCCGCGCCGATCCAGCTTGACAACTGGGGCCTCGACGCAGCCGTGGGCAACAGCCAGAAGGCACTGGGCGGACCCGTCGGCCTTGCGTTTGCCGCCCTGAGCGAGCGGGCCATGGATGCCGTCGAGCATGTCTCTTCACCGCGCTTTGCCCGTGACCTGCGCATGGTGCGCCGTTACGCCGCGCGGTACGAAACGCCCTACGCCGTCTCGACCCCGCTGCTCGGCGCCCTGACCGAGGCGCTGCGCCTGTTGCACGAGGAGGGGCTTCAGCGGGTATATGACCGCCACCGTACCCTCTCGCGCCTGGCCTATGGGGGGGTGAGGGCGGCGGGGCTCGTGCCGCAGGTGCCGCAGGCAATGGCGGCACCGGGGGTGACAGTCGCGCGTCTGCCCGTTGGACTGGACAGCCAAATGATGCGCGAGGAACTGGAGCGCACGCATGGTGTACTGTTGGCCGACGGGCGGGGGGCGCTTGCGGGGAAGACGGTGCGCATCGGCCACCTTGGCCCGCTGGCCACAGAGCAGGCACTTACTGAGGCTTTAGCAGCGATGCGCCTGGTGGTGCATGAGCAGGTACAGCGACGAGACGCTGGCCGCTGCTCGGCTGCTCCATACCCACCGCCTGCTACAGTGACCGCGTTGTAGGTGGTTGTGTAGCCGGGTGGCAGCAATGTCATCCAGCTACACAACCACCTGATGGGCAACCCGTGGCCCATGCTGGCGCTTGCTCCCCATAACCCTCTAACGGGCTGTGACGGGCGGGCGGCGCTGTGCGGCGCTCTGGTGGGTACACAGGCCCGCGCGTCCTGTCGCCCCATGCGGTCCCTGCCCCTTATGCGTGGCGTGGCGGCCGTGGGCGTCGCTGGGGCGCTGACGTGGCTGGAGGCGGGAGCTGGGGCGCGTAGGAGGCCTAGTCCCTGTGGGCCTGGCGGGGCTCCTGGCGGTCGTGGGCGCGTCGGCGTGGGGCCCCCGGCGGGCGCGTCTGCAGTGGTACTTTGCGCCAAGGTGTTGACACGCCCAAAATCCACGCCCACGCCTACGACACTGGATGAGGCAGCGAAACTATTTCGGGGCGATTCACGCCGGCCCTCCTCTGACGATGCCCTTCGCCAGAAAGTTCTGCCGTTTTGCGCCGCAAGATTTGCCGTCCACTGGTCATCCTCGACGTCGTGCAGGCGCTGGGCATAGACGAGGGCGACAAGGCCGTAAAGCCGCGCGGCCATCGCCATGTCGTCGGACTGTACAGCGGTAGAGTCGGCGTGGGCCTCATCGGTAGCTGCGGCGTCCCGTCGCTCCCGTGCTGAACGCGGGGCATGGCCTCGACGGCACGGTCCTGATCGGCGAGCCAAGCGTCTATAGTCGGCGCGGGTGAAGATGAGTTCGGGTCCGTAGAGTCCGGGGCGGTAGTGGCGGGGAAGCTTGCCCTGACGCACGACGCGGCGCAAGGTCGTGGGGGCTCAGCCAGCGTAGAAGGCGGCCTGGTCGAGGGCGAGGGTGTCGCTAGCGTCCGGCCCCTTCTCCTCGCTGACGGTGGCAGCGGTAGGCATTTCTATGGTGGGCTCACCATGTAGCGTGGGTGGAGCTGGCGGGGGCTGCTGATCGGGTAGGGTGTGGTCAATATCGCTCATGGTGCGTAGTGTAGCGCAGTGATGCATGGTGGCACACGCTGCACGAGGGTGCGGCGGGTTCGAGCCGCGCGGGACACAGTCTTATTTTATGTACGTTGACGGATCAGGCTGAAGTGCATTGTAACATCGACGCATCAGCTCTTTCATCTCACGCATTGATCGCTCGTCAGTAAATTGAGGCACGATATCGCCGTCGAACAGTACAGCGCGCCGTAGAAGCACCCCGATGGCGTGAAGTTGCTCGTCCTTTTCCTGAGCAGACATTATCTGGAATATAAGATCCCAACCACGCTTAGTGCACGGAAAGTACTTATTACCGTTTACTGTGAGCATATCGTCTACGAGAGACAAGTTAATCCACCTTTAATTAGCAGCCTGAGTACATAGTACTACTCTCGTAATTATCGTCACGCGGCCGCCTAAAGGTGAGGATGCGCGCATCGTGGACCGGGACGCTAACGCCGGGGCGAACAGTGGGCGGCCGGGTGGTATAGTGAGTAGCGCGCGTGACCTTAGACAGAGATTAGGTAAGAGCTGTACAGTGGACCTGCTCACGGACAGGTAGTGCTTTGGGGAAGATATTCTTCGGCATAAATACGCGTAGAAAGAAGGGTTGCTCTTCTATAAAAGCAGACCCCGTGATATTTACGCGCTCTACATCCGATGCAACTCTACGATTTTGATGCCCCGGTTTATTCTGACGGGGATGTATATCTTCCCACCAACGTTACCTGTCCGCTGAGCAGGTCCACACTCTCGCACGAGGATAATATTAGTGGCCGGCGTGTTTGTGTTTGAGGCGTAGACTGAAGCCGTGTCTGACGCGTCCGACCACATCGCGGACGAGGGGCACCACGAGACCCGCAGCAACATTCAGGGCAAAGGCTAACACTACTTTGGCGTGATGCCATTTCCCCGGTTCAGCGCCTGGACATAGTAACTGGTAGTGAGGCGCGGTGAACCGCACAATCATCGTTAGGGACGATGCTAACTGGTCAATGTGACTGGCGATTTTGGAAGTCGCCAAAGTAGTGCTAAGTAGACACTGGTAAGTTCGTGCACACCCGGTATGGCTGGATGCGTGTTTCTCGCAGCCTCTTTGGCATGCACGAACTTACCAGTGTCTACTTAGCGCGAGTTCTTCCAACTGGACACTCCCTCTCCGGAGGCGACTAGGCGCTTGCGGCGTCAGCATCGACAAAAAGTTGTCTATGCTGCGAGACCCAGGTCCTAATGCGGAAGGTCGCCTTTCCAAGGATGTCAACAGTTATGTGGCCGAGTCCAGGCTGTCCACTCAGTAGCTTGGTTGCGTTCTGATTCCTGACGCAATCCCGACTTGTGTGCCGCTACGCACCCTGAAGCCTGCGCAGGAGGGTAATTGCGCGCTCTGCCATGAACTCACCGCCTCCAGGTCCGATCCGCGATGTACGTGTCGGCCACGACTCGAAGCCTCCGTTTTCGAAAGCGCGACGCGTAATCACATAACCAAGATAGTCGTGCGCGTTCCCGGCCACAATGGTGCTGCGGAACGGCGACTGGGCCTTGATGGCAAGGGCAAACTCCACGAACGGCAGGCCGGGAAGCCCAACCAGCGCGTAGGAGCCGAGGCCAAACACCTGTACACCCGCTGGCACTGCCTCGGCTCCTTCCTGACGCAGCAGGTCCGCCTCGTACGCAAACGCCTCGGTCGCCTGTGGGAGCTTCAGCTCGATGTCGGCCCGGTCGCGCGACCGCACAGCGTCCCGGATCGGCAGGACCATTGTCTCGCGTGCCCAGCCAAGCCGCACCAGAGGATCGCACGATGTTTCCAGCTGGACGGCCATGACTGCACTCGCGACCATATCAGCCGTCCACTCTAGGTCGTAGGTGTAGCTCACGTTCCCGCCGCACCCTGCTAGGGCCAGAACCGGCACGTGACGGCCGATCCGCGCATTCACCGCTGCCTGGACCAGGTAGGGTAGGTCGGCCGAGATCTGGTCGCTGGTCGAGAAACGGTTGTCCGCTGCAACGTTCCACAACAGGGACAGGGGATGACCGCGGCTGTTACGCACGACCAGGACGCTGAACGCCGCATCGACGGGGCCTTCCGGCGCAAGTACCTCGTCCCTGGGAACGCCGAGCCATGCCGTGATCGCCTTCATATTGCGCGTCAGCAGGCGGTGGTTGTAGAGCAGGTGCGGCAGTGTCGCCTGGCCGAGGCCCAGCGAGGCGTCCTGCAGCCGTGCACACGCCTCGCCCACCACACCGGCTATCCGTGGACCGAGGCTGGCCACGTAGCCCTCATCGACGTCCGCACCGCCGACGAGGGCCACGGTGGCGGCGCCAGCACGGGTGTGCGAGCAGAGCAGCATCACCGCGTCAGGGTCGAGGCCGGTTTGCTCGGCGATGAGCCCTGCCAGCCGGTCGGCGTCCTCGCGCCGTAACCCAACCAGGTCGAGCGTCACCAGCGCCAGCGTGCAGTCGCCGTCTGAGAGCGCCAACGCCTTTGCCAGCAGCGGCGTACGCACCCCGCTCGCGACGCGCGGCGCCAACTCGCCCACCAGCGATGGCTCGACTGGCGGCGTGATCTCCGTTTCGGCAACGCCTGCGGTGAGGCGACGTAGTGACATCGCTCCTCCCCTCCCCTGTGCCATGGCCCTATCAGTCGTACAGGTCTTCTAGCAATTCGATCGCTTTATCCACCATCAGATACCCGCCCTCGCGGCCGATGCGCGCGTTCAGCACCGGCCATACTTCGTACGAACCGCCGCCATAGGCCGCGCGCGTGGCCACATATCCGGCGTAATCGTTGGCGTAGCTCGCCACGAGTGTGTGCGGGAATGGTGAGCGCTCTTTGATCAGCAGGCCGAACTCCACGAACAACTCGCCCGGCAGGGCCACCAGCGCCGTCTCGCCCAGCCGCATCGCCATCACGTCAGTCTGGTACGTCGCCGCCTCTGCGGCCTCGGCCTGGAACCGCTCCACCTCCGCACGACCGTAGTCCATCCAACCGGGCATCTTCGTCTCGATGTCATGCTCCCACCAATAGCGAGAAATGTCGCGCTGCGCCAGGAACAACTCAGCCTTGCGGCTGCCGAGCTGAACCTCGGGCAAGGTGCAGACGTCACGGTAGATCGCAACGATGGCGCTGGCCACCCCCTCGGTCGCCTTCTGCAATCCCTTGTGGTCCTGGATGCCCTGGCCCTGATAGTCGAAATAGTTGGTGTCGCCACTACACCCTGGCGCGTAGAGGCAGGGAACGTGGCGGCCGATCCCGTCGTCGATCGCCTGCTGGACGGTGTACGCCAAGTCACCGGCGTACTTGTCAGCGAAGTTGAACGAGTTATGGCCCGTGAAGTTCCACAGCAAGCAAAACGGCCGGTATTGCGCATCGCGGACCACGAAGACCAGGAATTGCGCGTCGATCGGGCCTTCGGCGCGGTACGCTTCATTCGGTGGAATGCCCATCCAGTGTGTCCAGACGCCGTAGTCGCGCGTGTGCCGCCGCCGGTTGAAGACCAGCCAGGGCAACTCGGTCGCCACCGCGCCGATCGACACCTCCTGCAACTGCACTTTGGCCGCGGCAACGGCATCCGCGATCGTCGCTACTACAACGTCAACCCAGGCGCGTTCGCGCGCTTTTGCCGCATCGTCCCACCCAGGGTTGAACGCCGCCCGATACGTATGGAGGGTCGGGAGCATGGACGGGGCGACATGGGTGTGCGAGCAGATCATGACGATATGCTGCGCCGGGATGCCGGTTCGCTCGCTTGCCAGTACCGCCGCACGCAGCGCATCTTGCCGGTCGATCCCCATCAGATCCAGCGTGACGATCGCGACCTCGGCGTCGCCGTTGGCAAGGACCAGCGCCTTGGCATAGAGGGGCGTCAGGTAGCCGGTGGCGCGGGGGGCGCCGTCTTCGGTTGACAGCCCCAGTGCGGGCCGCAGTTCGATTTCTGCAACGCCGGCTCGTGCCCGTCCCCTGTTCATGTCACACTCCTGGCCCACCCCAAGATCAATCCATGCCCGCAGACCACTTGCATCAGACTTGTGTGATCGGCCCCGGCGGGCAGGGGATCGGGCATAAGGCTGTATGACGCGTTCACGATTCTGCTTCAAAGCGGTGGCCTGACGACGGGTCCGGCCCATCAGCTTGCAACGGCCGCCTTTGCCAGTTCACCTCCGTCTGCCACCAGCGACGTACCGGTTACGAAACCAGCGTCCTCCGACAACAGAAACGCGATCACGCGGGCGATCTCGACCGGGGCGGCGACACGGCCCAACGGGATCTTCTCGGCCCACGATACTCGCATCGCGTCAATCTTGTCTGGTGGGATGTCCGCCCACATCATGGGAGTGTCAGTCGAGCCGGGTAGAACGCAGTTCACGCGGATACCCTCACGGGCATAATCGAGCGCCATACTGCGTGTGAGGGCCTCAATGCCGGCTTTCGAGGCGCTATAGGCCGTCGTGCCCGGCATCGACACATGCCCCAGCACGGAACCGGTTGTGACAATCGCGCCGCCACCGCGCCGCCGCAGCGCCGGGACCGCTGCGGCGCAAACAATGTATGTTCCTTTGAGATTAGTATCGATGACCAGATCCCAGTGCTCCTCGCTCAGTCTGTCGACGGGCTGGTCGGACTCGACCCCGGCGATGTGCGCCACAGCATCCAGGCCACCGAACTGCTGCTCGGCCGTGGCGACCGCATGTCGCGCATCCGGCTGGGAGCGCACGTCGCAGGCAATCGCGACCACGTTCGTGAGATCCGAGAGCGCTGCGGCGACACGCTCACGACTGAGGTCGCTGGCCACGACACTGTATCCGCGCGCGCTTAATAGGCGTACGGTGGCCAGCCCAATACCGCTCGCCGCCCCCGTTACCAGTACGACGTTTGTCATCAGCACATCCTCATATCACTGATACCTGACCACCGTCCCTCTTGCTCCGACGCCGCTGTCGGGGCCGATGCTAGATCGCGATGCACGGCATCTGCTCCGGTGCCGGGTCGTGCAAAATCTCGCGGCCGGTTTCGGTCACCACATACTGATCTTCCAGGTCGAACCAGCCGTACTCGCTGACGAAGATGGGTTCGGCCGAGATGATCATACCTGGCTCGAGGACGGTCCGGTTGCCGGGGTGGACCGACAAGCCGCCCGTGTTGCGGAGGCCGTGTCCCACCCGCCCACTCAGGCGTTCGGGAAATCCATGCTGCTGCTGGACGCGCGCGCACGCAGTGTAGATGTCGGCGCATGTGTTGCCCGGCTTGATCATCTCCGCCATGGCGCGGTTGCACTCCCAGGTCACCCGGTAATAGTCGCGGACAATCTGCGGTGGGTCCCCGATGTACCAGAGTCGGTCCACGTCGCCGCCGTACCCACGGTAGCTCGCCCCACTTGCCCCCCGTGCAACCAAGTCGCCGTCCCGGAAGGCGCGGTCAGTTACGGCCTCGTGGAAGATGTTGGAGTCACCGGCCCCTGGATTGCGCACATCCCACAGGCCGCCCACCTGGTACGCATAGGCCGGGCTGAAGTGACCGGTGAACACTGCGCCCAGCGCGTCGACAAACTGCCGCTCCGTAAGGCCCGGCCGCAGGATGCCAGGGATCTGATCGTAGATCCACACGGCGGCCCCACACGCATTGCGTACACACTCGATTTCCCAGGGCGTGTGGACGCTCATTAGCCGCCGAATCACGGCCGACCCATCGACCAGTTGCGCCCGTGGCATCAACTCGCGCAGCGCCAGGAAGTCGTTGACGTTGATGCCCAGAGTCATGCAATCACCCAACTCGAACCCAAGCCGGCCGCGTTCCAGCCCCAACTCGGCAAAGACCCCCGGCATCTGCTCCAGCGCCCAGATCTCTCGGCGCGGCCACGTCGCTCGCTCCACGATGGGGTGGATATAGGTCACCCACGTGGAGCGCCGTGTCGTATTGAAATGTTCGCCGGCGCTCGTGGGGGTCATGTACAGGTAGTCGCCATCGGCAGTCAGGATATACCAGGCGGACCGGGCTTGGTGGAGGTCATGCCACTCGTGAGGCTCGAGCAGGCTCGTGAACCAGTGCCCGACGGCGCTCGACGTGATTACCAGGGCGTCGAGGCCCTCCTGGGCCATGAGGCTCCGCGTGCGGCGCAGGCGCAACTCGTACTCGTCTTTGCTGAAGTCGCGCTCAAGCGGGTAGCCGGGATAGTCGATCCACGGTTCGTGGACCTGCGCGTAGGCGGCATAATCGAAAGCCTCGTTGCCCATCGTGCCGACTCCTCCTTCACCGGGTTCACGGCTTCACGGGTCTCAAGTTGACAAATAGCCCGCACCACTAGTATCCTAGCACATATATGATATGTTGTCGCGGCAGTGACACAAGCGGGCCATCTTCCGAATGGAGGCCGAGATGATGCCGATTGAGCAGATACCAGCAGGGACGAAGCGGCAGTTTGTCGTCGATGTCGACACGCGTGATGAGGCGCCGCCCCGAAGTATTCCAGTCACCGTTGTCGTGGGCCAAAGACAGTCCCCCTGTGTGGCCTTCGTTGCTGCCGTCCACGGCGACGAGTACGACGGCATCCTGGCCCTGCAGGAACTGGCGCGCGAGATCGACCCCGCAGGCCTCAACGGTAGCCTGATCATCGTCCCCGTCGCCAACCCGTTCGCCTTCGACGCGGCGCAGCGGCGCACGCCGCAGGACAACAAGGACTTGAATCGGATCTTTCCAGGACGCGCGGACGGGAGCCTCACCGAGCGTCTGGCCCACGCCCTGTGCCACGAGGTGTTGCGGCGGGCGACCCTGGTCTGCACCTTGCACGGCGCCATGTTCACCAGCGTGTTCACCCCCTGGATCGAGTTCCTGGACGTGCCGGGCCCCGTCGGACAGGCATCCTACGAAGCGGCGCGCGCCTCCGGTTTCCCGGAGCTTGTTGCTTTGCCCAACGTGCCTGGTATCCTGATCAGCGCCATGGCTGACCTCGGCGTCCCTGTCATCGAAGGGGAGGTGGGCGGCCGCGGCACCGTGCAGCGTGAGAATGTGGCCTACTACAAAGACAGGGTGTACGCCATCGCGCGCCATGCTGGGGTCCTATCCGCCGTCGGCACACCGCCCGCGCCTCGGCAAGAACCGCGCACCTGGCACCTGTACCATTTGACAGCTGAGGTGAGTGGGATCCTCCTCAACGAGGTGACCCTGTGGCAGGATGTCAAGAAAGGGGATCGCCTGGCCACTATGCTGGACTTGCAGGGCGACGTGGTTGCGGAGATGCATGCCCCTCGCGATGGCAAGGTGGCTGGGTACCATGAGCATGCCGGCGTGCGTCCGGGCGAGATAGTCTTCTCCCTACTCTCGCCCGCGCAGGCACAGGTGTACGCTGCGGTGAGCGGTGATGGCCCGGTGGCAGCGGACTGGGCAATCGTGACCGGGCCTGGCCGATGAGGCTGCGGAGTGAAGGTGTGCCTTGAAGAACGTTTTTGCACATCTTTAGCAGCCTGATCTTGCACTCGGACGTATCATTCTGCGAATGGAAGTTGAGAGTGGCAGTATTCGGCAGGGAGTGTGGCAGTGTGAACCATTGCCACACTCCTTGCTGCGAGTTGAAGATGAGTTTGGTCATACGTACCTTTCGTTTCACCTCTGCCAATTTGTCTTCCGAAACTCCTAAGTTCAGGATAAGCAAGCGCGTTTGATGGTTCTTAATGACTGATTTGCGGCTTGTCCGCGGCTCAGGATCCAAAAAATCCTCTGGAAGAGTTTCGGAGTTGGTGTCAAATGAGTGCCACACTTCCCTTCTGATTCAGGAATCAGTGCCAGACTTTGCTTCCGAAGGACGGCTGCGCGTCCCATCGTTGCGCCTGTATTACCGCCATTGCACTGCCAGACTTACTTCCGAAAAGTGCCAAACTCATCTTCAATCCGCACATTCCACGCCTGATGCTCGGCGGGCATCGCCTATCGCGCGGCGTTTTTTGCAGGTGAACTTTGCACCAAGGAACGAAAATAGGCCATTAACTTGCACTGAGGAACGGCCAAAGGGGTGTGTTTCCGAGCGTGACAAGCGGTTATGCCCCAACCATGAAGAGCGTTCGCTGCTCATTTCATGCCTGGCAGAAATGTGCAACTCATCTCTCTATCTTTGCAGTTTTTGGGGGGATTGAGGCATGACGCTCTATCTGGTACCAAGAGGGTGCTCAAACGCCCGTGTCGCCAGGAGAAACGCCATGCCTATTCCGATTGTATGCCTTGATGCGCGTGTCCGCCAGTGGGCGGCGTGTTTCAGCCGCTGCTTCAGCAAGCCGCAGTATCAGCACTTTGTGACCGTGTTGTTGGGGCTGCTGCTGTGTCAGGACACGCGCACGCTCTCGGGGCTGCGGCGGCAGGTGGCGGGCGGGCCGAGTATCGCCAGCCTCAGCCGATTCATCGCGCGCGCGCCCTGGGACGAGGAAGCGATCGTGCGGACGTGGCTGGCCCGCTTCCAGACGCAGGTTGCCCCGCTGGTGCAGGCCGAGCGTACGCGTCAACGCCACGCGCGCCCCCGTCAGGTGGGCCGTCCCAAGGAACCCCTCGTGACCGGGTACCTGATCGGCGACGACTCGACGCTGGCCAAGCCCAAGGGCAAGAAGATGGAAGGGGTCGGCCACCACTACTCCAGCACGGCCGACGCGCGGGTGCGCGGGCACTCCCTGGTCCAAGGGTTTTACGTGCTCCTGGGGCGGCGCTGCCCGCTCACGCCCCGGCTCTACCAGCAAAAGAACGTCTGTGCCGCGCGCACGGTGCCCTTTCGGAGCAAAATAGACCTAATGTGCGACTCTTTTAGTTGGTCCAAGGGAAGCGTGTTCGCAGACGAGTGGGCATCTCACCGCTTGCAAGCGCGACAGCGCCTATCTGACCGAACGTTGTGCAGTCACCAGTATCCGTGTCCATGATGGGCGTCTTCAGAGGGGCGCGTTGCACTCGATTTGGCCGGCTTACGGACCGCATGAGCCCCCAAAAGGGGTGAAAGAGTTGCACATTAGGACCTTACGAGTGACATTGATCGCAAAATGCGCACAAGTTTGGGACCTTACGAGTGACATTGATCGCAAAATGCGCACAAGTTTGGTTTCGGCTCTGCCGCGTTAGGACCTTACGAGTGACATTGATCGCAAAATGCGCACAAGTTTGGGACCTTACGAGTGACATTGATCGCAAAATGCGCACAAGTTTGGTTTCGGCTCTGCCGCGTTAGGACCTTACGAGTGACATTGATCGCAAAATGCGCACAAGTTTGGTTTCGGCTCTGCCGAGTTAGGACCTTACGAGTGACATTGATCGCAAAATGCGCACAAGTTTGGTTTCGGCTCTGCCGAG
>JAABUX010009266.1_pt1 | contig 11173 bp, 9 predicted proteins | sample 5561851 | NCBI WGS metagenome assembly JAABUX01 (sample SAMN10711883, study PRJNA513361) | rock metagenome | isolation source: Antarctica rocks | place: Antarctica: Victoria Land, Richard Nunatak red sandstone | collected 2016-01-03 | reverse complement strand
GAACCAAATACAGCAGAATGCCTCTATCAGTGACCGGTCACCGCGTACAGTCACCGTCACTGACCCGGCGCATCCATTCTGTGGTCGGACACTGCCCGTTGATCGGGTGCTCTCTCTGGGCGAGGACGGCCATCTCGTTCTCCTCCTGCCTGATGGTCACCATCGCGCTGTGCGTCGCTCCGCGACCGACATCGACGGAGCGCCCCCTGACTCTCCGCACCCCTTCTGCCTCCCGCTGATCTCCGTTCGGACCCTCCTCCCTCTCACGCACCATGTCCAGGCCATGCTGAGGGCGAGAGAGGAGACCTCTGATGCCGTCCCACCCCACAGCTCCCAGTCCGCTATCGCGCACCTCAGCCTGTCCAGCGCTCTCCACGACAACCCAGCTGCCGCCTGTCTGGAGCCAGCTAAATCCGGTGTCCCGTCAGCAGGTAGCTCAGCAGTTGGCGATCTTGATTCGGCGTCGGCTCGATCATCACCCAACGGCAGTGAGGAGCGACGTGAATGATCGCGGCTGACATCGCCCACCCCCTGATCACGACCACGCACCGTGCCAAACTGGCCTACGTCTATGTCCGCCAATCCTCCCTGGGCCAGGTCACGCGGCATGGTGAGAGCACCGATCTGCAGTACCATCTCGTTGACCGCGCGGTCACGCTCGGCTGGCCCCGCGAGCGGGTGGTGACCATCGACGAGGATCTGGGTAAATCCGGCGCCTCGGCCGACCAGCGGCTCGGCTTCCAGCGTCTGATCGCCGAGATCGGCTTGGCACACGTCGGCCTCGTCTTGAGTTTGGACGCCTCCCGCCTGGCCCGCAACAATAGCGATTGGTACCAGTTGCTCGAACTCTGCTCCGTCTTCGGCACGCTGATTGCCGACACGGAACGCGTCTATGACCCTCATACCTACCATGACCGACTGCTCTTGGGCCTCTCTGGCATGATGAGCGAAGCTGAACTCCATCAGCTCCGGCAGCGTCTCCAGGCAGGCGAGTGGAACAAAGCAGCGCGCGGGGAGCTACGCCTGCCCTTGCCGGTCGGCTTGGTGCGGCTCCCGGGCGGGGAGGTGAGTCTCCATCCAGATGACGAGGTGCAAGCCCGCATCCGCCTGGTCTTCGATCGGTTCCGTGCGCTCGGCACCGCCAAAGCGGTCGTGCGGTCCCTGCGCGAGGCCAACCTCCCGCTGCCTGCACGCCCCTTACGCGGACCAGCACCTCATCCCCTCCTCTGGCAGCCGGCACGAGCCAGCATGGTACTCGGCATCCTCAAGAATCCGGCCTATGCTGGTGCCTACGTCTATGGCCGCCACACCTACGATCCAACCCGGCGTCAACCGGGACGGCCCTCCACCGGTATCATTCATCGTCCAATCGAGCAGTGGCCGATCCTGCTCCAGGACCGCTATCCTGCCTACATCAGCTGGGACACCTTCCTGGCGAATCAGGCACAGCTCGCTTCGAATCAGAGTTGCTACGTGAAAGAGGCGCGAGGGGTTCCCCGCAAAGGGCAGGCACTCCTCCAGGGCATCGCGATCTGTGGTCGCTGTGGTGCTCATATGGGGCTGCACTACTCCGGCCCCGCCGGAGACTTCCCGGTCTATAAATGCGTCGCTGCCCAGCGGGAGGAGGGAGCAGCGCGGTGCCAGGAAGTCCGCGCGCTGGGTCTGGATGCGGAGATCGAGCGATTGGTCCTCGAGGCATTGGTGCCCGACAAGCTTGCTCTGGCGCTCGCCGCACTGGAGCAACTCGAGCAGGAGGATGCGGCCCTGCGCCATCAATGGGTACTGCGGCTGGAACGAGCCCGGTACGAGGCCGAGCGGGCTCGTCGGCAGTACGACGCCGTCGAGCCAGAGAACCGATTGGTGGCACGCTCGCTGGAACGGCAGTGGGAGGAGGCGCTCCGCCGGTTAGAGCACATGGAGCAGGCCGCGCAGGCACAGCATCGGCAGCAGCAGGGAGCAGTAACAGCGGAGAATCGTCGTGCCATTCTGGATCTCGGAGAAGACCTCCCTGCCCTCTGGCACGCTCCCAGTACGACAGCCGCCGACCGTAAACAGCTCCTGCGCCTCATCGTCAAAGAGGTGATTCTCGACCAGACGCGTGCTCGGGGCAAAGTCTGGTTCCAGATGAACTGGCAAACCGGGGCGATCACGCAGCACTGGCTGGTGCGGCACGTTCATGCGTACCCGGAGCACGCGGAGCTGGAGGTACTCCAGGATCGCGTCCGAGCGCTGAACGCCGAACAGAAGTTGGACGCGGAGATCGCGGCCATCCTCAACGCTGAGGGATTCCGCACCGCCCGCGGTGGTCCCTTTACCAGCAATATCGTCTGGATCGTGCGCAAGCAGTGGGATATCCCCACGGTGAATCCAGCGAGCAACCCCGAGCGTTGGCCGGACAGCGCCTATTCCATCCACAGCGCGGCGGCCGCCATCGGCGTCTTTCCGGGTACGATCTACCAGTGGCTCTATCATGGTCTGCTCCACGGTGAGCAGATCGCCAAGGGGCTGCCCTGGAAGATCTACCTGACCGACGAGCAAATCATCGCACTGCGGGATTACGTTACACGAGTAAGACGGTTACCAAGGAGGGCATCATGATATCTTCAGTGATCCCGTGGCGGCCGGCGCCATTGTCGATCGTCTGCTCCATCGGGCAACCGTCATCAACATCAAGGGCAAGAGCTATCGGATGCGGGCCTATCACGAACAAGAGCGACAGGAAGGAGGTGCTATAGTCCGATAATCGGCTGCTCGGCACTCTGCACTTTTCATGTCATTCGCGCTGCACTTTTCGTGTCCCTCAACACCCCCACGGGAGGGCAACTCCATGAGCACGTGGGCACTATTAGGGCTTTCCCAGTAAGGCATTGCATCCTCTCGGCCGAACTGTGCCAAAAGAAGTGGTGCTGTCGACTACCACGACTCCGCTACCTAACCCAAGCTAAGCGACGCAGTCTAATGCCTCCCTATCGTTTCCAATAGTTTTCCCTCGACCTACAACAGCCCCCGCTGCCGGGCCACGCTCACGAGCTGGGTGCGGCGGCTGACCGCGAGCTTGGTGAAGAGGTTGTGGATGTGGAAGCGCACCGTCGGCTCGGTCAGGCAGAGCCGCTGGGCGATCTCCTGGTTTGAGCATCCCTCTCCCACCAGCCTGAGAACCTCAAGTTCCCGGACTGTGGGCTGCTTCTGGCTGCTGGTTCTCGACTGCACATCGCCGAAGGTGCCCTGGAAGTACGTCCTGCCGGCGTGAACCTGACGCAGAGCGGCCGCCAGTTCCTGGGGCGTCGCGCGTTTGGACAGGTACCCTCTGATGCCAAGGACAGCGAGCGCTTCGTTGTAGTGATCGTTCTCTTCGTAGCCGGTCATAATCACAATACGTAGCGTTGGCAATTCGTGCCGGATCGTCTTGGCCACCTCGATCCCATTGACGCGCGGCATGCTGATATCTAGCAAGAGAATATCCGGACTCAGCACTCGAGCCAGTCGGAGCGCCTCCTCGCCGTCGACGGCTTCGCCGATGATGTCCAGATCAGCGTGTGCCTCTAAGCACTGCCGGGTTCCCTCGCGGACCATCGGATGATCGTCCGCCAAGAGGATGCGAATCACCTGAAGAGGCCGGTCACAACAAGACGTGGATTCTCAATAGCGATCGCAGATACGGGGATCTGGGCGAGAAGTTCCGTTCCCTGGCCAGCCGCTGATCGGATGCTCAATGTGCCACCAAGCACTTCGACGCGCTCTCGCACAGTGATCAGTCCCAGGTGCCCCTGTCTGAGGAGCACAGTGGATGATGGCAACGACTCGAAGCCGCGACCGTCATCACCGACGGTCAGGACGGCGTATCCCCCTTCAATCTCTAGATCTATCCGAACTACTTCTGCCCTCGCATGACGACAGGCGTTATCGAGAGCTTGCCGTGCGGCGCCATAGAGCGCGTCCTCGACCTCCTTTGGAAGTCGATGTTCTTCCAGAAAGTCGTCGCATGAGAAGACCACCTCGAAGGGCTCGCTCTGCCTGGCGTCGTCGGCGAGTTTAGCGAGTGCCGGTCCCAGGCCGTAGTGCTTGAGTTCCGTTGGATAGAGATCGGTGCATGTCTCCCGGAGCCGGTGGGTCCCGTACTCCCCAAGTTCAATACCCTGGCGCAGATAGCGGATAGCCTCACTGTCACTTTCGAGGGTCGCGATCGCGCCTTCGATGCGGCTCAACATCTGCAGTTGCACCGCAAGGATGTCGTCGTGGATCATCTGCGCCACTCGCTTGCGTTCCTCCTCCTGTACATGGAGAAGCTGATCGCGCAAGAGCTCCAGCTCTTCTACCTTTTCCCGAAGCCGATCGACCAGCAGAGCATTCTCGACCGCCACTGCTGCCTGCATCGCCAGCGTTTCCAGGAGTGTCACATCCTGACCGCTCAGTTCGCCTGGTATACGTTTTGGGCCGAGGTAGAGCAGCCCGCACACCTCTCCCCGCGCGGTGAGCGGTACACATCGACCGGACAATGGTCCATCCTCGCACTGTAGCGCCTGTTCCGTCAGGGCTCGCCCTATTGACTCATCCACATACTTGCCGCTCGCCGCTCGTATCGCGAATCCTGTTTCCTCTTGCCGAAGTAGGATAGCCGCACCCGTCAAATTCATGGCCTCAGTCACGCGCTGCACGACCATCGTAAGCACCTGATCGAGCGGCTGCATGGAAGCGAGATGCGTCCCGAGATCGCGAAGCGTGTGAGCGTAGTCGTAACGATCTCGATAAATCAGGCGATCGACGTGCTCTCGAACGCAGGCCCAAAGCGGGACGAAGGCGGCAGCCACCACCGCAAAGAAGATCACCGAGGGAAGTACATCGACCGGTCTCGGTCGGAACCCAAGCAGTCCGATGGCGGAGAGGAAGAGGGCATAGCAGCCGGCCAGGAGCAGTGTCATGATCCCGTACACCACGCCCCGATCGAGCACGACGTCAATGTCGAAGAGTTGGTGCCGTAGAACGGCGTAGGCCAGAGCGACGGGTAGGAAGATGAGACTCAGCGCCGCTGCCTGGGGCGGGACGATTGGCACGTAGCCGAGCACACCGGGGAGCAGGTAGAGGGCGATGAGCGGAAGGACGGCGAGCAAGGCTCCGATGAGGACTGCTTGGAGTTGTCGTCTCTGGTGCTCTGAGCGTGGATGCCGGTAGCCCCGGAGCAGAACGCTGATGCCACCAGCGAAGCCTGCCAGCAAGAAGGCGTAGAGTAGCACGTGGGCCACATTGTTGAGGATCAGGGATGATGACTCAGTGGCAAGCAGGAGCGCTCCGGACCCTATGCCTCCCAGCCAGAGCGTTCGGGGCACGGCCGTCGCCTCGTCCCCCTCGGCGCATACCGCCAGCTGACGGAAGAAGCTGTAGAAGAGACCCGGAAGCAGCGCCATGCCTATAACCTCGACCACGCGATCCCAGGAGACTTCGTCCGGTGCGGGGTTGCCGTAGGCCAGGATAACCGCGGTCGTCATGTGCAGCCAGTAGAGGTGTTGCACGAGAGTCTCGTGACCACGCCTGACTGCCGCATATGCAGCCGTGCCCCAGAGCGTCAGCGCCACCGTGAGAAGGGCGAGTTCGAAGGGTTGTCCCCGCAACCCATCGTGCAGCGCGGGCAACAGAAGCAGTGGCACCACGATCACCGAGATCAGCACCCAGACGATCGGATGGAATTTCACTTCAGTCCGCATGGCTCTCATCCAGCACCGGCTTCGATTGCCAGCCACGCGCCAGTTCGACCAGCTCGCGTAACGGGCCGGGGCGGAGGCCGACCACTGCGCGCTCCCAGTACACATCGGCCACCAGGAGTGCATAGTGAAAGGCCCCCGTTCCTTGAAGTACGCTCCGCAGCCGATCAACGTCTGACGCGTCTCCCTCTTCACTGCGGGTCCGGCGCAACAACGTTTCTAGCCACTCCCTATGCTGTGCCGGTGCCGTGGCAAGTGCAAAGAGAAGCGACAGTTCGTGCTTGCCGCGTATCAAATCGTTGCGGTCTCGCTCTGTGGCGATTGCCGCCACGTCATTGGCGATTTGCATCGCGATGCCGAGGTTCAAGCCCACTTGAGCATACCGGTCAATCGCGTTCTGCTGGTCCGTCGCCAGCGTTGCGGCTGCCCGACAGATTCCCTCCGTTAGGCTCCCCGTCTTCCTCGTCACCATCTGCAGATACGCAGCTTCGTCCTGCGAACTCCCGTTCAAGTCCTGTTGCTGTCCACCACAAGCCGTGTTGCCGGCGTCCGCATAGATCCGCTGCACCGCGACGACGGAGGACTGACCATGACCCTGGTCGATCAGGCCGGCAAGGGACCGTTGGTACAGAAAAAGAAGGAGGGTCGCAACATTGGTCGCGGTAGCGCGGCCGCACGAGTGCCACAGCGCGTCGCACGCGTCCTCGTCCTCCAGATCATCAAGCACATCGAGAGCTGCAATGAAGCACTCGGTAGCTGTGCTGAGTGGCAGCACTAGGAGCACATCCATTCCTAAGTCGTCGCAGATCAGAAGTGGCAGCATACCCCAGGCGAATCCATCGCCTGATCCCAAGAGCTTTCCAGGTGTTGCGAGCGCCTGCCAGACGGCACCGAGCGCCGGAAAGTTGCCCACCGTGACCTCGAGGAACCGTCTTAGTTCCGCTGCTGCAGTACTTCTACTTAGATGACCGAGGGGTGAGACGTTATGACCGACGGCCATCGTGCTTATCTCAACCTATGGCCAAAGTCCCGCTGGGCTGACGAGCACAGCGCCGGTCTCGGCCATGCGTATGAGCCTTCCGCGGAGCTGGAGCAGAGCCCCTTGTTCCTCTTCCGACAATGGTAATTCTCGAACGAATCCCCGGGGATCGGTCAGGAATTCATCAAGGTGCTTTCCGTTGGCGAATAGCTCGTGGACGAGTGTTTGTAGGTGCGGGAACATTCTGTCATTTCCTTTCCAGTTCTGACTGCCTAGACGCTTGTCATGCCAGCGAGCGGGCGAACCCGACAGTGGTTGACCGCCAAGATCCTGTTGCCTGCGAGGGCATCACTGTAGGAGCAGGATAGACTGGACATGTGACGGATTTACCTGTCGGAAACGATAGTCTTTTGCAAGGGTGCCTGGGCGCGACGGTGCCCATCGACTACCATCCTTGATATGCCCAGGCTGCCGTGCCGAGCATCCTCAATGATATTCTCCCCTATGGTGCGGCATCCACCCTGCCGTACATCATCACGGCTCTTTTGGACTCTTGATGAAATTTCGTGCCTGCGTACACCGGATGAGCATCCTGTCATCAGCCACGCCACAGGAGCAGGAGCGGCGAAATCGACATCTTCAGAATGGACCGACTCACATGACAGGTAGCATTTTTGGGAAGATGAGGTTCGGCACTCCAAGCTGGGAGAATATGCTGACGGAACAGTACTGCGCATCGCGAAAGACTGGGGCTAGGATCTTCCCGTCCGCTCCTCAACTGGAGCTGTACGTCGGGGACGGGGCGCTCTGGTCCTGACACATCAGGATCTGGCGTTCTGTTCGGTCAACTCGATCATTTCGCGTTCTCCTTTGCCAGGTGACTATCTGTTCCCTTGGTAAGAAGGGGACCACGCCGCTCACGGCGCAGTCCTCTCGTGTCGGCCCTACCGTCTACTGTTTCTTTTTGCCGGCTTGCGATAGATCACTGGCGGCGACGGATTTCTCCGCTTTGGTGCTCTTGGGGTTGCTCAAAACCTTCGCGGCCTTGGACGCAACCTTTTTACTGGTTCCCATGAACACATCTCCTTTCGTTGGGATACTCCATTGTCCCGCGAATTGGAACGCCTGTCCAGTGCGGACGACATCTTCCGGCTTCAGTGAAAGGGAATTCTCGATGTGCTCCGATTCATGAATAGGTCGGGCGCCCTAATATGGATCAACCTGTATGGGAGGGCTGGGTGACTTTGAAGGCATTAAGTGCTTGGCTTGAGTGGATACGACAGGCGTATGCCGCACGACACTGAGCCGAGGGGCGACCAGACGAACGCTCTGGAGGATGAACTGATTCGGCGATCGGATACCGATGGTACCCTCGCACCGCTGCTGGGCGTCTTCCGTACATTGACAGGGTCGTGGGTAGGACGAGGGCTGCTTCGGATGCTCGGGCAGGATCCTGACCAGATGGCAGACATGGTCGCTCAGCACGAACGCCTCGTGGGGATCACGGCAGGCGCCGTTAGAATGTTCGCCAGCCAGGGCTGGGCTCCCACGGCGAACATGCCTGTGGATCTGTACGGGAATGCCCTGCAGGTCTTGGAGCTCACTCAATCCACGGATGGCGCCGCATCTTCGGCTTCGGATCTGAGGATCCAGCGTACAACTCGCTCTTTTGCGCTCGCGGTCGACTTATCGAGAAGGCGATGCAACACCACGGTAATGAAGCATATGAGGCAGCCGTTCCGATCGTGCTTGCACAGATCGAGGGGATCACAGTCGATGCGACCGGCGGGAAGCTTTTTTTCTCAAAGAGACAAGGACGCCAAGCCAACGTTGTGGACGATCTCACAATTGCAGGACTCGAGGAGGGGCTTCCGGTAGTACGTGCGTGGTTCTCGCAAGATGAGACGATGACCACAACTGGAGATTCCCCTTCTCGACATGGAATTCTTCACGGGCGCGTTCTTGGCTATGACACTAAGGCCAACTCGACCAAAGCACTCGTTCTCCTTGCCGCAGTGATGGAGTGGGCTGAGCCTTGCGTTGAAGAAGAGGGCCGGCGCAGACGCCAGGAACGAGAAACACGCAATGCCGGCTCGCTTGAGGTAGACCAGTGGGGGCGGCGGGTCGACGATCGGGAGTTCGAAGTAACTCGACGTGCGCTGCAGTGGCTGGCCACATGCCAATTAAGCTGGTATCAGAACCTCGGGAAATATCGCGATGATCTGCTTACCGTCATTGATGGCTTTGCATCGCAGGGTCTGCCGAAAGACCACGAGATCCAGCTACGGGTGAGTGCTGATGGACAGGCCTGGTGGGCATGGCAAAAGACTCCGGCAGGACAAGTACTTGGTATAGGCGCCGACGGGGCACCCCCGAACCAGTGGTTGTATGATGCCGAAGTTCCTCCCCCGAGCGGACCCGCCCCTGGCCCGGGATGGGGCGAAGGTCAGTTTTCGCTTCCTCCAAACTGGCAGTGAAGTTCGAAGGTCATTTTGTCGATGACGAGATGCGTTGAAACCTGCTCGCGAAAGGAGCCGTCCGAGGATGCCCATTGATGGAGATGTTTGATGAAGCTGGGCGCAGCCGTAATTCTGCTCAGACGGCCATGAGGTCGGGCCGGCCCGCTACTGTATGGGACTACCTGTGCAACGCTCAGAATCAAGCCCGTCAGGAGAGGTAAAGCATGGTTGGTGAGCTGTTTTGGCAACGGCCCATGAGCTGGTGGAATTGGGAGCATCTCCAACAATTTCTTGACGAAAACATTCGTGAAGGCCCTCGGTTGGACTATAAGGAGCCCTCGTACAATGGCCAAAGCCATAAGTGGGATCTCAAACCAGAACTTACAGAGACAATTGTGGCTTTTGCGAATAGCGGGGACGGTCTCCTCGTTATCGGGGTGGCGGAGGGAGCAGACAAGTGTCCTGGCAAGCTCGTTGGTGTACACCATTCTGCTCCGGAGGACGCGTTGCGCAGCCACTGCGCCCAGGCAATCGAGCCGACGTTGCCCTTAGAGATACAAGTTACTCGCATTCCAGAGGGTGAGTCAGGGGCCGGGAAATCCGTCGTCGTAGTCCGAGTCCGGCGCGGGGAAAACCCACCATATCTCTTGCGTGGACGTGGTGTCTATGTCCGCCAAGGCGATCAGGACCGCCATGCTACAGTTCCCGATTTACAAGCACTGTTTGATCGGCGAAAAGTTCCAGCATCTCCCGAACGCTCTCCGTGGGCACAGGTGCAGGAGGTCGCCTTCTCGCATCTGAGCGCTCAAGATCGTGCGCTACCAACAGTCATTGGCGTGGCAGTGGCTCCAGTATTCCCTCGTGGAACAAACGCGCTGACCGAGCCGACAGAGCACCTCTTCCGCAAGATACTTCGCGACAGTCTGGACATCCACGAAGATCCGTTTCTTGAGCCAGACGGCTTCTCGTACATAGCGCCGTACAATGCTCCACCCGAGGAAATCGTAAGGCACGGCAAGGCATTGTCGGATGGTTCTATAGGACTCCAGCGAGCCGTGGTCGACACCCTTCCCTCCGACAATGAAGGACGGTGGATCTCAATAATCACCTTGTGGCGTGGGCTGCTTATACTCCTGAGGGAAGCCCAAAGGTGGCCACGAGAGGCACTTGGCATCACTGGACCACTTCATTACGCGCTTGGCGTTGGCAATCTGACCGACAGCTACTTCGTTCTGGACGAGGAAACTCGCTCTGATGCCGGGCTCACATCCTTCGATGTGCGAATGCCCCAGCGCCGTACTCAGCATCTGTATTGGATGGAGTCGGGCGAATGGGAAGAGAGTGAGACGAGCATGGACATTGTCGGGAGGGAGTTTGAGTCACTGGCTCGGCTGCTCCAGTGCCGATACTATCCGAAGCTTCGACCTTGGTTAAACGCCCTCCTGGACAAGACCTGATGACAGGGCGTCCAATTTCGAATAGTACTTACTGTTGCACTGGTTATGGTGCTGGCGGATGCGGTATTCGCGCAAGTAAAAGTTGACCGGGGCCGCAGTACGGCACGGCATGACGGTTCTTGATCGCTGTGCAATGCGTTTCTATAGTTCGAATGGAGCAGCCACGAGGCTACTGCATCTGTAGATCGGGGATGCGTTCGAAGTGCCGGCGATTGCGGGTCAGAAGAATGAGGCCATGCTCAAGCGCGGTTGCCGCGATGAAGAGATTTGCTGGAGGAATGAGCAATCCGCGGGAACGGAGCTCACCACTGATGCGGGCGTAGCGTTGTGCCACGCGACGAGTAATGCCAAGGACGGGAGTCGCGCGCAGGAAGCGTCGTAAAACGGCCTCGTAGCCCATAGGATCGTCCCCGGAATACACGCCTTCGAGGACTTCGGCGTAGGTGACGATGCTGACTGCCAGCCCTTCAGTAGCCAGGGAATTGAGCAGCCGGACGGCAGGGGAGCGTCCTTTGAGGTAATCCGCCACCCAGTCCGAATCGACCAGATAGGTCATAGATCGACGCGTGGACGGATTGAGAT
>JAABUX010009265.1_pt1 | contig 11175 bp, 10 predicted proteins | sample 5561851 | NCBI WGS metagenome assembly JAABUX01 (sample SAMN10711883, study PRJNA513361) | rock metagenome | isolation source: Antarctica rocks | place: Antarctica: Victoria Land, Richard Nunatak red sandstone | collected 2016-01-03 | reverse complement strand
CAACCGGATGCCCGCCCTGGCTGACCTCATCATCCAACGCGTGGCTGAGGCCCACGCCCCCGTGGCCCTCGCGGCGGCCTAGTCCCCGACTTTTCGATAAGATACCTGTAGGCGCTCATTGAGCGTGTCCAGCGTAGCCTCCCGCGCCTGGAGCAAGCCAACCTACGCGCGCAATTCGTCGACGAGCTGCGCGTTGCGCACGAGCGCGGCGAGCTGCCCGCTGAGTGTAGACAGCAGGGCGCGATCCTCCGAACGGAAGGGTTCGCCAGAGCGCTTCGGGCCCAGGCAGAGATGACCCACCAGCCGATCGTGCGTGCGCAGGGGCACGACTAAGACGGCCGTCTCGCCGCCCGCGAGGGGCACGGCGCGCGGCTCCCCCTGAACGGCGCGCGTCGCCGCCGCGAGGTTCACCGGACAGGGCGTATGCGGCCCCCGGTCGCCGAGCGCGCCGCGCGCCTCATCGGCCAGCAGGACAGCGAAGTCGAGGTTCATCAGCCGCTGGAGCCGGTCTGGCAGCGCGGCGGCTAGCGTATCGAGGTCCCCGACGAGGGAGAGGTCACGGCTGAGTCCCTCCAACGCGTCGCGATAATCATACGCATCCTTGAAGAGATGGGCGTCGAGGACGCGCCGTAACCCGTCGTAGGGCCACCGGAAAGCGAGGCCGGTCAGCAACACGAGGACGGCGAACACGAAGAGGGTCGCGATGGGTCCCCCGATGGCAACGTTGGCGACATGGCGCAACCCGTAGGCGACGGCCACGCACAGGGCGAATAGTAGCCCCCACAAGAAACTATGCGCCAGCCAGCGCTGCAGCAGAGGGACGTTCAGGACACTATGGCGTAGGATGGCGTAGGTAAAGCTAGCTGGCAGGAGCGCCAGCGCGAGGATGGCCGTCTCTGAGGACAGCAGCGGCACGCCGTGCAGCACGACGGGAAGCAAGTACAGCATGGTGAAAGGAGCGATGGACGCGACTGTGCCCGCGCTGATGATGGTGAGCCCGCGCCGGGTGTCGCCATCGCGCGCGCGCCTGAACGACGAAACCAGGAGACCGGCGCCCGCGAGGAGATAGGCCAGCAGGACGGCCATGCGCGCGAGATAGGCCGCGTCGTAGAGCGCCGTCCATCGGAGCGAAGCCAGGCCCAGCGCGGCGCCGAGCAGCGGCGGGACAAAGAGGACGACCCGGCCCCGCACCGTCCCACGCGGCGTCGGGAACGTCAGGAAGAAGCCGGCGAAACAGCTGGCGAAAAACGCGCCCGCGGTCCACTCAATCATCATCGCCAGCGCGTCGTCGTTGTCGGCTGCAGGGGCCAACGCAAGCGCGCAGGCGGCGCTGACGAAAAGGGCGTAGGCAGCGCGGCCAATCGTGGGCGGGGCGCGCAGAACGACCAACGTGCCCAGCAGGAGGAACCATGGGCTCAACAGCAGCACGGGCCATATGCTGTGGCCCCGTCGCAGCGCCCCGACGTCGAGGACCAGAACAGCGCCTGATCGTGTGCGCACCGTGAGGCGGCGTATCGGCGCATTGCCCTTCAGCGTATAGCCTGGGACACGGCCGTCCACGGTCAAAGCGCGGTCGCCGGCGCGCACCCCCTGGTCCCACAGGGAACCGCCGGGCAGCACATAGGCAATACGCGCCGGCCCCCGTGATGGGATGTCAAGACGGAAAGACAATCGCGCGGGGGTCAGCAGGGTCGCGACATTGAGCGCGAACAGTACCGCGTACATCACACTCACCGCCGTGACGAGCGCGAGCCGTGTGTCCGCCCACCGTGTCCGCCACATCGTCGCCCACGACAGTGGACTATGTCGCGCCGCGGCCACTCCCCTGTGCGGAAAAGCGCTCATAGGTCACGCAGCAGCGCGGCGAGGGCGCGCCCGTCCGCATCATCACGCGCCATCCGCGGAGTGAGTTCCAGGGCATAGCGCCGATAGGTCTCGGCCACAACCCAGGTGAATTGTAGTGGGCCATCGGTCCATTGCGCGGTGCGCGGATCCCCTGCGCCGGCGCTCAACCCTTTTGGATGAGTCGGTATGGCGGCGTAGGCGAGCGGCAGGGTTGGCCGGCCCAACGCGGCGTCCGTCTTGCCCCTGGCGTCGGGTTGCAAGGCGGCCATGTCGTTCGTCAGCTGCGCCGCCATGCCCACATAACCCCCAAAGCGCTCGTGAAGCGCCTGCACGCGCGCGTCCGCGCCGCCGACCAATGCGCCGAGGCGGCAGGCGACAGCCATCAGCGAGGCCGACTTCCCCGCGGTTACACGGAGAGCATCGTCCAAGCCGACGCCATGTTCCATCGGAGGCGTGAGGTCCGCGTGCTGCCCGCCACACGCGCGCAAGCCGGCGTCGCAGACGACAGCGGCGACGCCAGCCGCGCTAAACTCACGCTGCGCCAGGAGGAGCAGGCCGGTGGACACGTTCAACGCGCATGGACTTCCCAGGGCGACATGTACGGGGTTCTCCTCGGCGTCTTCCTCATCGTCAAGGAGATCGAGGGCAACCATGAACACCTCCAGCGCCGCCGCCACGGGCGCGGTCTCCCGCGAGGAGATCCCGCACGATAGCCGCTATAGCAGACACATGGACCGGCGTATCCAGCGCCATCTCACTATACATCGTCGCCATACCCATCCTACTCTCTCTTTCGGGTGACCGGACGGCGCTCGTCGTGGAGGCGAGAACAACGCCGCGTAGCCGTACCCGGCTCTTATCATACACGTCCGACGCGCTCGTGACTACCGTATTTATACGGTAGTGGAAGCGCGCTGAAAGGGGTAGGATGAGTAGCTAGAAGACGTGGCGTGGAGAAGCAGCGGTCGGGGCGAGGAGCCAGGGGGGGATAGATGTCCGTCATGGTGGAGCGGCGCCGCACGGGGTGGCTGGACGAGCGTGCCGGCGTGGGGCCGGCGCGGGCGGAGGAGGTAGATGGCGCCTTCGATGAGATGTTCACGCGCTACCACGGCCGGATCTACGGCTATCTGCTGGGCATGGTCGGCGACGCCGAGCAGGCGCAAGACCTGACCCAGGACACCTTCCTCAAAGCGTACAAGGCCCTACCGCGCACGTCCGACCTCGTGCTGCCCGCCTGGCTCTACCGCATCGCGACCAACACGGCCCTCGACGCGCTGCGCCATCGCCGCCGCCTGACCTGGCTGCCCTTCACGCCCGACGACGAGGAGCGCTGGGCCGCCCCCGGCGCCGACCTGCCGACCTAGTGCGCCGCGCGCGAGGCCGTCCAGTCCGCCCTCGCCCGGCTGACGCCGCCCCAGCGCGCCTGCCTGCTGCTGCGCGCCCGCGATGGGCTCTCCGTCGCCGAGACCGCGCGCGCCCTGGGCCTGTCGCCGGCGAACGTCAAGGTGACCCTCTCCCGCGCCAAGGAGCGCTTCCGCGCAGCCTATGACGTGGACGGCTGGGTGGGATAGGCCGTGGCAGCGTGTCGAAAAGGACGACATCATGACCACACAACTACGGCAAGAGGCCACTGGACGGAGGATCACGGCGGCGGCGTTGCGCCGCAGCCCCTTCTTCCGCGACGTCCCCGAGAGCGCGCTCGTCCCCCTCGCGGCGGTCAGCGTCCGTCAGGACCTCGACCACGGCGCTATCTTGTGGCAGCCCGGTGACGCGATCGAGGCCGTCGTCGTCCTCGCGGCGGGCATCGTGCGCCTGTCTCGTGAGATGGGTAATGGCGCGGAGGTGACGGTCGCCCTGCTCGACCGGGGGCAAGTTTGCGGTCTGACGAGCCTCGACGCCACCTTCACGCCGACAACCGTCGCGCAGGCGTTGGTCGATGAAACCATCGTCTACCGCATCCCGCGCCGCGACTTCGCCCAGTTTCTGCGGGCGAACCCCGTCGTGGCTCTACAGGCGCTGGATGTGACCTGCCACCGCGTCCGCGACGCCTACGACCTCCACGCATTGCCCGACCTGCGCGCCCGCGTGGCCTACGTCCTCGCACGCCTGGCAGCGGTCAATAGCGAGCGGATAGTGTGGGCGACGCAAGAGGAACTGGCGACCCTGGCGGGCGTCAGCCGTGAGGCGATCACCCGATGCGCGCTGCCCGACCTGCGGGGACGGGGCTTGATCGCGTACGAAGGGCGTCATCGCGGCATCCGCGTGCTGAACAGCGCGGGGTTACTGACCCTCTCGACGCGCGATATGTGATGTAAGTCACAACAATGTGACCTACATCACATTGTTGTGACTTACATCACAGACAAGCGGGCTGTCTTGCTGTAGTGTAGGAGATAGGCAGCGGAGGCGGTCCCGTTGTCTAGAGTGCCAGGAGATCGGCGGTCGACGATAGTGAGCTAGGCCCCCAAGTGGATGAATTGTCAAGCATTCTCCGCCACGATTCCTTGATTGAGCACTTGTGAAGGTCGCCAAATAGCTAAACGCCAAGGGAGAAAGACTATGTGTTACAAGTCGTTTAGAGCTTGCAGTCGTTCCGTCCTCGTAGCTAGCCTCGCAATAGCCACTTACGCAAGCTTCAGACCTGTACAATCCGCTTTGGCAGATTCCGTTTTTATAGACCCTAGCTACCAAAGCGTCAACGAAAGCCAATATTACCCAACGTTCGACGGTAGCTGGTCCGGCGGACCCTATCACAACATCTCTTTCAACTGGGTTTGGGGTGATGGGGTAGCACCCCATGAAAGCGTGGTCATGCGGCGACCTCCGTGGGGGGAGCTTTGGCGCGCCCCCGTCGCGCTGTGCGCGCCTGGGCGGTGTCGTCCGTCTGACGCGGCAATGCACCCTCCACAGGGAGGACACGGTAGCGGAGCATCTCGTCCATCGTCCAGACCTGGTCGGTCAGACCGGCGGCCATGGCCGGGGTGCGCTCCTGCCACGTGCGTCCCCCCAGGGCAGGGAGGCGGAGGCTCGCGTGGGGCCAGCAAAAGTTGTAGGTCGTGCCGACCAGCCACATCCCGCTGGTCAACAGGGCCGCGCCGTGGGCCAGGCGCCGCCCGCGCCGGGTCAGGGGCGCTAAGGCGGCGCGGAACGTCGCGTTGAGGCGCTCAATATAGGAGGTGTTGATCTGCGTCCCACCGTGCGTGGCCGCGATGGCGTCCGCGACCGCCTCCGCCGTGCCGTAGACGACGCGGCGCGTGACGTCCACCAACCGCCGTCCCTGATGGCTCTTGATCACCTGCGCCAGCAGCACTGTGTCGGGCAGCACCAGGCGCGGGCGACCCGGTTGCCCCGTGCGCAGCGCCACCCGGAACACCGTGCGCACCGCCCGGTACCACCCCATTAAACCGTGGAGAAGGGGCGATCGTGACACGAACGGGTCGCATGCGGCATGCTGAAGCTAACCGTGTCTCGCTCACACGGCTAGGAGCGTGCGCCGCATGGACCCGCAAAGCGTATTTTGTCCGAACCCGGCCTGTCCTGACAAGGGGCAGTCGGGGGGCGGGAACGTCGGCATCCACAGTCAGAAGAAGCGGCGCTATCGCTGCACGACCTGCCGCAAGACCTTCGCGGCGACACAAGGGACGGCCTTCTACCGGCTGCACCACTCGGTGGACCTGATGGTGCTGGTGGTGACGCTGCTGTGCCATGGCTGCCCGACACCAGCGATCGTGGCCGCCTTCGGGCTGGACGAGCGCACGGTGGCGGCGTGGCTGCACCGGGCGGGAAGCCACGCCGCGCGGGTGCATGCGGCGGTGGTGGAGACAGGGCAGGTTGAGCTGGGCCAGGTGCAGGTCGATGAGATCTGCGTGACGGTGTGCCGGGGGCGCATCTGGCAAGCGATGGCGCTGGCCGTCCCCTCGCGGCTGTGGCTGGGCGGGGACCTCAGCCTGGCGCGCGATGGCGCCCTGGTCACGGCGACGCTACGGCGGGTGGCCGCTTGCGCCGCCCGCACGGCCCTCTTGATCTGTGTGGACGGGTTCGCGGCCTATGTGGGGGCGGTGCGCACGGTGTTCCGGGTGGCGCTGCGCACCGGGCAACCGGGCCGCCCGCGCCTGGTGCTGCCGGAGACAGTCCTGCTGGCGCAGGTGGTCAAGAGCCACAACGGGCGGCACCTGGTGGACGTCACGCGGCGGGTCGTCTTCGGGACGGCGGAGGCGGTCGCGGACGCCATCGCGGCCACGCACGGTGGGACCCAGATCAACACCTCCTATATCGAGCGACTCAACGCCACGTTCCGCGCCGCGTTGGCGCCCCTAACCCGGCGCGGCCGACGCCTGGCCCACGGCGCGGCCCTGCTGACCAGCGGGATGTGGCTGGTCGGCACGGCCTACAACTTTTGCTGGCCCCACACGAGCCTGCGCCTCCCGGCCCTGGGAGGACGAAAGTGGCTGGAGCGCACCCCGGCCATGGCCGCCGGGCTGACCGACCAGGTCTGGACCATGGAGGATGTGTTGCGCTACCGCGTCCTCCCCGCGGAGACCCTGCCTTCGCCACCTCAAAAGGACGACATCGGCCGGACACGCACCGCGCGACGGGAGCACGCCAAAACTCCCCTCACGGAGGTCGCCGCATGACCACGCTTTCATGGGGTGCTACCGAATTACTTGATCGATGCTCTAATGGAGCATGTGACCGATTTACATATCAAAGGAACGAACAATGGCTCGCTTCACACTGAAATCCGCGTCCACCTCTATAGCGCTCTCTATCGCTCTCGTCGCACCCGTGCTTTCAGGTTCTCCTGCTGTCTACGCAGCACAAAGCGCCCAACCATGTAGCGGCGTATCCAACAATGTGTCGGGCGTCTTTGTCTAAAGGCCGAGATCAGCTTGGCGCCTGTGCTTTTTTCCGTAATGACACCTCGAAGAATAATGTAAGCTTCGACTTAACCCAGTATAACTATCCCTACGGAGGTTCACAGATATCGAGCAACATCTCGTCGTACAACGTACAGACAGTCAATTCTAGACCGGCAACGTCTGTTTTTAGCAATAGCTACTACGTGCTGTACGCCAGCGGCAATGATAATTTACCTCAAGAACTCGTCAATAGAACTACTAAACTTCAAATGGTGAACGGCTAACTGGCTGCCGGGGAGAACGCGTTTTGCTGAAAGGTAGCGCATGTGGGAATCCACTATCTTTGCCCTTTTCGATGATTGTCAAGTAAACGGCTTTAACGCGCTAGATACTGCGGTCGTCGAGCTTGACGAATAACAGCATGTGGTAGCCAAACAAAAAGCGCAAAGATATGAAGAATTGTTGGGAGGGCAAAAGTACGCTGATACTCCCTGCTTTTGCCCTCTCCCCCCTCGTCAGCGAGAGGGGCCGAGGATGAGGGTCGTGCTGTCGCTGCCGAAAACTAAATGGTCCTACTGGAGAGCCAATTCCCTTGACAGATGCTTGCGGTGGACGGCGAAACGATTTAGGGCGTAGACTGATCACTGACGTGTCCATTCTGAGCCTGAAATCGCTCCGATCGGTCGCTCAAAACAGTATTTTCCGTCCCATCATAGACTACACATATGTGAGCAAATAAAGTATGCACCAGTCCAGCAGCGAAGCTATGATCCGCGATCCGTACCACTATGATCGAGATTATGCTCAAGTGATTGCAGAAGACTGCGTGACCTTTGCACCCATGCTCTGATACAAATAGTAAGGAGTGGACGCATGCATCCACTTGTTGAACAAGCCTTGAGTATGCGACCTGGGCATAAGGAGATCGCCATGGCGCAGTTAGGGCAGGATGTCACTTTCTCGCAGATCATCTGCGGCTTCACAATGACTGTCGAGTCCGTCTATGCCGATGCTAATCGTGTTGTCATCGGCTACACGCTGAGCGGGCCACCTGATCGCGTGCTTAGAGTGGGGATGGGTATGCTCCCTCCTACATTGATGGATGCTGCGGGAAGAGAATTACGTTTTCTTGAAGGAGGCGGTCGTAGCGATGCTAATGAAACGGGCTGTTATGCGTCATTCGACGCCGGTCCGATAGCTCATCCAATAACGGCAGTGGATCTCCGTCTAACGATTCCATTCATTGCCGCACACGAATACTGGGGTGATCAACTACCAGTCATAGTACCCTGTGAATTATACAACAATGTGACGGGCATGGGTCCTAACACGCGCGAGGTGCGCGTGTTAGGACCCATGGTATTCAACCTGCATGTTGTGACCGACACACGCTGTCGTATTGCTGACGTGTTCCACAAGGAATACATCGACGATTTTGAGGTAACGCTCGAACGGGTGATCGTAACACCCAGTGAGACTCGTGTTTATCTGCGGAACGATCCTCCCCAAGATGTCCTAGTAGAACTCAAGATTGATGGCGAATCTATAGTGGGAGGAGAAGGGCGTTGGCCCTCCAATCAGGCACACACCGTTCAAAGTTGGGTCACTCCACTCTACAACAGGCACGGCAGATGGACAATTACTGTCCACTCGCGTCGTGAAGAAGTGGGGGGGCAATGGATGTGGACCGGTACTCCCGCCCTTTTCCAGGTTTCTATGGAATCGATGTAGACCACGTTTACACAAACCGAGCCGAATGAACTGGGGTTTCCCGATAAGGTGGTGAAACGGTTTGGAGTGGAGACAGTCGATGCAGCGTGTGACGTCGTTGCGCATAGTCCTTGGGATGCTCGGCCTTGTGCTTGTCGCCGTCGCTGCGGGATATGTCGCCGCGAAACGTTTTGCCCCTGTCAGGCCGGTCTACACGATGGACACTGTACGTGCGGGGCTACAGCGGCGCCCGCAGGTGTGGATCGGGCGAAGCGTGCTGGTACGCGGTACCGTCGCGGGGGGCTTTGAGTTGGGGCACACCGGGCTACAGCGCCAGCGCCCAATCTATGAACCCCTTGTATCCGCCGCCAGGACTGAACATCCGCATCAAGCTGGTACCTTTGGCTACGGGCGGCATTCCGCCCCGTCTGTGGGCGGGACCCGATCTATGGGTATCGCCACACCTCGCACCGTATCCTTCGGGCCCATAGTGGGCGCACTCCGTCGCCTACCATTGGTCGCGGGGTTATTTCCGACCCCGCCGCGGTGGGATACATTACTCGGCGCATCAAGCGTCTTCCGCCTCATGTTATTGCCCCTCCACGGAACACGCTGTCGCGGTAGGCCAGATACATGCGCCGACGCTGTACGGGAAGACGCGCGCCCCTGATTATCGGCGACTCAATCCCTTTGCCCTGCCATGCGCGATTAACACAGGCGCCGTTTCTATCCCCCGACATGGCTGGCGAGATCAGCGCCGCCCTCACCTCCCATCCCCGCCACATTGGCGCCGTCACCCTGGTCACGCGCCCCTTGCCGCTCCCCACTGACACGCTCGTCGTCGCGTTCAGGATGCCGGCGGCGCCCGACCCCGTCGCTCCCGCCCTCGCGTGGCTCCGCCATATCCCGATCCTTGGCGGGCGCTTGCCGCCGCCCCCTCAACGCTATGCCCGCGTCCTGCGCGGATTCACGCGCGATGGCACTTTGTTAGGCGGCTAGCGCGGAATCAGGGGGCGTTATTCCGTCGCGCCGGTGAACGCGAACCGCCCGATCTTGAGCGCGGGGACGCGCGCCTGGACCAACTCGCCGGCGAGCAGCGTGTCGCGGCCGATAGCTTGCACGTCGCGCAGGGCGTCCAGGTAGCTCTGGGTGTAGCGCAGGTTCTTGACCGGGTGTGTGACCTCGCCGCGCTCGATCAGGAACGTGCCGTCGCGCGTCATGCCAGTGATGATGGCGTAGAGCGGGTGCACCACGCGCGTGTAGTGGAAGTGCGTCACTAGTAGCCCGCGCTCCGTCGATGCGATTAACTCTTCGACCGTCTGATCGCCAGGCCGCATGAACATGTTGCTGGGAACCGGGCCGGCGTAGAAGTCGGTCGCCGCCGGGACGGCGTGGCCGTTGTCGGGCAGGCCCAGCTTGCCGGCGTAGTACGAGTCGGTGGCGATGTCGCCGGCCACACCATCCGTGATCAGATCGAGCCGCCGGCGCGGCATGCCCTCGTAGTCGAAGGGCATGGGCAGCCCCGCCGGATCGCCGCCATCGTCCCACAGCGTCACGTTGGGGCCGAGCACACGCTCACCGCGCTTGCCCGCGACGAACGAGCGGCCATCGGCGACGGGCACGGCGCCGAAGCCGAGCCGCGCCAGGAAGGCCATGATATCCGCCACGGCCTCGGGTTGCAGGATCACGGTGTAGTCGCGGGGCGCGACCGCGACGGGTTCCTGCGCGCGGCGGCCGATGTCCACGGCGCGGCGCGCCACACCCTCGGCGTCAATGTTTTTTATGTCAAACGCGTTGTCCTCGGCGTAGCCGCTGCCGGTGGCGCCGACGGCCACGACGACGACACGCACGGCTGAACGCGGCGTGTAGGCGAAGACGCCATGCGAGTTGGCCACGGCGATCTCCTGCCCCGTCGTCGTCACCGAGCCAGACGCGCCCAGTCCGGCCTCGCGCGCTAGGCGGCAGGCAATCCCGGCGGCTGTCGCGCGCGTTTCGGGCGTCGCCTTCATCGTCTCCGCGCTATAGACGGCCTCGCCGGGCTCTCCTCCCGGCTCCGGCGCGGGTAGGCCATGGAACCCCTCGTTCTCCGGCGCGTAGCGGGCGATCGCCGTGGCGTCGTCGAGCATGCGCGCGATAGAGGCGTCGTCGAGGCGCGTGGTCGAGGCGATGCCGACGCGCGCGCCCAGCACGGCGCGCACCGTCAACACGGGCGTTTCGGTGGAGACGTTCTGGTGGATGTAGCTATCGGCGAAGCGCGTCAGCGCCAGTCGCTCAATCGTTAGCACGGCCTCGGTCTGGTCCGCCCGCGAACGACGCAGCACGCCCTCCAGCAGCTGGCGCGCGCCCTCGCGCCCAAGCATTCCAAGCTCGTTGTTGTTAGCGCTCATCGTACCACCCCCACGCGTACGTTGCGAAAGCGCGCCGGCGCTGCGCCATGCCCCGTGTGCATAACCTGGCCGGGCCGGCCCTTGCCGCAGTTGGGCAGGCCCCACATGACGTAGTGGCCGCGGTCGCAGATAGCGTCCATCGAGCCCCAGAAGCGCGGCGTGACGCCGGTGTAGGTGGCGTTCTTGAGCAGCGCGCCGCGCTGGCCGCCCTTGATCTCATAGGCGACCTCGGTCCCGAACTGGAAGTTGAGGCGCTGGTCGTCGATGCTCCAGGAGCGGTTCGTCTCCATGTAGATGCCGTCGTCAGTGTCGGCGATGAGGTTGTCGAGGGTCCACGCGCCCGGCTCGATTGAGACGTTGGTCATGCGCACGAG
>JAABUX010009262.1_pt1 | contig 11177 bp, 7 predicted proteins | sample 5561851 | NCBI WGS metagenome assembly JAABUX01 (sample SAMN10711883, study PRJNA513361) | rock metagenome | isolation source: Antarctica rocks | place: Antarctica: Victoria Land, Richard Nunatak red sandstone | collected 2016-01-03 | reverse complement strand
CAGGTGCTGCGGATCAAGGTCGGCAGCTGATGCGTGTGGGTCGCGCGATCGGCGCACTTCTTATCGCCGGCACGCTCATGGGAGCGGCCGAGGCTCCCAAGGGCGTGCCCGACAGCTTCTTCCGCCTGCGTGCCGCGACCAAACTGATCGGTAAATCGCCCGAGTGGGACTACCTCGCTTACGATCCCGCGCGCGGGCTGCTGATGATCGGGCGGCGCAACGAAGGGCTGACGGTCTTCGACACGCGCACGCGGGCGGTGCGCACGCGCGTAGCGCAGACCGAGGGCGCGGGCGCTGTGCTGCTGATCCCCGGCATCAGGCGCGGGTTCACGACCAATGAGGACGGATCGACCACCGTGTTCGACCTCACCAGCTTCGCTCCGATCCGGCGCGTGAAGTTCGCGGACGACGCCGATTCAGGCGTGTACGACGCAGTGACAGGTCAAATTGCCTTCATGTCGGGCGACAGCAAACACATCACCTTCATTAACGCCAAGTCGCTCGCCACCACGGGCAAGCTCGCGATGCAAAGCACCAAGCTCGAAGGCGCGGCAGCCGACGGAGTAGGCGGCCTTTATCTCGCCGAGCGTGATCGCAACATGCTCGCGCATATCGATATGCGTACCCGGCGCGTGCTGCACGAGTGGCCTACGACCAGGTGCGTGCAGCCCACGGGCCTCGCGATGGACAAGGCGCGCCGCCGCGTGATGTTGGGCTGCCGAGGGACGGCTCCAGTGCTCGCGGTGATGGACATGGACGACGGGCATGTTGTCCAGACGTTGCCGCTCGGGCGGGGGAATGATGGGCTCGTCTTTAATCAGGGGCGCGTGTTCGCGACGAACGGCGTGGAGGCCAATCTGACCATCTACCGGCAGATCGATGCGGATCATTACAGGCTCGAGCAGGCGGTCGCCACACGGCCCGGTGCGCGTACGCTCGCGCTCGACATGGCGGGTGAACGAGTGTTCACCGTCACGGCCGAGGGGGTCGTAGATCCGGCTAAGCCGATTAATCGTGGGCCATCCGAATTTTACCCGAATGCGTTCCTGGACGATAGTTTCGTCGTCCTCGAATATGGTGCGCGCAAAGCACAGTAGCTGCTTGCGCCGCATGTGTTCAGGTTGCGTTTAGCAGAGCCTGAAAGCTTGCCCAACAACGAAACGGCAACTTGGGAGATGGGCCATGGATCACAAGATCCGCAGAACCTTGCGTGTGCTTTTACGGACCACGGCTGTTTTCGCACCCGGCTTTGCGCTGGCGCAGGCGATACCGGCCGAAGCTGTCCCCACCCAGCCCGCGACGTCGCCTGGCGCCCCAGCGCCGCTTGCAACGCAGCCCGATCCCAAAGAAGACCTGATCATCGTGACGGGGTCGGCAATTCCCACCACGCCCGATGCTGTTGCGGTTCCGGTCAGCATCGTCGACCAGAAAGCGATCGCGCGCGGCGGCATATCCAACAACGTGCTCGAACTCATCCGTAAGCAGATTCCCGCCTTCGCGGGCCGCAGCAACACCGGCAACAGCAACGCCAACAACACCAACCAGAACACAGCGGGCGGATCGCAGGCGCAATTACGCAATCTGGATACGCTAGTGCTCGTCAACGGCCGCCGTGTCGCGGTGAACGCGATCGCGGGCCTGGGCGGCAAGGTGTTCGTCGATCTGGCTCAGGTGCCCGTCGGGGCGATCGAGCGCGTTGAGGTGCTGACCGATGGCGCGTCGGCGATCTACGGATCGGACGCGGTGGGCGGTGTTATCAACCTCATCCTCAAGGACCATTATGAGGGGATCGGTGTCGACGGCCGCGTCGGCTTCTCGGCGGGCGGCTACCGCGAATACAGCTCCAACCTGACCTTCGGCCACGCGCTAAACGACTCGATCCGCTTCACCGTCTCGGCTAGCTACACCAAATCCGATCCACTGCTGCAAAGTGCGCGCAGTTTCACCTCGCCCTTTTACAGCACCTCGGGCGCGGTGCCAGGGGCGGTCGGCGCGAACATGCTCGCGCCCGGGCTGAACAGCCCGGCGGACCGCAACCCGACGGGCGTCAACGCGACCGCCGCTAACCTTGGCGCGCTGATCGCCAACGGCACCTACATTGCCACCCCCACGCTGATCTCGCCGCAGACGAACCCGCCGAGCGCGCAAGGCAACATCCCCATCGTCGGCACTGGCGTAGGCGGCGCCTATGATCTCTCGCGGTTCCAGTATCTGCTGCTCGGGCAGGAGCAGAAATCGCTCTACGCGAGCATGAGCGCGGACATCCTGGGCAAGGGCCTCGTCTTCTTCGCCGACGCGCTTGTCTCGGAGAACACGAGCTTCACGCAGTTCCGCCCCGTCACGACCGGCGTGACGCTGCCTCGGGGCTCGCCGTTCAACCCGATCACGGGCGCGCTCGGCGGCGTCACCTTCGGCAGCACGGCGGATCCCAAGCGTTACGACAACCGCAACGAGAGCTACCGGATCACGGCGGGCATCCGTGGCGGCTTCGGGCTGTTCGGGCGTTCGCTCAACTACGAGGTCGCGTACGTGCGCAGCGACAACAGCCTGCGCCAGCTGCAATCCAACGTGATCTACGCGCCGAATATCGCGCGCGCGATTGCGGGAGGCTTCGATGCGAACGGCAACGCGGCCGCTGGGGGTGCCTATAGCAAGGTGCTATCGGGATTCTCGCTGAACGGCCCGCTCGTGCTGCAGCCCGCGCTCGATCCGTTGTCGCGCAATCCGAACCGCGCGAGCCTCAACAATCTGTTCGCAACCGAGGCGCTGCACGCGCGAAGCCAGCTCGATTCGGTTGACGGTAAGCTGACCGGCAATGTCCTAAAGCTGCCCGGCGGGCACGTCGGCGTGGCGATCGGCGCGTCGTACCGCAGGGAGACGCTCGCGGGTTCGCCCGATCCCAACGGTTATGTCCACGCCGATCCCAATTACTGCAACGACGGCGGCGTGCTCATCAACAATCCGTCGAACTACATCGGCGGCCAGGCGGCCGATCCGTTCCCGGTGACCTGCTCCAGCGCGACACCCGGCTCACGGACGCCCAACTCGCGCAATATCGTCGCTGAGTATCTTGAATTGCGCGTGCCCGTGACAAGCCAGGATTGGCACATCACCGGCCTTTATGCCTTCGACATCATCGGCGCGGTCCGTCATGAGAAATATTCGGACGCGGGCAATTCGACCGTGCCCAAGGTTGGCTTCCGCTGGCAACCGTTCGACAAGCAGCTGACGCTGCGCGGAACCTATTCGGAATCCTTCACCGCGCCGCCACTGTATCAAGAGTATGGCCCGACCAACAATCGGCTCGCCGGGCCCAACATCGTCACCGCCGCGCTCGGCGTAACGCCTGGCCTCACTCCGGTGCAGGACGGCGTCAACCCAGGCCTTAAGCCCGCGCAGGCGACGTCCTATTCGCTCGGCGCAGTGATCAAGCCCAATTTCATCCCCCGCTTCACGCTCGACGTCGAGTTTGCTTCGGTGATTGAGAGCGGCTTTCCCGGCGGCATTGGGTTCAGTAATATTTTTCTAGACGTAAACCAGAACGGCGCGAAATCGATCTTCGCGGGCAACATCGCCAAGGGAAACTTCCCGGGCCAGCCTGGCGCGACGCCGTTTGCTAACCCGGGCGATTTAAAGGCGTTCCTGCAGGCCGATCCCAACAACTACTACCAGGTATTCGCGATCGATCGCTTTACGAATCTTGGCAAGATCAAGGTGAAAACTTTGAACTTCGATGTCAGTTATAATCTGCCGACCAGCAGCTACGGGACGTTCAGTTTCAATTCTAATGCTGCAGTGTTCCTGAATTATCAGTTCCAGGTTCTGCCCACGCAGAAAGCTTATGAATATGCCGGAACCGCGACCAATGCGGGCACGGGCGTGCAGGGCATCCTGCCACGCTTTCGCTCCTATTCGACGATCAATTGGAATCTTAATCACGTCGATCTCACGGTTGGTAACACCTATGTTTCGAGCGTGACCGACCAGGGTGTGGGCGGGATCACCTTCGACACCAACTCGACCAAGACGCCGCCCTCCAATTTTCCAGGCCGCATCCGCCCGTACATGAGTTGGGACCTCCGGCTCGCCTATACAGTCGCGGATCGCGATGGGCGGCCGAGCGGCTTCTCGATCGCGGCGGGGGTTAACAACGTGTTTGATACCGCTCCGCGCGTATCGACCAACGTCTTCACGCCGAGCGCGGCCTATACGGACAACACCGCTGACGTGTCGACCTATTCGCCACTCGGGCGACTAGGGTATGTCAGTGCTTCGTTAAAATTCTAGGATGAAATCTGAAAAAACTCGAGTAATTCAGGCTCGCGACACTTTGAGGGTCAACTCGGAAGCATAGAAACATTCGTAGACCACGAAGTGGCGTCGAACAACCGGGAGGTAAAATGGACGGTATCCGTTACGCAGGCGGCACGGTATTGCTTCTGGCGTTAGTTGGCATCGCTGCCGCGACGGCCGCTTCGGCACAAGATGCCCCGCCATCCGAGATCGTCGTCACCGGATCGCGAATTCCCCGGCTTAATGACAAGAGTACGAGCCCCGTCACCACTGTCGGCAGCGAGGAATCAAGCTCAAGGGCACTACGCACGTAGAAGACCTGCTGAACACGCTGCCGCAGGTCAACGCCGGACTGAACGGCAGCGCGCTCGGCCCCACGGGCACCGCCACGGTCGATCTGCGCGGCTTCGGCGCGTTCCGAACGCTCGTGCTGATGGACGGCCGGCGGCTAAACCCGGGCGATCCGATCAATCCCTCAACGGACCTGAACTCGGTGCCCGCAGCGCTCGTCAAGCGCGTCGAGGTGCTGACCGGGGGCGCGTCGTCGATCTACGGGTCGGACGCGGTCGCGGGCGTCGTCAACTTCGTCATGGACCGCGATTTCACCGGTTTCCGGATCGACGCGCAGAACAGCCTGTTCGTGACCTCGAATTCGAACGGCCGAGTCCAAAATCTTGCGAACGCGAGCGGTTTTCCTGCGGCTTCGGGCAACGCTTACGACGGCGCTGCGAACGAGATCACCGCCACATACGGTCGCGCCTTCGCGGGCGGCGCGGGGCATGTCGAAATCTATGGCGGCTACCGCCTGACCCGGTCGATCGAGGGGAATGAGCGCGATTACAGCGCGTGCAACCTGATCGAGAGCGGCGAATATTATTCCTGCCTGCGCAACGACAACACCGCCGCTGCGCAGTTCAACAATGCGCTCACGATAGATCCCGCGACGGGCAATACGCTCCGGCCGTACGACAATCTGCGCGACGGGTTCAACACCGCGCCCTATCAATATCTGCAACGGCCCGACGAGCGGTACGACGCCGGCTTCTTCGCTCACTACAAAGTCAGCAAAGAAATCGACTTGTATACCGAAGGCCAGTTCTCCGAAGATCACACGACGGCGCGCTACGAGCCCGCGAGTACCGAAGGCAATACGTTCGGGATCAACTGCAACAATCCGCTGCTCTCGGCGGACGAGGTCGCGCAGCTTTGCCCCGGTCTGGCGCCGACCGATACCGTGCAAGTCTCGATCGGTCGGCGTAATATCGAGGGTCAGCCGCGTTTGGATGATTTCCGCCACACCTCCTACCGCGTCGTCGTCGGGCTCAAGGGCGAGCTCAGCAAGGTGTGGTCCTACGATCTTTACGGCCAATACGGCATCACCAAGTCCGAGGAGACGATCAGCAACGATCTGTCGCTGACGCGGCTAGGCAATGCGCTGAACGTGGTGAGCGCGAACGGCGTGCCGACCTGTCAATCCGTGGTCGACGGCACCGATCCCGCCTGCGTGCCCTACAACATTTTCCAGAACGGCGGTGTCACGCGCGCGGCGGAAAACTATGCAGCGCGGGCGGCTCGCTGCATGGCTATGCCGAGCGCGAGGTCGTGAGCGGCGTGCTGATCGGCCAGCTCGGCAATTACGGGATCAAGAGCCCGTTCGCCGACGAGGGCGTCGGGATCGTCGCGGGCGGCGAGTACCGCGTCGAGACGATCGCCAACACGCCCGACGCGGTTTTCATCAACGGCGATCTGGCGTCCACCTCCCCGCAGCTACCGATCCAGGGTACCTACAGCGTCTACGAATTCTTCGGCGAGGCGCATGTGCCGCTGGTGGCCGACAAGCCGTTCCTTCACCGCCTGTCGCTCGATCTCAGCGACCGGTACGCGCGATACAGCCTGCAGGGCGTCGCCAACGCGTACAAGGTCGGCGCGGATTGGTCGCCAATCGCGGATTTCCGCTTGCGCGCGAACCTCAGCCGCGCCATCCGCGCGCCCAACGGGCACGAGCTGTTCCTCGCCAACACGCTCGCCAAGTTCACCGGGCAGGACCCGTGCGCGGGCGCGGCGCCGACCGCGAGCGCAGCTCAATGCGCCAACACGGGCGTAAAGCCGGGTCAGTACGGCAACATTCCGGATACCGGTAATTTCAATTACCTAACTGGCGGCAATCTGAAGCTTCGTCCGGAAACCGCCGATACAATCACGCTGGGTGGCGTGATCACACCGACCTTTTTGCGCGGCTTCAACTTCAGCGTCGATTACTGGCGGATCAGTGTTAAAACCTATGTCGGGTCCTATTCCGCTAAATCGACACTCGACAATTGCATAAACAACGACACCTTCTGCAATCTCGTCCAGCGCGACGCGGGTGGCTCGCTGTCGCTCGGCAACGGCCTGACTGCGGGCCGCGTGATCGCGACCAATCTCAACACCGGCTCGTTCGCGCAGAGCGGCATCGATTTCGCCGGGACCTACGGCTTCGGTCTGGACACGCTCGGTCTGCACAGTGCCGGGCGATTGTCGCTGAACTTCGTCGGTAGCCTCGCGCTCAACACGCGCATCCAGCCGATCCCCGGAGACGTGGTGTTCGATTGCGTCGGCTTCTACGGGCCGATCTGCACGGGGGAGGGTCCCACATCACCCATCCCCCGCTGGCGTAACCAGTTGCGCGTGACCTGGTCCGCGCCAAAGATCGTCCAACTTTCGCTCAATTGGCGTCACATCAGCGGGTTGAACGCGGAAGCCACCAGCAGCAGCACGCATCTGCAGGGAGCAGTGTTCCCTATCGACGCCCGCATTGCGCCCTACGATTATCTCGACCTCGCGGCGAGCTTCGACATCACCGAAAAATACAGCCTTCGCGTGGGCGTAAACAATATCGCGGATCGCCGATCGCCGCTCGTCGGCACGAATGCTAATCCCCAGATCCTGGGCGGCAATCAGGTCGCCTCGATCTACGACACACTCGGGCGCTACGCATTCGTGGGTCTTACACTGAAGCTTTAGGTGGTCTGCTTGTTAAGATCAGAGTGGTTGAGGCTCGGGACCGGGGGATGGCACGATGAGCTGGGATGCCGCGCAATATTCGAAGTTCAAGGATGAACGCACGCGGTCGGTGCGCGATCTGGTCCACGCCATCCCGCTCGAAGATGCCGGAGCCGCGATCGATCTGGGCTGCGGACCGGGAAATTCGACCGAGGTGCTCGCCCGGCGCTTTCCCAGCGCGCGCCTGACGGGTCTGGACAGCTCGCCTGACATAATCGCAGCGGCGCGCGCACGCCCGCCTTCGGCTCGGCTCGGTTCGAGATCGGATCGATCGAGGCTTGGCGACCGACCGAGCATTACGACGTGATGCCGGGAGGCTGTCTCGCCATCCAGGTCCCCGATAATGTGTCGCAGCCCTCGCACTAGGCGCTCCATCGGCTCGCGGCCTCGCCGCCGTGGACCGGACGATGCATCCCGATATGGCACGACGCACGCCCGTAGCCGAGCCAGAATGGTATTTCGATCTGCTCCAGCCGCATTGTTCGGCGCTCGGCGTGTGACGAACGGACTGTTATCACCGGATCGCGGCCGGGAACGATGGCATCGTCGAATGGTTCAAGGGTATCGACCGCCGCGCGGTCGGCATATTCGATCGCGATAATGGCGTTGCCGCGCCCACCGTCGAAGTTGCCCCCCAAAATGCCGCTCACGTCGTTGGTCGCGCCGTCGGCGTGCGTGGTGCCGCCGCGCGTGTAGTTCAGCTCCAGTCCGCTGAACTTCTGCCGCAGCTTGAAATTACCACGCCCGCGATCGCGTCCGATCCATAGGTCGCGGACGCGCCGCCGGTGATCACCTCGACCGTGTCGATCAGCGCGGTCGGGATCGTGTTCAGATCGACCGAGCCGTCGGGCGCGGAGGATTGCAGCCGCCGCCCGTCGAGCAGCACGAGCGAGCGATTGGTCCGAGCCCGCGCAGATCGCTGTAGGATTGCCCCCCGGCGAACCCGATCGAGCCCTGCGCGTCGCCCACTTCGGCCGCGCCTTGCGCACCGGAGAACTGCGGCAGCTCGCCGATAGCGCGATCGAGCGACGGCTGACCCGCCGCCGCGATCGCCGCGCTGTTGACCGTCGAGATCGGGCTGTCCGACTGGAAATCGCGGCGCGAGATGCGCGAGCCGGTGACGACGATTTCCGAGCTCGCGGGCTTATCGCCCGTGGGCGCGACGCTTTCGGGGGTGGTCGGCACGGGCTGCGCCAGCGCGCGTGCGCCGATCAGCGCGCTCGTCAGTAACAGCCCGGCAAACAGACTGGCGCGCAGGCGACGCGCGGCCGTCGACGAAGCCGCGCCAATCGGCGTGATGTGGTTGATTTCAGTCTTCCTCCCAACAATGTTGCCAATCCTGTCCCGGCTTTATGCAACGGGCACATGCTCAAAATCTAAATGCTAGCTGAATGCGGAGTATGGCACTGTGATCCATCTGCCACACCCGGGCGCGGCTACAGCGGCCGACTTCCTGCAGGGCGCGTGACCCCGCGACCAAACGTCGTCGCGGCGTTTAGAACCGGCTCAGCGCGACGTAGACGGCGGGCGTCGTGACAGCACGAGCATCTGCGAGACGAGCAGGCCGAACACCATCGCGATGCCAAGTGGAACGCGCAGCTCGGCTCCCGCGCCGCTCCGAGCGCGCTCAAACTCGACACGGTTCTGCCGCGCGACGTAACGGCGGCGGGCTTCGCGCTAGGCAACGCCTGTTCGGTTCCTCAATGGCCATTCCGTCCTTAATTCTAACCCGGTCAACGTCGTGCCATTCTCGCCGTTGGCCCTGGATCGACGCGAAGGCGTTTCAAAAGATGAACAGCAGATCGCCTCGCCGCACGGGCGCGGTTACTCACGGCCGCGTGGTGCGCCTTCGGGCAGCGTGGGTTCAAGGAAGCATAGCTAGACGGAATCGCCGCCAAAGCGGGCGTGACGAAAGGGTCGCTTTAACACCACTTCCAGTCCAAGCGGGATCTGTTCGAGGCGGTTTACAGGCACGAACTCGACCGACAGGTTGGACTGTTCGACGACGCCTACCGCGCTCTAGAAGACGATACCTTGGCAGCGCTTCGCGCGGGCTGCCGTGCCTATCTCAATGTAATCGAAGAGTCCTCGGCGCGGCGAATAACGATCGTCGATGCTCCCTAGTGCTGGGCTTGAAACTGTACGTGAGATTGAAGATCGGGAGTTGATCGGTTATCTGGCCGTAGCGATCAGACGAGCGATGGATCGAGGCGACATCAGCAGCCGACCGGTCGAGCCAGTCGCCCACCTCCTGTTCAGCGCACTCTGTGAGGCGGCCACTCAGATGGACGAAGCGCAATCCAGAGAGTCGCGTTCGGCTTGGATTTCCGAGTTCGAGCGTTTCTTCAACAGCCTGCGATAGTGTTAGGTCAAACAAACTCGCGAGGCGTGAGCAGAGCAATGGCATCGACTATGTGCGACGAGTCGAATGCTCCCCCGAAAATCGCTATGAGGCAACCAGCGCGCCGAAACCGGGGCTGCGCCGCGCGATCTCGGACACGGCGGCGACGATGATCCCGAGATCGCCGCCTTGATTGCGAGATAGAACATTTCAGCGTGGCTCCATCACACCGCAGCACCGGGCGATCGCCGACGTCGCGCGGGACGCGCGAAGGTTTGGGCTACATAGTCACCGTGAGTGATCTCAGCCCATACTTTGGTAGTAAGCTTTTCCCCGCGGTAGGCCGCCTTGCTGCCGTAGCCCTTGGCCGGCTTGAAAAACAGATTGCGCCGGTCATGCCAAAGCGCGTCGGCGCTGCCCTCCGAAACGATCTGGGTGGTGGGGATACTGTCGCGAAGTATAACGACGAGATCTGAAGCAAGTCCCCACTCTTGCAGCTTCGCTCCGTCTGACATGAGTGCCAGGTTACGCTTGTCGGCCAGCAACGCATGCACATGAGGGTTCGGCGTGACGACGACCCGCCCGGTCTCGTAGGCCGCCCGCAATGCCCAATGGCGCGGCTCGTCAAACCCAAAGTCGACCAGGCGGTTATAGACCAACTCGATGTCTTGACCCGCGACCGTGAGCGCTTCACCGTTGAATTCGAGGGTTGTCGCATCGGCGATTATTGTCTTGAAACCCACGGCGTCGAGCAACGCCTTTGCCAGGCGGAATTCGGGGTAGAGAAATTATCCGATCGGGTCGTCGTCGACGATGGCGATGCGAACAGGCTCTCCAATCCGACCTTGCAACTGCCAATCGGCGACAAACATATTCTTTACCGCCTTGCCGAAGCTGTCGGCTGTCGTACTCGCGAACGGGACTCGGCCGCCAGCGCAGCATGCCCGCTGGGCCCGCGCTGATAGCGCGTTAAGAAAAGCGCCGCCGGCGTTGGAATTGACCTCGATCAGTTGCGGGCCGTCCGGGGTGACATGGAAATCATACCTCATGAATGCACCGAGCGGTCCGAAATCCTTGACTGCGATTGCCGGGCCGTAGGAGAGAGCCGCAGCTTGGTAGCCCGGCAGGCGTGACACGGCCTCAATTGCGGCGATCACTTGCACGATCTTGTCGAGCATGTCGGTCGGCACGAAGATCGGAACATTGGAAAACAGGTCTGGGTGCGTCGCCGCGAGTGCAGCAGCGAAGCCCGCCGCACCAACTTCGCGATCAAGTGAGGCGGCCAGTTTCGGCTGTTGGAGCGTGACACAAAAGCAGCCGCGGTTGAGGCGCTCAGCCCGGTTGCTGGATCTTTTAGAGTCTGACTCGTCCTGTTTGAATCGTTGTGGGATTCCCAAGTGGCGGGGGTTCTGATTCAAGCTGCTGGCCGGGATGGAGGCTGGCATGGGATGGCGAGGGCGTATTCGGGCGATTTGCGGGGTCGGGTCGCTGCGTCGGTGAT
>JAABUX010009260.1_pt1 | contig 11179 bp, 12 predicted proteins | sample 5561851 | NCBI WGS metagenome assembly JAABUX01 (sample SAMN10711883, study PRJNA513361) | rock metagenome | isolation source: Antarctica rocks | place: Antarctica: Victoria Land, Richard Nunatak red sandstone | collected 2016-01-03 | reverse complement strand
GAGCGGTATGGCCGGCCGGTGGAGAACTATCGCCTGCCCAAGACCGAGGCGGCGCGCCAGGACTTGGCTGCCACGATCGGCGCCGACGGACAGCAACTGCTCAGCGGGAGTGTCAAAAACTTGGGGCAGGTGGCTTGCCGAAGGTGGTCTGATCGGCCTGGCTGATGCCTGACCACAGGGACGGGCTTGATGCAGTGGACGGTGCGGCTGGAAGCAAGGACGAGCCAGGGCGAGGTGACGACAACGGAGCTGGTGACGTTCAGCCGGCCGGGGGTGGTCAGCACGCTCGCGGAGGTCGGCCTCATGCTCGACGAGACCAAGGCGCTGTTGGCCAAGCTGCAGATGAACGTGCTCTGCGGTCAGGTGGCGGAGTATGCGGCCCACCACCGGGCCTGTGCGGCATGCGGGGTGCTGCAGTCCTTCAAGGACCGGCGCACGCGTCGGCTGCAGACCCTGTTCGGCACGGTCGAGGTCGAGGCTCCCCGGTTCAAGCTGTGCCGCTGCAGCCCCTCTGCGACCCAGGAGCTGGCACGGACGGTCTCGCCGGTCTGCACGCTGCTGACGGCCCGCTGCACGCCGGAGCTGGAGCGGGTGCAGGCCGAGTTGGGCGCGCGCACCTCGTTCCGGGACGCGGCGCGTCTCCTGGAGACTTTGCTGCCGGCTTCGCCTGCAAACCAGGAGGGCGTGCGCAACCGCACCCACGCGGTCGCCTTGCGGATCGAAGCGGCCGAGGGAGTGTCAAAAACTTGGGGCACTACGCCGCGAGTTGGAGTGCTTGGTGGCCGAAGCGTCCCCGCCGCCCCTGTGGTCAGGCATCAGCCAGGCCGATCAGCCCGCCAAGGGCAAGCAGGCTGCCCCAGGTTTTTGACACTCCCAGCGCCAAGTCGGGCCGGCGCGATGATCCAGCAACTCGCCACCCTGCGCGGCATCGGCGTGCAGAGCGCCACCGTTCTGGTGCGCGAGGCGTTCGTGCGTGAGTTCGCCAACGGCAAGGCGCTCGGGTCCTACGCGGGCCTGACTGCGACACCCTACAGCAGCGGCGGCACGGAACGCGAGCAGGGCATCAGCAAGGCCGGGAACCGGCGGCTGCGGACCGTGATGGTCGAGCTGGCCTGGCTGTGGCAACGTTACCAGCCCGGCTCCGCCGAGGTCAGCTGGTTCCGCGAGCGCGTCAGCGGCACGGGAGCGCGCGTGCGCAAGGTGATGGTGGTGGCACTCGCGCGAAAGCTGCTGATCGCCTTGTGGCGGTTTGCCACGCAAGGCGTGGTGCCGGGAGGCGCGGTCATGAAGCCCGCATCCTAAGCCGCGCCAAGAGTTGAGCCTGGGCTGCACGGCAGCTCGGGCCCATGGATCCAAGGGGGCGTCGCCGTTGTCCGGCCTGGCGCGAGGGTGCCGTCTACACAGAGTGGTGCCGCCCTCTTGGAGCTCTCCCGTCCCGAATGCGGGACAGTGGTGGGGACGCAGTCCCGCCGGATGTGAGGTTTGCAGGGAATGCCCTGCAGTGACGAGAGCTCTGCCTTGGACGACGATTGAACCGCGCCACGATGCTCAAGCCTGAAGGATTACGCCATGAAATAGCTTGACGAGAACGGCCCTCATGTGGGCCCTCATGTGAGGCCGGACACATGACCGTCATCGCACCGCTCGTCAGATCATGCAGCGGACCCCTTGCACCCAAGAGGCCGTCCACACATGCGACAGGCCGGGGAAGCCTGCTTAGGCTCCGCTCATGTCCTGGTAGCTTGGTGACTTTGATCGGCCGGATCAGCGGGCGGCGCATTGTCCAGCCAGTGGCGTCCGGGCGGGTTCACCTCTTTCATGTAATCGACGAATGCTCTCACAGCCGGCGCAAGCTCTCGTTTGCTCGGGAACACCAGTGCGCACCCGACGGGTGGCGCTGCCCAGTCTGGTAGGAGTTGCACAAGGCGACCTGCGGCGATCTCGGGCGCGGAGAGATAGTTGGACATGATGCCAATCCCTGTGCCGTTGATGATCAGACGGTTGATCGTCAGTGCGTCGTTCACGCATACCCGCGGCGCCACGGTCACCTCCACCGTCCGGCCATTCCTGGCAAAGCTCCACACACGCGGACGACCATCGGCTGCGGGCATCTCGATCACGTCGTGTTCTGAAAGCTCCCCGATCGTGCGCGGCGTTCCACGCCGGTCGAGGTAGGCCGGCGCGGCACACAGCACCCGCTTCATCTCGCCCAACTGGACCGAGACGAGCGAGGAGTCCGGCAGCGGTCCCAGCCGGATGGCGATGTCGACCCGGTCGTTGATGAGGTCCGCCATCCTGCTCGTAAGGTCGAGCATGATGTCCACCTCGGGGTAGCGTCGCACGAACCCGGGCAGCTGCTCGGCAAGCACGTTGACGCCGAAGCCGATACCGGCGCTGACCCGCAACTGCCCACGCGGCTCGGTCGCTAGGCTCCCGACATACGTCAGGGCTTCCCCAAGCTGGCCGAGTGCGGAGGCGCAGCGGGACAACAGGTTGTCGCCCAAAGGTGTCAGCGCCACGTCGCGCGTCGTCCGCTGGATCAGGCGGGCGCCGAGATCGGCTTCGAGCCGCGCGATGCTGCGGCTGATCGTCGACTTCGGCAGCAACAGCGCGCGCGCCGCGGCGGAGAAGCTTCGCAGCGACCCGACCCTCTCGAACACGCGAAGGTCGTTGAGGTCCACCACGGCCTGATTGTTCCATTGCTGGGACAGTGTGTCCATTACCTAACCGGTTCCCTTGACGCCAGAAGTGGCCAAGACTTTGGGAAAGGCGGGGCACGGTCCCGCTCCGAGAGCCCGCTCTGACCGGAACGGTCCGTGCGTTGTGGACCTTCCGTCATCAGGGCGCAGGGAGAGGATGACATTGATGGATCAGACTATCCTGGCAGTTGGTGCGGACGGGAAATTCGCTGGACTCGTGGTGCCCGCGCTGGTCAAGCGCGGGGTGAAGGTCCGTGGCCTGGTGCATACGGCCGACAAGGCCAGCATGATGCGTGAGATAGGTGTGGCGGAGATCGCCGTCGGCGATCTCCGCGACCTGGCCAGCATCGACCGGGCCCTGGAAGACGTCACGTCGGTCTTCTATGTCGCGCCTGCCTTCCTGCCGGACGAGGCCGATGTCGGCGCCGCCCTCAAGGCCGGGGTGCGGCGTTTCGTGTTCTCGTCTGTCATCCACCCCGTGCTGAGCACCTTGCCGAACCATGCCATGAAGGCGCCAGTGGAGGAGGCGGTGCTCAACTCCGGCCTCGAATACACCTTTCTGCACCCGACCCTGTTCTTCCAGAACTACGCCGCGAACTGGGACAAGATCGTGGACACGGGCATTCTAGCTGAGCCCTGGTCCAGCGAAACCCGCTTCTCCCGCGTGGACTACCGGGACGTGGCCGAGGTCGCGGCCATTGCACTGACCGAAGATCGGCTGCTGCACGGCACGTTCGAACTATGCGCGGAGGGCGAGCTGAACCGGCATGACGTCGCAGCCCTGATCAGCGAGGTGCTCCGCCGCTCGATCAAGGCTGCACGGACAGATCCGGCCACCCTGGGTGATCAGGCCAAGCCGATGCGGCTGATGTTCGAGCACTACGACAGGATCGGCCTCGTCGGCAGCCCGCTGACCCTGCGCGCGATCCTCGGCCGTGAGCCTCGGACGCTTCGTGCCTTCTTCGAACAACTTGCATCCGGCGCGGCCGAGCATGGTCACGGCGACTGAACCGCTGAAACAGAAAGGCACGCCATGTCCATTCTCATCATCGGCAGCACCGGCACGATCGGAAGCCACGTCGTCGAGGAGGTCGCCAAGCGCGGGTATCCCGTATCTGCGCTCGTCCGCGGACGGAACCCAGTCTCAGCGCTTCTTCACGGCGGAAAGGAGAAGCTGCCCGCCGGTGTCACCCCGGTTAAGGGCGACGTCACCGACATAGACTCGATGCGGCAAGCGCTGACGGGCATCGACACGTTGTTCCTGCTGAACCCGGTTCTGCCGGACGAGTTGACTCGGGCCCTGCTGACCTTGGACCTCGCGATGGAGGCGGGGATCAAGCGCGTCGTCTACTTTTCTATGTTCAAGTCCGACGTGTTCCTCGACTGCCCCCACGCCAATGCAAAGTTCGCGACCGAACAGATGATCCACAAGTTCGGCATCCCGGCGACGATCCTGCGTCCAAACTACTTCTTCCAGAATGACGGCGGCCCGGTCACAAAGACGCACGCCTATTCGTTCCCAATCGGCAACTTGGGCGTCTCGATGGTGGACGCGCGCGACATCGGCGAGATCGCCGCCGCCAAGCTGATCGAACGCGACACCAACGGGCCGCTGCCGACCGAAGTCGTCGAGATTCACGGCCCCGATATCATCACGGCCGATTCGGCAGTCGCCACCTGGACCGAGGTCCTGGGCAAGCCGGTCACCTATGCCGGCGACGACCTCCGCCAGTTCGAGAAGACGTTCGCCGGGATGTCGACCAGCATGACCGCCTACGACGTCGCCGGGATGTTCCGCGGCTTTCAGCGGGAGGGGATGGTGGCGCCCGACGGCGCTGTCGAGGCTACCGCGAAGCTGCTTGGCCGGCCGCCGCGCAAGTACCGCGCCTACGCGGAGGAGACCGCGGCCAGCTGAGCTGGAAGCATCAACTGATCCGTCAACCGAAACCAGAGGATAGGCGCATGGTCGCCGTCAACGTCGAACCGTTCGAAATCGAGATCAGAACCCGCTACGGCGACTTGGTCAGGGCGGACGTCTATTTGCCAGTGGTCAGGACAGGACCGTTCCCCGTCCTGCTCGCCGCCTCGCCCTACCAGAAGGCGCTGCGACACCTGCCCCCGACGCCGCCGGTGTTTGCCTTCATCGAGTACGGGCCGATGCAGCTCTACCTCGACGAGGGCTACGCCTACGTCGCGATGGACGTGCCCGGTACGGGGCGCTCGGAAGGCAACTGGGATCCTGTCTCGCGCGCTGAGGGCGAGGCGATCCATGATATGATCGAGTATGTCGCCAGCCTCGACTGGGCTGGCCGGATCGGTATGAGCGGTATGTCCTACTACTGCTGGAGCCAGTGGAACGCGGCGCGCACCCGCCCGCCACACCTGGTCACGATCGCAGCGTTCGACGGCGCCACCGACATGTACCGCGACTGGATGTACCAGGGCGGCATCCCGATCCAGGGCTTCCTGAACGCCTGGCTGTTCGGGTCGGTGCCGCTGCAGCACATGGGCACTGGGCTGTCGATCACCGACCACGGCCGCGCGCAGGTGATCTACGACGTGTACGACCACCCGTTCGACGACGAGTGGCAGCGCCGGCGCTCGCCGTTCTGGGAGCTGGACCAGGTCGATATTCCCGTCCTGTCGATCGGCGCCTGGGGCAAGGCATCGCTCCACCTGCGCGGCAATGTCGAGGGCTTCCGGCTCGTGCGCGGCCCCAAGCAATTGCTCATCGCGGGCGCACGGACCTTTGCCGAGACGCAGACGCTGTTCTTCGAGGAGGGCTTCCACCGTGCCGAACTGCTGCCCTGGTACGACCGCCACCTGAAGGGCATCGCCAACAGCGTGATGGAGCGGCCTCCGGTGCGCGTCTTTGTCCAAGGCGAAGAGACGGTGCGCGAGGCCACGCAGTGGCCGCCCGCCGACGTGACGATTGCCGAGCTTCACCTCAGTGGTGAGCGGAGCGGCAGCCAGAATTCGCTCAACGGCGGGTCCCTTGTCGAAGAGCCACCCTCGGCAGACAGCGGCAGCACGAGTTGGAGCTACCCGGACCCCCAGTGGATGGCCGGCGTCTCGGTGATCGGCAAGGGCGGCATGCCGGACCACTTCGCCCGCGTCGTCACCTACACGAGCGCGCCGTTCGAAATGGACCGCGAGTTCACCGGCCAGGGCGTGCTCCATTTGCACGCCTCGTCAGACCAGGCCGACATGGATTTGTGTGTCAAGCTATCGCTCCTTCCCGAGGGCGAGGGCAAGCCGCCCTTCGTCAAGGTTTCGCAGGGCTGGTTGCGCGCGTCGCACCGGGCGGAGGACCCGGACCTCACTACCGAGATGCGGCCCTTCCTGAGGCATGACCGTGCCGAGGCGATCGAGCCAGGTCCCGTCTACGAGCTGCAGGTGGAGTTGCTGCCCATGTCGGTCCTTGTCCGGAAGGGCGAGCGATTGCGGCTCGAAATCTCGAATTGGGAGTCGGCGATCACCGAAGCGCCGATGACCCACTGGTACGGCCAGAAGGTCGGCACCGACACCTACCACCACGATGCAGCCTACCCATCCCGCCTGCGCCTGCACGAGCGTCCGCGCGGTCGTCCCTGAACGCCGCCATCCCTGAATACGGAGAGCAGACAATGAGAACCGGTCGCAGCGTGGTGGTGACAGGGGCAGCCGGCGGCATGGGCGCGCTGATCGTCCAACGGTTCCTCGAGAACGGCGACATCGTCATCGCCACCGACGTTGGCGATGAGCAGCTCAGGGCACTCAAGGACGCCCAGGCGCCTGATGTCCCGCTGCACGTCGTCGGCGACGTCTCCGATGAGGCGGACTGCGCCAGGGTTGCCGATCTTGCCCGCAAGGCCGCCGGCCGCGTCGACGTGCTCGTCAATGCCGCAGGCTTCTTCCCGGTCCAGCCCTTCGACACGCTGACCGCCGCCGATTTCCGCAAGGTGGTGGATGTCAACTTGACCGGCGTGTTCCTGATGATCAAGGCAGTCACCCCGTTGCTCCGGGGCCGCGGTTGGGGCCGGGTCGTCATCATCGGCTCGGCCTCGACCTTCGAGGGGGTGGCCGACCAGGTTCCCTACGTCGCGGCGAAAGCCGGCCTTTTCGGCATGTCGCGCTCCCTTGCGCGCGTGCTCGGTAAGGATGGGATCACCGTCAACATCGTGACACCCGGCCTGACCTTTACGCCGCCTGTGAAGCAGACCATGCCGGCCGAGATGATCGAGCAGCAAGCCAAGCTGCGCGCCATCCCCCGGGACCAGCGGGCAGAGGATCTCGTCGGCGCGGTCTTCTTCCTGGCCTCCCCGGATGCCGACTTCATGTCAGGCCAGACCATCAACGTGGATGGCGGCAAGCACATGCTGTGACCCGCGAAGGAGGAGGGCAGCGGCATGGGGCAGCACTTGATGGTCTCTCGGGTCCTGATCGCCCTTGGGATCGGCATCGGCCTGTTGAGCTGGAAGGAAAGCGTCGACCATATCGGCAGCCCAGATTTCCTGGTGCCCGCCTATGCCCTCGGTGCCACGCATTCCTGGTATCATGTGTTCCGGGAGGTCTGCGGCGACGTGGCCAAGATGGCGGTGTTGCTTCTCCTCTTCTTCGGCTCGGCACGATGGCGCACGCCGGCGACGTGGTGGATCGGCCTGATCCTGATGCTCGGCTACTACGCCCCGTTCTGGATCGGGACGCCGTTCCTGTCCGCGCTCGCGGCGCCGAACGGCACCGCCGAGGCGATCCACGTCGCCATGGCACTGTTCGCAGCGGCTGCGCTGATGCTCGCCTGGCCCTGTTTCCACGAACATCAGGAGCATACGCTATGACCGGTCCCTTCGACCCGTCCGCCCTTCGTGGCCCCCGCCTGCCGAACCGAATGGTGCTGTCGCCTATGAGCGGCAACACGACGGTCGCCACGGGCCACGCGGACTTGGTGTCGCTCGGCGTCCCATACGGCGCCAACCCCGACCTTGCTGGGTGCTACCGCACGGACCTCCCGCTCAACGAGCCTGACCCGTCCACGTTCTACGGCGAGGGACCGGGGCGCGGCACCGGCTCCCCCTCCCTCCCCGCCTGACGCCCCGGCCGAAAGGACCCTCCATGTCCCCCCACTTTACGCCGAAGTCGAGTACGCTCGTGCTGGTCGATTACCAGGTCGGCACCATGCAGCTCATCAAGAACCAGGCACCCGACATCGCGCTGCGCAACGCGATCGCGCTGGCCAAGGCGGCACTCGCGTTCGACATGCCTATCGTCCTCACCTCGAGCCAGGAGGACAAGATCCAGGGGCCGATCGCGGACTCGCTCCAGCGCGTCATCCCCGACGCGTTCGTGGCGAGGGTCAAGCGGACCGGCGTCGTCAACGCCTGGTCCGATCCCAACTTCAAGCAGGCGGTCAAGGACACCGGCCGCCACCAGCTCATCATGGGCGCGGTCACCACCGACATCTGCCTCGTCTTCCCCAGCATCAGTGCCGTCGAGGACGGCTACGAGGTGCAGGCGGTGATGGACGCCTGCGGCTCGCCGTTCGAGATCGGCGAGGAGGTATCGCGCCGGCGGATGGAGCGCGCCGGGGTGTGGCTTACCGCGACCAACACCATGATCGCCGAACTCGTCCAGGACTGGAGTTCGCCCGAGGGCGAGGCGCTGATGCCGATCCTGTTCGCGTCCGCTCCCATGCAGCCGGTCGATTGAGGGGAGCGGCCATGAACGTCATGCGACCCGCGGCCGCGATCTCCGGCTTCCGCAGCGAGACCGTCGCCGTGAACGGCGTGCGCCTGCACTATTGGCTGGGCGGCGACCCCGACGGGCAGCCCGTCATGCTGTGGCACGGCTTCCTCTCGACGGGCTATGCCTGGCGCGCGGTGGCGCCCGCGCTGGCTGCCGCCGGGATGGCGGTGCTGGTGCCCGACATGCGCGGCTTCGGCGACAGTGACAAGCCGAGCGGAGCCGACGGCTATGACGCACGCGCGCTGGCCGAAGAGGGCCGCGCGCTGGTCGCCGAGCTCGGCTTCGGAGGCGGCCGGCCCGTCATCCACGCCGCGCACGACATGGGCGCGCTGCCGGCGCTGCTCTGGAGCGCCGAGCATCCGGAGGAGGTCGCCGGCCTGCTCTACATCGAGGCGCCGGTGATGCTCGGCGAGGTGCTGCGCAAGATCATCGCCTACACGCCGCAGGCGATGGAGCGGGGCTCGATGTGGTGGTGGATTCTGCCGCTCGCCCCCGGTGTCCCCGAGCGCCTGATCGTCGGCAACGAGCGCGCCTTCCTCACCTGGTTCTACGAGGGCGCCACCGCCAAGCCGGAGGCAATCGAGCCCGCAACGGTCGACGAGTACCTCCGCACGTTCTCGGGCCGCAAAGGCGTGCTCGGCAGCATGGGCATCTACCGCGCTGCCTTCACCAGCATCGAGCAGACCGAGCCGTTGATGTCCGCCAAGGTCCAGGTACCGGTGATCGCGATGGGCGGCGCGAAGGGTCTAGGGGTCAAGGTCGGCGAAATGGTCCGCATGGTCGCCCAGAATGTCGATGCGGAGACGCTGCCAGGGTGCGGGCATTTCCTTCCGGAGGAACAGCCAGACGCGGTGATCAAGCGGGTCCTGGCCATGGCCGCCAGGGTCGACGGCTGATCCATTCAACCAACCAAGGAGGCACCACCATGACCAACACGGCCAGCACCTCGTCACAGCCTGGCTCGGCCATTCCCGCGGACGATCCCGGCCGCAAGTTGACCGTCGCCGACCCGGACGGCGCGGGCATCCGCCACGTCTCCGTCGTCGGCGACACCTACTCGATCCTAGTTTCCGGCGCGCAGACGGCCGGACGCTACTGCCTGATCGACATGCTCGTACCCGACGGCAGCGGGCCGCCGCCGCACCGGCACGACTTCGAGGAGATGTTCACGCTGCTGGACGGTGAGCTCGAGTTCACCTTCCGCGGCGAGACGCAGACGGTGCGCGCCGGATCGACCGTCAACATCCCGGCGAACGCGCCGCACGTGTTCAAGAACAAGTCGGGCAAGACCGTCCACATGCTGTGCCTGTGCACGCCGGCGGGCCAGGAGGAGTTCTTCATGGCGGTCGGCGTCCCCGTCGAGAGCCGCAGCGCCCCGCCGCCCAAGCTGAGCAAGGAGGACATGGCGGAGAAGGGCAAGTTGGCGGAGGCGCTCGCGCCCACCTACCGGACCGAGATGCTGAGGCCTTGAGACGAGGACACCTGTGCCATGAAGCTCTACTGGGGACCGCATACCTGCGCGATCGGCATGCATGTCCTGCAGGAAGAGATTAACCGGCCTTACGAGACGGAGAAGATCGACGTGGCCGGCGGCGCCACGCGCCTACCGCCGTTCCTGGCAATCAACCCGAAGGGCAAGGTGCCGACCTTGGTGCGCGACGACGGCTCGGTGCTGACCGAGTTCGGCGCCATCGCGACCTGGCTCGCGCGCACCAACCGGGACGCCAAGCTGCTGCCCGACGATCCCGAAACCGAGGCGCCGGCGGCCGAGGTCATGGCCTATGTCGAGGGCACCATCCACGGTCAGGGCTACGCCCGCATGTTCATGCCGGAGATGTTCGAGCCGCAGGACGTGGTGCATGGCACGCTCGGCCTGGGCCGGGCGTCGGTCAAGCGCCAGGGCCAGGCGATGGTGGAAACGGGCTTCGCCATCCTGGACCCTCAGCTCGGCCATCATCCCTATGCCGCTGGAGACGTCTTCACGATCGCCGCCGCGGCGCTGTTCTACGCGGAGCGTTGGGCGCCGCAGCAGGGCATCGCGCTGCCGGTCAAACTCGCCGCGCACTTCGAGCAGATGCTGGCGCGGCCGACCGTCCACAAGGTCCGGGGGCTGTGGGGCGAGAGCTGAGCGATAGCGGAGAGTAACACAGAAAATGAGCTCCGTTCTATTGGCAATCCCATCCATGTGCATCGGTATTGCACTCCTGCACGACGAAGCAAATGGATTGATAAATATCATTACCAGCGATCGAAAAGGGTTTTCAGGATGACGGAACTGCTGATCAAGGGCGGCTGCGTGGTGACGATGGACCCGGGCATCGGCGACTTCGCCAGCGCCGACGTGCATGTCCGGGACGGACGGTTGGTGGCCGTAGCGCCGCAACTTGATGTTCCCGGCGCGGAGGTCATCGACGCCGTGGGGAAGATCGTCATCCCAGGCCTGGTGGATGGGCACCGGCACGTTTGGCAGAGCCTGTTACGCGGCGTGTCGGTGGACTGGTCGTTTGCCGAATACATGGTCGAGGCACGATCGATGTATTGTGGGTGCTTTGAGCCGGAGGACGCCTATGTCGCCAATTACCTCGGTGGACTGGAAGCTATCGCCGCAGGCATCACGAGCCTGGTCGATCACAGCCACCTGCAGGCAAGTCCGGCGATGTCGGACGCATTGGCTGCCGGGCTGCTCGCCAGCGGCGTTGGCGGCATCTTCTGCTATGCCCTGCAGAACGTGCCTACGTACTGCGACGGCGCCCCGATCG
>JAABUX010009258.1_pt1 | contig 11179 bp, 12 predicted proteins | sample 5561851 | NCBI WGS metagenome assembly JAABUX01 (sample SAMN10711883, study PRJNA513361) | rock metagenome | isolation source: Antarctica rocks | place: Antarctica: Victoria Land, Richard Nunatak red sandstone | collected 2016-01-03 | reverse complement strand
TGGTCAGCGTGGAGGCCGCGATCTGGCCGGTGCCGGCGTCCACGCCGAGGTGCAGCGTCCGCCATGACCGGCGCGTCTTAGTGCCGTGTTTCTCCAGCAGCCACTCGCCCGCACCACACAGCTTCAGGCCCGTGCTGTCCACCAGCAGGTGCATGGGCTCGCTGTCAGCGCCAGCACCGGTGCTGCCCGTCCGCGGCTGGGGGCACGTCCAGCGTCGCAGCCCGTCGGCTGAGGGTTGTGTGGTCCGGCACACCCAAGCTGAGGCCGAGCAGGCCGACGACGGAGCCGAGCAGGCCCTCGGCTTGCCGGTAGGCCAGGCGGAACGCCGCACGTATCGTGAGCGCCGTCAGGATGGCGAGGGGCGAATACCAAGCCTGGCCACCCCGGGTCGTGCGTGGCTCGGCCGCCCACGCCGCGATCGCCTCGTCGGTGAACCACACCGTCAAGCTGCCGCGCTGGCGCAAGCTGGCGTCGTAGGCCGGCCAGTTCGTCACCTTGTGCCGCTGCCGCGGAATGTGGTGACGGCGGTCCTGGTTCAGCTTGAACGGCAAGATGGGGACCCGGGGTCAGGAAACGAGACGATCTCCTACGTCACCCAGCTCCTCAGCACCAATCATCCGATCCGTGCACCACGGTAGCAGGCGTCTATAGACCTGTCCAGCATGGCACCATGGCGCAGGGCAACCGCATTGGCCGAGCCTGAGTTGGCTGAAGGCTGCAAGCTGCATTACGCGCAACATTACTGGTCGTCAGCGTCAACGCGGACTGCTGCCCACTTGCAGGAGTAACCGTTTTGAGTTGCCAGGTGCGGCCCCCTAATGCTGTTCTCCTAGATCCGCGCGAAGAATTCCTGCGCTCGCCTGTCCTGCGCAGCGGAAAACAGCTCGACTGAGGTTCCGATCTCGGCGATGCGGCCGTCCGCCATGAAAGCGACTCTGGTCGAGACTTCGCGGACAAACCGCATTTCGTGGCTCACGACCAGCATCGTGATTCCCTGCCTCGCCAGCCCGCGGACGACGTCGAGCACCTCGCTCACCAGCTCGGGGTCAAGTGCCGAGGTGATCTCGTCGAGAAGCAGCAGCTCGGGACGCAACGCCAGGGCGCGGGCGATCGCGACGCGCTGCTGCTGACCGCCCGATAGCTGCGCCGGATAGGCGGCGAGTTTGTCAGACATCCCGACGCGTGCAAGCAGCGCTTCTCCTTCGGCCCGCGCCTCGGCCGGTTTCCGGCCTTTCACCTTGATGGGCGCCACAGTGACGTTCTCGAGGACCGTCAGGTTCTGAAATAGGTTGAACTGCTGAAACACGATCGCGACCCGGTCACGCAACCAGCGCAACGAGGCGCGGTTGGCATAGTCGATGGCGCGGCCGTCCAGCACTACGCGCCCGGACGTAGGCGGTGCCAGGCCGACCAGGCTGCGCAGCAACGTGCTCTTCCCGGAACCGGAGCGGCCCACGAGGCTGAGCACCTCGCCTTCCGCGACCGAAAGGCTAACGCCGCGCAGGACCGGCGATGCCCCGTAGCTGGCGTGCAGGTCACTGATGTCAAGCTGCGCCATGCCGTCGCTCCAACCAGTTTCCTGCCCGTGCGAGTGGATAGGAGATGGCGAAATAGAGAACTAGAACGACGCCGTAAACCAACTCGGCCGAGTATCCCCGGCTGGTCAGAATCTTGGCTGCCTGGGTGAGTTCGAGCACGCCGATCTGCGAGGCGAGCGCGGTGTCCTTGATCAGCAGCACGAGGTAGGCCACCGCCGGTGGCAAGGCGCTACGGATCGCCTGTGGCAGCACCACCAAGCGCAGTGTGTCGATGTAGCCGAAATTCATCACCGCGGTGGCTTGCCACTGCTCTGGCGGCACGGCGTTTACACCGGCGCGCACGATTTCGGCGGTGTACGCCGCCGCAATCAGAAAAATCGAGATGACCGCGACGGTGAATACATCGAGGTCGAGCCGCAGCGCTTGCGTGCCGAAAAAGACGAGCATCAGGGTGACGAGGAACGGTATACGCCGGAATGCCTCGATGAGCGTGATCGCCAGGAGCCGCAGGGGCAGCAAGGCGCGGGACGGCGCCTGGCGCAGGACGGCCAGCGCGATGCCAGCGCCGAGCCCGGCAGCGCATCCCACCACGGACAGCGCCAGCGTGTTCAGCATAGCGCGACCAAGAAACAGCAGGTTGTAGAATTTAAACAGCCCTGGCACCTGCGCGATCATCGCGCCCAGCATCGTCAAGCCGCCCGGCTCCGATGACGCACCAAAGACCGGCCCAGTCCAGTCAGCAGCAGCGAGGCGACGGCCGTGATAGCGATATAGAACCCAGCCGTGATGCTGAATATCTCAATGGAGCGGAAGGTCTGCGCCTCGATCGAAAAGGCGCGTCCTGTCAGTTCCTCGACCCCAAACACGGCGGCCATCGAGGTGCCGAGCGTCATGATGATGTACTGGTTCGAAAGTGCCGGGTAGATCGTGCGAGCTAGATGCGGCAACACAACGAGCCGCAGCGTCAGCCTCCGCGGGAAGCCCAGCACGTCTGCCGCGTCCATCTCGGTCCGACGGACTGAAAGCAGGCCACCGCGCAGGATCTCCGTCAGGTAGGCGCCGCCGTTCAGGGTCATGCCGATCAGCACGGCCATGAATGGTGAGAGCAGCAGGCCGAGGTCCGGCAGGGTGAAATACAGGAAGTAGATCTGCACCAGTTGCGGTGTGTTGGTGAAGAATATGACGAAGCCCCGCGCTATTGCGGAGAGCGGGGCCGGGCCATGGACGCGCAGCAACGCGCCAGCCAGCCCGAGCGCCAGGCCGCCGGCGAAGGCCAGCAGCGCAATCCAGAACGACAGGAGCGCCCCTGCCGCCAGATCCGGCAGATACTGCCAGATCTGCCCGAACTGCAGCGTATAGTGCACCGGTCCTTAGATCGGAAGCTTAGAAATACGGGGTAAATGGCACTGGCACGACCATATCGATTCCGAACCACTTCTTGTACGTGGCGGCGGCGAAGCCGGAATCTTGAATACTGAACAGCGCAACATTCAACCAGCGGCGCAAACTATCATTGCCCTTGGAAACCCCGATGCCGTCGTAGTCGACCCCGCCGATCGGCTCTTTTAGGATTTTCCAGCCGACGCTGTACGTCTTCATGAATTGGCCCAAGTAGTCGACGACATCGATAATCGCATCGCCACGGCCTTGCGCCAATGCACGCACCGCGTCGGGATAGTTGTCGAGCAACAGCATTTTAGCGTTAGGCAGGTTGGCCTTAATGAAATCCAGCGGCGTGGTACCCCGTACTTGAACCAGTGTCATCTTCGCGTCGTTCAGGTCGTGCCAGCTTTGGATGGGCTTGGCCTCCGTGGTGAGAACGGTCAGCGTCTCGGTGATGAGCGGCACTGTGAAGTCAATCACCTTGGCGCGGTCAGGCGTGCGGGTCAGGCCGCCCATCACGGCATCCAGCTTACCGCTGACAAGGAAAGGCACCCGGTCCGCCGATCCGACCGGCTGCAGCACGACCTCCACCCCTAGCATCGATGCAAGCTTGGCGGCGATCTCCGCATCGAAGCCGGTGATCTGGTTTTTGTCATCGTACAGGCCCAGCGGCGGCAGCGTCGGGTTGATGCCAACCACCAGCTTTCTGGCCGAGATCACCTCGTCCAGGCTGTGCGCCATCCCGGGCGCGACACCGAGCGTGCCAAGCATCAAGGCCACAGCACCAGCCAGAGCGCCGAAAAGCTTCATATCCACCAATCAACATCCCTTCGGTTGCGGCCGCCGGCAGCGGCACGGGTCACGGCATGCGAATACCAGGCCCCGGGCGTATCGGCAGCCCCGTGAACCACTGCATATTGACGAGCAGCCGGGTACGCATTGTATACGCCTCTTATACAATGCGACACGAAAGGCAATCGGCTGTCAATGCGCCCTGAAGCGCCCGCCGCAAGGCTGAACGATTTGCTGGTGCTGGGCGGTGGCGCCGCGGCGACGGCGCTCGTGCAGGCGGCCATGGCCCGTGGCCTGAGCGCCGAAGCCCTGCCCGACCCGCTGCAAACCCTATTAGGCTGGCCGGCGACGTATCCCGCGTTGCCCGCCTCGGACGTTGTGCCATGGCTGGTGACGCCCGGTTTTGAAATGGAGTGCCTCACGGCCGCAGGTCCACGTCGCCACACAGCCCGGGCTCTCGTTCTCGCCTTGGGCGTGCGCGAGCGACTAATGCCGTTCCCCGGTTGCATCCTGCCGGGCGTGGGCGGGATCGGGATGCCAATCGAGCCGGGTGATGCCGTTCTCGTGGTCGGTCCGTTGCCGTGGCGAGAGGCTGCGCTGGCGCGGTGCGCCGCGGCAGGCGCGGTGGTGAGCAAAGCCCCGGCAATACATCACGTCGTCCGCGTCGAGCGTGAGGCAGCCATCTTGCGCGTTCGGCTTGCCAGCGAGAATGGAGACGATTTGGTTATGCCGGCGGCACGGCTGATGGTGGCGGATGGCTGGCTGCCGGCCACGGACGCTTTTCGCCTGCTGCAGGCAGCGATGCAATTCGATTTGAGGGCTGAAGCCTGGTTGCCGTTGCACGATGCCGCCGGGCGCTGCTCGGTCCCGTTACTCTATGTCCTTGACGGGTCCCCGGTGCCGCTGGCCGAGGCCATCGCCGCCGATTTGAGGCGCTGCGTGTGGCAGACCGAAGCGATGCCCGAGCCGCAACCGGGCGACGGCACATTCCTGAGCCACCGAATTACGACGCTGGCGGATGACACCGTGATCTGCCCCTGCGAGGGCGTCACCGCCGGGTCCGCACGGGCACTGGCGGCGGGAGGAGTGCGCGTAGTTAATCAGTTAAAATCCGCCTCGCGCTGCGGCATGGGCGAGTGCGGCGGCCGGCTCTGCGAGGATGTGGTGGCTCGCGTGCTTGCCGCGGCAACCGGCCAGGACCGGGCAGCAGTCGGATACTGGACCGGCCGCGCGCCGCTAGTACCGGTGCCGCTCCGTGCCTTGACTGGCGATTATGATTATTCAGACATACAGCTCCCTTCGGCGGCCCCATTGTGACGTCTGACGTGCTGATCGTAGGCGCGGGCCTGATGGGGGCGGCGACGTCGCTGTTCCTGGCCCGGCGCGGCATGTCTGTGACACTGGTCGATCGAGGCGGGCTATGTGCGGAAGCCTCGGGCGTGAACGCCGGCACGTTGACCCTGCACATGACGCGTGCCGCGCTGATCCCGCATGCGATGCGGGGCAATGCCCTATGGACCGGCAACACACCAGATCGGCGAGACTGGATCGGTCACCCCGTGGGTGCGACGGCCACGGCCGGCCTGTGCCTGGCCTATACCGAGGCGGAGGCAGCATTGCTGGAGCGCCGGGTCGCCGTCCGGCGTGAGGCAGGCGCGCCGATCACGTTGGTGAATGCCGACCGTGCGTGCACCATAGAGCCTGGGCTGGGCGGCGCGGTGAAGCTGGCGGCCTACTGCCCAATCGACGGCCACGTCACGGTCTATCGCACCGCCAGTGCCGTGCGTGCCGCACTGCTGGATGCTAGCGTGGAATTGCATGAGTGGTCATCGGTCACTGGTATTGACCGCAGTGGCGGCTGTTTTGTGGCGCATGGGCCGCACGGGACATTCAAAGGCCGGCGGCTGGTATTGGCCGGCGGCGTATGGCTGGAGGAAATGTTGGCATGGCTTGGGCTGATTGTGCCCATCAAGGTGCTGGTCAATCAACTGGCGGTCACTGACAAGCGCCCGCCTGCGATGCGCTGCGTCGTGACTATCGCGAGTGGGCTGCTTTCGCTCAAGCAGTTTGCGAACGGCGCCGTCGTAATAGGAGGGGGCTGGCAGGGGCGCGGCGACCGGCAGCGCGGCGGCGTTGAAATCGTTCCCGACCGCCTGATCGGCAATCTTCGTCTTGCTGCCTGGGCCATCCCGGCGTTACGGGAAGCGAACGTGCTGCGCACCTGGCTAGGCCTGGAAGCGGAGACGGCAGATGCGATGCCCATTTTGGGGCCGATACCAGGTGAGCCAGGGGGTTTCGCGATCGGCAGCGTCCACTCCGGCTATACCAGCGGCCCGGCCATGGCCGAGATCATGGCCGCGCTGGTGCTGGATGAGCGACCCACGCTGCCGCATTTCCCCTTCGAGCGACTGCTGGCTTCACATCCAGCACCGGCGCTGTCGCTGTGATCGCGGAACCCGGTTCGAGTCCACGATTTGGCGGGGTTTATGCCGCGACCGTTTGCCCGATGCTGCCCGATGGCGCGATCGATCTATCGAGCCTGCATCAGCATCTGGGGGCAGTGGCGAGGGCGCCGGGGCTGTCCGGGCTGCTGGTAAACGGCCATGCGGGGGAGAACTTCACGCTGACCAGGGCTGAACAGCGGACGGTGCTGGATGCGGCGCGGGCGGCTATGCCGGCCCCGGCGCGAATTGTCGCCGGCATCAATGCCGAGGCTAGCGCCGCAGCGGCCGCGATAGCAGAGGACGCCGCCAAGGCTGGCGCCGACGCGATTCTGGTGTTCCCGCCGTTTTCCTGGGCGCTGTCGCAGGACGTGAACGTGATCGTGCGCCATCACGCATTGGTGGCCGAAGCCTGCACCCTACCGATGTTCCTGTATCAGGCACCGGTGGCCGCAGCACAACTTGCATATCGAGAGGATACACTAGCCGCCCTGCTGGCACTGCCGACAGTGGCAGGGATCAAGGAAGGCAGCTGGGAGACTGCCGCCTATGAGGCCAATCGCCGCCTGGTGCGGCGCATCCGGCCCGATGTCGTTGTGATGGCATCTGGCGACGAGCACTTGCTAACCTGCTTCGTACTTGGCAGCGAGGGCAGCCTGGTAAGTCTAGCGGCCCTGGCGCCGAGTCTGATCGTAGCGCTGGAGGCGGCGGTGCGTGACGGCAATCTGGCGGCCGCACGAGATGCGCATGCGATTCTCTACCCGCTCGCCCGCGCCATCTACGGCACCCGACCCAGCGGCCGGGCGACGGCTCGGCTGAAGGCGTGCCTGCATATGATGGGCCAAATCAGTCACGCGTCTTGCCGCGCCCCAATGGCGGAGTTGCCGGCGAACGAGCTTACAATGCTGCGGACGGCTCTCGCCGTCGCCCGCCTGATCTGAGGAGGCCGCCTATGGTGGCGCTATCGCAAAGCCTTGCTGACCGAACCTACGAAACGCTGTGCCGCGACATCTTGATGCGCCGCATGGCAGGGGGCGAAACGCTGGTCGAAGGCAGGCTGGCCGAAACGATGGGCGTCTCGCGCACGCCAATGCGCGAGGCGCTATCGCGGTTGGAAGGAGAGGGATTGCTGGTGCGCCAGGGGAATGGCGCCTTCGCCGTGCGCCAGGTGAGCGTTCGCGAGTTCTTCCATGCGCTGAAAGTGCGCATGATGCTGGAACCCGAGGCGGCGGCAGCGGCGGCGCTGAACCCGGCGCCGCCGACAAAGGAGATCGCCAGCCTTCGCAACCGCATCGGCCGCCTTTCGGTCGCGGATCGTCAAGCCTCGCCGCATTGGGACGCCGATGACACCTTGCACCGCTTGATTGCGGACATGGCCGGAAACCCGGTGCTCGCCCGCATGATCGAGACCCTGCGTCAAACCACGCGGTTGCTCGAAATGCTACGCCCGTTCGATCGCGTGGCCAACGATGCGCGTGAGCATGGGGAGGTGTTGCTGGCGGTCGAGGCCTGCGACGCACGCGGCGCCCGTGACGCAATGGCGGCACATCTAAAAAGCTTGGAGCTGTTTGTCCTCGACCGCTTGGTCGAGTGACCGACCCCCCGCATCGTTCGGCTGACGGACCATGCCGGCCTGTCCGGCAGACAACCGCGTCCAATCCTCACCGTGGCTTCCGGCGTCGCCTATGCGGGAGGCAAGTCAGGCGACAAACGCTTTCATCGCATACCGAAATCCTCCATTCCTGCACCGCAGCATAGGAGGCACGATGGCCTGGCGCTTGGGCGTGGATTCTGGCGGGACTTTCACCGACCTTTGCCTGTTCGACGACGCGACGCGACGGGCCGGGTCGAGGTCTGGAATGTGCCCTCCACGCCGGACGACCCGAGCCGCGGCATCGCCAAGGGCGTCGACGAGAGCATGGGGCGCGTCGGGGCCGGCCTGGCGGACGTAGGGTATTTCGGCCATGGCACCACGGTAGCGACCAATGCGCTGATCCAGCTCCGCGGCGTCTGCACCGGGCTGATCACGACGGACGGGTTCCGCGACCTGGTTTATGACCGCGGCCGCCTGCTGCCCGGCCACCGCATCGTTGGCCCAGCCATCGTCGAGCAGATGGACACGACGACCGTGATCCTACCCGGCATGGCCGACCGGGTCGAACCCTACTCGAACCTGATCCTGGAGGCTGGGTGATGAGCCATGCCGCCGCGGTTGAAGCTCCGGTCCAGGACACCAAGGCATTGCTGGCGAGCGCGCCGCACGAGGATGGTTCGCTGCCCGCCGGCATTCCCGGGGTGGTGCCGCCGCCGCACCAGCTGCCACCGGGATGCAGCTTCGCGCCGCGCTGCTCGCATCATCGGCCGCGATGCGACGCGCCCCGCCGTTGCTGCAGGTCGGGGCGCGGGCGACCCGTTGCGCGCGCTGGAAGGAGCTGGCATCGGCGCCGGAGTATGCCGCATGATCCAGGCGCAAGCGGTCAGCAAGCATTTCCCGCTGCGCGGCCTGTTTCGCTGCGGGGCGATCCAGGCGGTGACGGGTGTCTCGCTGACGGTGGCATCCGGCGAGGCGGTGGGCCTGGTCGGCGAGAGCGGGTCCGGCAAGAGCACGCTGGGCCGGGTGATGCTGGGCTTGCTGCCGCCGAGCGCCGGCCGGGTGGTGGCAGACGGGCAAGATCTTGCCCAGGCGGACCCGGCGGCGCTTCGCCGGCTGCGGCGGCGCATGCAGCTGGTGTTCCAGAACCCCTATTCCAGCCTCGATCCCCGGCGTCGCGTCGGGCCGCAGGTCGCCGACGGGCTGGTCATCCACGGGCTGGCGAAGCGGGGCGGGCGGGACTCCCAGGTGGCTGTGCTGCTGGAGCAGGTGGGGCTGCCGGCCGCGTGCGCCGTCCGCTTCCCGCACGAGTTCAGCGGTGGCCAGCGGCAGCGCGTCGCGATCGCGCGGGCGCTGGCGACCCGGCCGGACCTGCTGGTGGCGGACGAGCCGGTCTCGGCTTTGGACATGTCGGTGCAGGCGCAGGTGCTGGCGTTGCTGGCGGACCTGCGTGCGCGGCTCGGGCTCGCACTGCTGTTCATCAGCCACAACCTGCCGGTGGTGCGGAGCCTTTGCACCCGCGTGGTGGTGCTTTACCTAGGCCGAGTGATGGAGGAGGGGCCGGTCGACGCTGTGTTCCGGCGTCCGATGCACCCCTATACGCAGGGGCTGCTGTCCGCGGCGCCGAGCCTCGATCCCGCGCATAGGCGTGCGCGGACGGAGTGCTGGCGCACGAGCCGCAGAAGCGGACGGGGCATCGCGTCGCCTGCATCCGGGCAAGCGAGCCTGTTTCGCCGGATGGGACGCCGCTGCCCTGACCTGGCGTTAGGCAGACTTTGAAGGAGTAGATAAGCGATGGCGAAGCGGCAGATGAGGCTTGGCCTGTCCATGCGCTACCTCGGCTACCATGACGCCGCCTGGCGCCATCCCGACGTGCCGTCCGGCGGGTCCTCGGACTATCGCCACTTCCTGCGCTGCGCCCAGCAGGCCGAGCGGGGCAAGTTCGACATGGTGTTCTTCGCCGACGGCATCGGCGTGCGCGCCAACGACGAGCCGCCGGGCTCGCTCAGCCATTCCAACCGGAATGTCGAGCTTGAGCCGCTGACGCTGCTGTCGGCGCTGGCCCCGATGACGCGGCATATCGGCCTGGTGTGCACGGCGTCCACGACCTACAACGAGCCCTACCACATCGCGCGGAAGTTCGCCTCGCTCGATCATATCAGCGGCGGCCGGGCGGGCTGGAACATCGTCACCTCCTGGTCCGAGCAGGAAGCGTGGAACTTCAGTCGGGACACGCATCTGGACTACGACACGCGCTATGAACGGGCGCGGGAGTTCGTCGGCGTCGTGATGGGGCTGTGGGATAGCTGGGAGGCGGACGCATTCGTCCACGACAAGGCAACGGGCCAGTTCTATGATCCGGCGAAGCTGCATACGCTGCACCATAAGGGCAAGCACTTCTCCGTCCGCGGCCCATTGAGCGTGAAGCCTACGCCGCAGGGACGGCCGATCCTGGTCCAGGCAGGCGCAAACGCCATGGGGCAGGAGATCGCGGCGGCGGATGCGGACGTGGTCTATGCCTCGACCAACGGGTTCGAGGCGGCGCAGGCTTACTATGCGTCGGTGAAGGGGCGGATGGCGCGCCACGGCCGCGATCCCGACCACCTGAAGATCATGCCGGCGCTGGTCCCAATTGTCGGCCGCACCGAGGCGGAGGCGCAGGGCAAGCTGGCGCAGCTGCAGGAGCTGATCGACCCGCTGGTCGGGCTGTCGCGGATCTATGGCCTGATGGGCGACCTGTCCGGCTGCGACCTGGATGGCCCGGTGCCAGAGCCCGTGGGCGCCAAGGTGCGCAGCATCGCCTATGGCTGGTGGGAGCGGGCCAAGCGGGAGGGCCTGTCGATCCGGCAGATGTACAGCGAATATGCGGTTGGCGAGGGTTTTCGATTGGTCGGCACCGCGAGCCAGATCGCCGACGTGATGGAGCAGTGGATCGACAGCGGCGCGGCGGACGGCTTCAACATCACGCCCACGCACCTGCCGCAGGGGATCGATGACTTCGTGGCGGCCGTGGTGCCGGAGCTGCAGCGCCGGGGGCGCTTTCGCACGGAGTATGAGGGCGCGACGCTGCGGGAGAACCTCGGCCTGCCCGCCTACGTCGACCGCTGGCAGCGGCCCTCGTGCTGAGGGGGACTGCAGGCAAGACGCGGTTTGACCTTGCTTGAGTCCTGATCCTAAATGACGCGGCGCAGCATAGGAGCGGCACCACTTGGCCTCCCCGCGGCAGATGAAACTCGGGTTGAACATCGTCGCCAACGGCGCGCATGCCGCAGGGTGGCGGATGCCGGGCGCACAGGCGGACGCGGCGCTCGATATCCGGCTGTGGAAGCGCATGGCGCAGGCGGCGGAGCGGGCCTGCTTCCACTTCATGTTCTGGGCCGACGGGATCGCGGTGCGGCACTGGGCGCGCGACGACGACGAATTGAGCTATAATG
>JAABUX010009257.1_pt1 | contig 11180 bp, 11 predicted proteins | sample 5561851 | NCBI WGS metagenome assembly JAABUX01 (sample SAMN10711883, study PRJNA513361) | rock metagenome | isolation source: Antarctica rocks | place: Antarctica: Victoria Land, Richard Nunatak red sandstone | collected 2016-01-03 | reverse complement strand
GGGCGATGGGCACCTTCGCGGTGCGGCTCGCGGTCGACGCGCTGGTGCGCTGACCCGCGGAGCCGGCGATACCGCTGCGTACGCCGGGACGGTCGGCCGCGTGTCGAAGTCGGGTGGCATGACGTCCCCCGATCTCACGCCCCGTCAGACCGTCGCCGAGCTCGATCGCTACATCGTCGGTCAAGGCAAGGCCAAACGCGCCGTCGCGATCGCGATACGTAATCGTTTCCGGCGCGAGCGCCTCAGCGATGAGATGCGCGGCGAAATCATTCCGAAGAACATCCTCATGATCGGGCCGACCGGCGTGGGCAAGACCGAGATCGCGCGGCGCCTCGCGACGCTCACTGGCGCGCCGTTCGTCAAGGTCGAAGCGACGAAATACACCGAGGTCGGCTACGTCGGGCGCGACGTCGAGTCGATGGTACGCGACCTCGTCGAAGCGGCGATCCGCATGGTGCAAGACGAGCGTCGCGCCGACGTTCGTGAAGCGGCCGACGCGGCCGCGATCGAGCGCGTCATCGACTTGCTCTATCCCGACACGCGTCCGGCCGGCACCGCGCAACCGATCAACGCTTTCGCGCAATCGCTCGGCTCGATATTCGGTAACACGTTCCAGCAACCGCAGCCGCAAGCATCGACCGCGACGGCGACGCCCCCCGAGCAGGCGAAGGTCATCCGCGATCAAGCACGCGCGGACATCCTTCGCGGATTCTTCGACGTGCGTTTGGTGGATATCGAAGTCGAGGAAGCGGCACAGTTGCCGGTCGGCATGATGGGCGGCATGGATCCCGCGATGGGCGGCGGTGGGGGCGCCGACATGGGTGAGATGCTCGGCAACCTCCTTCCGAAGAAGAAGACGAAGAAGCGCGTGACCGTCGTCGAGGCACGACGTATCTTCGCACAAGAAGAAGCGGCGAAGCTCGTCGATATGGATGCGGTCAAACGTGAAGCGCTGCGACGCGCGGGCGAGAATGGCATCATCTTCATCGACGAGATCGACAAGGTCGCCGGTAGTGGCGGCGGCGGCCGCGGACCCGACGTCTCACGCGAGGGCGTGCAACGCGACATCCTCCCAATCGTCGAGGGTAGCACGGTGACGACGAAGCACGGCACGATCAAGACCGATCACGTGCTGTTCATTGCCGCGGGTGCGTTCCACATGAGCAAGCCCTCCGATCTCATCCCCGAATTGCAGGGCCGCTTCCCGATCCGCGTCGAGCTCGATTCGCTCTCGATCGACGACTTCAAAACGATCCTCACGCAGCCGAAGAACGCGCTCACGCAGCAGTATACGCAACTGCTCGCAGTCGAGGGCGTGACGCTTTCGTTCACGCCCGACGGCATCGAGCAGCTCGCGACCTACGCGATGAAGGTGAACGAGCAAACGGAAAACATCGGTGCGCGACGCCTCCACACGGTCCTCGAACGGCTGCTCGAAGACGTTTCCTACGCGGCACCCGAAGAGAGCGGCGTGGTGGTGGTCGACGGTGCGTACGTGCGCGAACGTTTGAACGAAATCGTCGAGAGCGCGAACCTCAGCACGTATATTCTTTAGGGGTCGCGACGCTGCGGCGGCGGCCCACCACGGACCTCGTATTGATGGCCGGGCTCGGTGCTCGCGACCTCGATCGTCTCGCGTCGTGCTTCGTCCGATAATCCCGACGCTCGCCGTCGGTACTTCCACCGTCGACGACGATGACTTCGTGGAAGCGTGAGCGGGAGACGGTGAGTCAACGCCGGTGGTGCGGTGCGGTGCGGTGCGCGTGGGTGTTTCTTTACGAACGTCGCTTCGCAGCGAGACCGGCGGTTCGTTCATCATCGCGCCGATGCAGAGTGTGAGGTAACGTCGGATTGAGCCGATGCGGTTGCGGGCACATCGCGCTCATGTTCGTTCGATTCGCAACCGCGCTCGTTTCAACGGCGCTGCTGACCATCGCTACCGTCGACTTCGCCTCGGCCGCGGACGTTCGCGCCGATCAAGGCGGTCATCACAAGGCAGCGGCGCATCGCGACCGTGCGCCGCAACATCGCATCGTCACGATCAACATGGACATCGATTTCAAGCCACACAAACGGCCCGAAGAGGGGAAGCTCGGCGGCTTCGATCCGATCGTCGCCGAGGTTCACGTCGGCGATCGCATTCGCTTCACGAATACCGATGACAACCAGCACACGGCCACCGGCTATTCGTTCGGTGGTCAACAGATACCGGACGACTACCGCTTCCAAGGCGATCCCACGAAGCCGAGCGGCGACGCGATCGGCGCGAGCGAGTGGAGCACCGGTAACGTGCGACCGCACTCGGTATCGAGCAAAGTCTTCATGGCCAAAACGCCGGGGACGTTCTACTTCGCCTGCGCGTATCATCAGAAGATCATGCGCTCCGCGATCGTCGTCAAACAGTAAGCGGCGCCGGGCGCGCCATGCCCGGTGTGGAGCGCGGAGGGCTCGTTGCGGTGGCCCTCCGTGCGACCGAAGTGGATACGCCCGCTAGGCGGCGCGCGTTATACTATAAATCGTGCCGTACATCCGCGAGATCATTCAAGACGGTCATCCGACGCTCCGTAAGGTCGCGAAGAAAGTGACGCCGGAGGAGTTGGCCGACCCGCTATTCCAGCAGCTCATCGACGATATGTTCGAGACGATGTATCACGCGCCGGGCATCGGGCTCGCGGCGCCGCAGGTCAATATTGCGAAACGCCTCTTCGTCGTCGACTTGCAAGATGACGACGATGATCACGGGCCGCTGGTCGTGGTCAATCCGAAATTCACCGTGACCGAGGGCGAAGTGGAGTCGATCGAGGGCTGCCTCTCGGTCGTTGGAATGATCGGCGACCTCACGCGCTTCGAACGCGTCGTCTGCTCGGGCTTCGATCGCGACGGCAAGAAAGTCCGGCTGGAGGGCACGGGTCTCTTCGGCCGCTGTCTGCAGCACGAGATGGATCACCTCGACGGCGTGCTTTACATCGACAAGGCCAAGAATATCCGCCCCGCCGTCACCGAGGACGAAAAGGCCGCGATCGTCGAGGTGCAGTCCGAGGGCGAGGCTCTCGAACGTAACGCCCAAGCCACCGCCGCTGTCTAGCCCGCGCGGCGTCTTTTTTGGAACTAGCGACTTCGCCGTGCCGGCGCTCGAGACGTTCGCGCGCAATCTCGCGTGCGTCTTGGTCGTCACGCAGCCAGACCGCCCGGCGGGACGCGGACACAAACTTCGCGCCACGCCGGTGAAGCTGGCGGCGCAACGGCTCGGCCTCCCCGCGATCGAACCCGAGCGGTTGCGCGACGCGCTACCCGCGCTCGCCGCAACCGATGCCGATCTGTTCGCCGTCGCTTCGTACGGCAAGATCGTGCCGCAGACGGTGCTCGACGTACCGCGTCTGGGCGCCCTCAACGTCCATCCGAGCCTCCTGCCGCTCTATCGCGGTGCGACGCCACTGCAATCGCAATTGCGCGATGGCGTCGCTACGGGCGGCGTGACGATCATCGCGATGGATGCGGGCATGGACACGGGCGACGTCGTTCTGCAAGAGTCGCGCTCGATCGCGCCCGCGGAAACGTACGGCGACCTGCACGACCGCTTCGCGGCGCTGGGCGCCGAGATGCTCGGACGGGCCGTCGCGCTCGTGCTGGGCGGCGCGGCCGGCAAGACGCCGCAGCGCGAGCTCGGCACAGAGGCCGACGCGGTGCGCACGCTCACGCGGCCGCTACGCAAGGACGATCTCGTCGTCGACTGGGCTTGGCCCGGGCGGCGCATCGTCGATCACGTCCGCTCGCTATCACCCGCGCCGGGAGCGCGCGCGCGCCTCGACGGCGAACCGGAACCCGTGAAGATTCTGCTCGCCCGGCTTGCGGAGCCGACCGACGACGTCGCGTCGTCTCTCGTCGTCGTTGCCGGCGACGGCGGGCGCGTCGTCGTCGAACGGCTCGTGCCGCCCAACCGGTCGGCGATGACGGGCGAAACGTACCAGGCCTCGCGTGCCGCCGCAACCGGCGGCCGCGCGTGAAGCGGTCACCGCGTCACGAATCGCGTCCCATCGCGATCGATCCCAAGCTCGCCGCACGCGAGGTCGCCTTTCACGTAGTGAGCGACGTCTTCGGCGAGGAGAAACGCGGCGCGCAGGCCGCCTTCGACGTTCGCGCGCGTCGCGCCGAACTCGACGGTCGCGACCGCGCGTTCGCTGCCGAACTCGCGTATGGTTCCATAAAAGCGCGCCGCTTGATCGACTACTCCCTCGCGCCGTATCTCAACGAACGCGAGCGGCCGCTCACGGTCGCGATCGGCGAAGTGCTCCGTCTAGGCGTCTATCAGGTGCGGTTCATGTCCGTCGGGGATCACGCTGCGGTCTCCGAGACCGTCAATCTCGCGTGGAAACACGGCCACAAAGGGACCGCAGGTCTCGTCAACGCGGTGTTGCGCCGGATGCTCGCCGACGGAACTCCCGAACTCCTGCCCGAGACGTTCGAGAAACGTACCGATTACTACGGTACCAAATTTTCGGTGCCGTCGTGGATTGCGGGTCAGTACGTCGCGATGTATCCCGACGTGGCAGAAGCGGCGCTCGCCGGCGTGAACGCGGCGCCGCAACACGCGATCCGCGTGAACGGCTTACGCAGCGACGTGGAGACCGTCCACGCGGAACTCGCCGCGCGCGGAATCGGCGTCGAACGATCGCCGTACGTCGCGGAATCCCTCATCGTCGATGCGGGCGCGATCGGCGACGATCCGCAAGGCCGTTTCAGCGTGCAGGGTGAGGCCGCGGCGATGCCGGTCGATCTGCTCGCGCCGCAGCCCGGCGAAACGGTGCTCGAGATGTGCAGCGGTCGCGGCAACAAAACCGTGCAGATCGCCGCGCGGCTCGGCGGCGCAGGCACGATCGTCTGCGTAGAAATCGACGACCGCAAGATTCGCGTCTTGCGGGAGACGCTCGAGCGCGCGGACGCTCGCGGCGTCGGCATCGTCGCGGGCGATGCCCGCGTGGCCGCGAGCGAGGTGGCAGCGGACGCCGTTCTGCTCGACGCTCCGTGCTCCGGGACGGGCATCATCGGCCGCCATCCCGAGGCACGCTGGCGTAAGGACGTTCGCGATGGCGAACGCCTGGCGATCGTGCAAGCCGAACTTCTACGCGCGGCCGCGAGCCGCACGCTGCCGGGTGGCCGTCTCGTCTACAGCGTCTGCTCGAGCGATGCTCGCGAGGGCCGCGCGGTCGTGGATGCATTTCTCACGAACGACGCGCGATTCGTGCGCGCGGCGTTACCGGAGCGGTATGCCGATTTCGCACAAGACGGGGACGTCGTCGTGCCCGCGGGCGTCGCGGGCCGCGACGGGTTTTACATCGCCACCCTCGCTCGAACCGCGTAGGCCGCGACCGTGAGCGGCGCGCTCGTCACCTTTCTCGAACGCGTCGAAGCGACGTGTGCGAACGCGGTCGAGCGCGCCTTCGCGCTCGCCTTCCCCGTGCCGGTCGAGCCGGTCCACGTCGCGCGCAAACTCGTCGCCGCGTTCGAATCGGCGAGCGTCGCGAGCGGTCGCACGGGCCGGCGGTTTCACGTGCGGTTGAGTCCCGGCGACGCGGCGCGTTTCCGCGCCGAACTCCCGTATCTCACGCCGCAGTGGACCGCGATGCTCGGGCGCTTGGCGGAACGCAGCGGCCAGCCGCAACAGCCGCCGGGCGTCGTCGTCGACATCGACCCGGCGGTCGCAACGGGCACCGTCTCGATCGGCGTGGAGTCGCTCGTTACGCCGACACGACTGTCGCTGCGCGTTCGACGCGGCATGCCGCCCGACGCCGCGGTCGAATTGCGCGCACCGCTCGTCATCGGTCGCGACCCCGTGTGCGATTTGGTGCTCGTCGACTCGCGCGTCTCGCGACGTCATCTCGCCGTCGACGCGAACCTGCAATTCACGGACCTCGGCAGTGCGAACGGAACGCTCCATAACGGCGTCGCCGCGACGAAGGGGACCCTCGGGCTCGGCGATCTGTTGACGCTCGGCGACAGCGAACTCGCCGTCGAAGGATTGCCGTGATCGATGTCGGGCACGATCGCATCGCCAGCGTCGAACTGCTGGGAGCCGTTGCTTTCGCGCTCGTCGTCGCGTTGCCGGGCAAGCGCGCCGTGCGCGACGATGCGATGGCGCAGATGCAGGCGGTTATCCTCTTCGTGGAGGACTATGGTCGGACGCGTACGGTGCGTCTTCCGACGCCGATTACGATCGGTCGCTCGCCGCACGCAACGCTCGTTGTCTCGGATGCGCAAGTGAGCCGGTTGCACGCACAAATCGATTACTCCGACGGTCAGCTCTGTGTCCGCGATCTCGACAGTCGCAACGGAACGCTTCTCAACGCCCGGCCGATCGATGTTGTTACGGCGCTCCGAACGGGCGACGTGATCGACGTCGGCACGACGCGCGTCCGCTTCGACGGAGTCGGCGCGTGGAAATAGCGGTCGGCACCGAAGTCGGATTGATGGCGGGCGCCCCTTGCGACGCGCACCTCGCAGAGAGCGTCGCGCCCGGCGTCACGTTGTTCGCGGTCGCCGACGGATTCGGGGAAATTGGCCGTGGCACGCCGACCGCACCGCTCGCGCTCGCAACCGTGCGCGACTACCTCCGCCGCCGCCATCGCGTTGGATCGTTCGCACGCAACGTGTCGCCGGGCGGTCTGCGCGCGATCCTGCTCGCCGCACTCGATCACGCGAACGCGCGGCTCTTCGCGCAGAGCGGCAGCCACGAAGATTTCGTCGCGAGCGGCACGTCGCTCACCGCCGTGATGCTGGTCGGGTCGCATGCATTCGTCGGCCACGTCGGCGACGCGCGCGCCTATTTGTCGCGGGTGGGGCGCCTCGAGGTGCTCACCGCCGATGACGCGATGTTCGCTGGTACCGCGGTGACGAGTTCGAAAGCGTCGCTTCCCGCGAAGCCTCACGCGCGCAATCTGCTCTGGCGCAGCCTCGGCACGCAAAATAAGCTCGAAGCCTCGATCGCGCACGTCGAACTCTTGCCGGGCGATCAGCTCGCGCTGTGTACCGACGGCGTGCACCGCTGCGTCAGCGCGACCGAACTCTGCGACGCCCTCGGCGATGCGGACACGGCCTCGGGCGTCGTCGCGCGCGTGCTCGCGACGGTGAAGGCGCGCGGAAACGTCGATACGGGCACGTTGCTCGTCGGCCGCGATCTGCTCGCACCGGCGACGCCGTCGTACGGCGGCAATTTCGCGCTCGCACGTCCCGCGCGTGCGGTGCTCGCGGTGATCGCTATCATTTCGATGCTCCTGGGCGGCGCGTACGTGGTGCGCAACGGTTATCCCGATCATCCTTCGGGCGTCGCAACTCCGCAACGTTAGCGCGCGCGCGTTGCCGATGACGGTCGCGCTCGCGATCGGCGGCTTCGCGCTCTCGCTCGCGCCGCCGGGAGCCGTCGGACCACCCGTGCTGCTCGGCCTCCTCGTCGTTGCGTCGTACGCGTGGGTCTTACGCGCCCCACGAGGCTTGCAACGCGACGACGTTCTGCCCGCGCTTGCGGTGCTCATCAGCGCGCTCGGGCTCGCGACCGTCGCGCGCCTTTCGAGCGATCTCGCACATCGTCAAGAAATCTGGCTCCTGCTCTCGCTCGGTCTCGCGATCGCGGCGGGGCCGCTGTTCGACGCGTTCCGGCGGCTCGCGGCCTTCAAGTATGTCTGGGTGCTCGCATCGATCGTCCTCTTCGGCGCGGTTGCGCTCTTCGGTCAGGAAGTCAACGGCGCGAAGCTGTGGATCCGCATCGGGCCGATCCAATACGAGCCGGTCGAATTGATCAAGCTCTTCATCGTTTTTTTCATGGCGGGCTATCTCGCCGAAACGGCCGACGTGCTCGCCGCGGCCAAGGCGTGGTCGATTCGTTCGAACCTTAAATATTTGGGGCCGCTGTTCGTCGGTTGGGCGACCTCGATGGCGATTCTCGTCTTCGAACGCGATATCGGGTTGGCGACGCTGTTGCTCGCGACGTTCGCCGCGATGCTCTACGTCGCGACGCGACGCATCGACCTCATCGCCGGCGGAACGCTCGCGTTCGGCCTCGCGATCTATGCGGCGATCGAACACTATCCGTACGTCATCGCGCGGTTCGCCGCATGGCGCGACCCCTTTGCCGATCCGCTCGGACGCGGTTATCAGGCGTTGCAAGGGCTCTTTTCGCTCGCATCCGGCGGTCTGTTCGGCACGGGCTATCGCCTCGGGCACCCGGGCTACATCCCCGAAGCGAGCACCGACTATATCTACGCGGCATGGAGCGAAGAGTTCGGAACGCTGGGCGGCGCGATCCTGATCGGTGCGTTCTTTCTCTTGCTCGTGCGCGCGTTACGCGTCGCGCGCACGCAACCCGATCTCTACGCGAAGCTGCTCGCGACGGGCCTTGCGGTAACGCTCGGTTTTCAAGTCTTCATCATCGTGGGCGGCGTTATCGGGCTCTTCCCGCTCACGGGAATCACGCTACCGTTTTTTTCGTACGGTGGCAGCTCGCTCGTCGCGAATTTCCTTCTCGTGGCGCTCGTCTGGGCGATCGGCAGCGATCGATCGCCGGCGACCGAGAAGGCGGCCTAGATCGAAAAGATGACGAGCTCCGGTCGCTCGAGCGCACGCGTGTAGCGCTGCGCGGCGGCGGCGTTGCCCGTGAGCACCGCTCCGTGCATGCTGCGCGACGCGCACGCGACGGCGAGCGCCGTCGATTCTAGGCGCAAGCCGGTGTCGACGATGAGGTGCGCGGCCAGCCGTGCGAGCACGATGTCGACCGCGTCGATCTCGGCGACCGCATGTGCGACGCGCGCGTGCACGGCGTCGACGAGCGCCGTCGCCGGCACGACGATGCGCGCGAGTGCTCCGACCGCGTGTGCGAGATGCGCGCGCGCCTGGGCGTTTCCGCGTGCGAGCGCGGGCAACGCCGATGCGTCGATGACGAGGAGATCGGGTAGCGGCGCGTCCGTGACGGTGTTATCGGCCGGCTCGAGCGGACCGTAGGCCGCGACGAGCGCCGCAAGGTAGCGCGCCGCATCGGGCGCAGTCGCAACATCCGCCATTGCACGCGTATCTGCGGGCGCCGGCGCGGTGCCGTTCGGTGCGACGGCTGCGGGTGCGACGGCTGCGGATGCGGCCGGGGGTGGCATGGCGCGGCGATCCGCGAAATGTAGCGTCGCCGAAGCTTCGGCCGTTGCGTGCCGTAGAAGGCCATGACGGCCGTCGGCTCGCCGGTCGAGTGTGCGCGGCGTTACAATGCGATCGCGGCCGGGAGCGTCGTGTGCGAATCGCTCGAGTTCGCTCGCTGTCGTCGCCCGAATCGCGTCGCGATCGTCTTCCGCTTCGCTCGCGGGGTGCGTCGCGACGAGCCGTTCTATCGACATCACCTGCACGGCGTCGTCACCGACACGCATCGGACGGCGGACGCGCGAGAATGCGTTTGCGACGGCTCGAAGCGCGTCGCGTTCGAGTTCGAACGAAATATCGACACGGCGTTTGTCGAGGGGCATCCGCGAGGCATTCTGGTTCGAGCGCTCGGTAGCCCGGGTACGAACGTCTCGATTATGCGGCCCAATGGTCCCGATGATGGGGCGAATGCCGTCGACCGTAGCGATCCGGGTAAGTAACGTCACACCTCCTCAGACGAAGGGAACACAACATGGCTTTTGGCACCAATAGCGCCTCCTCACGAAGCAATACGCTCGCCGCGATCTACGCGACGCAGACGGATGCTCGCGAAGCGATCAAAGATCTGCACAAATTCGGGTTCAAACAGACGTGGCTCGGCATGACCAAGCCCGCCGACGGCATGTCGGGCGAACCGATGGTCGAAGATCCGGGCGGTCTCGCGCGCTTCATCAGTGCGGGCGGCGATCGCATGCCACTCCGTCGCGCGTTGCTCGCGCACGGTATCTCGGAGACGCAGGCCGAGCAGATCGAGGGCGAGATCGCGCCGGGTTGCGCGATCGTCACGGCGTACGGCGAAGATAATCCGATGAAGGCGGGCGAACTGCTCACGCTTCATAAGGGGCAACTCGTCGGCGGTTCGCTCGATCTGCCCGAAGCGGTCGTCATCGCGAGCGCCGAGCCGCGAACCGGCGTCGACAAAGAAGAAGCGAAGGAATCGCGCGACGCCAAGGCGCTCGAACACGATGCGAAGCACGATCACGATCACGATCACGATCACGACGACGCGCATGGAGAAGATCGCGGCACCGTGCGGCAATCGTACCGCGACGACTACTCCGATTATCCGAGCGAGACGTTCGTCGAACGCGGCAATTCTACGGGCGGCCGCAAGCCGTAAGGCAACCGAAAGATGGAACGACGCGCGCACGTACGGTGGCGCGCCGTCGTTCCATCACTCAGCTGCGCCGAGATCGAAATCCGACGCAAAGATGTCTTCGAGGTAGCGCGCGATCGGCGGATCGACGGTAACGAGCCGTTCGCGCGTTGCCGCAGGCCATGCGGAATGTGGATCGTTGACGCCCACGTAGGCTCGCATGCACTCGGCGAAATATTCGTCGAGTCCCGTCGCGGCGTAGGGCGTCACGAAGTCGCGAGCCGTCGCGAACGAACGGCGAATGGTCGCGTCGTATCCGCTACGATACACGCCCCCGCCGAGCGCGCAATCCAGAGCGTGTCCGAATTCGTGCGCGACCGTCATCGGTGAGGCCGATCGAAGATACATCGTGCGCTCTTCGACGACGAAAAGGCCTGCGGGCGGGACGGGCCACGCGTCCACATCGACGCCGAGGCGCCGCAGCGACGCCGACGCATCGCGGTAGGGTTGCGTGCCGCCGAGTGGTACGATCCGAATGCGGCGCGCGGCGGCGAAGGCGAGCGCCGGTGCGCCGAATCGCGCCAGCACGGCGCCCACGGCAGCTGCGACGGCACGCGAGCCGCCGACGATCAAATCCGCGTGAGCGGGAACGGATGACGTCATGATCGTACGAGCATGCACGACGCGCGTGAACGCGCCATGTACGCCGGATGTCGTGCGCGCGATTGCGAAGGGCGCGCCTCGCCTCGTTAGAGTCGATCGACGTAGCGCGCGTGAATGAATCCGGTGTACCAGGGGTGCCCCGTGATGTCGACCCAGACCGCCGGCGGCTCCATCTCGCCCATCACGCGCAGCCGATCGCCTTTCTTGAGTCCGGCCGTCGCGAGGTGGACGTACAGGTTCACCGGTTCGT
>JAABUX010009256.1_pt1 | contig 11181 bp, 19 predicted proteins | sample 5561851 | NCBI WGS metagenome assembly JAABUX01 (sample SAMN10711883, study PRJNA513361) | rock metagenome | isolation source: Antarctica rocks | place: Antarctica: Victoria Land, Richard Nunatak red sandstone | collected 2016-01-03 | reverse complement strand
GGGCTCCCCTCAGTGAAGTGGTCGTTGTGTTAACGCCACCTTCAGGAGGGGGGCCCTTCTATTCTGCCGGAGGGGTCAGGTTAATCGTGCCGACGGGGGTCAAAAAGATCGTGCCGTTGCCAGGCGACCACATGCGCTATGATGTCGAGTGGGATGCCGCCAAGGCGCGAACCAATCTCGCAAAACATGGCGTCCCCTTCGAGTTGGCTCTCACCATCTTCGCCGATCCGCTCCTCGTCACCAGAGTTGTGGCAGGGGACGCAAGACCGCGAGCGGCTGGGGCCGCGCGACCTGCTCATCATCGACGAGGCCTCGACGCTCGGCACCGCCTGGGCGCGCGATCTCACACGCGAGGCGCGGACGCGCGGTGCCGTCGTTCTGCTGCTGGGCGATCAGCGCCAATTCTAAGCCGTCGCTTATGGCAGCGCACTCGATGCGGCCCAAGCGATCGAGCCGGGCGTCGACATGCAGACCACCATGCGTCAGAAGACCGAATGGCAAGCGCGGGCGACCGAGGAGCTGCGCGCCGGCCGCATTCGTGCTTGGGCTCGACGCCTACAACCGCTACGGGCTCTTTCACCAGCACGCAACACAGGCCGAAGCCCGCGCGGGGATCGTCGCGGAGTGGAAGGCGATCGAGCGCGGCAGCGTCGACCGCGACGGGATAGAGTGCGGCATCGAGACATGACCAACGCCGTGCGCATCGCATTGAAACACGCGCCGAGTCGCGGCCGAGGCCGGTAAAGCGACGGAACCTGACAGAATGCGAATAATCTTTCGTATTAAAGTTGAATTTCGATAGCCGCCTTATCTACAACCGACCATACTCGTACAATCTTTTCGCTGCGAAATTCATAGATCACATTCTCGCTAAAAGAAACTGTCGTCCCGTTCACATCGAGCCCAAGAAACTGTCCCTTTGGCGTACAATCGAATTTTAGCCGGATCGCTATATAAGGCGGATCGCAAATCAGCAGCTGAATGTCGAAGTGAAGGTCCGGAATCTCGTAGAAGTCTTTTTCTAGCATCTCCCGATAGCCTAATATGCCGATACACTTACCGTTGTGGATCACTTCCTCATGAACGAACTGCCCAAGTTTCGGCCAGTCCTGCTTATTCAGGCAGGCAATGTAGTCTCGATAGACGTCGGAGAGGTCGGCTTGGTCAAGGCAATTGCTCCTGTGCTTCTACGATAAAGTAGCTCGTTGAAATCTGCACTGAACTCATGGTCAAGAAGACGTTTGGACGTCGCCAGCGTCGTACGGTCTCCGTCACGGTCGGTCGGCTTACCGCCTGGGCCGTCGTGATCGTAAAAGTCGGGCGCCATGTCGCGGTCGATTGCGGCCAAGTCTTTCTTGTTTACGAAATAGTCGAAATGTTCGATAACGAATCGCTGTTGAACGAGTTTGGGGTCGTGCGCTGCAAGCGCGCATTTCGCGTGATTACGACGTCGGCGCAAAATCCTCTAGCTCGCCCACCAAAATGTCGGAAGAGCCACTTCTTCTTTGGTTTCGTCGATGGTTTTTTTGGTGGCTTCGGAGCAGGGTAGCCGCGTTTTGACTTCACGCCAGCAGCTTTTTATGCAACGCTTTTTTTGCGTGTAGCTTTTTTCGTGTGGCTTTTTTCCGCGCCGTTTTTTTGCCGTTATCTTCTTTCGGGTAACTTTTTTCGATGCGCTCTTACGAGCTTTTTTGTTGCTGAAGATTTTTCGGCCATGCTCATTTTCGAAGCGATTCTCCTTACTTCACTCCACGAAATACCTGGTTGGCGGACCATTGAACTGCACTACGCCGGCCGCGATCGAGCGCTTGATGATGACCCGCACGACGCCGAGTCCGATCCCAAGGTCGGCTGCAATGCCCGGCATATTCTTCCCGTTCTGGCGGCCCGTAATGCTCTCGAGCACGCGTGCGCGGGCATCGCTTTCGGTCGGCAAGAACGTCGCGTTAAAGAGTGCGTCGTTCACAATCTTCCTCGGCCGCGATGACTTTGTTCGAGTCCTCGGGCGTAATGGCACGCTCGTTCATGTAGAACGCAACGTAGTCGCTGCCTGGTTGAGGAGCCTGGTGGCGGATGCCGCTGGCGATACTGGTGTGCCGCTCGCCGACGTGGTTTACAAATTCGAGTGCGGCGGCATACGTGTAGGCGTAGACGGCGATGACCACGCCGGGACCAAAGTCTTTGCCGTCGCGCTTGCCGTCCTGAATGCTGAAATTGTAGCGTTTCAGGATCGACGAATCGGCCTGGAACGCGTCGCCGCATGCACCCGGGCGATGCGTCATACCGCATTGCCCGCAGTAAACGGCTTCGGTGTCCCAGTTCGGTTGCTGCGCGCAGGGCATCGCTATTAGAGACGGTCGTTTTGTCGTTCATTGGCAATTCTTTCGCCGCGTTTGGCTGGGCTACATGAGTTGTTTTGCGCGGCCCCGTTATCGGGTCGTCGTGCAAAAGGACGACCCCAAGGCTTATCGACCTAGCTCGTTATCTCGACGTTCACGCTCCGAAAACGCTTCATCAATCTGCGGAAGCCGCCGGCGTAGTAGGCCGGGATCTTCGCTTCGAGCCACTCGGCGACGATCTTCGCGTTCTTGGGTCGCGCGATCTCTGTTGAATACTGGATCAGTGCCTGATCGTCACGTACCTTGACGTACGTCTGCCCGTAGTGGCGCTCGAACGCTTCGACGATCGGCGTCTTGGAAGGGACGATGATGGCGCCGAGGCCCATGGTGCACAGGTGCTCGGCGATGAGGCTCTTGCCATTCCCCTTACGTCCGCCGAGGGCAATTCCGATATACACGCATTAAGCCTTCAGTTCGCCGTAAAAAGCGGAGGACGTCAAGTAATCTGGCCTCGGCGAATTCATCGTCCCAGCCGCTCGCGAACTCGTTGGCCGACTCAACTCGCCTATCCAGCTGCACTTTCCGCATACAGGCTGCTCGCATTCCAGCTCCGGGGCATCTCGATGGTAGCCGCGCTCAGGCGATAAACGTCTTGATCCACACGCAAGACATTGGTCAGGCACTCCGCGGACGTGCCTAATAACAGTCGACGTACAAAGGCCAATCGCGTTGTCGGTAGCCGCGACTGCGGCTTCCGCGTCATACCAGTTCGACGATTTCGTATGCGTTAGCCAGTTTAGGAATTCCCATGCGCTTTCAAGCGATCTCTTGAAGAGATGTCGCCGATACTTCTGCGATTCACCCGAGAGAGCGAAGCCGCAAACACGATCGACCCACGCTTTCAGATCGCCCTTCTTCGGCAGCTCGTCGTCTCCCGTCCAGGGCATAGTCGTCTGCGCAACGTTACTGAAGGCCAACAATGTCTCCCGGCATCGAACACCGATCGATTGGTAATCGGCCAGCTCCTCAGCGTGGGTGAGCGCCTCCGATAAATCCTCGAGTCCGCGAAGACACTCCGCAAAAGGCTCAGCGGGAATGTCAGATAGCTTCTGACGGCCAGTTACGTCCAGTCGCCGCCGCGCCGGCCGCGAGAGCGCCGCATCCTCGTCGTGCAAACCCCCGCAGACGCGGTTTCGGAGCGGCGCTTGAGTGAACCAAATCGCGTCCGAATGTTTGGTCGAAACGAGGAGCGATGAGGGAGCGAAGCCGTAGCTTCGTGACCGAAGAGCGACGAAGCTTTCGGCGGAACAGGCGGGTCCGAGACGGCGTAGAAATCGAAACGCGCGATCTCGTCATCTTCAGAACGCATCACGCCGTTGCCGCGAAAGGCCTCGTCAGCGCTCTGCGAAAACTCGCGCTTCCAGCAATACAATTGATCGGCGCAGATCCCGCGCTCCCCCGCAACGGTCGCAACCGACTTGCCGCTATTCATTACGAGCCGAACGGCTTCAATCTTGTATTCTCGGCTATGCTGTTGACGCTTGGTGGTCATGTAACACTCCCGCGCCAGGAACTTCGCCAGGCTTAAGGTCGTGTCCACCAAAATGGGTCCAGCCTAACGAGCGCCGTCAACGCCAGGGCCGACACGACGCACGCGATCGCGACGAGCACAGACCGGCGCCGGCTGTGGCCGGAGCGCGCCCTCATAAACTGGAACCGGGAAAGCGCGATTGGATCACGCGCGAGGTCGCGACTTCCTCACGCTCGATTTCGCGGGCGATCGCGAATTCGTGACGCCCGATGACGCCGGGACCGCGTCATGCATCGTGCGCTTCAATTCGAGCCAGGCACTCTCGCCACCGACACTCGCTGTCGCCTCGGCTTGCGCGCGACGCCATAACGGATACGCCGCTGCAAGCTTCGCGTCGCCTGCCCCGGTCAGCTCGATGATGCGGTTACGGCCCTCGTGCGTCACGGTGATGAGACCATACCGTCGCATGACGTCGAGGCCGCGGCTCGCCGTCGTCTGATCGAGGCCCATCGCCTCGGCGAGCTCGCCCACACGCGGCGCGCCGAGTGCACGAACGTGCGCCAGAAGCGAAAACTGCGTCATACGCAAGCCGATTGGCGCGAGCGCCTCATCGTATCGGTTGGTCAGGTTCCGGGCCAGAGCGCGTGCGGTTAGACACATGCACATCTCGCGGACCCGCAGGGCGTCCACCTGGAAAAATCTGGTCATCCGTTCATCATACTCGAGCACTTGACATTCGACATCATATGCGTATACAAATGTCCTAAAATCGAACTTGGAAACCCTGCGCGTGTATCAAGGAAATATAGTGCTTCCTACAAGTAACGGCCCAGTCGAAGCAAAGAAGCGCGTCGCCGAAGTTGCGCCGGGAATTCATCACATCAACACGTATCCGTTCAACTGGTACGTCGTCGAAGAAGCGGGCCGCGTGACACTTGTCGATTCCGGCTGGCCCGGGCACTATGCCGCGCTCGTTACAGGTTTGCGCGCAATCGGGCGGACAGTCGCGGACATCGAGTCAATCCTCATTACCCACGCCCACTCCGATCATGTCGGGATGGCAGGTCCGCTCGCACGCGAGCATCGCATTCCCGTGTTCATTCACCGCGACGACCGGCAGATGGCCGAGGGCGTGCTACAGTTGCCATGGTACGGTCTGCTCTCAAACGCGTGGCGCCCACACACCGCGTTCAATTTGCTCGGTCACGCGCTCGCCAACGGTTTGCTCGCCGAACGCGGAATTGCAAACGCGTATACGCTCGAGGACGGGCAGGAATTGGATCTGCCCGGCCGCCCCCGCGTCATTCACGTCCCCGGGCACACGCCCGGCGAAGTTGCGTTCGCGTTGCCCACACGCGGGGTCGTGCTCACGGGCGACACTCTCGTGACGGAAGACTTACGAAGCGGCGTTGCTGGACCGCCGCAATTTCCGCACATCACACTCAACGGCCAAGACCGTCAAGCGCGCCGCTCCGTCGATAAGCTGCGTGAGATCGGGCGCGCAACGCTGCTGCCGGGGCACGGCAAGCCGTGGACTGGAACGCTCGCCGACGCGATCGACGGCGCACGACGCTTCTCGTAATCGCTCAGCCACATTCGGTCGCGCCCAATGTGATGTCTCGTAAATAGATTTGCACTTGCGTACACGCCGAAGAATTCTGCTCGCTGTTGATCTCAAGACGAAGGCTTTCGGGTCGCGATTAGGATCGGCGATATATCCGTCGATCGCGCGAGTGAGTTCTCGTACGCTGCGGAAGCTGCCGCGTCGAATTCGACGGTTCGTGATCTCGGCAAAAAAAGCTCGACGAGGTTGAGCCACGAACTGCTCGTCGGCGTAAAATGCACATGGTATCGCGGATGCTCATCAAGCCACGCCTTAACATTCGCGTGCTTATGCGTTGCATAGTTGTCCATGATGAGGTGGACATCGAGGTCCTTGGGAACTTGTTGATCGATGTGATCGAGAGACTCGACGAATTCTTTATTACGATGGCGTGGCAAGCATTTTCCGATCGCCTTGCCGTCCAAAATGTTAAGCGCAGCAAAAGGGTCGTCGTACCATTTCGCACTTTCCGGCCGGTGAAGACGGCGCGCTCGCTATCGCGACGGGCCGTCACGACCATCGACTCCGTGATCATCACAGGCGCCTCCGCGCACCGTCACGGGCACGGTCGATGCGGAGCTCGCAATGATCGATCAGTTGGGCACCGCGGCGGACGGTAACGACATCACGCAATTCCGCGATAACTGGCAATTTCGCGACGGTCGGTGGCACGTCGTCGAAGAGCGCATCCTAGACTTTCACCGTACCGCTAAGGCGACGCCTTCCGATGCGATGCGCGCCGCAAACGCGCTCATCCGTCAGAACACGCAGAACTCAATGGAATTCAACGCTTCCGTGACCTTCAGCGAGTGCATGGACAGTGCGGCGATGCAGCGGTACAACGTCGACGACCGCAAGGAACGCTGCCGACGATGAGCATCGGCCCAAGGGGCAGCTACCCTCCGCCGGAATGCCGGCGACGCGTCCTCAACGCCCTCGTTTGAGCAAGACCGTCGAGTGAGAAGAGCCGCAAGACAAAGCGCTAACGCTTCTGTGTTAAGCGATTCAGCCGTTCAACGAGTACCTCGATGTTCGCACTGAGATCGCTCGATTCGGCCGTCCGCAACAAGCGACGACCGCCCTCGATGCAACGCTTCACCAGAAGTAGGGTGCCATGCTGACCACCGCCCTCACACGAATCCTGAACGTTCGCGTTCCCGTCTTGAACGCGCCGATGACCCCGCAGGCCGGGGGCAAACTCGCCCTCGCTGTCTCACGAGCCGGCGCCTTCGGTATGGTGGGCCTCAACGAGGACGACTCGCCTGACGAGATCGCGACGCAATTAGCGATACTCAAGGATCAAGACGTACCGTTCGGCGTCGGACTCGTCGCATGGGTGTTGGAACGCCGTCCCGAGCTGCTCGACCTCGCGCTAAACGCTCGTCCACATCTCGTCAGCGTCTCGTTCGGAAATCCGGCGCCGTACATGCAGCGCCTTCGTGACGCCGGGGTCACGGTGGCCGCCCAGGTGCAGGATGCCGCCTCAGCCCGTGTGGCCCTCTTGGCCGGTGTCGATCTTCTCGTGGCGCAAGGCGGAGAGGCCGGAGGCCATACCGGCACGATCGGCACGCTCCCTCTCCTCCAACTGCTTCTCGACCTCTCCGACAGACCGGTCCTCGCTGCGGGCGGCATTGCCACGGGCCGTGGGCTCGCGGCGGTGCTCGCGGCCGGCGCTGCGGGCGCTTGGATTGGGACGCCTTTTCTCCTCGCAGACGAGAGTCGTGCCGCGGAAGCCGCCAAGGACACGATCATCGCAAGCGACGAGACACAGACGATCTACACGAGCGTCTTCGATCGTCTTCAGGACAAGGGCTGGACCAGCGCGATTCGAGGCCGCGCCATCGCGAATAGCTTCGCCAGAGAATGGACCGGCCGCGAAGCGGATCTGCTGGCGAACGCGACCGCCCGGAAACAGTTCGAGACAGCAACGCACGCACGGGATTACGACGTGGCGCACATCTACGCGGGTCAATCGATCGGAACGCTTTCGCGCAGGCGGACGGCGGCCGACATCGTCGAAGACCTCGAGCGACAAGCAGTAGCCCGGTTGCGCGCTGTCACCGCGACCTTGAACGCTTAGCGGCGACCCGCGACTCACCAACCGATCGCAGCGAGTGCGTGCCGCGCTCGGCGCACGAGCGAATGCGCCCGGCCTCATGGCGAGGACCGCGCGCGAGTAGGCAGCGACGGCGCAAAATATTCGAGATTGATCCGATTCCTCGCTACGCCTGCCCCTGAGCTGGCGTAGCCGCCGGCGCCAGCAGCCAGCCGTTTGTGAGACTCTCGCCTTTGGCGTTGGCAGTATCTTGACAAGAGTGCCAAGACGGATAAAATTTTAATTGCAAGAGATGCTTCATGGCTCGAAAGGAGGACACATGACGAATTCTCTGGCGCGAACCAACGGCGGCCCCCCGCAACTTGAACGCCGCGCGGCTCCCTGGACACCGTTTCGAGATCTCCTTGGAATCGATCCCTTTCAAACGCTGCACTCGAATTGGGCCTACGACTACGACGTCTCGAGAACCGAGACCGGCTACGAAGTCGAAGTGCCGGTTCCCGGGTACAAACCGGATCAAATCGACGTGACGTTCAAAGATGGCGTGCTGTCCGTCATCGGCAAGAGCGAGCGTCGCACGTTCTCTCGTTCGTTCGCGGTGCCCGAAGACGTCGACAACGACCATATCACGGCACGCGTCACTGAGGGCATGTTGATGCTTTCATTGCAGCGTCAACCGGCGGCGCAACCGAAGCGCATCGCGGTCAACTAGAACGAAAGACGATGCGCGATTTACGACAAGCCGTCGTATTGGACGACACCGCGACGCGCGGCCTGCGGCCGCCAATCCTCTTCGCCGACGCTCCTAATGTCATCGGAGCTTGGTTGAAGCTCTATCGTTTCGGTCTGCCTGCGCTCAACTAGGGATCGCCGGCGACGTGCCTTGACTGGAGTCGTGCTACTCGTAAAGGCTCCAGTCGAGGCCCGGGTTCGATCTTCAGAATACCTCGCAAGATGTTGCAAAGGAAACCGAGACGCGATGCGTGAGTATGGCGAGTTCATTTGGCTCTTTGAACTTATTGGCGCCCCCGGGAAAAATTGCCGGAAGGCGCTTACGTTACACGCGTGCGCCGCATGAATTAGGGTCGGATGCGCCGAGGTGGCTGTAAACGTCAACGATTTGCTCGTGCTGATATACTCGCGAGACCTCTCGAAGAACGACAGAGTGCGAACATGACGACGGAGGCGGCCAGAGCCGAACCGCCGATCGCCTCGCTCACGTGGTCCACACCGTAGAGGAACAGGATCAGCCCTGAGTCTATCGGCGGCGCGATGCGACGGCTAGCGCCGTCGTGCCGAATTCCCACATGTTGTCGGCGACATTGATCGTGACTCCGGGGGTGACGATCTCGTCGATCCGGTCGAGCACATCGCCTGACAGGTCGATCCCGTCGGCGGCGAGGTAGGCGTCGAGGTGCTCCATGGTGCGCGGACCGATGATTGCAGAGGTGACCGCGGGGTGGCGCGTCGCGAACGCGACTGCCATCTGAATGAGCGTCAGACCGACCTCGTCGGCGAGCGCGCCGAGCGCGTCGGCGGCGTCGAGCTTCGCGGAGTTTGACGGGTCCTTCGCGTCATAGCGCGCTGTGAGGCGCTGCAACCGCGCGGCGGAGCCCGGGCCAATGACGTCCCGGCCCTTGCGGTATTTGCCCGATAGCCAGCCGCCCGCCAGTGGGCCGTAGCTCATGACGCCCATTCCGTGGCGCTGGCAAGTCGGCAGCACGTCGTATTCAATCGCCCGAGTCAGCAGGGAGTAGGGGGGTTGTTCGGTACGAAACCGTTCGTGGCCGCGGCGATCAGCGACCCATTGAGCCTCGACGATCTCAGAGGCGGGGACTTTTGAAGCGCCGATTGATCGGATCTTGCCGGCATGCACGAGGTCGGACAGGGCGCTGAGGGTCTCGTCGATGTCGGTGTTCGGATCGGGAACGCCCACTTGGTAGAGGTCGATCCAGTCGGTTTGAAGCCGGCGCAGCGAGCCCTCGACCCCTTCGGTGATCCACGAGCGCGACGCTCCACGATGGTTGGGATCCTTATCGAAAGGAGGTCCGAACTTGACGGCGAGCACCACGTTCTCGCGCCGCCCGCCAGCCAGCGCCTTCCCGATGATCTGCTCTGACTCGCCAGCGGAGTAGCCATCGGCGGTATCGATGAAATTGATCCCAGCGTCCAGCGCCTTGTGGATGATCCGGACCGCGTCGTCGTGATCGGGGTTGCCGAAGGCGCCAAACATCATCGCGCCGAGGCACATCTGGCTGACCGAGACGCCGGTGCGTCCCAGGGGTCGGTAATTCATGAAGGTTCTTCCTCATCTGCTTCGGTCGGCTGGATGACGACGAAGCCGTGCGCGGCCCAGAAATCGACCAGCGGCCCGTAGGCGTCCATCGAGAAGCCGAACTCGTGCGAGAAAACGACGATGGGAAGGTCGCATCCGGTCGGCGGCGCGGAGACGCGGACCTGCAGGTCGTTGCCTCGATCCGGGGCCGGCAGCATGATCGGCTTGAGCGAGACAACGGCGGCAGGGGTGCCGTTGGTGACGTCGAGAGCCGTCGGCAGCCGTCGGCTGTGTCTGGTTAATGATGATCTCCCTTGTGAAGGTCGCGGTGCCCGGCGCGGGGCCGTGAGGGACGCCGCGGTGGGTGAGTCGAACGGAAAACGGAGAAGGTGTCCGCCCAATTTACCGGAGACCCTCCCCACTTGTCAAATGCCAGAATTGAAACACCTGCCAGCGGCCCGACGGGTCGACGCCGAGCGCAACCGCGATCGCATCCTTGACGCTGCGCGGGCCGCGTTCGCCGATCCGGACGCCGATGTCTCGATGGCGGAAATCTCCCGGCGCGCTGGCGTCGGATCGGCCACACTGTACCGCAACTTCGCCAATCGACGACAGCTATTAGAGGCGCTCTACGTCGATGAGATCGACGCGGTGTGCCAGGCAGCGGCGACGATCACCGGGGACCGCCCCGAAGCGATCCTTGTGGCGTGGCTGCACCGCTTCTACGCCTACTTCACGAGCAAGCGGTTTGTCGCCGCCGAGCTGCTCGAGCACACGGATCGGGACGACCCCGTGTTCGAGGCCGGTCTTGCGCGAGTGCTCAACGCCAGCCGGCCCCTCCTGCGCGCAGCCCAAGGAGCAGGCGAAATCCGGACCGATCTCACCCTCGCGCAGATCCTCGACATGATCGCCGCCATCGCCAAGATTCCAGGAGACGCCGGGTACCGCGAGCCGATCCTGCGCGCAGCACTCGACGCGCTGCGACATAGCGACCAACCAGCCATCGAAAGGGGCTAGCCCGCGATCCGCTGGTCGAACTTCATGTGGATGCCGTAGAAGTTCCGCCCGACTTCGAGACGGCGCCGGTCTCCGCCCGCGTGCGCGCCGAGAACGGCCATCGCTGGTGAATCCGAGTCGCCGGCATATCCGAGCGCTCGACGCGCTCAACTTCACCTTTGCAGACGTTCAGATCGGTATAAGGCCGCAAAGAACCAAACGATGGCGAAAGGCGAACAACTTGTTGACGACCTCCACGGCGGGCACCCAAAACCGGCCACCTGAGGGCACTTCAAAACCGGCCAGAGGTCGGTGGGCACTTTAAAACCGGCCAGTAGGGCTGCTATCGACTCGAGCAACTGCTCGGCACGAAAGTGCCGG